>ENA-UESU01002097-UESU01002097.1-human-gut-metagenome-genome-assembly--contig:-NODE-2097-length-13246-cov-14.702255_pt1 | contig 13246 bp, 20 predicted proteins | sample MGYA00243007_ERZ508008 | MGnify/ENA primary metagenome ERZ508008 (study PRJEB26167, sample SAMN06115399) | human gut metagenome | host: Homo sapiens | place: China:Henan | collected 2016-06-23...
TTCACCGACGCGGACGCCGCGAAAAAACGGTAAGAACACGGCCGTTATTGCTCCGGCGTCGTATCGCCGTAACGCTCCTTCATCAGCTGGAGGGCCTCGATAAGAAATACGGCGCTCGGTATTCCCCTCCGACGGATAAGGGCACGGATTTCGTCCCGAACCTCTTCCGGCACCTTGAAGGATATGCAGACCCCGGCCCGGTCGCCTATCGGTTTACGACCGGCGCCGGGACGGCGTACTCGTTTCTTTACTTGCTCCATGAGTTACGAAAACCAATAAAAATCCGTTTCATCCAATGTCTCCATATCCTCGACATAGCCATCTTCTTCATCTACCGTAATGCGGCAGAGTTCGACGCAGTACACTTGCGGCCATGCCGTGTCATACTCCATCCATCCCGAAAGATCGGCCGGTTCATTGGCCGACAACTTCTTTTTTTCGTCCTCGAAAAATGCCCGTGCCTCCTGTTCGTTTTCGGAAGCGAAAATTTCATTGCTTTCAACTGTCGGTCTGGTGTAGCGTACTGAAAAAATCTGTTTCATAATTTTCCCGTTTTTAAGCCCGTCGGCCTTGTTTAAAGGATTATTGTTTTTGATTACACTGCAAATATAGCGCTTTTTTCTTATTTGGTAAACTTTATAAGGGGAAAAATACAAAAAAAATTGCAATTAATTTTTCTCACACTGAAATACAGTCACTTACAAAAGCAAAAAGGCGGCAAAAAATGCCGCCTTTTCCGTCATTCTCGTTTTCCTGCCGCTGTTACTATTAATAATATTATTGCAACCTACCGCAAAATCCCATATTTTTACCAAACATTATAAACCCATACATTATGGATAAGTTTCTGAAACCACCAAAAGACAAACGCTTCGTCCGGGAACTCCGGTTACTGTTTTTAGCGAAATTTTTCTTCATCGTCGAAACGATTGCCGTAATTGTCGGCGAAATTGCCGGCATAGTGTACATCGCTTCGACGATTCATTTCGAGCCCGGCCCGGCCATAATCGGCGCCGTTTTTGGCGGAATCTTCGCAGAGGCCATGTTTTACATGACCTATCTGGTAATTACCACGATTGCAGAAAATTCTATTGCTATCAAGCAATTAAAAGAAAATTAAACGGAAAAGGCCCCGGCAAGGGGCCTTTTCCGTCATTCCTCGTTTTCTTGCTCCTCCTGCAGCTGTCGCTGCCTGTGATATCGGTCGAGCAGGGCGCAGTCCTCCTCGGTCGGCAAAAGCGATTCTATCAGGCTGGAAATGCAGAACAGTGTATAAGTATCGGGCGGAATTTCTCCGTTCCAGCTCTGGAGGGCGGATAACAGCGCCTTCACCCGGTCGAGAGCCTCCGCGTAACCGTCGAGCTCGATTACCGCCTTGCGGTCGATGCCCCTACCTACGAGTTCCATAATCAAGCCCTCCCGTGATTTTATTGACGATTCGTTCGCGCAGCTCCTTGTCCTCGATGCGGCAGACGTCGGACAGCAGGTCGATGACGCGCTCCGGCGTGAGGCGGTTGATGCGACGCCCGGAGGGGACGGGCTGTGCCGCCGGCTTATCCACGACGGCCAGCACCAAGTCCTCGGCCCAGTCCCGGAACAGACGCGCGCGTTCCGAACGGATGAAGAACCCCAGCCGGACGATGCCCCGCTTCGTCCAAAGCGTGCCCCTTGACGAGCCTGGAGTAGCAGCGTGAATAATATTCACGTTGCCTAAAAAGTGCTTACCTTCAAGCAATTCATCCGGATGATTTTCTTTATGTTTCCGAATTAGCCATTCGGAAACGCCATATCCGGCAGCCACCTCGCGGGTAGTCATCAGAAACTCGTGCTGTCTATTCGGCAGCACATTAACCGTAATTCCTTCGGTTACGGTCATCGACAGTAAGGTGTCAGCTTTCTTTTGAGTCAGCATATCAAAAGAGTATATAAAAAAAAGAGTCCGCGCGCTGCTGACTCATATTGTAGGGACAATACTAATGCCGCTCCAAACGGCTCACGCGGACTCAACTCTATTAAAGTAGCCCCTGTTAATCAATATAAATCAGCAAGGGCAAATATAGCGATTATTTCAATTCGTCGAACAAATCGAGCTGTTTATGCGTCGGCGCGGCCATCTCCTGCGGCAATTCGGCCTTGACGTATTTCATATAAGTATTATAGCACATCCCGAACGTGTCCCGGATATGTTTTCGCCAAATCGCCGCATAACATCTGTCCTGCCGCTCCGGCTCGTAGTTTTTCCGGGTGATTTCCTGAATAATACGCGCTCTCTTATAATATCCCTTCCTATTGTAGGCCATTTCCCCGGATTTTTGATTATCTTTGCAAAGAGTGCCGCTCTTTGCCTCGGATAATCGTGTCCGGGGCTTTTTTTATGCGTCAATTCACCGGGCCGGAGGCGGTCGGATTGACGACCAGCACGACCGGCCGGGAGGTTTCGCGGGCGGGGGCTGCCGGTGCCTCGCGACGATATACGTAGCCCTTGTTGTGCATCGAGCGGAGCAGCCGCTCGACCCGGCCCAGTTCCTCGACGTTCATTTCGTACAGCACTTTGCCGGCTATACGGGGCGAGGAGAGGAACCGGTTCACCCGCCTCCAGCAAGCCTCTTTCGGTTCGCCGGGCTCGACGTAATATACTCCGATATCGGTGAGCAGCCGAAGTATCCGGCTACGGCGACGGCGCACGATGTCGGCCTCGCGGGCTTCGCGCTCGGCCGTCCGGCGACGCTTCTCATCTTCGAGGGTGTTGATAAGCCCCTGCAGCTGGCCGTCCGTCAGTTCCGCCGTGCTCTCCACGCCGTAGCCGGAAAGGATATCCGCCTTGCGGTCGCGGATACCGAGCTCGCCCAGCAGTGCGTGGAAATATTTGTATGCCTTGTTTCTGTCCATAATTGCTATTTTTTAGGTAAACACTTGTCTATCTGCATTCCTGCACGCCGTAAAATACGCGCGTGGTTATGGTTTCCGGCCCGGTCGGCCTCCTCGGCCATCTGTAGGACGGCCGTCATCATCAGTCCCGCCTCCTCGTCCGTCAGCTCCTGCAGGGCAATGCCTGTATCCGTTCTCCGTGTTTTCATGTTCAATCTTCCAAAACATCCGGATTCTCCAGTAGCTCCCGAAACCGGCGGTCGCGGGCGGCTTTCGTATCGAATTTTTCCAGCGTTATCCAATTCAGATCACCCAATTCTCCAGTCGGTCGCAGTGTCTTGATACGCGGCTTTGGTTGGTCGTCTCTGCGAATGATTGTGAAACCAGCCCGTAGCACTTTTTTTTGTCCATTTAATGTCATACTCGTGTCGTTTCAGTATTTGCTCCCGGCGGGGGAATCGAACCCCCGCCCAAGCCACCCGGCGGGAAAAAGATTAGATAACCGCGAATTTGTCCTCCCGGACGATGTCGATGCCGCGGGATTTCAGAATCTGCCTGACGACCTTATCCTGGCTATCATACAAGACGCCGAAGTCGCACGCTACCTTGACATACGCGGGCGGGAGCGCCGCCGCCAGTTCCGAACGGGCCGCGGTCGAGAGCGGCTTCCCCTCCTTGACCGGTTTTGCCGCGCCTGCTTTGATGGCGATAATGCCCGCTTCGAGGGCCAGCCGGCCGTCCGAAAAATCGGCCATGTGGTCGAGCCCGTAAGCCTCGACGACCGCCTCCGCGTCCTTCAGACGTCCGTTCAGTTCTGCGGCCTTGATTTTCAACTCCTTGACGGTGCGAACCGCCTCTTCTACCTGTTCTTTCGATACTTTTTCCATGGTTTATGTATGTTAATTGTAAGTGATTGTTATTTGTATTACGTTTGGCTCGAGCAACTTCCGCAGTTCTCGCCGCTTCTCCTCGCAGCCCCGGCATAGGTCGTAAAGGCGTTTTTTGACACCCACGACCAAATCTTCCGCGGGCCTACCAGCATTCATACGGAGGTATCGCTCGGTCCGGCGGATTTCCTCCTCAATAGCCGCTATTTCGGCTTCCAGACGCGCGAGAACCGCGTCCTCTCTCTTCATTCCGTCCATGTCATGCAGTTTTAATGTTATACATCTCCTTGAACAGCTCGACCGTCAGCGGCTCGCCCTGTTCGTCCGCCTCACGCATAGCCCGCTCCAGATAGTCGTGCAGTTCGCCGTAATTGTCGGCAATTCGGGAAAGCAGCTGCCGCAGTTCCTCGTCCTTTATCTGCTCCATAAAATCGAGATAGCGGCGGTCGATGGGGGCGAGCGCCGTCTGTCCTGCCTTGAACCGGCGGATAAATTGCGCCATGCCCTTTACCCCCTTGTTTTTCAGATTTTGCAGCGCCACGGCAAATTCCGGTGTGCCGACCAGCACGACCGGGACGACGTATCGCACGCCGTCGTAAACGGCCTTAATGGCCTTGATACCCGTCCTTTTGAGGTTCTCGACCTCGTCGAAAATCAGGATAGGCCGCTCGCCCCGCATGGCACGTTCGCGCAGCGTCTCGCAGATGACGCGCAGCAGGGAGCCATTCTTCGCCTTCGTGTCGATTCGGAGCAGTTTGACGAGCTCGGCCAACACGTCGCGAAGCGTATCGCAGTCGTTCACCGTGATACGGTACACCCCGACGGGATTCGCCCCGCAAAACCGGTCGATTGCATAGGTTTTGCCGCAGCCCGTTTCGCCGAGAACCATGCGAGCCTCGCAGCGCTCGCGAGCCTCGTCGAGCGTATTGACGATTTGCACGTACTGCGTCGTATCCGCGTGCTGCCAGTACGAAGTCTCCAGCCGCATGCCGATGGCCGACGCCAGTTTCCGGAAAAACACGTCCTTTATCTCGGTATCCTGATACGTATATTTCCCTTTCGCGGCTACGCTGTAATAACTGGCGCTGACCCCCGCACGGCGGCAAAGCTCCGCGGCCGTCAGCCCGTTCATGCGCAGATAATCGTCCGCGGCGGACATGATGCGGTCTTTGATGCTGTTTTCCATTTATTTATTGTTTAATTGATTGTCTTTCTTTAAATTTTCTCATCTCACGGGCGAGATAGCGGGCCTCGATGGAGGCAGCCTCCTCTGCCTGCTGACGGTCCGCCTCGCGGGCGTCGCGCCTCTCCAGACTTCTCCGCCGGCGTTCTGCCTTCTTCTTGTCGTCGGCCGTGATGGAGATGCTTTGCTCGTATGCCTCGTTGATATCGCTTTTGCGCATTCCCAGCTGTACAGCCTCGTCGTAACCGTACCCCTGCATGTATTCGGAAGTCCGCAACAGCTCGTCCAGGGCCGTGTGCGGTACCTGGCGGTCGGCCTCTTTTCGCCGCCGCAGGTGCTCGCGGGCGGCCCGCTGTTCGGGGGTGGCCTCCACATACGAGGAGGAGGATTTCACCACGGGCGGACATGTCATAATGTATCGTCCGTCGATGCTGTATAAATCTGCGCCGCTCTCGTCGTACACCACCTGCACGCGGCTGTCGTAGCCGTTGCCCGTCGCCCTGGCGATGGCTTCAGCCCCTGTCCCCGCATAATCGGGGATTTCGTACATACACGTAGCCGCAGCCCCCTGCGGGGTGACGAAGCCGCGCATCCGTTCGATGGACAGTCGCGTTGTCGTACCGAAGATTTGCCGCAGCTGCCGTTCGTCCATAACCTGGCAGGCGGGATTTTTCTCGGCAAACCGTTCGGCGGGAGTTCTTCCGTCGCCCCCGCGGCGGTTGTTCCAGACCTCGATGCGCTCCTCCAGTACGGCTATCGCTTCCGTATAGGTCGGGTAATCGAACACGCTCATATCGTCGGTGTTGGCGCGCCCGCCAATGGAGGCGTCGTGCGAGCTCCGCACGAACTCCTTGCATGACCTCAGAACGACGTTTTTAAAGAGACGGAAATAGGTTTCGGCCGGATTCGCCTGCGAATTGCCCGGCTCGATGCGCCGCACCCTGTTGAATACGTTGGCCAGCCATTCCCTGCTCTCGCCGCGCGAGAAGGCAGGGGCATTGTCCGATACGAACTCGAACATCGTCCGCCGTCCGCCTGCGTCGACGGCCATACGTACAGCATCCTGCACGATGGCGAACGATTCCTCGCTCGACCCTTCAGGGGCGATTCCCCAGCCGGCAATGTAGCCGCTGGCTACATCCGTAATCATCACTACGTACAGGTTGCGCGTGCGGGTCTGTTCACGATATATGCCGGTCTTTTTGTCGCGTTCCCGCGCCATGTAACGGTAACTTATCAGGCCGGAACCGTCGCCGCAGAACAGCGAATGTGCCCAGGTGAGCTCTTCGGTAGGTATGTACGTCAGATAGTGTTTGTTATAATAGTCCGTTCCGTGGCGGAACAGGTCGAATTTCAGACGGTTCGGAAGTGACGTAAGGCTTCGGCAAAAGGTGCGTTCGGCGACCGGTTCATACCCCGCCTCGCAAATGGCCGGGACGTATTTTTCGCGATAAAGGGTCGCAAGCGCTTCCTTTTGCGGCCCGTCGAGGTTGACGTAGGCCATCAGCATGATAGCCTGATGCACGTCGAACCGATATATTTCGCCCGTGTCGTAGTCCACGACCAGCGATTTACCCACTATCCGACGGTTGTTGTTGCCGATTTTAGCCGATATTATCCATCGACGCTGCTCCTCCGCCTCGGCCGGGAATCCGCGCAGTTTCAGCCGGAGACTTTCGCCGGTGGTAACGCGGAAATTCGAGAGCCGCAGGTCGGCGAGAACGGCCGCGCACGTTCCGTAAAATGCCTCCGCGGTCGGCAAACCGTACTCCGCCGTCCGTCCCTCGCGGACGGTCGCCGCGATGAACCGGCACCACGCAAGGGCACGAGCATAATCGCGACAAACAGCCACGCTTATCTGAAGGCCGCTTTGCGTCTGAATCCAAAGCGCGTCCGCATTGTCCGTCAGCTCCTGTGCCGCGGCCGTCAGTATGCCGCGCAAGGCCGCCTGCCGCTCCCGGCTCCTGGAGAGGTTGCGCCCCTCCACCTCGGCCAGCAGCTCCTCTTTCGTGGGGAGGCAGTCACGGTAACAGGCGGGCTTCCTGTTCGGTATCGTGTCGATATCGTAGTAGTATTGCCCGCCTTTGCGGCCCCATCGCCACGATTTGCCGGGCTTCGCCCCCAAAAAGAACTCGTCCTGAGCGGCAACCGCCTGCCACGAGGCCGGAAGGGACTGCTTGTAAATAGTTCTGTTATACCTAAATAAATTATCAGATATTTCACAGCGTTCCATTACCAAACGCTGCGATACCCAGACGGTCGTGCCGTCCGTGGTCTCGCGTATCAGTATGTCGTTCGGTAATAGCATCTCTTTAATGATGAGTCTTTTTCTTTAAATCGGCTTTAGAGCCCTTTAAAACGGCGATTTCGCCTTGTTCCCGCGCCGGTATTGCTCCGGGCAAAGGCTGACCTTTCGCGGGAAAATGCTTACATTTGGATGCTAATCTATACTGTAAGCATTATGAAAAGGGTCGTGAATTACAATGACAGCTATTTCGACCAGCGTTTGGAAAACATCGGAACAGCCAATGTCGAATTTTGGAGCATCCTCACGAGCTTCGACCAACAGCATCCGGAAGCCGACCTTACGGTAATTTTCAATGCCTGTTTAAGCCAGGTGAAAGGTCGTTATGTGGAAGTTCTCGAATTTCGATGCAGTCGAAAAGAGTGGGAAGACAAGGCTCAGAAGATATATCGACGTTACTATCACCCTGTATCGCTGAAGTTTCTGGATAATCTTCTCCGTAAACCAACCGACGAAGAGATTCATTCCGTTGGATGTGTGTTTTGATGGCCCGATAAATCCAAAACGGAAGCATCAGCCGGTCGTTCTTCGCCAACCCTGGCTCGCGGAGGGGGATGATAATCCGATTCCCCGTGCGTTCGTATTCCCGCGTTCCGTCCTTGTGGAGGATGTGAATAATAACCTCGATATTTTCAGAGGCTTGCGGTGTCCATGTAGTCCTTTGCATAATTGTTAATTATTGTTGTTCCCGCCCCGGTCTCGCTCCGGGTGGCGGCCTTGCGCCGCTGCGGGATTTTGATTAATTTTGTCTGTCAAACTTTATTAACCAATAAATCATTTGTTATGGATGCAAAATTGCAGGCGGCAATGCGGCAAGTGCAGGAACTGACCATGGCGTCATACGAAAAACAGCTATCGTTTCTTTATCATCTCCTTCTCGTATCATCAAGCGTTCTATCCATTGTAATCTCTCTTCACACGTCCAATGAAGCTCCGCTATACATCCGCTGGGTGTTTGCCATTGCAGTGATTCTATTAACATTGGGAGTCTTAGCATGCTCAATTGCCCTATATAGTCAAAAAGAAATCGCAGAGCGCGGTCGTCGGAAATACATTGATGAATATACACAGTCATTACGTAGCGGTGAACCTCACGAGATGACGTCGGTCGGCAAAACACGGCTTCATAAAATCTGCGAACGCCTGACATATATTCTCCTTCCTGCGGCCATCGTAGTGCTTGCTGTTTACGCAATTCTGCTCGCTTTCGTCGCATAATCATTTTTTGCCGGCTCAATTGACTGTTCGATTCGTTCACAGTGCTTTGTATAAGCATCGATAAGCGCTTTATCATATTTATAGGGCCGAAACAGATGCTTGATGATGTCTATAATCGGCTTGATGGTTTTTTTAATCATAACTGTTTTGTATTAAATGGTTTGAATCGTACCCCGCCCCGGCATCGCTCCGGCAAAGACGTCCGTTCGTAGCGGGATTCCGTGTTATTCCAATTCGGTGATAATCCGTTTTTGCTTCGCCGCCTGTTCGTAAGCCTCGATTTTTCGCGCCGTGGCCTTATCCGAAAGGAGATATCCGCCTCCATAAATACCTCCCCCTTTCTGGTTATCGAGTTTGCGGACCCTTCGACATTCTGACGCCCGCACCTCGAATTTGACGTAAGGGGCTATCTTGCCCAACAATGCGGCGGATACCACATTGTCCGGGTAAATGTATTTTGGCAAATCCATAAGTCGTCGCTTCGTTTTTGCGGCATTTTTGATGCGGGCGAGCAGGTCGGGCGCGGTCATTATGCGGATGTCGCCGAAAAGGTTGCTGACAAACGACGTATCGACGCATGCCCCGTTTTCGTATGTCACCCGAGCGTCGCATACTATGCCTGTCCAATTCATGCCGACCGGACTGAGCAACGTTAGATGCGGCGCGAACAGAAAAAAGGATATGTTGCGGGACTGAAAAAATCGGCACACCTTTGTAAATATCGAAAAGGGAGGATTATCGACCACCACGCAGCCGTCCGGATAATCGTAATGCTCGTAATCGCCGCCAGGCCAAAAGGGACGCACGATTTCCCGCCCTTCTATGTCGGCATTTTCCCGGAGCCATTCGAGGACAGCATCGTAAACGGGCTGTGGCGTGTAGCAATCGTCCGTCGTTTTTTGGGGCTTGAATTTCGCCACAAAACCGTCGTAATCCTCGTGTATCTCCCGTCTCGATTTACGGGCCGTAGCAGTATCCCGCCGCTGTTCATCGGCGAAAAGAGAGCCTTGTATATTCACGTCGTTAACCATCGTAATGTCTTGTGTTTTTGGAGAGTGCGGCAGGATTTGAACCTGCGCCTACGCTCGGATACGCGGGGGTTGCGACCCCTATGCTTCCCTGTTTCCGTACCCTGCATCGCTCTTACCGCTGAGCTACGCACTCTGAATGACTATTCCACCCATTCGATAGGAACCGTGGCGATGTATGTGGAGACCATTTTCCCGCTCTTTACTGCTTCGGCCTCCGTATCGAAGAGACTGCCTATATGATAGTACCCTCCCTTGTACACATTCACCCACGCGCGGTGTTTGATGGGAGCCATCACTAAATCGTAATCACATTCATTCTTTATGTCGTCGTACTCGTCATCGTTGTATTGCCCGTTCTTGGTGTACACTTCGACGCTCTCATATTTTCCGTCATGTGTCGGAACGACAGCCACTACCGGATATTCCTCGGATTTCACATCGAACGCGAGAATCCTCGCCGGCCGACCGTCGCGCGTCATTACGGGTGCCCCGGCTTTGGCGGCCTCTAAATTGAAAGGTTTGAATTTCTGTTCCATATCTATTTCGTTATTAGATAAATAATCCTGTTTATAATCCACCGGGCCTGCATTTCCAGCCGATAGCGAAGGCGGGGACGCCTGTCCAATACTGTAATTCCTTCCATTTGTCACCTGATTGTAATATCCACATTATCCAACCGCCAGTAGCGGGGCAGACCGTTCAGCACCTGCAAGGCTTCCTTGTATGTGTAGCATGTGCGCTCATAAACATGCTTCATATTATTCTCGTCGTCCGATTCGCGATATATGACGGTTACATAATAATTTTTCATATCTCATTGTGTTTTAGTTAACTTGCTGTTGTTTTCGTTCGGCCAGCAGCGCCTCCGCAGCCCGGAGAACCGGCTCGCTCGTACCCCTCCCATGCAACACGTATGATACCCATACAGGGGTAACACCCATTCTTTTTGCAATTTTCTTGACATCGCCAATAAGCAGGTTATCAAGAATATGGCGTCGGCGCAATTCTTGATTTTGAACAATCATTATTTTATTCAGCGTTGATTCCATATTGTGTAAATTGTTTGTTACTTTTGCCAATAAAGTTTATGCAAACATACGAAAGATTTCGCCACAATGCAAGAGAAAGAGCAAAAAATTTCGCCAATAAAACAACGGATTTTGCATTTTGCTAAAACACTGGGGATTAGCAAACGTAGTTTTTATGAGAAAATTGACGTATCCCGCGGCACTCTGGAATCGAAAACGGGAATCACGGAAGATATAGTGGCGAAATTTATCGCCGCTTATCCTCAAGTTTCCCTTGAATGGCTAATACGCGGCGAGGGGGACATGCTGGTCTCTCAGGAAAATATTTCCGAAAAAAAAGATAATTCCAAAACTACGGAAAACGTTAGGGAGATGAACCCTAACATAATCCCTAACACAAACACTAACAAACGAAAACTACAAAAAACGTTAGGGAACATTAGCGATTCTTCGGAATGTACAACCGAAATACACACGGCCCCGGACGGGACGAAAATAAAGGTGGACTTGCACACCCCGAAGGCCACGAGAACGGATATGCACGGAGAAAGCCGACCAACCCCTGCCGCAATAGCCGCGGATATTCGCAGCACATATACGGCGGTCGGCGCCGTGGCCGTTCCGGTGGTCGATATCGAAGCTGCGGCCGGCGGAGGGGCCATAAACAGCGACTATTTCGACGAGGCCGACGTCATGCGGCTGCCCGCCTCCATGCTGCCGCGCACCTCCGCAAAACGCTTGTGTATCAGTGTCAGCGGTGAATCTATGGAGCCGACCATTTACGATGGTACCCGTATCGTCGTCCGGCTGCTCGACCGTTCGGAATGGGCAAGAATCCGCAGCGGAGAAGTGTACGTCGTGACCGACCGTGACGGGAATAGCTACGTCAAAAGATTGCGTAACAATTTAGAGACATCCGGCAGGCTGATACTTACATCCGACAATCCTAACCAGCGGAAATACACGCCGTTACCGCTAATGGAAGATGAGATATCCAATATATGGACCGTCGAGCTCGTCATATCGGACATCGTGCCGCCGTCAGAACGCGACCAGATAGACGATTTGCGCGACGAGATGCGGGAATTGAGGGAATGGGTGCGGAATATGCAGAAGCGCGAAAAATAGGGCGTCAGAATGGCCGTAGCGGGGCGATACGGAGCGCCGCCGCCGAAAAGACCGTAACAAGCGTGTTTAAACGGGCCCGCGGCATGCTTTCAATCGCCGCCGCGCCGCGGACGTTTCAGGGTGGCCGCCGCTGATGGCGGGCCGGATGCCGCCGTTTGTGTACAAGTTTCGGCGAAATTCTTTACATTTGCGAGAGGACGTGATAAGGTTCCGGCGGTTTTCTTTACATTCGCGCCGAAAACGGCGGCCGGAATTATAATTCGAGGCTTTAAACAGGGGCGTTTTCCTTGAAATTCTTACACTGAAATTATAGCAAATTATCATTCCCGCTCCTCCCCATTTTTGCCTTAACTTTCTATATCTTATACTCTTACGCTATTTTCCCTATTCTGTAGTTTTCGTATGGCCCCTTATAGGGTGTGTATTATGTCAGCCATTTCTCTTCTTGCAATAGGATGTCACACTCTCGGATTTCCCTCCCGTCTGCACACGCCGGACATCGGACTTGGCGTACATGTTCTTGTTGCCCACCTTGACGGGGACGAGGTAGCCGCGCTTCGCCCACAGGTTGAGTGTGCCATCGCATACATTCAACAACTCACGGACTTGTTTCGTATTGAGCCAAGTCTCTTCCGCCTCACGCTTCATGGCGGCGTCCCTTTCCTCCTGCTGTGCCATGATGGTGCGCTGCACGATGGACTCGGCAAACATCTTAAGGTCGGCGGGCGTGACTTCCAGTTTCACGTTCGTGCCCTGTTCGACCAGACTTTCTATGGTGATCATAAATATCAATTTTGAAGTTTGTGATGACCATCTGCATTAGTTCCCTGACGCCTCCCTTCCGATGGCTTGTAAAAGAGAAGCACCGCCTATCCCCGGGAAGAGGATTGACGGTGCAAAAGTATATGAGAATTGAAACGGATTGATATATAAGGTCTTGTCTTAAATTGTCATGACAATTCAAGTCTGCATGACCATGTAAAACGGTTCATTTTGCCTTATCCGGTAGTAGTTTCCGTTTCATCATCGGCGGTGATTTTCTTGATTTCTGCCGCCAGTGTCCGGTACAGTTCTCTGTTCTCGTCACTCTCGATAAGAGGAGCCATCTGGTCTTTTCCGTCCTTGATGATATGCTTTGCCGTCTTCAGGAAGCCGACCGCCTGCCGTATGGCGCTCTCGCTTTTCAGAGATGGCAGGTCGGGGAACTGCAGTGCCATCCCCACACTGTACTCCTTGGCGGCGTGCATCCCGGCCACCAGCCCCAGTTCTTTCAGCACATAGAACGGCAGTGCCTGGTGGACCGCGCTCGTGTTTATGGAAACGAAACAGCGGATGCATTGCAGGACTTCCTCCCTGTTTCCGCACTTGAGATAATCCGCAAGTGGCCGCTCCTGTATCTTCTTCTTTCCGGCCGTCCGCTGCGCCTGTGGCACCGTACCGCTGCCGGAGTCCGTTGCTGTCGGGCTGCCTTCGGTATCACCGCCTCCCATCCCGTCCTTTACGGACTGCAAAGCCCATTCTCCGATGCCGCCTTTCTCAATCGCGTCCTTCATGGCGAAGTGTCTGTTCCAGTCCTCCTGCGTGCGGAAGCCGTTCTT
>ENA-UESU01002101-UESU01002101.1-human-gut-metagenome-genome-assembly--contig:-NODE-2101-length-13234-cov-19.330622_pt1 | contig 13234 bp, 8 predicted proteins | sample MGYA00243007_ERZ508008 | MGnify/ENA primary metagenome ERZ508008 (study PRJEB26167, sample SAMN06115399) | human gut metagenome | host: Homo sapiens | place: China:Henan | collected 2016-06-23...
GATGATACAAGCACAGATGATCAAAGCCATCGGCGGCATCAGCATCAAGCCGTTGTTCACATAACCCAGGTTTGTCAACCATTCATGGTTCAGAATATTGAAACCGAGCAATGTACCGGAACCTAACAGTTCGCGGAAGAAAGCTACGATAATCAAAATCTTGGCATATCCCAAACCGTTACCTATACCGTCGAGACAAGACTCCCACGGACCGTTCTGCATGGCAAACGCTTCCAGACGTCCCATCAGGATACAGTTTGTGATAATCAGACCTACATAAACAGAAAGCTGCACACTTACGTCATAAGCAAACGCCTTCAGTACTTCACTTACGATGGTTACCAAAGCGGCTACCACAACCAACTGAACGATGATACGGATACGGTTGGGAATGGTTTTACGCAACAACGAGATAACCACATTAGAGAAAGCCGTAATCACTGTTACCGAAAGCCCCATTACGATGGCAGGTTCCAGTTTGGCAGTTACAGCCAGTGCAGAACAGATACCCAGCACCTGTACGGTAACAGGGTTGTTCATGCCCAGCGGGGTTGAGAATACTTCTCTATTTTTCTTTGAAAATAACTGTCCCATATCCTTTATTCCTCATCATTATTGGTTAAAAAACTCTTGTAACTATTCAGACAGGTTTTCAACATAACGTCTACGCCTACAGATGTAATCGTACCACCGGAGATACCGTCCACCTGGTAATCAGGTTTTTCCACCTTACCGTTCTTCACAACCCCCAGGGCAACTTCACCATTGTCCAGCGTCTTCTTGCCCAGGAATTCATCCTGGAATTGTTGTCCGGCGATTTCGGCACCCAAACCCGGAGTTTCACTGGCATGAGAGAAGTAAACACCGTAAACGGTATCCTTGTCACTGTTCAGTGCAACATATCCCCAGATAGCACCCCAAAGACCGGCACCGTAAACAGGGAATACATATTTAGTTTCTCCATTTACTTCTGCAACGAATACGTGCAGGCGCTGGTGTTCTTTAGCTTCTTTTTCGTAGCCGGTAGCAAATGCTCCGGTGTTCTCGGTCAGAGTACCGTCTACGTTCATCAGCATATCTCCTTTTACATACTTATTATATTCAGCCTCGGCATCTTCCACATTCTTGATGTTCAATGCAGCGAGTATTTGCTTCTTCGTATCCAGTTCCACGTTTTTATCCTGAATGCTTCTCAGTGAGGAACTAACGAATGCCAGCAAGAATGCCACGATAACAACCATTACCGAAGCATAAATGATAGTATAACTATTACTATTGGTATTCATTTTCTTCGGTATTTTAATTGTTAGACTTAATTGCACGTTTCTCGCGACGGCTGATATTGCCCTGTACTACACAGTAGTCAATCAGCGGAGCGAAGATGTTCATCAGCAGGATGGCGAGCATCATACCTTCGGGATAACCGGGGTTCAGCACACGGATCACGATTGCCATGACGCCGATCAGGAAACCGAAGATATACTTACCCGTCTCGGTACGTGCCGAAGTTACAGGGTCGGTAGCCATAAATACGGCACCGAAGCAGAAACCACCCAGCACGAGGTGTTCGTACCAAGGCATCTGAGCCATCGGAGTGTCAGGACCGATAGCGTTGAATACCCAAGCCATGAACGCACCGCCCACGAATACGGAGAACATCGTCTTCCAGCTTGCGATACCCGTTGCCAGCAACAGGATAGCACCCAGAGCGATAGCAATTACACTGGTCTCACCAATAGAACCCGGTATCAAGCCCGTCACCATATCCCAGGAGAATGGCGGAACAGCCCCCGATGTGGCAGCCGCACCCAACGGAGTAGCTACGGTCAGTCCGTCAACCGCTTGTCCCAGACCGAAGATTGTGTCGCCTGATACCCAAACGGCATCACCGGACATCTTCGTAGGATATGCAAAGAAAAGGAATGCACGAGTGACCAGGGCAACGTTGAACACGTTCATACCCGTACCACCGAATACTTCTTTAGCGAAAATTACAGAGAATGCAGTAGCCACCGCCAGAATCCACAGCGGACAATCTACCGGAACAATCATAGGAATCAGGATACCGGAAACGAGGAAACCTTCCTGGATTTCTTCTTTCTTCCACTGAGCCACAACGAACTCAATGCCCAAACCTACTACATAAGAAACGATGATTTTAGGCAATACAGCCAGAAAACCGTAGGCAAACATTTCAATGAAGCTACCTGTAGCACCGGTATTCGTGAAATGCTGATAACCTACGTTATACATACCGAACAACAACGCCGGTACCAACGCAATGACCACCATCGACATAATGCGCTTGCTGTCGATAGCGTCGTGAATGTGCGTTCCCGATTTCGAAGTCGTGCTGGGGACGAACAGGAATGTTTCGAATCCGTCGAACACAGACTGGAATGCGTGGAATTTGCCGCCCTCTTCAAAGTTCGGCTTTATCTTGTCGAGATAATTTCTTAACGCTTTCATTTATAAGTATTAATTATATAAGTATTAATTATTAGGCCATTTCGGCGCGAAGCATGTCGAGTCCTGCACGAACGATACGTTGAACTTCTACCTTCGAAGAGCAAACGAATTCGCAGAGGGCAAAATCCTCGGGAGCTACTTCGTAGATTCCCAAAGCCTCCATACGGTCGATGTCACCCGCAATGATAGCTTTCACCAGATATTCGGGGAAGATATCCATCGGGAATACACGGTCGTACTCATTGGACATGATCATGTGGCGTTCACCACCCTTGATGCGGGCATCCAGCACATATTCCTTGTTGTTGCCCAGCAACCAGCTGAAGTAAGAACGGTTCACGCTGAACTGATTGAAACGCGGCATAATCCAACCCAGCATTTCGTGGATGTCATCGCCTTCGGGGATCACCGTGAGCTGGCTGTCGAATGCGCCGAGGAAAGCGTTCGGAGAAACCTTCTTGCCTGTAAGCACATTACCGCTGATGTAGCGCAAGTCTCCCTTGCCCGAGCTCACGTTTCCACTGAATACGTTTGTCAGCAAAGCACCTACTTTCAGTTTGCAGTATGCAGGTTTCAACACTTCGGAACCTGTAACGGCCACCTTGCGCGTCATGTCCACACGTCCTGTATTGAACAGGCGTCCGATGAATATAACGGCTTCCGGACTGATTGTCCACACAGTTTCGCCTTTCACGATAGGAGAAATGTGGTTGATCTGTACGCCTACATTGCCGGCCGGGTTCGGTCCGTCAAATGCGTTAATCGTTACATTCTTAGCTTGCGTCAACGCGGTTGCCTTTTGTTTTACACTAATACTCAGATACGTCTTTGCCATCTTGGAAAGAGCATCCAATCCTGTCTGGAAGTTTGCTTCCTCGCCTTTCAGAACGAATTCGAAATCGGGTGCCAGCGGGTTACTGTCGAAGGCCGAAACAAAGATAGCTTTCGGATACATCGTGGGGTCAGCAATCACGTCATAGGGACGCTGACGGATGAACGCGAACATACCTGCTTCCAGCAATGCGGCTTTCACTGACTCGCCGTTCAGGGAACTCACGTTTTTCTTACCGAATTCTTCATAGTCTTGCTCAGCCGCAGCTTCAACGACAATGTTCAGCACTTTACGACGTGCGCCGCGCTCCACACTTGTCACTACGCCGCTAACGGGCGAAACAAATTTCAATTCAGGATGATTCTTGTCGATAAACAAGGGTCCTCCGGCCATCACATATTCCTGTTCTTTGACTACTACCTTCGGAGTAATACCCGTAAAATCTTCAGGAACCAATGCGTAGAATCCCGGTTCTTTCACAGACATAAACTCCTGAGAAGCCTTACCTTTCAGGTTGATGTCAAGGCCTTTACGTAACTTAATTACATTTGCCATGCGTTTATATAAAATAATGGTTTCATTAATTTGCCGCAAAAGTAGCAAAAAAGAACGTGAATAAAGAGCAAAAAAGAAAGGAATTACGGATAAATTTCCGTAATTCCTTTCGTTAACGAACACGATGACAACAAGATGAGTTATTGTGTTTAATATTCTTCTGCAAACATCGGATCCCAAGCGGGCAAACGAATGGGTTTCTGCTTGAATATATCCATTACTTTGGCAGGAACGTATTTAGTCTCCAGCACCAGACGGAACATATATTCGTCGAACCATTCATCGGTCATGATCAGATGTCCCTGATAACCGCTGGCAGGTCCCCAACTATTTTCAACCATCCATTTCACGGGTTTTCCGTCTTTATTCAGATCCACAGCCATAAGGGTCATGGCATGAGACGAGCCGCTGGAGAAGGTTTGGATGCGTTGTTTCTTATCCATATTGAAGGTGGTGCCCATGAGCGATTCATAATCATAGTTTTTCACATCGAGCAAGCCACGCTCGGAATTCAGGAACTTGCCTACGTCGCAAGAGAAATACATCATGGTGCTGTCCTTCAGAGAAGCGATAGCCATCTCTTTGATATCTTCCACAGGCAGATTGACGTACGTCCAGTTCTTCCCATCGTAGCGATGACGGTCGTAATCTATTTCATAGCACTTGTAGTACTCGCGCGAGGGATCGTTCATAACCATCACATAATTGGTCAACAGATTCTCGTCGCCATACTTCTTGAGGAATGACATCGGAGTGTGGTGTTCCGTTTCGGCAGGATTGCCCTGGGCATCTTTACGCACATAGTCAAATTCCGTAGGAGGAACGCCAAGATTCAGCACCAGCATGCGATAAATGGTACCGAGCATCGCAGTCTTTTCTTTATCCAGCGCCGCAGGTTTTGCTCCGTTAGAAGCCAGATCACGCAGTTGCAGACCGTATTCCTTTAACTTCAAAGAAATCAGATTTGCCATACGCGACGTATTGTCGCTGCTGTTCGTTTCCGGCATGGCTTCTTTAGGAACCAAACCATATTTACCTACAATGTCTGCAACGCCCGTAAAAGTTCCTCCATCGCTTAGCGGATGTTGGAAAAGCCATTCTACGGTTTTATTGTTCAAGGGTTTGTCACGGGTATCAATGATGCCTTGCAAAAAGAGGTTTGCCTTCTCCAGCTGGTCCCAGAAAAAAGGATAAATTTCCGAGAATTCAAAAGACTGGAAACCGTATTTACCGATGGCTTTGGCACGCATCACATTCAGTCCTGTGAAAAGCCAGCAACGACCGGATGATTTCTGGTCGGTGATGCCTTTCGAATTTACTTTTACGGAGAAATGAGTATCCATTCCGGTCAGATTCTCCTGGTTGAGGGCAAGTTTGCGGATGTCATTGTTGCCAATGGCATTACGCAGAGCTTTGTCGGCACTGGTTCCCTCGTAACTCTGTTTGATCTGGTTCAGCATCGCATCGCTGATACCGCCTTTCCTATCTTGCGCCTGTATGGAAAGTAATGCGGCGCTGAAAACAAAAACGGATAAAATTCGTTTATTCATAAATTATATGGTTTTTATAGTAATTGGTCTGTTTCTCTTGCTTCCTGTTACCCGAACCGTACCAAATCCGTGTTTGCTCCGTATCTAAGACTTTGGACTTGGTACGGACCAGGTACGGGCCAGACACGGACCGGGTACGGAAGGGTTCTGAATATTGGTCTAATTATCCGATATGTCGAAAAAACTTATTTAGAATTTCTCACAGCCAAGCTTCAGATTACATGCAAAAATAGCCGTTTTTTTGAAACTTTTAGTGAAATCTTTAGATTTATTGTCTATCAATTTGAAAACTTATCCAAATAAATTAGTTTTCTTTGCACCCTCATTCGCACGATATGAAGAAATATATAATAGGTATTATGACGTTACTGCTTTCAGTAACAAGCCTTTCCGCTCAGGAAGCTACAAATTTGGTTAGCATCAGTGACACTACACCGGCATTGACTAAACGTGAACTACGAAAACAGAAGGTAGCGCAACGAAATTTGCACTACAACATTTTGGGTGGTCCGAGTTACACCCCCGACTTTGGTGCCGTACTCGGTGGAAGCGCCCTGATGACCTTCCGCATGAACCCAAGTGACACCACACAACTGCGCTCCGTGGTTCCCGTAGCCATCGCTTTCCTCTTCAATGGCGGTATCAACCTTTTCTCCAAACCCCAACTCTTTTTTAAAGGTGACCGTTTCCGCATCTTCGGAAAGTTTGCCTACAAGAATACGGAAGATAACTTCTATGGTTTGGGCTACAGCACGAACAAGAATTATGTCCGGAGCGACACTACCAGTCAGTATCGCTACAGCGGCATCCAGTTCAACCCCTGGTTCCTGTTCCGCCTGGGCAACAGCAACATATTCGCCGGACCGCAGATAGATATAAATTACGACGACATCACGAAACCAGCCAAATATCTGGTGGACGAACCGTCGTACAAAGCAGCCGGAGGAACGGACAAAGGATACAAGAATTTCAATTCCGGTGTCGGCTTCCTGCTGACCTATGACAGCAGAGACATTCCCGCCAATGCCTATCGCGGCACGTACCTGGATTTCCGGGGAATGATGTATACTAAATTTCTTGGAAGTGATGACAATTTCTATCGTCTGGAAATAGACTATCGACAATATAAGACTGTCGGTAAGCGCAAAGTCATTGCCTGGACTGCTCAAAGCAAAAACGTATTCGGCGATGTACCCCTGACACAATATATCCTGACAGGAACTCCTTTTGACCTGCGGGGATATTACATGGGGCAGTATCGCGATAAATCGTCCCACGTAGTCATGGCCGAATACCGTCAGATGATAAATACCGATAAAAGCACCTGGCTGAAACGCATGCTCAATCACGTCGGCTTCGTGGCCTGGACAGGCTGCGGATTCATGGGACCCACCCCCGGCAAAATAGAAGGTGTGCTGCCTAATTATGGCGTAGGATTGCGCATCGAAGTGCAACCACGTATGAACGTACGACTCGACCTGGGTAAAAATACGGTCAACAATCAGACGTTGTTCTATTTCAATATGACGGAAGCGTTCTGAAAAGTATGGAAATGAACTAAATGCTGATAGTAATTTAGGCGCGGATTACACGGATTAAAGGCTGCGCTATCACACTATATTACAGAAAATAAATCCGCGTAATCCGTGTAATCCGCGCCTAAAATTATTATCATGACCCGTTTACAAACAAACAACTCCCGCCAGCATCTCCCCCCCTTATCCTTTCCGTTATTTATTTTTCCCTCTTTTCTTGCATCAGTAAAAGATTATCCATACTTTTGAGAAATATTTTGTTTACCTTGAACAAACAACTCTGAGGACATTACACAATGAGAACTTTCGAGATATTATTCTGGATAAGCCTGTTTATTGTATTCTATACTTATATAGGATACGGAATTGTGCTATACATTCTGGTCAAAATTAAAGAAACTTTCCGCAAACCGGTACACTACCCCATGCCTGCTGACGAGGAACTGCCCGAAGTCACACTCTTCATCGCAGCTTACAATGAGGAAGACGTGGTGGACGAAAAGATGCAGAACTGCCTGGCGCTGGATTACCCCGCAGACAAACTGCAAATATTCTGGGTCACGGACGGCAGCAACGACCACACCAACGAACGGCTTTCCCACTGGCCCCGTGCCACCGTCCTCCACCAACCCGAACGACAAGGAAAAACCGCCGCCCTCAACCGCGGAATGAAGTTCGTGAAAACACCACTCGTCGTATTCACCGATGCCAATACCCACCTGAACCGGGAAGCATTGCGCGAAATCGTCCATGCTTTTGTCAACCCCAAAGTGGGCTGCGTGGCAGGCGAAAAACGCATTGCCATGCAAAGCAAAGACAATGCCGCATCAGGAGGAGAAGGCATTTACTGGAAATATGAATCCACCCTGAAAGCACTCGACTCACGGCTCTACTCAGCCGTAGGCGCTGCCGGAGAGCTGTTTGCCGTACGCCGGGAATTGTTCGAAGACATGCGGACGGACACACTACTCGATGATTTCATCCTCTCCCTCCGCATCGCCATGCGTGGCTACACCATCGCCTACTGTGCCGCGGCTTATGCCACCGAAAGCGGCTCCGCTGATATGCAGGAAGAAGAAAAGCGCAAAGTACGCATCGCCGCCGGAGGCTTACAATCCATCTGGCGTTTGCGCCCGCTGCTGAATCCTTTCCGCTACGGTCTGCTCAATTTCCAATACGTATCCCATCGTGTCTTGCGATGGTCCATCACTCCTATCCTATTGTTCCTGTTGTTCCCTCTCAACGTAGCGCTACTTTTCACCACCGCACAACCATTGTTCTACGCCGTTATACTGGGACTGCAAATCTTGTTTTACCTGATGGGAATCTGGGGATATATCCTCTCCAGGAAACACATCAAAAACAAAATTCTTTTCATCCCTTACTACTTCCTCTTCATGAACGTCAATGTGCTAAGAGGATTCCGCTACCTGAGCAAGCGCAAAGGCAATAAAAGCGGAGCCTGGGAAAAAGCACGAAGGGCAAGTTAAGACGGAAATACCTCGACAAAAATCTAATACAAAGAAAATAATGAAAAGCATTCTGAAAGACACAAATAACTCCGAAAAACTACTGAACATGGTATCAGACACCCTGATACTCATGGACAAGGACGGTGTTTGTGTAGACATGGCCGTACACAACGTAGACCTATGGTTTATGAACGAAGAGAGATTGCTCGGAAAGAATCTGCTGAACCTGCTACCTCCGGTGACATACAGTGAGTTTTATCCTGAATTCAAAAAAGTTTTGCTCCGGAGAACAAAGTCTGTCCGCAATTACGAACTCATGTTGCGGGATGACACCTACTTCTTCAAATGCATCATGCAACCCTACGGTGACCTCGTGCTTTGCCAATACCGGGATATCACCGAACGCAGCCAGCGCAAACTGGAGCTGGAAAGAAGAAATCGGGAACTATATGAGATACAGAAAGCCGCATTCATCGGCAGGTGGGTGTTTGACACGGCCACCCGCGAATTCGGTTATGCCGGACATACGGGCATCATGTGCAAGACGGATGAGCAAGCCATTCCACTGGATGCATACCTGAACCTGATCTTGCCCGAAGACAGAAATACTTTTGAGAACTGGCTCGGCGATAATCTGAAAGGTAACATGGAAAATACTGTGGACTACCGCATTCTCTACAACAAAGATGTACATTATATCCGCCTGAAAACATTCAGTCGCGAACGCGATAAAGACGGCAACATCTCGCTGGAAGGATACATACAGAACATTACTGACATCCAAAAAAGCCGTAATGACATCAACCTGCTGACGCACGCCATCAACAATTCCACAGAAGATATCTTCGCCGCCAAGGAAGACGGTACCCTGATTTTTGCCAACCGCCTCTTCAAGTTGCACCATGAATTGGGAAGTATGGATGATATCAGCCAACTAAAAATATACGAAATCGGCTCGTATACGCGTACCCTGGAGGGTTGGCAAAAGATGATAGCTTCAATCAAGGAGGGAGAGAAACATCAGTCCTTTATGGTATACAACCCATTGCCGCGCTTCCCAGAAATACTGGCGTACGAAGGCAATGCCTATTGGGTGACCAGCGATGAAGGCGTAGGAACCATCTGGGCTTTCGGCCGGGACATTTCACAACGCATCCGCCACGAACAACAGATCAAGTGGTTCAACCAGATATTGGACAAAACCATGGAGCATCTGCCCGCAGGAATTGTTGTGAAAGATATCAGGAACAACTTCAAATACCTGTACCGCAATCGTGAATCGTACAACCGTGACGTCCCTATGGAAGAGGCTTTGGGCAAAGACGACTTCGATTTCTATCCTCTCGAAATAGCCCGTGAGAAACGCCGGCAGGACAAAGATATAGCCACCACCGGACAAGAGATGCACTGGATTGCAGAAGAACGTGACGGTCATGGAAATCCGCTTTTCCTGGACAAGCGGAAAATGAAAATAGAAAGCAAAGACTTCTCCCCCATCCTGCTGAACATAGAATGGGACATCACAGAAATGGAACTGATGAAACGGGAACTGATGGTAGCCAAAGAGAAAGCCGAAACCTCCGACCAACTCAAATCAGCCTTCCTTGCCAACATGAGCCACGAGATACGTACACCGCTCAATGCCATCGTAGGCTTTTCACGCATCATTGCCGAAAGCGAAAATACGGAAGAGCGCAAAGAATATTACAACATTGTGGAAGCCAACAACGAACGTCTGTTGCAACTCATCAATGAAATTCTCGACCTCTCGAAGATAGAGGCCGGAATTGTGGAGTTCAGCATCGCCGCCGTCCGCCTGCACCCGCTGTGCAAGGAAATCCACGATGCGCATGTATTCCGCTGTCCGTCAGGTGTAGAGCTGATATTCGATCCATCCGACGAAGATATTCTGATAGACTCTGATAAGAACCGCATCTTCCAAGTGATATCGAACCTGATAGGAAATGCGTTCAAATTCACCACCAAAGGCAGCATCAGCTACGGATACCACCGGGAAGGGGAAACTATCGTATTCCATGTGACTGACACGGGCACAGGCATCGCCCCCGAAAAGATAGGAAAGGTATTCGAGCGTTTTGTAAAAGCCAACAATTTTGCACAGGGCACCGGATTGGGTTTAGCCATTTGCAAAACAATCATCGAACGTCTGGGCGGAAAAATCTCCGTGACCTCCGAACTGGAGAAAGGAACTACCTTCATCTTTACCCTGCCCGCCAAGACCACCCAAGACGAAGATAAGGAAAAAACTGAAAACAGCTCCGAAGAAAACAAAACGGCAGCCGGAGAACAAAGTGCAGGCAGCGAAAGCACGGAAAATGTACAGGCATCGCCACAAGAAACCGTCTCGCTGAAAACCGTTTTGATAGCCGAAGATACGGATAGCAATTATATCCTGACCAAAGCTATTCTGGGGAAGGAATACCATCTGGAACGTGCCAAAGATGGTATGGAAGCCGTCAATATGTTTGTAGAAATAAATCCGGATATCATCCTGATGGACATGAAGATGCCGAACCTGGACGGACTGGACGCAACAAAAATCATCCGGGAATTATCGCCCGGCGTCCCTATCATCGCCCTGACTGCCTTTGCCTACGATCATGACCGCAAAGCCGCACTCGAAGCGGGTTGCAACGATTTCCTGACCAAACCTTTCACACAGGAGAAATTGAAGGAGACGATAAAGAAGTGGGTTAATAAGTGATTAACCCACTTATCACTAATCACGCAAAGATATCGCTTCTTTGAATATAGGCAATCACATCGCCCTTATTCACAGTATCGCCTTGTTTGGCGCATATCTCTACGACGCGTCCGGTGAATCCGGTCAATATCTTTTCGTATTCTCCCCAGGGGGTGGAGAGGTAACAGAACACTTCATCATGCTGGTATTTACGCCCTATGAACGGAGCCACGGAAGGACCTTCCACAGATACTTCCCACAACACCTGTCCTTTATCCGGTGCAATAATCGGATCGGCCTTGGCACGTTTCAGTTTCCGGATTTCTTCTTCCGAATATCCATTCTTCACCATAGACGCGTCTTTGGCACGTTGCAATTCATCCTCGAAACGCTTCTTGGCTGTGCCGGACTTGTAATCACGATACTGACGGTCGTGCATGGCAAGTTCAAAGAGTTCTTCTTCATCATCTCCATATTCCCAACCGTTCTCGTCCATTTCTTTCCGATATTCATCCAGAGCATCCGGATAGTTCAATTGCGGATCGGTATCCACAAATTCATATCCTTTTGATTTCGCCAATTCCACAATTTCAGGAGCCAGCTCGCCCGGCAGACGTCCGCTCTTACCGAGAATCATATCCCACGTATGATTATCTATCATCGTCCAGCGCTCCTCACCTTTCACCAACTGCATGAGGTTCATCAATGCCACATTCTTCACATACTGGCTGAAAGGCGTTACCAACGGAGGATACCCCAGCTTAGGCCATACGTATTCCACCTCGTCGAAGAGCATCACCAACAGGTCGTCAATGCTGAGTTCCGGTTCATTCTTTCCTCTTAATATCATGTTTATACCCGAATGTACTCCCTTCAGATCAGCCATCATGGAACCCATCATACCACCCGGAAGGCCACACTTCAACAGCAAAGAGGACATGTGTTTATTGGTCGGATCCATGAAATAGCCCAGGAAGTCATCTATAAATTCCTGTGTCATGGCACGTGCTTTCATATATGCCTTCATATTGATATCGGGCACCTGGAAGCCCTTATCTTTCAGCATGGCTTGTACGGAAATCACGTCCGGATGTACTTTACCCCAGGACATCGGTTCCATAGCCACATCAATGATGTCGGCGCCATTCTCGCAAACTTCCAGAATAGAAGCCATCGACAGCCCTGGTCCGCTATGGCCGTGATACTGGATAATCACTTCGGGATGCCTTTCCTTAATTGTCTTCGTCAAACGTCCCAGCATACCCGGACGACCGATGCCTGCCATATCTTTCAGACAGATTTCGGGTGCTCCCGCTTCAATCAACTGGTCGGCAACATGGGCATAATATTCCACCGTATGCACAGGTGAGTGTGTGATACAAAGGGTTGCCTGCGGTATCATCCCTGCCTCCAATGCATATTTAATAGAAGGAATTATATTCCGCGTCTCGTTCAGTCCACAGAAGATGCGGGTGATATCCACCCCTTGCGCATGCTTCACACGATACATCAGACGGCGTACATCAGCAGGCACAGGATACATGCGCAAAGCGTTCAGACCACGGTCCAGCATATGCGTTTGTATACCCACTTCATTGAAAGGTTTGGTAAAAGCGCGTACGGCTTTGTTAGGATTCTCACCGTACAACAGATTCACTTGTTCAAAAGCTCCCCCGTTCGTTTCCACACGGGCAAAACACCCCATTTCAATAATCAACGGAGCGATACGTACCAATTGATCTACACGGGGTTGATATTTACCGGAAGATTGCCACATATCACGGTAAACAAGACTGAATTTAATTTCCTTTTTCATCGCAGTCAACAGTTAGCGGTTTAACATATATGAATTACTCGGTTAACTTAACAAGTACAAATATAAAGGTTTATTCTGACATATAGTCAAACTTATATTTGAATTATTTAGAATAAAAGATATGTTTAATATCACATTGAAACTTATTTTTCATTTTATAACACTTCTCGTCATTTCATTCCTCTATGATTCAGACGATAATTTATCGGAAAGGATGGAGGGAGTCATTATGGTACAGTAATGAACTAAATGCTGATAATGATTTAGGCGCGGATTACGCGGATTACACGGATTCTTTTTC
>ENA-UESU01002102-UESU01002102.1-human-gut-metagenome-genome-assembly--contig:-NODE-2102-length-13233-cov-24.558908_pt1 | contig 13233 bp, 12 predicted proteins | sample MGYA00243007_ERZ508008 | MGnify/ENA primary metagenome ERZ508008 (study PRJEB26167, sample SAMN06115399) | human gut metagenome | host: Homo sapiens | place: China:Henan | collected 2016-06-23...
AGAAAAGAATCGCAGCACAGACCAACATTCTGACCAATGAGTAGGTTTTTGTGAACCGGTTATGCCAAAGGCGACCCATACGTGTGGCAACGGCAATGCCGACAGCAACTGCACCCCCGCCGGCTGCCGCGCCAATAGCGGGTCGGCTGTACAGGATGGCAAAATACACGCCTATACCTGTCACTATAACGAGCCCGATGACGGCAAGCATCACAATCAGATTATCCTTAATCTCCGATTTTGACAGAACTTTATAGTCGGCAAAAAGCTCTGGTGATTGAGATGAGTCGATTAAGGGTCGCGAAAATCTGGGACGAGACAATTCGCGGTCAAGCAACTCATTCATCGCGGCAACACTCTTTTCCGGATTACTGTCGGGAGTGGCTATAGCCGTAGCGGGAGGCTGTACGGGCCATTCGATACATCCCTGTCGATTCATGACCTGAAGGGTAAAACGGGCTCTGCGGTAAGGCTTCCAGTCGATGCCCGGTCCGGTCGCCACCTTACGGTAATATTCTTTGAAAAGGTCGTTGTGCTGCATTTCAGGCAGAAATCCCGATTCCTCCAGAGCCCGACCTATCTCAGCGCTGTCATCCGTGGTTTCCGGCGCAGTTTTTTCAATATAGCCGGGTTCGAGACTTCCTGCGGGGAGCCCCGATTCACCGTATAAAGGTCTGTTGACGGAATCAGTATTCATATTTCTTAAGGTTAAAAGGTGTTCTGACGCAAAGATAGGGCAAAATAGCGAAAATGCCTGTAAGACAGCAATAAAAATTTATTATTTACACCAACCAAGACACCGGTAGATGGTGTCTGCGGTTGGTTTTGTGGTGCATTATGCTTAAATTTGCATCATGAATACTGTCTGGAAAACATATCGCGAAAACTATGCCGCCATCATAAAGCTCGGATTGCCCATCCTTGTAGGGCAGCTTGGCATGATTGTGGTGGCGTTTGCCGACAACATAATGGTGGGACGCTATTCGACGGCGGCACTCGCATCGGCGTCGTTTGTCAACAATGTGTTTAATGTCGCCACATTTGCGGTACTTGGTTTCACCTACGGACTTACCCCGCTTATCGGTGCGTTGTTCAGTCAGAAGCGCTCCGCCACGATCGGGGCGATGATACGCAACGGATTGCTTGCCAACTTGCTTTTCTCGCTGTTGGTGACGCTTGTGATGTGGGTGTTGTGGCTTAACGTCGACCGCCTGGGACAACCGGTGGAATTGCTGCCGCTTATCAAGCCTTACTATCTTATCGTATTGGCGGGACTGGTGCCCGTGTCGATATTTAACGTGTTTGCGCAGTGGCTTTTCGCCATCAACCGTACGGCGCTGCCTATGTGGATAATACTTTCGGCAAATGCCTTGAATATTTTAGGCAATTATCTGCTTATATACGGCAACTGGGGCTTTCCCGAACTTGGACTTGTCGGTGCCGGTTACAGCACCTTGATTGCAAGAATTTTCTGCCCGGTGGTGGTGATTGCCATTTTCTTTACGGTACGGAAGTTCCGCGAATACAAGGAGGGATTGTGCGGCTCGCGAGTATCATCCCGCGTACTCGGTCAGATTAACCGCACTTCATGGCCGGTGTCGCTGCAGATGTCTTTTGAATCCGGCTCGTTTACCGTGGCGGCGGTGATGGCGGGATGGCTCGGCGCGGTGAGTCTTGCATCATTTCAGATTATTGTGATTACAGGTACGCTCGGTTTTTGCATATATTACAGCATGGGTTCGGCTGTGTCTGTGCTCGTCGCAAATGCCGCCGGGCTTAACGACCGTCCGGGCATGCGCCGTATCGCGTTTGCCGGTTATCATATCATCCTTGCCCTCGCAACGGTATCGTCGCTTGTGTTCATCTTCTTTGAACGGCAGATGATACATGCATTTACCGAGGACCCGGTGGTGATAGCTGCCGCCGTGACACTTATAGTGCCGCTTGTGGTGTATCAGCTTGGCGATGCCACTCAGATTACGTTTGCCAATGCACTTCGCGGCACGTCGCAGGTAATGCCTATGATATGGATTGCATTTGTGAGCTATGTGGTGTTCGGTATTCCGGCAACATATATTTTTGCATTCCCGATGGGACTGGGCACCTACGGCATTATTCTGAGCTTCTCCGTGAGCCTTTTCATTGCCGCCGCGCTATTCCTCTATTTTTTCATGCGCGCCACACGCCGGGCGTGATGTTTTTGTGTTTTAATGTGCGTTGCATGAAAATAATCGCTATCTTTGTCAGATAACAACTAAAAATCAGATGACAATGGACTTTGCCAATGACTGTTTCAAGATATTCGAAGACACTGTCAACGAATATCATAAGCATGACGATGTAGACGCCAAGGTTGAAAATCCTTTTGCCCCGGGCACTATTGAGCACACACTTTTTGCAAAAAACTGGATTGATGCCGTGCAGTGGCATCTCGAAGATATCATTCGCGATCCGCAGATTGACCCTGTTGAGGCGCTTGCGCTGAAACGCCGTATTGACAAGTCAAACCAGGATCGTACCGACATGGTGGAGGAACTTGACACATATTTCCGTGAGAAATATAGCGATGTGAAAGTAGCGGCAGACGCCACGATTAACACCGAAAGTCCCGCGTGGGCGCTTGACCGCCTTTCCATACTGGCACTTAAGATTTACCACATGCAGGCAGAGGTCGACCGTACCGATGCCACTGCCGAGCATCTTGCCAAGTGTCGCGGAAAGCTTGCCGTGCTCCTTGAACAACGCGCCGACCTTACCACCGCCATCAACCAGCTCCTCGATGATATCGCGGCAGGAAGGAAATACATGAAGGTTTACCGCCAGATGAAGATGTATAACGACCCAGCCACCAATCCGGTGCTTTATGGCAATAAACAGTAAGTTACCGAAAAATTTACTGATTGCCCGCTTTTCGGCGCTCGGCGATGTCGCCATGACGATTCCCGTCGTCTATTCGGTGTGTCGCTGCAATCCCGACATGCGGTTTATATTTATAACCAAGCCGGCACAGGAGGGACTCTTTGTGAACCCTCCCGAAAATCTCGTGGTGCGAGGCATCGATGTCAAGGAAAAATACCGGTCGCTCGGCGATTTTTTCCGCCTCTTCAAGGAATTGCGCAAGGAATATGACATTGACGGTTTTGCCGACCTGCACGGGGTGTTGCGTTCGTTCATGCTCGGCATTGCCTGTACATTGCACGGCGTGAAATGGCGCACGATACGTAAGGGACGTATGAACAAGCGCGCCCTCACTCGCCCCCGCAACAAGATAATGCTGCCATTGCTGTCGTCGCGGGCACGTTACCGTGAGGTGTTCTACGGATTCGGCTACGTGCTTGAGGAGAAATTCAAGAGCATCTATGGCGACGGGAAGGGCGACCCCGCAATGTTTGCGGAGATTACACCGCCAAAACAAGACGGGGAGAAATGGATAGGCATTGCACCCTTTGCAAAGCATAAGGGGAAGATATATCCGGTTAATCTCATGGAGAAGGTGATTGCCGAGCTGTCGTCACAGCCTGATGTAAAAATATTCCTTTTCGGCGGCGGAGAGGAGGAACGGAAGGTGCTTGCCGATTGGGCACAGCGATATCCGCGCACGATAAGTCTTGCGGATAAGAGGCATGGATTTCCCGTCGAGCTCGCGCTCCTGAGCCATCTTGACACATTGGTGTCGATGGACTCGGCAAACATGCACCTCGCGTCGCTCGTTAATGTGAGGGTGGTGAGCATCTGGGGTGCAACTCATCCCTATTGCGGCTTCAAGGGGTTCAAGCAGCGCGAGAAGGATATCGTGCAGTTGCCTATGACCTGCCGTCCATGCTCGGTGTTTGGTAACAAGCCCTGCAGCCGTGGCGACTACCATTGCCTCGCGGGCATTCCGCCGCAGATAATTGTAAACAAGGTCAATTCCATAGTGAATAAGAATAAATCGTGATGGAGGAGGATTTTGACATAAGAGCGTCACGGCAGGGCAATGACCGTGACAAGGATTTTGAAAAGGCGTTACGCCCGTCGGAATTTGACTCTTTCAGCGGACAAGAGAAGATAATCGAGAATCTGCGTGTGTTTGTCACTGCGGCGAAGATGCGCGGGGAATCGCTTGACCATGTGCTGCTCCACGGTCCTCCGGGACTGGGTAAGACCACCCTGTCGCAGATTGTGGCAAACGAGCTTGGAGTGGGCATCAAGATTACATCGGGTCCGGTGCTTGACAAGCCCGGCGACCTTGCCGGAATACTTACCTCTCTTGAGGAAAATGATGTGCTGTTTATCGACGAGATTCACCGCCTCAGTCCGGTGGTGGAGGAGTATCTTTACTCGGCGATGGAGGATTTTCGCATCGACATAATGATTGACAAGGGCCCGGGAGCGCGCTCGGTGCAGCTGTCGCTGTCACCGTTCACTCTTATCGGTGCCACCACACGCAGCGGACTGCTTACTTCGCCGTTGCGCGCGCGTTTCGGCATCAATTTCCATCTTGAATATTACGACCACGAGGTGCTGGAGCGTATCGTGCTCCGCTCGGCGCGTCTGCTCGACGTGAAGTGTACAGGCGAGGCGGCGAGAGAGATTGCTCTCCGCAGCCGCGGCACCCCACGTATCGCCAACGCCCTTCTGCGGCGTGTGCGCGATTTCGCGATGGTAAAGGGTTCGGGCGTTATCGACCCGGAGATTGCCCGCTACGCACTGGAGGCACTCAATATCGACCGCTACGGTCTTGACGAGATTGACAATAAGATACTTACGACTATCATAACTAAATTCAAGGGAGGACCCGTCGGTCTTACCACCATCGCTACCGCTCTCGGCGAGGATCCGGGCACGATAGAAGAGGTGTATGAGCCGTTTCTTATCAAGGAAGGTTTCCTGAAGCGAACCCCCCGCGGTCGTGAGGTGACTGAGCTTGCCTACATACATCTCGGGCATGACCGTGACCTTACGACAGGGTCTCTCTTTGCTTAAAAGTTGATTCTGACTATGGCTGGTATAAAAAGTCTGGCTAAGGATACTGCTATATATGGTGTCAGCAGTATTGTGGGACGATTCCTCAACTGGTGTCTCGTGCCGCTCTACACCATCAAGTTTCCCGCCGATGAATATGGAGTGGTGACATACATATATGCCGTAGTGGCGCTTGCGCTCATTATCCTTACTTACGGTATGGAGACGGGATTTTTCCGTTTCGCCAATCACGAGCGTTATTCCAATCCCGATGAGGTGTATTCCACTTCACTGGTGTCGCTCGGGGTTTCGTCGACATTCTTCTTCGCGATTGTACTGCTGTTTCTTAACCCGATAGCGGCGGCTCTCAACTGCCAGGGTCACGCTTCCTATATTTTCATGATGGCGCTTGCTGTGGCTTTGGATGCCTATACTTCCATCCCGTTTGCTTATCTGCGCTATAAGAAGCGTCCGGTGAGGTTTGCCACGCTCAAGCTCATAAATATAGGGCTCAACATCGGTCTTAATCTTTTTTTCATACTTCTCTGTCCCTGGCTGTGGGAAGTGGCTCCCTACACGATTGCATGGTTTTATCGTCCCGACTTTGGTATCGGATACATATTTCTTGCCAATCTCATATCTTCGGCGGCGATGTTGGTGCTTCTCCTGCCCGACATCCTGTCGGTGCCGTTGGCGTTCAACGGCAAGCTGCTGCGCGAGATGCTTAGATACTCTTATCCGTTGCTGATACTCGGCATCGCCGGCATCATGAATCAGACTATCGGTACGATTCTCTACCCTTACCTTGTATCTGACCCTGCCGAGGCGATGTACGGGGTAGGTATATATGGCGCCAACTACAAGATAGCCATTGTGATGGTGATGTTTATCCAGGCGTTCCGCTTCGCCTATGAGCCGTTTATCTTCGCGCAGAACAAGGAGCGCGGTGGCGACAAACTGAAGGCTTACAGCGACGCGATGAAATATTTCGTGATTTTCGCCCTGTTTATATTTCTCGGGGTGATGTATTATCTCGACATACTTAAATACTTCATTTCACCTAAATATTTCTCCGGTCTCAAGGTTGTGCCGGTGCTGATGCTTGCCGAGCTGTTTTTCGGGGTGTTTTTCAACCTGTCGCTATGGTACAAGCTTACCGACAAGACGATATGGGGCATGTGGTTCTCTCTGCTCGGACTTGCCGTGACACTCGTGCTGAATGTTGTCCTTGTGCCGCGTATCGGATATATGGGATGTGCCTGGGCGGCGTTTGCCTGCTATGGCGTGATGATGGCGACAAGCTATTTTGTCGGCAGGGGCAAATATCCGATAGATTACGATGTTCCGCGGCTGCTCTTTTATTTTGTGGTTGCCGGGGCGTTGTACGGTATTTCGGTAATGGTTGTGATACCTGTGGAATGGTGCAATCTGCTCTTCCGTACACTCTTACTGGGTGTGTATGGCTGGATTGTCTGCCGTCACGAACATATAAGTCCCAAGGATATAATCAGACGTAAGATATGAAACATATTGACTTTGCGACATTCAAGACGAAGCTCTTCGGCTATTTTGATCTTACTGACTTCCTCATACCGCAGGAGGAGGCGGAGGAGGCGATACGCGAAGGTGTGTCGTTCAGAGGTATAAATATTCTCATACTCATAGTGGCAATTTTCATCGCGTCGCTTGGATTGAATGTCAATTCAACGGCGGTGATAATCGGAGCCATGCTTATTTCGCCGCTTATGGGTCCTATTATCGGTCTGGGACTCGCCGTCGGCATACACGATTTCGACCTTATGAAGAGGTCGTTCCGTAACCTCTTCATGGCTACTGTGTTCAGTGTCGCGACATCATGCCTGTTTTTCCTCGTGTCGCCGGTCAGTGAGTCGCACAGCGAGCTTCTCGCGCGCACATCGCCTACGATTTATGATGTATTCATCGGCTTCTTTGGTGGTGCTGCCGGCATCCTTGCCATCGGCAGCAAGGTCAAGGGAAATGTCATACCGGGTGTGGCTATCGCCACCGCCCTCATGCCACCGCTATGTACCGTGGGCTACGGACTTGCCAATCTGCAGCCGTCATATTTCTTCGGCGCGCTCTATCTGTTTTTCATAAATTCAGTATTCATCGCCTGTGCAACCACAGTAGGCGTGAAGCTAATGAAATATCATGTCAAGGATTTTTCCAATCCGGGCAGGGCGAAGAAAGTCAGGGATATAGTGTACACAATCGCTATACTTACCATGATTCCCGCCGCATTCATGACTTACTCGATGTATCGCGAGAGCACTTTCATGTCAAATTGCAATAAGTTTGTCGACAAGGAATTTGTGTTTGACGGCACACAGGTGCTCAACTACAAGCCGGTAATGAAAAAGGGAGAGGGTACCCTTACCGTGACTCTTGTCGGCAAGATGATTCCTCAGGATTCACTTCTGCTTGCCATGACCGATAAACTTCCGTCATATCATCTCGCCGGGACTCGTCTTAACATCGTCCAGGGCGATACCGGCGGGGGCAGCTTTGATGTGAGACAGGCTACCTCTTCAATGCTTCGCGACATGTATCAGGTCACTCAGGCTACCATATCGCGTCAGCAGGATGTCATAGACTCCCTGAAGGTAGAGAATGCGCTTATATCGCGCAATGACTCGATGGGCGCCATCATCGCGCCAGAAATCAAGGTGCTTTTCCCGCAGGTGAAAGATATCGCGGTGACGCGAGGCATAGTGAGCGACATCGACACCCATCGCCTCGACACTCTCAACCTTGTGCTGGTCAACTATGCCACTCCGATGGGCGCGGCGCAGTCGCGCAAGTTTAAGGAATACCTGGAGGCACGTCTCGACACGCGTCCCATAACCATCGTGGCAAGCAGTGCCGTACATCCCGAAACCCCACCCAAGACGCAGAAGAAATGAAGATATTCTACGATCATCAGGTGTTTTCCTGGCAGAAGGCTGGAGGCGTATCGCGCTATTTCATAGAGCTTATGAGCCATCTTCCTGAAGATATGGAGTATATGCTGCCCCCTATGCTGTCGGAAAATGTGTATCTGGAATCGCTCGGTTCCGGGATGTCGCCGGTAAAAAGTTGGTCATTTGCCAATTACCGTGTGCGCAAAAAACTTTACGAGGCGGTCAATCAGCTCCGTTCCTCGGCAATCATTTCCGGGGGAGGCTTTGATGTGCTTCATCCCACCTATTATTCGACATATTTCCTGCGGCGACGTAAAGCGCCCTTTGTGATTACGGTCCATGACTTCATACATGAAAAATATCCGCAATATTTCACTGACACGGCAAAGGTGGTACGCGAGAAAAAGGAGGCTGTGACCCATGCCGACCGTATAATCGCCATCAGCGAGCATACAAAGAGTGACCTTGTGGATATCTATGGCATACCCGCCTCGCGTGTTGATGTCATCTATCATGGCGCGTCAAGCCTGTCGCCGGTGCAGGAGCCTGTGCCCGATGCAGGCGACCGTTTCATACTTTTTGTGGGCGACCGCACCAAATATAAGAATTTCCTCAATCTCGCCGAAGCGTTCATGATGCTCTCCAAGGCTGACCCGCAACTTCGCCTTGTGTGCGCCGGACAGCCCTTCTCTCCTGCCGAAATGAAACATTTCGCCTCTCTCGGTATCGCCGATAAGGTAATGGCACGATTTGTCACCGACGGGCAGCTGGCATGGCTTTACGGCAATACGGCTTGCTTCGTGTTCCCGTCAGCTTACGAGGGCTTCGGGTTACCCATACTGGAAGCGTGGAGCGCGGGTGCGCCTGTCGCGCTGAGCCGGGCAAGCTGTTTCCCCGAGATAGCGGGTGACGCGGCGGCATGGTTCGAGCCTGATGACCCATCGACGATGGTCACGGCAATCAGTGATGTCATATATTCCGGCGACACGCGCTCGCGCCTGCAGCAACTTGCGTCAAAGCGCCTGAAAATGTTTGACTGGGGGAAAACCGCAGCTCTTACCGCCGGTATTTATCGCTCTCTGGCATGATAATAAAGGATTATAGATTGTTTATCTGTCAAAATGATTACTTATGGTGACAATTTTGTTTCATTCGACCATATTCGGTCCCATCCATAGCCGCCGTCTCGGCACGTCGCTCGGTGTCAACCTCTCGCCTGTCGACGGCAAGGTGTGTTCGTTTGATTGCGTGTACTGTGAGGCGGGATATAACTCCCAGGGCACCGGTAAAAGCGGGCTCCCGAAACGCGACGAGGTGAGCCGACAGCTTGAGGCGAAGCTGAAGGAGATGCGCGATGCCGGCGCGTCGCTTGACGTGATTACATTTTCCGGCAACGGCGAACCGACCTTGCACCCCGACTTCGACAATATAATCGATGACACCGTCATGTTGCGTGACCGCTATTTCCCGGAGGCGAAGGTGAGTGTGCTGTGTAACTCCACGCGTCTTGACCGCGAGGATGTCGTAAACGGGTTGAAAAAGGTCGACAACTGCATACTTAAGCTCGATTCCGCGCTTACCCCTACCATGCGCCTTATCGACCAGCCGGTGTCGAAAGCGTTTACCTGTGAATACGTGATTCCGCAGCTTGAGGCGTTTGGCGACAAATGCATCATCCAGACCATGATGCTCCGGGGCAATCATGACGGAAAGCATATTGACAACACTACCGATGAGGAGGTTGATGCGCTCATATATGCTTACAAGCGCATCCGTCCACGTGAGGTTATGCTATATTCAATCGACCGCGCCACCCCTGAAAGCGACCTGCAGAAGGTGGAGCGTGACGAGCTGGAATCTATCGCTTCGCGTATCCGTGAAGCGGGTATAGAAGTGCAGGTGAGCTGATATGGAAGAGAAGGTGATTTATCCCCGTACGCTTGTCGAGGGCGACAGGATTGCGATTGTATCGCCGGCGAGCTGCATCGACCCCGCGCTTGTCGAGGGGGCGCTCCCGGTGCTTCGCGCCGAAGGGTGGGACCCTTATATAGCACCGTCGGCACTTGGTTGCGAAGGTAGTTACAGCGGCTCGGCGGAGGCGCGCGCAGCCGACCTTTACGAGGCGTTGCTCGACCCGTCGGTAAGGGCGGTGTTGTGTAGCAGGGGAGGCTACGGTGCTATCCATCTGCTTGAGGGGTTTCCCTCCGGGGCGTTTCTTGCCGACCCTAAATGGATAGTCGGGTTCAGCGATATTTCCGCGCTTCATGCACTCGCGTCGCGACTTGGCGTGGCGAGTGTTCACAGCTCCATGTGCAAGAATCTTGCCATAAATCATGGCGGTGATGTGGCGGCACGTGCGCTTTTCGGTATTTTGCGCGGCGAAGGTGTGCGTTATGAGGTCGCGGCTCACCCTTATAATATCTATGGCACCGCTTCAGGCACTCTCGTCGGAGGCAATATGGCGGTTCTCGGCGGACTTATAGGTACACGCTACGATATATTCAGCTCTCCCGACCCGGTGATATTTATCGAGGATATCGCCGAACCTATATACAAGGTGGAGCGTTTGCTCTATCAGTTACGCTTTGCAGGCGTATTGTCACGGGCAAAGGGCATAATTGTAGGGCAGTTCACCGAATACCGCCCCGACCGGAACTATACGGCGATGTACGACATGATACGTGACATGACGCGCGGGCTCGGTATCCCGGTGGCGTTTGATTTCCCGATAGGTCATGTCGATGGGAATATGCCGGTGATTGAATCTGCTCCCTGTTGTCTTTCTGTGACCGATGAAGGAGTGACTTTTACCCAAACACGATAAAAAAACACGATAAATAAATAAGTTATGAAAGTATTGGTAGTAAACGGCAGTCCGCATCTGCATGGCTGTACTGACCGTGCATTGCAGGAGGTTGAGGATACCCTCAACTCTCTCGGCATTGACACTGAGCGTGTAAACATAGGCAACAAGGATGTGAGAGGTTGCATCGCCTGTAACTACTGCCGTGAACATGGCAAATGTGTATTTAATGATGTTGTAAACGAGACTGCGCCGAAATTTGCCGAAGCGGATGGTATCGTATGCGGTTCACCGGTGTATTATGCCGGTGCGAGCGGACAGCTGCGTTCATTCCTTGACCGTCTGTTTTACAGTACGATGACCACGGTCAACAAGACAATGAAAGTAGGTGCGGCTGTATTGTCGTCACGTCGTGCAGGTTCGACAAGTGCGTTTGATGAAATCAACAAATACTTTACCATCAGTGCCATGCCGGTGGTGTCGAGCACTTATTGGAACGAGGTACACGGTTTCATCGCCGATGATGTGGAGAAAGATTTGGAGGGATTGCAGACTATGCGTAATCTTGGTCGCAACATGGCGTTTCTAATAAAGGCTATCAATGCCGCCAAGCAGGAAATACCCGTGCAGGAGCGCACTTCATTCACCAGTTTCCACACCGAATAGGTATATATAAAAAAAATTACCCGTCGTCTCGACGAATAATCTTCTTAACCTTAAATCTAATACCATGAAAAACACATTGCAAAGGTAATAACTTTTATGTTATAAAACATAGTTTCTCGCAATAAAATTCATTCCGTTAACTAAGTTTAACAATGCCCCCCCTTGTATCGCGTAGCTGTAGAGGTGCCGGAAGGCAGCCCGGCTGCGATGGAGGATGCTGTATCCCGCAGGGATACATCCAAATTTAGCCGTGGTGTTGAGCGTAGCGAAACCCACGGACAGCGAGCCTTCCCTCATATCGTTTCCCGACAGGGAATCATCAACCGCACTCCAAGATGATTCCTGACGGAAACAACTGATTTTACATCACTTTCCGGTGGTATCGCTTCGCTCAACCACCGGCTAAGCGTGGATGATGCCCTGCGGGCAACAGGCTTTCAGAGCGTTGCTCGGACATTCGGGCGAGCTTCCACTCGCCCCTACAACGGCTTGTGAATCAGATGGTATCGCGTAGCTGTAGGGATCGCCGGAAGGCAGCCCGGCTGCGATGGAGGATGCTGTATCCCGCAGGGATACATCCAAATTTAGCCGTGGCGTTGAGCGTAGCGAAACCCACGGACACCAGGCTCTCCCGTGTTGTTTCCCGACAGGGAATCATCAACCGTAGCCGGTTATTTCAACCATGAGCAGCGTTTGCCCCAGTCCTCCATAATTTCTTTGCGGAACTTGAAAATAGTGGCTGCTCCTTGGTTGCCGTCGTGAAAAAGAGCCGGCTCTCGCCTATCAGACCACCATTGCGCCCCGACGGCATAATCGGTGTCACGATGCTTGCCGGGGAATGTGTTGTCAATGGTTATGAAACCATTCTGCTCCGGAAATCCTTCTATATCTGACGTTATCGTGTAAGACTGGGTGCCGGTCTTGTATGTGCTGTATCTTACCATATAGTCGCCGTCGCCGAGGTAATATCCGCGCCAGTCCTGATTGGCTATGCTGAGGGTGGTACACTCCTCTCCGTACCGCAGGTCGTCGCGTACAGGCCCTTTTACATGCCATTCGATGATGGAATATATCTGTGCGGTGTCCTGTGGCGTTGTGGTGTGATGAAACACGTTACGGGGCGTATAGGAATAACGCTCGAAGCTGCCGCCCCATGATTCCCGTTCCGGGTCGGCAGGGTCGCCGTCCATCATGTAAAGCAACGAAGGCGTGTCGCCGAGCTTGGGCATCCCGTTCAGATAGTTGTGGAAGTCGGAGCCAAGATAGCCGTTGCCTTTGACGTAGTAGTCGTAAAATCCCCCGTTCCATCGGTCGGGATTTTTGTATTTTGAAATAAAGCTGCGGTAGGTGGAATTGTTCTCGATCATCCACACATTGGGGAAATTCTCAATTATATATGTATAGGCGTTTATGCCCCATTTTTTATTGGGCCCTCCGATCCAGTAAATGCGTATGCTTTTTGATATTTCAGGCGCGTCGTGCAGTGCCTGCGCCACATCGTCCAGTCCTCCCCACACAAGGATATAAAGCGGGCGCGATGATTTGCGACGGGCGCAGCGGACAATCCATTCCGACCCCTCGGTTGGCTCGGAGTATCCGGCGAGCGGTGCCGCTCCGCATCCTCCCTGCTTGGTTATTGACCGCAGGTATTCCGGCGAGGGATAATAGGCGAACGGCGCATTAGCCTCGCTGTTATGTTGTCTGAGCTTTTCCACATCCTGACTGTAAAGGTCGATCATGCGTAATATCTCGCTTTTGTCACCGTCACCGTAGGATGGCGATGAGATGAGTCCCTCGCAGTCAAACTCGTTGCAATACAGCAGGTAGTGCATCATCGACTGGTTGTCATCCGGGTCAGTGCCGCCGATGTCGGTGCTTATGATTATACGCGGTTTCTCA
>ENA-UESU01002112-UESU01002112.1-human-gut-metagenome-genome-assembly--contig:-NODE-2112-length-13178-cov-4.284329_pt1 | contig 13178 bp, 19 predicted proteins | sample MGYA00243007_ERZ508008 | MGnify/ENA primary metagenome ERZ508008 (study PRJEB26167, sample SAMN06115399) | human gut metagenome | host: Homo sapiens | place: China:Henan | collected 2016-06-23...
GATCATTGCCACAGAATGGCAATCTAGTAGCAGAATTGTATTTTTAGTGATCCAGCCGCCGGGTGGGCGGTAAATATAAGGAGGATGTAAAATGAAAAAGCTAATTGGATTAGGAATCGCAAGTATCATGTGTGTATCTCTTGTAGCATGTGGAGGGGATACGTCTGCTGGAACCCCCGGAGCGGCTGCTGAACCCATGATTCCTGACCTCACTGGAGAGTGGAAGCAGGTAAATAGCAACTCTGAAGACTCTTGGCAGTCTGCAACTATTGACGAAAGCGCAATTACCGTGTATTGGGTTTCTGATAATGGTGATACCAAGTCTCTGTATTGGGCTGGAACATATACCGCACCAACAAATGAGGATGAGCCGTATTCTTGGGATTCTGAAAATGATACAGAGAAAACTTCTACTGCCCTTTTAGCGTCCGGGGACAATATCAAGACATTTACTTATGAGGATGGACAGATTAGCTATGAGATTTCTGCACTAGGGACTACGACAACAGTCAAACTAGAAAAGCAATAAAAATACCGTCCCAGGAATGCTACAAGAGCAGCGGTTATGACAACCGAGGAGGTTTTATACATGCTGGATGAAAAAGATTTGCAGGCAATCGCACAGCTTATGGCGCAGCAAAGGCGCGATATCATGCAAGACGTAAAAACTCTGCTTGATACAGAGGTTCAGACGAAATTCAATCTACTGGCCGAAGGTCAAGAGGAAATTCTACGCCGGATGCCTAGCGAGGACGATATGGACATCATTGACGGACGGCTGGATACGTTAGAGGCTATCGCCAGAAAGCACTCCCGTGAAATTGAGGAGCTGAAAAAAGCGCAATAAAAACACCGCCCCCGGTGCTGGAACACCAGGGACGGCTCACATAGGGGTGATAAGGTTTGCCGCCATATCACCCTTCTATTTTACCAGAATGGGAGGTAAAGTCAATGGATTACATCCGAAAAACGGCTCGCTACAATGGGAAAAAGTATGAAGCTACCGGGAAAACGGAGCTGGAGGCACTGAAAAAGCTAGCGGACAAGCTGGCCGCCGCAAAGCGCGGTGAGGAAACCGTAGGCGGCTCCATGACCGTCAACGCTTGGTATAAGCAATGGCTGGAGCTCTACAAGGAGCCAAAAGGGCTCACAGCTAAATCGTTGAAAATGTACGATGAAAAGTACGATAACTATATCAAGCCCGCTATTGGTCACTTGAAATTGAAGGATGTTAAAGACGTGCACCTCCAGCGCATCCTTAACGGGCAGGCTGGGCGCTCTGCATCCCATGTAAAAAAACTGCGCATGGTGTTGCAGGAGATGTTCCGCAGGGCCAGGCAATCCCGCCTTATCCCATACGATCCCGCCGAGCTACTGGAGCTGCCCACCTATCACGAGGGGAAAAGACGCTCTATCACTGAGGACGAGCGCAAGGCCATTTTGGCTGTTGCTGAGCACCATCGGGCCGGATTATGGGTGCTCACATTGCTATATACTGGCATGAGGCCAGGAGAAACGGCAGCCCTTACTTGGTCAGACGTAGATTTCGAGCGCAACGAGATACACGTCCACACGGCGAGAGAAAGCGGCGCTAACAGCATCAAAGCCCCAAAAACAGAAGCCGGTATTCGGGACATCCCAATTCATGCCGCACTTTTCCCGTTGCTCCAGGCAGCACAACAAAAGCCATTTTCTCCTGTTTTTCTCAACGAGGCAGGGAACCGGCACACTGAAAAAACCATGCGTCGGCTTTGGCTTAATTTCAAGCGTGAATTAGATATCTATATGGGAGCGAAAGTAAAAAGAAACCAGATTATTGAAAGCGTGGTAGCAACGGATTTGACACCGTACTGTCTTCGCCACACCTTTTGCACGGATCTTCAAAGGGCTGGAGTGCCTATTAACGTAGCAAAGGAACTTATGGGTCATTCCGACATCCAAACAACTGCAAATATTTATACGCATAAAGACGGATACACTATGCACCAAGGAATCGCCCTTCTAGATGGAAGTGGTGGAAAAAGTGGTGGAAATTCAAAGTTGGCATAACATAAATATATTGAGCCGCAATTGTTTGAAGTGGTTGATACTTTCTGATTCCGGTTCTGAAGGCTGGGGGTTCGAGTCCCTTCGGGCGTACCAAAACAAAAAGTCAGGAAATGCTTGTTACATCAAGTGTTTCCTGACTTTTTTATTCCCTACATCAGAAGCATAGAAAACATAAAATAGCATATTCAGGCACATAAGGTGGTGGAAATGGTGGTGGAAATTCCACCGGTGACCTGTGCAAATTGAAATGAATAGTGATACACTTTGGCCGTCAATGCCTTCAGGTCATAAAAAAGGCAGAGGCAACAGCCTCTGCCCTCTCTTTAAGCCCTCACAATGTACTCATAGTAGCGGGCCAGCTTGTCCTCCGGTGCGTCCTTGTCACAGAGGAACGATTTTGCCATGTCGGCATAGAAATCAATCTTATCACCGACACCGTGTTTCTTGGCTACCTTAACGTAGTCACTATAGACCATGTTGAGGGCCGCCCAGAACTGGACAGGGTCGCACTCAATCCCACGCTGGGCCATGACCTGTTTGGCCTGCTCCAGCGTCCAGTGAGCGCCACGGGTGCCATCCTCGTTGTCCATATTCTTAGACCATTCATCGGCCATCTCCTTCGTGAAAGGGATATAGCCGGAAGCAGCCCCATAACCTGTCATGTGTTCTCCACCTTTTCTGTACGCCATCTCGTCCATGCGGTAGTCATGGTCAAACTCTCTCGGAGTTTTCATTTCACCTTCGCCAGAGATAGCGAATCCGATTTTGTTCATGGGACGATTCATCTCCCGTCGCTCTGTGTATGCGCTCCCATCCTCCCGATAGACCGGTGGGACGTAAGGGTAGCCGTAGTGAGACTGAGGGCCGTACATCCGGTCATCCCAGTATCGGCTCTCTACCCACATGCCACCATCGTTACGTGGGGCAAAGCGCCCATCAGAGTAACGGCGATAGCCCCGATCCTCCGGCTCCATCATCTCAGAGCGCGGTGCATAACGGCCATTGTCGTAATGCTCCCGGCCATGGCGGTCACGAAACTTATCATCGACATCGTAGTTGTCGTAGCTCCGTCCGTCGTTGTAGCGACGATTGTTGCCACTGGACATGAGCATCATCCGAGTAGATCGTTTCATTTTGACCCCTCCTTACGCCGTAGGGGCGGGTGCAGCACCGCCGTCAATACTGGCAAGATTGTTGCTGGGAGAGCAGCAGGGCTGCCCCAGCATGCGGAACGAGCCGCCGGTGGGGGTAGTCACCACACAGACGGAGTAGCGGGTGCGAGTGCGGATGCCGCAGGCAGTCACCTGCGCGCAGTTACGCTTGGTAAGGGGATATAGCTCTGTCCCCGTACCAATAGTAATGTACACAGGTGCATTGATGGTAGTTGTGGCCGGGATGGACTGGGCTACCACAATACAATACTTCCCGCCGTTGTTGTAGGCACCGGCAGGCAGATTGATTTCAAGGTTGCCGCCGGTAAAGGTGACCGCCTGGCTTAGCACCAGGTTGTCGCACAGGCGGCAAACAGGCTTACAAGACATAAAATACCTCCAAGAATCAGGGGCGGCAGACATTTAGCCCGCCGCCCCGAAATAGTCACGGCAGAGCCGGAAATTTAAAGTGGTCGATTTCGACCAGTTTAGCAGCCACAGCCGCAGCCGCTGCTGTAGGTCCCGCAATAGGGATAGGGGGCGGGCACTTGGTAAGCGGGTACGGGCATGGGGTTGATGCGCCGAATCAGCTCAGAGGTCTGAGCGTCAGACATGGCAGCAAGATAAGAGTTCTGTGCGGTCTGGCTGGCCTGGAACTTCAACGCCTGATTCTCAGACTGGAGGGAGGCGATCTTATCCTGAGTCAAGAAATTCAGGATTTCACGAGTACCAGCGTTCTGGCTGTCAATAATATCTCGTGTGCTATTCTGGATGGTATTCTGGATGGCGCAGGTGTTGGTAGCCATGTTGTAATTCACGCCGTCGATGGCGCGCTGGGTCTGGCAGCAGCAATCCTGAGCCTGAGCGGCCATGTTGCACATCTGAGACTGGACGCCGTTGAAGCCCTGGAGAAGTGCCACATTGGTGTTGTTGAAGCCGCTGGTGATGCTGTTATTCAGGGCATAGGTGCTGTCGCAGATGCCCTGCTGGATAGCGGAGATACCGCGCTCAACGCCATTGAACGCAATGGCCTCGTTCACATCGGCACGGGTGGCTAGGCCCTGGAGGCCGGGATCGGTGCTGGCACCGCCACCGCCGAAACCACCGAAGCCGCCGCGGCCCCAGCCAAAAATCATGGCGAAGATGATGATAGCCCACCAGCCATCGCCACCCCAAAAGCCGCCATTGTTACAGTTGCCGCCGTTGGAGTCGGAGCCAAGAGCATAGCCAGTCGCAAAATCGTTATCCATTGTATATACTCCTTTGTCAGTTATTACATCGGGGCCGTACGCTCCCCGGATGTTTCCAAAGAGCGGTTTTTTGTCAAGACACCGAAAAACTGAAAAGAAGTGCTCTATTTTATTTCATGGGTATACCTAGTTGTCGTGCAATTTCCTCAACGGAGGTTCCCCTCTGTTTTGCCATGTTTTCCGCAGTCTGGCGAAGCTGCTGCGGGTTTTTCCCTTGAATGAGCCGCATAGCTTGAGCTGCCTGCGGATTCTGTCCAGCCATCTGCTGGAGCATTTGCATGGGATTCCCGCCGTTCCGCGCCATCTGGAGCATGGCCGTCATGGGATTATTCATCGGAGGCATCATTCTTTTTCCCTGCCTTTCCACCAGAAGCGGGCTTTTTCAGCCGTTCTATCTCGTCCTTCAAATTGTTGATGGTGTCCTTCATGTCCATAAATTCATCCAGCGGTGCGAAAGCAGGGGCCGGATTCTCCGTCTGTTGTTCTTTTGCCTGCTGTTGACCATGGAATTCAAACACATCAGCAGCTCCGGTATTGGTATTGAAGCGTTTCATATAGACCACATTATGAGCGAGGTCGGGGAAAAACATAGGGGCTCCCATGAAGTCAACCGGAACCCCCAGCGCTTCTTCTCTGGAGGCCACAGGACGGCAGAAAAAAGCGGGCTGTGTGTTTACATTCCCTTGCGCCTGAATGGTCTGTGATGGTTGCTGAGTAGGTTGCTGGGGCTGATATACTTGTGGAGCCGGAGCAAACGGGGTAACAGGATTGTAGGCCCCATAAGCCGGGTATGTGTAATTAGGAAACGCCATACTGACGCGCCTCCTTCCCCGCCTCCAATGCGGTTACGTAATCCTCTAGGCCCTCGTCATCTCCCTGTGCCATGTACCACATCGCTGTTTCAGCGGCACAATCACGGGACATGCCAGCGGCTACCATCCTCTCGATTAGAGTCATATCCAACACGTCCTTGTCCATAAAAATAAGGAGTCCGTGAGGAGGGCGGCGACGTGTACCACCCCTGTATCCTCACGTCCTCCATGTCTATATTGTCGCATAAAATAACCCCGGCTGGGTTCGGTTCCAGTCGGGGTTATGTACGTCTTATGTACGGATTGTGTATAGCTTGGTTGCAACGTCGGATACGCGGGGCAAGATGTTCTTAATGTGGTCGCCTACCGTTGCCCTACGCCATCCAAGCTCTTCCGCAATATCCATCTGCGGCCATTTCTCGATAATGTACCGGCGGGCTATCAACTCATCGTCTCGATACAACGCGGCCTCTTTGATGGCCGTTTCAAGCTCAGAGCGCAAGAGTTCGGCTAACTCTTGTGGTAGCTTCACTCTTGCGCTCATTCAGTCACGTCCTTTCGCCCTCCGGCGGCTCTGTGGGCAGTTGTTTCAAAACCTCTACCAGCTTCGTCGCCATGCCATTTCCGCCCAATGCCTTATATGCGTTATACATATCCAGCACGTTTTCTATACCATAGATCGGGATATGTCCTTGCTCAGTATAATGGTTGTACTCGGCAATGATTTCGCGCCTTAGTAGAGCCTGTACCCCATTCATAAGGGCATCGCTCTTTTGATTGTCCGCTTTGATGCGTTTCCGCTCCCGCGCGGCAATCGCCTCGATGATAGCCACCAGGACGACCGCCGCGCCGGAAATCAGTGGGCCAACCCACTCCATGGGCATCAGCCCTCCTTAGTCATCTGCTTATAGACCTGATTGATACCAGTGGCCGCGAGGCCGCTCACAATCCCAACGGCAGCGGCAGTAAGATAATCGCTGGCCGGGAACTCAGGCATGATAAACATGCCGAGGATGCCCAGCGCCGCGCCAAACGCACCGCAGATGATGGGAATCCACTTATTGTCCAGTCCAGTGGCCTTGACCACCTGCCCGATGAGGAAGCAGATCACAGTGATAACCGCCACTCCGGTGATACCCAAAGAAGAAATGTCCATGATATGTACCTCCATCAAATCAGATTCAGCCGATCCAGCACGACGGCCAGCTCCTGACGGGTCAGATTGCCGCGGGGCCGGGTGCCGTCCAGTACGCCCTTGTCCTTGGCCTCCTGCCACGCCTCAGCGGCCCAAACGTCCGGGGTGTCCTCCGCGTTGTCCGCTCCCGTTTCGCCTTGCCACGCTACGCCCAGCCAGTCACAGATGCCCTTTGCCGTGGCCTCCGCCAGCTTGTCCCGGTACTTGCTATCCTTGAGATACTCTGTGTCCGTCTTGTTGGTGTGGAAGCCGTACTCAATTAGGCAAGCGGGGGCGTCCGTCTTGGCAAGCACGGTATACATCTTGTGCTTGATGGGCTCACTCCGCAGTGTCACCCCCGCCGCGTGAAAGGCGTTGACCAGGTCGGAGGCCAGCACATTGCGCTGCGCCGTCATAGGCCCGGCGCTGGTGTATATCTCCAGCCCGGACGCGCTCGACCAGCCACCCTCCCCGTAAGCGTTGGTGTGGATGCTTACAAAGCAGTCCGGCTTTGCTTTGTTGCTGATGTTGGCCCGCTCCGTTAGGCTAGGGTAATTGTCCGCCGTCTTGGTGAGCACCACGTCCACCCCCGTGGCCTCCAACAGCGGTTTGACGCGCTGGGCCATGTCCCAGGTAAACTCCCACTCTTTGTAGGTGCCGTCCGGGGATCCGTTGACATTGCCCGGCCCGTGTCCGGGGTCGAGGCATACAGTATGCTTGCTCATAGGCTTGTCCTCCTCTTCCGGCGGTGTCTGCTCCGCCTGCTTGAGATACACGCAAATCCAGTTGTGCACCTTGCGGCTAGCGGTGATGCGCTCTCCGCCAAAGTCACACTGGCTGGAGCCGCCCCCATCCAGCATAACGGCAGAGGCCCAGCCCAGCCCGGCCAACTCGTCCCGCAGAGTTTCCGGCGTGGCTGCGTCTCCGGTCCCATCGCCAGAGCAATAGAGGGCCAGACTGCCACCACGCAGGCCAATGGCGCTGCGCCCCCTCTTGCCGCCCTGGGCCGAGCCGTAGGAGGGCTTATCCACTGGCTTGCCGGAGGCAATGATGGCGGTCACCGCAATAAAGTTATCCGCTCCCTCGTGCTCGGAGGTCATGCGGATGTCAGGGCCCTTGTCCCAGGCGTAGCCCATCGCCCTCCAGGGCGTGCCGGAGAGCATCACCCCGCCCACCTTGAGTAGCGGGCAGGGGGTGCCGTCCGGGTTCCACATGCCTCCATTGAGCACGTAATGGGCCTTTGTTTCAGCCTTGACCTGGGAAAGTGTCTTGCGGCAGTTGGTGACTCTCAGCTCAATCCGCTCCACGGACGAGAGCGGGACGTATGTAATGAGCTTACTCATGGTCGCCTACACCCCCCCCTCTAGTAAAACATCTTCGTCTGGCATTATAAAATAGAGGTCTGTCACTGTCGGTGGAACTCTGGTCAGTGCTGTCGGAGACCTTCCGTTCGCAGTCGGTATTCCAATCCCGGTTTCAGCTCCATGAACGTTCCATCCGACATCGGAGGAAATCCCGAAATAAATGTATTCACCCGGTTGCGCTTCAAGGTCATAGGTTCCCCCTTCGTAAAGCGTTTGTCCATCAATCGTGATGCTATAGACCCCATCGGTTACAGCCACACCTACTGTGTGTGTGGATGCCGCCGGGATCTCCCCCACCATCTCCGCCATCCGGCGGAAGGTGGTGCCCTCCGGAACCGTGACGCCCTTGCTGGTGAGGTTAGCCTTTAGGGTGTCCTTTGTGGCGCTGAGATAGGTTAGCTTGTCCGCAGTCGTGCCCATCAAACTACCTCCCCGTTGATTGCATCCAGCGCGGTGTTGATGTCGCCGATGGATGCCAGACTCTGGTTAAACTCCTGTTCGTTGCCGGTGAAGCCCCCGTCAACCGCCGCCTGATAGGCGGACTTGCCGGGCAATCCATCCTTGCCCGGTGCGCCGTCCTTGCCCGGTGCGCCGTCCTTGCCCGGCATTCCAACACCGGCAACTTTTTTGCCGTTTACAATCAATGCCATGTGCTACACCTCCATCCACTGCCACATGCCCGGACTGTCGGGCGGCCACGTGCAGGGCGTCATGTCCCCGCCCTCGGCCACCTTGTAGACCTTGCCGTTGTAGCTGTAGTGCTTGCCTGCATAGCAGTCCATGCCGTACACCCACGGGATGGGATCGTCCGCCGTGCCCGCGTGCTCACGGTTAATGGGCCGGTAGATGGCAAGCATGCCGTCGTCGTGCGGTGGCATCTCCGCCTGTGGCGTTACCGCCTGTACCACCCGGTAGAGCTGGCCGCCGTCATTGAGGATACGGCCCGCCTGGAGTTCCTCTCCGGCCTCCAGCGCCGTCTCCCAGGCAGGAAACAGGTCGGGCATGTCCAGGGCGTAGGCGTCTGGAATGGCCGAACTGGTGGCCGCAAAGGCCCGCATGGCGGCGGCGTATTGCGGAGTTAGTTCAGGCTCCGGCGGTCTTGTGTCCGGGGTGGCCTGTCCTGTTTCAGGGTTGTAGCGCCACCCCTGCTCTACATCGTCCTGTACCTCTACACAGCGTCGTGCAAATGCCTCGCTATACCACTTCTCCGGCGGGAGTGCATATTCCGGGATGATTTCGCGGACAGTGTTATCCTCGTTCAAATAAACCGTTTTCATCAAAACGCCCCCCTACCGTAAATCGCTACATATCCGTGTCCGCCTCTCCCCCCATTTCCAGAGGATTTTTGCTGGTAAAGGAAATTGCAGCCGCCACCAGCACCACCACCGCCGCCACCTCTGCTACCATCCGCACCATTTGTTCCGTTTGCGGATGAGGTGGCTCCGTTGCCTCCCCTTCCGCCGCCGCTGCTTCCACCGGGTGCTCCTGTCCCATCAGAATTACCGGTCGATGAACCTTTGCTGTTACCGCCGCCACCGCCGCCACCTGGGGCCCTTATTCCAAATGTCATTATAAGAGAGCCATCTTCTCCCTGTTCAGATACAGTATCATTAACATGTCCTCTTCCGCCAAAGCCAGGACCAGAAGTGATATTTGAAGCCACACCACCAGCTTTACCAGCATTGAAGCTATTCCCTGGAGATCCTCCCGCCGCTGTAATTCCGAAAGCGCTGCTACTGCCTCCGCTCATGCCTTTTCTGCCGTCGATATCGCTGTTTGCACCGTTGGGGCTCACTGAAGTCCCCCCGCTTCCACCAGAGCCGATAACAATATTTTTATTTGAAATTTTAGTGCTGTCTAAAAAATAAGCAACAACTACTTCTCCAGCACCGCCGCCACCGCCGCCTCTACCTTCCCACTCGTTGTAATATCCGTTTGTTTTTCTTATCTCGCCCACACCGCCTCCTCCGCCAGCGCCAACCACAATCACAAAAATATCTGTATATTTGCGGTCGAACGTATGGGTGTAGCTCCCTGGCGACGTGTATTCCTTTATCAGACTATATCCGATTGAGCCAAGCACCTGTTCAACACTCGTGTCCACGTACTGCTTGTTGGCGGCGTGGTTTTCGCTGGTCGGCAGCCCGCTTAAAGTGAGCGGACCCGTCATAGTCCCGCCAGTCAGCGGCAGATACTCGCCTCCGCCCTTTTGGGCCAGCTCGTCGATAGCCTCTTGTACGTTGGTGGCCTCCAGGCCGCTGCCTGTGTTGCTGTAGCCCACCTGTTCGGCGGAGAGGTCGCCTCCCTCTCCGTCTTCGGTTACTTCGATGGTGTAGGGACCGGCCCCCAGGCTCTCCCCCATCTGCATCGTGCCGCCGCCGGGGATTGAGAGCCAGGGCGCAGCCGTGGCGATAGCGGCTAACTGGGCGGCGTACTGCTCCAGTGTGGTGCCCTCCGGGGGTTCTATGCCCATAGCCTGTAGTGACGCTGCGATACTTGCCTTAGCGGCGGACAACCGGTCGATTTCGCCCTGAATACTCATACCACGCCTCCAATCAGATTGCCGCAAGGGCCTCCTCAATGTCGCCCGTAAGGCTCACCGAGCCTCCGGTGGTGTAACCAGCAGGGACGGCAAAGGAGGTTGTGGTCAAGCCGTCAATCTCCCCGGAGACCGCCCCATTGTTTGCCATTGAGCCAGTGACCTTCGCGCCTTTTGCGTAAGCGGTCTTGCCCTTAAGGATATCCCCGGCAACCGCTGTGCCGTCAGAGGTGTCCACATAAGCCTCCGGGATGGCCGCTACCTCAACGGACGTGAGCACCTTCCCGTCCGTAGGCTCTACCGTTTGGACAGACTTGTTGGGCGTAACACTCTTCGTCTCCGGGGTGATCTGCACCTTTCCCGTCCCGCTGTGATAACCCTTCGGGATGATGTAAGACAGTTTTTCCGGGGTCAGTGTTTCAGTGGCCGCCCCATTGTTTGGCATGGTACCTGTGGTGGTTTTGCCTGCCTTGTCCACAAACACCTTGCCGGTCAATACGTCAGCGCCGGTAGCCGTCACGGCGGATACGTCCTGATAGTTCTCCGGGATGGGGCTGACCGTCACGTCCGACAGGCCATAATAGCCAGGGTCGGGTGTCACGTTCTGTTGGGCTTTGGTGGGGGTGACGGTCTTGCTCTGGAGGTTATAGTTTCCACCGCCGGACACCCCCGACACCGTGCCGCTGCCGTTGTGGTAGCCTTTGGGGATGGTATATGTATCGCCCTCTTGGACGGTGGCAGATACCGCGCCTCTGTTCTCGATTGCCTCAATCTCTGCGGCCAGCTTGGTCAGATCATCCGCGCTTGTGCCGATACCAAGCTCAACCGCCTTTGTCCTGATAGCGTTTCGTGCTGTTTGGATTCTGCTGATTTCAGTTGCTACACTCATGCTTTCCCACCTTTCAAATTGTCCCTAACAGGATTTCGATATTGCCCACCGTCTCCTGCACCGCTGCTGCGGTGATGGGGAGCGTATTATCACCCTCGTCAAAGCCATTTACTGTATCTACAGACAACGTCCTTGTGTCTCTGTCCAGCTTCAGCCCGTGCCCAATGTTGTAGGAGGCTCCTCCTCCGCCCTCCGGTAAAGGGATATCCGACGCCTCGTACTGGCCGCTATCCGGGTTCCAAATCTCCCAAAATCCATCCAAGCCGGGCCTCGGGGGATGCTGGTTCAGCTCTGTGATACGCTCCTCCATCTGCTCAAACTCGGAAGGTAGCGGAGGTGGGAAAGCGTCTACGGCGTTGATAGAGTCATGGACAGTTGCGTAGAATATATTACTGTGCCGCACCTGCTCCCCGAGTGTGCCTCTAACCTGCATTAAATACTGGCCGTCATCAGCCAGCATGGAGGCGGTCAGAAGGGCAGAGTACACTTGCCCGACGCGCTGGAGCTGGATAATATTCTTTTGACCATCCTTCTCCACATCCACCTTTAAGTCCCACTCGTCTGTGAGGTCTGTGGAGATTTCGAGGGCTACAACCTCATTGTCGCCCTCAAACCCTAGGCAAAATTTAGGCGGGGCGCAGATGTACCAATTTGTCATGATGAGCATTATGTCCCGCCTCCATCCATAGCGGCCACCTTGTCCAGGAGGGTATCGATCTCCTCACCACTGTATTTGCTGGTGTAGTATTCGGTTGGTTCTTCTGCCGCCTCTCTGGCTAATAATTTCCGCTCAAGTGCCGCTACACGCTCCTCCAGAGTCAGTTCCATTTTCTCACCTCACACAATTAGCCGACGGCCAAGCTTGTCCAGAACAACGCGGCCATTTTTATCTTTCACTGGGCCGGAGACTATCTTCTGGGGAACGCCATAATACAAAATAATGCATCCATCCATTGAGCTCCCCCCGTTTCCTCCTGCTCCACCAGTTACAACTGAAGCCTTTTTTACATAAATGTAGGCAGTGCACCGAACATTAAGGGTTTCCGTCTTACTGGTTCCACCTGCACGATTAGACCATTTTAGTTTATTTGTTACAGAAAATCTTACTGACCCACATACTCCAGCGCCGCCACCACCGCTTCCTCCACTTCCGCCTGAACCATACGATGATGCATTATCTCCATCTTTACCTTTTCCCCCGCTTCCACCGCCATGTTGATATGCCTCTCCTTCTGCGTTTGCTCCATTGTATGTGGAGCTTGCGCCTTTATAGAAAACGGTCGCTTTACTGGCTACCAGTGCTGGGCTACCATTTTCTCCGTTCCCTCCGGCACCACCTCCTCCTGCGCCACCACAATCTGCCTCACAATTTGCCTCAGAATCAAACCAAAGAGTATTAACATTACTTCCTGAGGATGTTTTTCTGTCAGAATATCCTCTTTGGCTTATTCCTTCTCCGCCTTTTGCAGTTCCAGCATCCTTACCAGGCTCACCAGGGCCTCCACCATCTCCTCCATCAATTCCATCTTTTCCTGCTAAAGCATATGTTTCTCCTGTAACTGTATCAGTATATCCAAGGTTATTTCGATTCCCACTAACAGACGAAAGCGAGCCAAATGTTGTGACACTTTCCCCTCCATAGCCAGTTGCTTTTCCACAAGAATACGCTATTTTTTGACCGCCCGTGACATCGAGCGACGATTGAAAAATTCTACCTCCAAGGCCTCCAAGGCCTTTCTTTCCGCCTTTTCCTTCTGATTGGCTTCTGAGTGATGTTGATGCCGTAGTTGAGACAAACGTATTTTCGGGCACGGAGCTAGTGTTATTCGAGGAATCATTGGAAGACCACGCAATATTGCCAGGTTGACCATCTTCTCCAGGTTGGCCGCTTTGTCCACCATCAATCAAAACTGCTCTTACATATGTTGTCCCTTCAGGAACAGTCCACTC
>ENA-UESU01002119-UESU01002119.1-human-gut-metagenome-genome-assembly--contig:-NODE-2119-length-13127-cov-20.583908_pt1 | contig 13127 bp, 9 predicted proteins | sample MGYA00243007_ERZ508008 | MGnify/ENA primary metagenome ERZ508008 (study PRJEB26167, sample SAMN06115399) | human gut metagenome | host: Homo sapiens | place: China:Henan | collected 2016-06-23...
ATGTACTCCAAATAGTGCTTGATTATTAATGATTTGCAATTTTATGATATTTCTTGAATATGTAGGTTCGAGAGCCTGTCTCTCCGCAAAAATCAAGAATTAACCCGCTGAATTTCAGCGGGTTTTCTTTTATATATAATCCTATGTAATTCCAAGGCAATGTAACACGCGGGGATTCATCCTGTTTACCGCGGGTACTGCCGGAGGCATACCCGTGGCTCAAGAGCTTCTCCTCTTGATTCAACCCCGAGAGCGGGTTGAGCTTTCCACGGGTGCCCCAATTCGGGGCTACCCGCGGATAACACTATCTTGCCCATTCCGGGCAAAATCCTCAGGTCAGTGATTTCGGGCTTTGCGAAGTGAATCAAGGTATTGTGACTGATTCTGAAATTTTATAATTTTGCATTGTCCTAAATAGGCTGCAATCTATCTTTGTCCTTTTAGTGAGTTTGAATCTGCTTCCTCCATGGGCGGAGTCAGTAGCACTGCTGATTTCGATTAAAGACGTTCTTTTGAACGTGGGTAAACTATTTATTAACCTTAAAAAAACAAGAAAGCTTATGACGACAAGATTTACATCTAAAACTAAGGGAGTGTGGAACACGGTGGGAAATCAGTGGATTAAAACAGACACACTCCTCAGGACAGGAGAACCATATACAGTATGGAGCAGTTGTGTTCCACACTCCCGCCACCAAACATAATCACCAACAGCATACACGAGCCGGGCACCATTCCGCCCGGCTTTTCATTTTTATCCGCTACGGGAGGAATCGCAGTTTCATGTCATCATATTCACCTATTTTTTGTAACTTTGTAATTGGTTAACTACAAGAAGGTAAAGTCATGAGCAAACTGATTAAAACCGATGCCGAATACTCCCTGTGGATTCAGGAGTTAAAAGAACGCTACCGTCGCAGCCAGATTAAGGCAGCAACGCAGGTGAACAGGGAGATGCAATTCTGCAACCGAGATATGCCCACAAGCTGTGGCACTTCTTCAGGTCTCAATGACGATATAATTTTCTTACAATGCGAAAATTAGTATATCTGTTATTAGTCGTTGTTGCACTCGCTTCATGCTCGAAGTCGGGGGCAAGACATGACAAGGGAATCAACCAGGCCGAGCAGTTGATGGGGAGCAATCCCGACAGCGCATTGGCTATCCTGGAGGCGATTGACCCCTCCGACCTCAAAGCTGACTCCTTAAAAGCAAAATTATATTACCTCAAGGCTTACGGTCACATGAAGCGCAACCGCTCCATGATCAGCGATTCGCTGATTTCTTTTGCCCACGATTTCTATCGTGGAAAAGAGATTGTGAGAGACATCCGCAGCGGCGCTGCACTCGCCTGGTACAAGTTTTGGGTGGGTGACACCCCCGGGTCCATTGCCATGTTGGATTCCCTCACAAGGCTGTCCAGTGTGCCCGACTCTCTGATGGTGGAGGTTCTGAGAATCCGCGTCCTGCTCGGTACATCTGAATATCAGGGTCGCCAAATCATACCGCTGGCAAAAAGACTTTACCGGCATGAAACGGATACTTTACGAAAGATGGAGGCAAAATATATGCTTTTGGCTGGATATGAGTATGCCGGAGAAATAGACTCTGCCTTATATCTTGTGAATGAGCTTATCGACTATGCTCGTAGCCACCAATGGGGCGACAAGCAGTTTCTCTTTATGGTCGAGCAGGCTCAGCTTCTTACTGAAGCCGGACGCGACGGAGAAAGCGATAGACTTGTCAGCGAGATATTCAGCAAAGCGGGTCCCGATAACGCCGCCGCCGATCTGCTCCATTTCCAATACGCTTTGAATGCCTTGAACCGTGGAGATGTAAGCCGTGCGGCACGCCATATTGCAATCGCCGACAGTCTTGCCTACAAAATGAGAGGCGATGACGATCCCTACTTCCGCAGTTACAGCAATCTGCTACATGCGATGATTGATTTCAAGCAGACGGGTCGCATAAAATTGATGCACATCAACGGGCTGAACAACCGCCAAAGCGAGCGTTTCAACCGCATGAAGGCATCGCAATGGGAGTCGGAACGAGGCGCACTGCATCAGCAGAATCGTGCATTAGAGCTGAAAGCTGAAAGCCGCCAAAAGACGGTGATTATCCTCATTGTAAGCCTCGCGGCAATTCTGGTACTTGGCGGAAGCGCATGGATAATAAGAACTCGCCGTCAGCGCGAGCGCGACAACGAGGAGCGCATCGAGGCATTGCAGAAAATGGTTGACGAATACAAATCAGCCCCTGCACAAAATGTAGAAACGCCCAATCCATCCACGCTCCGCAGCATAATGCTCAAGCAGCTCGGCATAATCAAGATGGTCGCCGAAACCCCGACCGAGCAAAACCGCGAAATGCTGCGTAAAATCTCATCAATCGACGGCGAGACCAACGGTGAGCTCGTGGACTGGGAAAAGGTGTTCGAGATGATCGATAGCCTCTATTCCGGATTTTACAGTAAGTTCCACCGACAATATGGGGAACTACTCACTCCGAGAGAGGAGCAGATTATCGTTCTTATGGTAGCCGGATTCTCAACGAAAGAGATAAGCGTGATAACGGGTCAGACTACCTCCACTGTCTATGTACGTAAATCATCGATAAGAAAGAAACTCGGAGTGCCCGAAAAGGAAGATATTGTCGTATTCCTTAAAAACAGCGACAAGGATTAAGACCCCGTTAAGACCGACCCACTCCCTATTAAGACTTTTAAAAGATGCAGCCTCTGATTTTCAGCAGGTTGCATCTTGCGTATTAAGACTTTTATATTTGGAGTTAAAATCCCTTTGGACATAATTTTGCATCAAAACAAATCTAAAAACTGATGCAAAAATGAAAACGAAAAACTACATTCTCTCAATCCTCTTTCTGATGGTGTCAATCGCCATCACCTCCTGTTCTCCGGGCAAAGGATATCTGCGTGACAGGAATCTTGAACAGGCGACTCTTGCCCGTCTTGACTCCATTCCCGGCATCCAATACGTAGGCAAGTCCTATGCACGTGAACTTGATGGAGACACATTCCAGACAGTGATTATATACTATGCCACTGATTCTGTCGGCAACCGCACTGAATATAATGCGCGTGTCACTACCAATGATGACTGCTCAGAGATTTATTCATGGGAGGAAATGGACACGCGCATCCTCGGTGATATCAAGCAAAAGGTGAGCGACAAGATGGAAGAAAAAGGCATCGACTTGGACGGCAGCCTGATAGATGCTCTTATTGAACTTAGGAAACGATAAATATTACCGCTATATGAAAAAGATTCTTACACTCCTTCTGGTTTTTATTACCATGTCACCGGTCTACAGCCGGGAGATTTCCGGCAAAATAGTCGGAGAAAACGACGCTCCGCTCGACTATGTAAACGTCGTGTTATATAGCGACTCAACTTATATCACCGGTACCGTCACCGACCAATCCGGCAGGTTCTCCATTCCTGCCGATGCCGCCGGAAGTCTCACCGCAAAATGTTCCTTTGTCGGTTATGAAACCGCCGTAATCCCGGTCCCCGCTTCCGGCGACTTGGGAATAATTAAACTTGTGCCGACAACGGTGGAACTCGGAGAAGTCATAGTCCGCGCCACACGACCCTCAACGACGATGAAAGGCAATGAACTCGTCACCAATGTAGAGGGAAGTTCGCTCGCCATCGCGGGTACGGCAAACGATGTGTTGACACGTGTGCCGATGGTGGTGGAAAACGACGGCAAGCTTGAAGTATTCGGCAAGGGAACACCTGCAATCTTCATCAACGGGCGCAAGGTCAATGACCTTCAGGAACTCTCACAGCTCAATTCCAACGACATCAAGAATGTTTCTGTAATAACCAATCCGGGAGCCGCTTATGCTGCAAATGTGAAATCCGTGATTATTATCCGCACAAAACCTCCGAAAGGAGACGGATTCAGTGGTACCCTCCGCTCTGACAACGGATTTCATCACTATTTCCGCACAGGAAACTCCGTTGACCTGAAATATCGTACACGCGGTCTCGAACTGTTCGCAAACTATGGCTGGTGGTACGGCAATAACCGGGACGACCGCATGAACAACATGACAACCACCACATCTGCAAGCCGATACAAGCAGTCAATCCACACAACAGGCAAGCAATCCTACAACGATATGACCGGTAAAATAGGCTTCTCCTTCATGTTCAATGAAAAACACAGCATCGGCGCATATTATCAAAACAGCTGGAACCGCCACCGCTCTACAGGGACAATACTAAGCGAAGTCCGACAGGACGGCGCATTGCTCGACCGATACGATTCGGATGTCGACAACAAAATGACAGGGCTGCCGAGCCATAATATCAATCTTTATTATAACGGCACCATCGGAAAGTTCAACATCGACTTCAACGCCGATTATCTATGGAATAAAAACCGGGAAACCTCATTGAGCGATGAGCTCAGCGAAACAGGGGATAACCGTAATGTAAGCACTGAATCGACCAACCGCAACCGTATGTTTGCAGAAAAACTGGTTGTCAGCCACCCTCTTTGGCAGGGACAGATTCAGTTTGGTGAGGAATACATCGATACGCGCGCCACGAATCGCTTCACCGCTAACATACCCGAAGTTCCGGATGCCGACAACCGTGTGGATGAAAGCAACATCGCCGCTTTTGTCGAGTTTGCAAGGCAGTTCGGACGCTTCAATGTCGGTGTCGGGTTCCGCTATGAGCATGTGAAATTTGATTACTATGAGATGGGGGTGCATCGCGACGGTCAGAGCAAGACTTACAACAATCTGTTTCCCTCGCTCAACGTGGCGACGCAGATAGGTGCAGTCCGCATGGGGCTGAACTACTCCGGCAAGACCGTTCGACCCGGTTATGGTCAGCTCGACGGCGCCGTCAGCTATATCAACCGGCTCACCTACGAGACCGGCAACCCCTATCTTAAACCCACAAAAATTCAGACAGTGGAATATATGGCGCAGTGGCGGCAGTTCTTCGCCCAGTTGTCTTATATATACTTCAAGGACGGTGTATATCACATCACAGAGCCTTACGGAGCCGACGGAGAGGCAACCATAATCCGCACGGCAAATCTTGATCACCGCCACTATCTTCAGGCATTTGTAGGAGGTCAGTTCAAAGTCGGAGTATGGTCGCCTCGAGTGAATGTCGGCATGATGAAGCAATGGCTTACTCTCCCGGTCGACGGCACGCCTATGAAAATGAACACTCCCGGATTCCTGTTCCAATGGCAGAACGCCATCCGGCTCCCATTGGACATCTGGCTTAATGTCGACGCGCAACTGATGACACATGTATGGGACAACAACATGAAAGTGACAAATACCCCCTGGTATGTCAATGCCAAGATTTACAAAGGATTTTTCAACAACTCTTTCAGCGTCACCTTCGAAGCAAAAGACTTGTTTGACACGTCACGCAACAAGGCACTGATGTATAGCAATTCCGTTCAGTTAGTTCAGAAAAATTTCACTCCGGGACGGTCGGTAATGCTCACCCTCCAGTACCGCTTCAACACCACCCGCGACCGCTACCGTGGTACCGGCGCAGGCAACTCCGAAAAATCCCGCTTCTAATTAGCTACAATTTGGAGTGCCTAAATGCTATTAACCTAAGGTGCAAGAGTCATAAATCCCCGGAAGGGGATTCTTCTTGTTTTCCGCGGGTAATGCCGGAGGCATACCCGTGGCGCAAGAGCCTCTCCCCTTGGTCCTACCCGGGAGCGGGTTGCATAGCCACTTGATTAGCATATATTTATGCAAACCTTTTCAGGGTTGTATAGTGTGGTGGGGCTTGCTTTCCACGGGTGCCCACTCTTACATCTGAAATCTTACACTCTCAACTCTTTCCCCGTCAGGGGATAATCCCTAAGTAGCCGTCAGTTGAGCGAAGCGATACTGACGGAAAGCAAGCCACACCGTAATGTTTCCCGGAGGGAATCATCAATCTTGCTCCAAGATGATTCTTTCAGAAACATCCCTATTGACCATCTTCCCCGTGGGTATCGCTGCGCTCAACCCACGGCTACAAACAGATTATCCCTGACGGGAAAATCCATCTGTCCCCTCTGCCCCTCTGTATCTCTTACGACCTGAAAACTGAGAATTCTCTCACTCTATCGCGTAGCCTTGTCAAGCGACACCATGGCGTCGCGCACTCGCTCTGCATTGGTCTGCAGGCGGCGTATCTCCGAACTGGTCTTGTTTATCTCGCGGGTAAGGCGGTTAATCTCCTTGGTGTCGCTTGCCTTTGTTGCGTCGGCGAATGCCTTGCGCAGCTCGGCAGCCTTCGCCTTGAGTTTATCAAGCTTGCTTTCCGAGCCGCCGGTGTCGAGGTCGATGGTCATCTCGGCTCTCCTTTGTGTTGTCTGTGACATGATTGTGCCATTTTAGACACACCCCTTTTTTATGCTCGTGTCACGACATATAATGGCTATTTTGTAACGCCCTCATTCCCTTTGGCTACGTGAAAAAGACTTTTATAAAAGCCAAAACATTGTTGTAGAACATATAAATAGCTATTGCCTAGCCCAATAGAAATATTTAACTTTATCGCAGAAGAAAAAAGCTAATACTGACATTACCAGAAAGCGTTTATCCGCGCCTATTGTTGACTGATGGCAATTCCCGCAAAATTTAGCAAGATGGCGGCTGATACAGATTCCCGCGCTTCCCTTATATAAACCAATCTTATGCCGACGAGAGGATGACCGAGGCGACTATCCCCGACTATGAACCGATCGACACCAACTATCACTATGACCCTGTATCGCAGCCTGCTGATAATAGCGTGTATGCTCATAAGCATACCGTTATTGGCTGAATCACACTCCGGCACAAAGGAGGACCCATACCCCTTGGAGGTATTCTGGAAAAAGGATGGCGACAAAATGGCGGTATTCTGCAAAAGCAAAATCTCTGAGGAGACCCAAATCACTGACTTTATTTTCGACACCGACTGCAAGGAGAGCTTTGGCAAGGGGAAAAATGTCAATTTCCTTGATGCAAGCGATTGCTATGGTATTCTCGATTACATTTCCCGGAAAGGCAAATTCCCATACATACGTCGCGTCAACGGGATTGTCCCTGTGAAAGTCAACGGCCGTTACAATCTGCTCGTTGTCAAGGCACGCATCAACCCGAGAGAAGACGACTGGCGCGTGGTTTTCCCCGAGGGTTACGACACGTGGGAAATCGCAGCGACCTACGACAAATATTTATCCGGCAACGATAAACTGAAGAAATTTTATATCTATGTCACCCGTGGCGACAGCAACCATAAGGGGCTTTTATCTATCGACCGATTAGTAAGCAGACGCGATGCGGTGGTGCTTGATTGTGAATATGACGAGATTATCCCCGCCGATAATGGAAACATTGATAAAGAAAAGGGAAAACTCAAATGGAATTACAATCCTCCTAATCGCCCCATGTTCATAACCCGCAAGGGCAACCGCTGGGGCGCTGTACTGGACCCATATGATGTTGTGCCGCCACTGTACGACCTCAAATCATTCACGCGTACCGAGCAATACGATGACGAAAGGCCGATGCGTACACCATATCTCATTCGCAGGGTAAGCTGGAGTCTTGTCGCAGTAGAGCGAGGCGATACGCTGATACTTGCGAATGAGTACAAAGACTTGCCTTTTACCAACCACCGCCCCGGTGAGATTCCGCCATTCGAAGAGTGGAAGATTGCTGATTTTGAAGGAGAGTACACCCCGGCGAGTGTGATTGTATTCGATGCGCCCGACAATATGGCGGCTTACAATGTTCAACGCCACCACTTTATTCCACACAAAGGGTCGACCTACGACATCAGGTCATTCCTCACGTTCACCTCCGACACATTGTCCACATATATACTTTCGGGCAAATACGGATGTAAGCTATATAACGCCGATCTGGGCAAGGAACTGATTTCTGACGCCACGTCAATCGCGCCCATACCCGGCTCCAACGGCTTCCTGTCAGTGTCGCTCCCAGGTGATTCCCGACCAAAAGCCGCGTTTCTCACCCGTGACTATTCAGAGGCGGTGATTCTCGATTCTATGGAAGAGCTGCCCGCAATCGCCAAGACCACCGGGCAGACCGGCACCACCCGTATCCTCGACTATGAGGGTAACGCGGGGCTCTATGATTCGGCATCCGGATTCGCGCTGCCGTGTGTCTATGATTCGATTGTGCCGGTAGCCTCGATTGTTGACAGCATTCCCGATGTCATCGGCAGGCTGTTTCTGGCATATAAAAACAAGAAATTCGGCATCGTCGGCTCATCGGCTCCCGTGATGGGCAAGGTGTTCGACAAAATAAAGCGTTCACCCGATGGTCGCGGAATCATGTTGGATGCAGATGTATATAATTCTCCCGACTCGTATATACTTGAGATTAAATGCAACGATGAAGGCAATCTGACATTTGACGATAATCTTGACAAGATTTTTCAAAATCTGTTTGTAAAAGCCGACAAAGAAGATGTCAAATACGACCATACAATCGACTATCTGCTCCTCGGAATGTTTGAATTTGCAGCCCATAGCGACCGCCCCGAACTCCTTCCGCGCATCTACCAGTCGGGGGCGATGATTGCCATCAACACGGCTCTCGCCACATCTGACAAACGCACAGCAATGGAAATGCTTGACAAGGCGGATGAGCTCCACCTCCATGCCGTCATCAAGTCTGAAACCGAGCTGCCCGACCTCGACCTTCCCGGCATACGCGAAAGACTCATCGAGTATTTCCGGCAGCAGGATATCGCACGTGCCGAAGCCGAGGCGGCACGACAGCGCGAGGCTGAGCTACAGGCGCAGGCACAAGCCGAGGCACAGGCTCGTCAGCGGCAGGAACGCGCACAGGCTTGGGCTCAGCTCGCCGACGCACTCGGTCAGCTCGGACAGGGGATAAGCAACGCCATCGGCAATTATCAGGCGTCAAAGGCATCCAACCGCGCGGCGGCATCTGCTCCCCACCGTCCCGCCACCGTACACCAAAGCACTGCTTCATCATCTTCGTCAGCACCCGCTCAGAGGAACCCTGCCGCTGATTTTTTCAACAGGAAAAATTTCGAGCGGGCATACGACACGGCAAAAGGCATAGTGATGAAATACTATTACGGACAATACGCCTGGAACCTGCGCGAAGTGCAGAAAATACAGGAATCCATGCGCGACACCCGCGCCAAGGCGCAGAAACAAGGTTTCACCATCTACAAATCCGACTTCGAGGACGTCACCGCCCCCTACCGCAAATAACCCCCAGCCGAAATCATAATGCCCGACATCCCCCGCGATGCCGGGCATTTCCTTTGGCTACAAAAAAGCCGTGCCCCATGGACACGGCAGAACATTTATTATATGAAGTAGACGCTCACGCGCCGGGCTTTCTTAAAAGTTTGCGGTTGCGAGTTCCTGCGCCATTGAATGAATTGCCCTCTGAAGTTTTAGATACTGCCCCTCGCCGGCATTGGCGACACCGGAGGTGTATTTACGCATAAGCGAGGGGTTGATTCCGGCGCGCTGCGCAACCTTGGACACATTGAGAAAATCAAAATATTCGAAAAATGATTTCATGTCATAATGATATACAAACTCCAACTCCACCGGGGTCTTTCCTTCTTCTATGAGCATGGCTTTGATTTCCTCGTATGCCTGAAGCATATCGGCTTTCGCCTCCTGAGGAGTAGACCCATATCCCGTCAATCCGAAATCCGGCACATCCTCCTTCATGAAGCAGGAGCACCCACCGTCTTTTGCCATCTCAAAAATTATATTTGCTTTCATCGTCATGAAATTATTAATGTCCTGTTAAAAGGAGGCTGGAAACCTCCTTTATTCTTAACAACCGACACCCGTTTAAGTTATGAAGTAATGAGCGGGGGATTGCCCCCCCGGCTCATCTCCTTGTTTCCGACAGTCATGACTTTTTAAGCCCGGCGAGTCGGCGGACGCTTCTGACGGTCGATGGTGGCACCTCTTTCGCACCGTGATGTCCAAGTGGAAATTTTTTACCTGTTATCGGCGAAAGCCATATCAGGTGATTACCACCCTTCCGAACGACCATGCATCCTGCGGCTGTCAATTCAGCCTCCAATTCGGAATACTTCATAAAACAAATAAATGTTCTCTTGTTGCTAACAACATCGCAAAGGTAGCGATTATGCTCCATACATGCAAGCATTGACCTTACTTTTTTGTCAGAAATGGAAAATCCCTCTGTCCCCTCTGACCCTATGTCCTTCTGTATCTCTGAAATCTGAAAACTGTAATCTGAACACTGAAATCTGAACACTGACAACTCACAACTGACAACTCCCTCACTCTATCGCGGAGAGTTTGTCGAGGTAATATTTCCGGAGGGTTGACCAGTCGTAGTAGGGACCGGTGACCGGTGTGCCGGGCATCGTCGCCTCGCGCTCGTTGAGAAGAGCCTTTACCAGTATGTGCCCGGCATCATTGCGGTAAAACACAAGCTGCACGTTACCCGCCATCGGAATCAGGTCGTAGCTCCTCAACCCCGCTTCTTCCGCCTCCTCTATCGAGGCAAACTCTTGTCCGAGTCCGTTAAGGTCAAGCAGGGTAATTAGATTCAGAAGTATCCCGTCGTGACCGTAGCGCAGGTTCGCACCCGGAGTCGCCGACAAAGCCGCGGTGTCGGTGCTTTCTATCATATTGCGCAGGAGGTTGCGCTGAATGAGCGGCATACGATTGTCGGTCAACGGCGAATTGATGCTGTGAAGCACCCACATGCCGTTGTCCTGACGCCACGCCTGTCGCACCTCGTCAGCCGAAAATACCTCCGGCAAAATCCACGGCTGCCCGGTATGGCTCTGCGTGTTGGCAAGCACCCAGTAGAGATAAGGCATCAGTCCGGGAGCCACGCTGTCGCGGGCAAACTTCTCGTCGGTGACAAGTCGCGACAGATAGCCGTCGGCAGCCACGTTGCGCTTCCGGTAGTCGCGGAGCACGGTCGAGTCGGCACGTGCATGGATTTTCCATGCCGGCTTGTCGTCATAGTTCATGAAATACATGTCGGCATAAGAAGCATCGCTGCGCACGTTAACATCCGGAGCCACGCTCTGTATCCCTTCAAGACCGTTGAGCATCGACAGTATGCACCGTATCACCACGGTCGCCTTCGCGTCGACATTCGCCCCCGCCGTAAAAATTTCCGGATAATTCTGTGCCATCCGGCGTCCTATCGCCCGGTGCTGCACCGCACCCTTGTCGGAAAGTTCGCCGAGACGCTTATGCGAAGCCTTCTCCACATCACGCAGCACAGCAAGCGTACGCTCGCCCAGCGGAGTCAGCTTGCCGTTACGCTCCGCAGCCTCAAGACATCTCACCGGAGCCTTATAATCATTCTCCCCTATCAGCCAGCGTGACCCGTGACGTCCGTAATGCTCCATGTGGAAAGGCGTGTAACCATCGGGAGCCGGCGTCTGTGCCGGAGCGGCATTATCAACATAAGGATACGCCATGAGATTTCCCGAATAAATGACAAACAACGAGTCTTGTGACCCGGCATGTGCCATAAATCCAAGGCACACGGCAGCAGAAAGGAAGATTGATTTAAGTTTCATATCGTGACGGTAATTATAATCTCAAGTTCAATATTAGCCATAAATCAGTAAATACCCATCACCATCCCCGCTTTTTAACAATAGTTAACCACGCATTATCCCCTGCAAAATATGAACGCGGAGATGCATCACAAATTTGACACATCCCCGGCGTTTATTGTCACCTGACTCGCGTCAGCGTATCACGACTTTATATGCACGTCCGCATTGCCGTATAATATATGCCCCCGGCTCCAACATGTGTACGCGCTCCATCGACACCGATGCACCTATGAGCGTTCCGGTAATGCTGAAAATATCCACCGGCTCACTGTCGTCAATCACTTCCATAAGCCCCGACAGCCCCAACACCATGCAGGTAGCCTCAAGGTTACTTCCGTCAAGAGTTGCCACGCGGATTACTGTGCTCCCGGCTCCGGTAATAGTCACCTTTCCCTCGTCATCCACGACCGCAGCAGCAATGTCATCGGAACTCCAGCTCACGCGCTTGTCGGTCGCATTCTCCGGAAGAATAGTCACATGTAACGTCACGCTCTCCCCTATGGCAAGTTCCACACTTGTGACATCGAGCTCTATCGACCTTACAAGCACCGGATTTACCTTCACATGACAATGTGCCGCCAAAGAGGCATCATCCGCCGAGCACACAGTAATTGTAGTCTCTCCGATACCTGTCGCGGTAATAACCCCGTCAGCTACTTTTGCTACCGTTTCATCGGCTGATGACCACACCAACACGGGCATCTCGGCATTCGCCGGCTCCATCCTCGCCGTAAGCGTAGCCTCATCACCGATAGTCATTTCAATTTCGTTCCGGTCGAGCACAATCGAGGTGGCGAGCGGGGGCAAAACCCTCACGATACACTCGGCTTTCGCTCCGGAGTCATCAGTGGAAGTCGCAGTAATGATTGCCTCTCCCTGCGAGACAGCGGTTACATTTCCGCTTTCGTCAACCGAGGCAACACCATCATTATCCGATCTCCAGACAACCCTTTTATCCGTGGCATTATCCGGCATCACCGTAGCTATCAGTTTCCGGACACCACCAGGTCGCAGTGAAATATCATTAACATCAAGCTCTATCGACCTTACAAGCACAGGATTCACTTTCACTTGGCATGTCGCCGATACTCCTGACCCGTCGGCTGCCGTAGCCGTCACTGTCGCCTCACCGACCGAAACTCCATGGATTGTGCCATAGCCGTCAACAGTGACTACATCAGTGTTGTCACTACTCCACCTTAAATCCCTATTTTTGGCATTATCCGGCGAAATCGTAGCATAAAGAGTCATCTCACCGTCGACCTGCATTTCTATGGAAGTTTCATTCAAAGTGATTCCGGTTACCGGGCAAAAACTCCAGTTCACATACGCCCCATGCTCCGGCACAACTACGCTCCGCGTGGCACCCCTTGCAATAGTCTGGCAATTTAGAAAACTGTGTCCGAAGTAGTTGTCCACATCTGCCAATGGATAAATCCGTCCCAACACGGTTCTCTCCGTGGGAAGTTCTTCCAGAGTATTTGAGAACAC
>ENA-UESU01002122-UESU01002122.1-human-gut-metagenome-genome-assembly--contig:-NODE-2122-length-13112-cov-5.911853_pt1 | contig 13112 bp, 16 predicted proteins | sample MGYA00243007_ERZ508008 | MGnify/ENA primary metagenome ERZ508008 (study PRJEB26167, sample SAMN06115399) | human gut metagenome | host: Homo sapiens | place: China:Henan | collected 2016-06-23...
CTTGTAACTCCGGCAGAGTCAGATCTGCAATCTCTATTATGTTACCTGTATCTTGTGTTCTATCACTTTTTTTCATATCTATTATCGCTTTCAATTCTGTTGTTTGTTATGTTCTGAGGGAATGATTATGGGTTACAGTTTTTACATGGATCATATCCATATGCAATCGCTTCCTCTCTCGTTCCTGTAAATTCCGCATAATTTTCCGGTTTGATTTTCTCTACACTGTAACATCCCGGCTTATGGAATTTATGTGTGTTCGTGTTCAACACATATGTCTGCGTTTCTTCGGACTGTGAAGTTTCTTCCTGCGCACTGGTATCATTTACAATTGTTCCGTCCGCAGAGCTTTCTCCTGTCGCATAATCAATTGACACACCCGGCTGAACATTATATGCAAAAACGCAGAATAAAACGCCTTCTCCGTTGTCTTCAACCGATTTTCCCTCCATCAGCACGCCTGCCGCCAGAAGGTTATCACCCTCAAAAACCGGCGTCACACGATACATAACGTGTTGATCTGTTTCTTTCACATAGTCCGCTACCATATTTTCAAACGGAAGCATTCCCTCTATGTTCAAATATCTCGTTCCGGTAATAAGATTTTTTTCATTTGCATTTTCTCCTGTAAGCTGATAACCGATCAGATGACAGCGGTTATACAAATATTTTCCATCGACAAAATCATATTTCACAGTATGCCAGCCTGTCGGCTTTACTGCACCAATATTCCCACGCTCCTCCGCCGGCATCAGATCCTGTCCCACGCTCGCCACACAGACTGTGCATCTTCCAAGCGGATCCAATTCTCCATACGCCTCATAAGAAGCACTGCTCAACTCTTCCTCTGTAAAAAAAGGAACGTTATCATTGACTGCAACATATGCCTTTCCATCATATGCCGGAACGGCTGCAAAATCAAATGTTTCTGCGATTGTCGTTGCATTTTCCTGTGTACTCTGTGCTGATTCTGTCGTTCCACATCCAGAAGCAAACTGCATCGTCAATGCGAGACAAATCACCATCGCCAGTGCTCTCATTTTAATTTTCCAGTTTAAGATTCCGCTTTTCTTCTCCATTACCTTACTCTTACAAAACTCTGTTCGTTCTGCCTTTTCTCCTTCTACTCTCTGCAATAAACTTCTTTTGTAATTTTTTCATGTGAAAAACCGGGAAACTCTTCCGTTTCTGTCAGTTTCCATTCAGTTCCTATCTCAACAGAAACATCTGCTGGATATACTCTGTTCCAGCGATAGATTATGAACTGCTCAATCCGTTTGTCACCTGTATCCAATGTTTCCAATTCCTGAAAAACATATTCTCCTTCTTTCGCTTTCTCCTTTGGATTTTCACTGATTTCTAAATTTGAAACAGAGTGAAACAGTTTCCGGCTGTAATCAGTTATCCAAAGTTTCTTTTCTCCAACTGTTTTTCTGATATCTTCCGCTACTATGCGGTCCTGCGACTGCCTTCTGTGATTGAAGGCAAGTCCGTTATTGTCGTCTAAGCATATAATGATGCGAGTATAAAAAAATATAAAAGCATCTCCCTTTTTACAAAAGTGTGTCTGATGCATACTAACTCATAATTATACGAAACACCACACTTTTATTCATTTTCTATTCATTTCCGGCTAATGGGTATTCATTTTTACTCTAAGTTGTCGTGCAATTTATTAGATTGGAATTTTGAAAGAGCCAGCACCTTGAATGGACTGGCTCTTTCAATATCTCATGTAATTGACAAATTGGAATTGTTCTGCTTAGTTTGGCAACTCGCTTTCTTCAACGGGAACTGCCTCTAAGTCAGTGTTGCTCCAATAAGAGCTAATATCTGCACTTGTAAAGTATTCAAAATTATCTGTGGAAGATTTCAGACTGCCTTTCTTTACTCCATCGCAGCCATAAATCAGTTCATAACTTGTTCCATCAGAAAGGTTAAATCTGAAACTGGTTATCTCTGCTCCAGCAGTTTCCTCTACCTCTTTGAGTTCCAAGGATAGCCCCTCAAACATATCATACAAGTTCTTTATGGTTTCTTCGGCAACAATGACCTTCTTTTCTACTGACACAGGTACTCCAACAAAGTGATACATTTCTATATTTTCAACATCACCTACCTCAAAAGGCAAATCAATATTGACTGTCTTGTTGTTGCACCCAACCAAGCCAAGCACACAAACCACTGCTAAAACTAATGCTATCAACTTTTTCATACAATCAACCTCCTTCGTCAAATTCCGATTGAGATTTCACCTGTTTTAAGAAATTTAATAACTGTTATATTTTGTTATCAAATTCTCCGCAATCCCTTGAAAACACTGGATTTGTCGCAGGTGAGCTTTCCCTTATTGTTTTCCTTGTGTTATATCTTCCCATATAAGTTTACGAACTCTGATAAGGGAAAATACAAGGGCAAGAAAAATCTATAAAACAGTATAACACAAAATAAAACTGACATGGTGAACTGATTGAAATGCTTCTTAATTTTTACAATTAATGATTGATTGAATAATAAGGAGATGGAATACGATGAGAACAATATTTGCAGAATACAATCCACTTTTTTTAATAATATTCTCGTTCTTCCCACCAGTCTTTCACTTAACATCGGATTCCAATATAAATCACATTCTCAGGCAATAACAGTACAATAAGATTTATCGGATATTTCAACAGACGCTTATAACAATCCACTGTATATTTTTAAATCTTCATCCTTAAACACATTAAAGATTACCTTTTTTATTCTGCTGTCTTTGTTAAGATACTGCTTTACAGTGTTCGTTGCAATCTCGGCAGCTCGTTGCTGTGGAAAATGGAATACACCTGTAGACAAACAACAGAATGCAATAGATTCCACACCAGTATCAGCTGCAAGCTTTAGGCACTCTGTGTAGCAGCCTGCCAACAGGTCTTCATCTTCTTTTGTGACTTTCCATTGTATAATAGGTCCTACCGTATGAAGAATATATTTTGTCGGAAGATTGTATCCCGATGTTATCTTTGCTTTGCCGGTCTCTTCTTCATGCCCCTGCTTTGCCATAATTTCATGCATTTTCAGACGAAGTTCCATTCCAGCATAAGTATGAATAAAGTTATCAATACAGGCATGCATCGGTGAAAAACAACCAAGCATCTGTGAGTTACACGCATTCACGATCGCATCACATTTCAAAGTGGTAATATCCCCCTGCCAGATATATAATCTCGAATCGGATTTTACAGGTGCAAGCGTGTCAACATCTGTGATTCCACGCTCTATATTTCTTTCTGTAAGATACTCATCCTGTATTTTCAAAAAATCATTACTGATTGGTCTTGGCGGTCTGACATTCATAAGTGAGCGGAGCAGATTTTCCTGCCCCTGCTTATCCGTAGGAATGTTCTGTCTGCCAAACGGTATTTCTTCTTTTAAAAGATACTGAATCAGATATTCTCTTCGCTCATCCTGTGTCATAATACCAGCCCCCTTATATCAGTAATTGCCTTTGCCATATCACCGCCAATACCGATTGCACGTTCCCCGAAGCTTTCCGGAACTACCGCTTCATCCATATTCAGGCGTATCAAACTATAAGACGAGTTCTCCCTCACCATCTTTTCAAAAGGGAAACGTATAATAATCGGCGTATTAAATCCAACTCCAAGTTCCAAAAGAACAACCTTTTTATCTTTATTCTGTTCCAGAAAACCCGCATACCTGTCAGCTGCCTCATGCCACGCTTCATCTTCCAAAAAATAATTATCACAACGGAGATTCATAGCCATATTGCCGCCACACACCGGACATTTTGGTACAAGTTCTGATGGAATCAGGCAGTCTCTTCTTGCTTTATCCATTTTACGAAACAGGTCTTTTGCATCGTAAGTCTTTGGATGACAGGCTTTCTGGCACTGGATTTTCCCATAATCTCCCTGTGTTGCAAATATTCTTTTTTCATCGAATCCCGCTTTATAAAACTGATGATCCACATTGGTTGTAAGTACAAAATATTCTTTGTTCTTTACAATATCATAAAGTACAGTTTACAAGGGACTACACAGAGTAGGTATCTGACGGGAGGGGTTCCGCCCGTCAGATTTTCCATGTGATGTTCAAGCTGTCGCTTGTAGCGGCTATGGTGGTAATCATCAAGTCCACCACCCGCCGCTTGTCGTCAAAGGATACATTCTCCCAAGTGTCGAGGTAGCCGGAAATTTGGCTGACCTGTTCCGGGCTGATGGCTTCCACCGTCAGCTCCGCTATCCTCGCCAGAAGTTCCTGCTTGCGTCCGTCCAGTTCCGCTATCTTCACATTCACATAGGAGAGCAGGACATTGTTTGCACCCGTCAGACTGTCCACCAGCTTTTCAATCTCGCTGTCCACATGGGCAAGCTCCACTTGCAGGGCGGCAATTTTCGGGTTTGCCTTTGCCGCTTTCTTTCTGCCTGTCAGCGTCTTGTAGCTTGCCAGTTTCTTTACCATCTGCTGATAAACAACCGTTTCCAGTTCCGAAGTAATGATTTTCCCGCACCCTGGACAACTCTTGTTATCCAGCCGTTTCGTACAGCGAAGGTATTGCTTGCCGGAGGGGTTGAAGATACTCATAAGAGCATACCCGCAATTCCCGCACTTGATTTTTCCCGCCAGCCATGTGTGGGTGGCTTTTCGGGCAGACTGGATTTTCATGTTGTTCATCAGCTTCTTGCGGCAGGTCAGCCAGATGTCGGAGGGGACAATGCCCTCATGGGGAGCCAGTACCAGCATTTGGTCTTTCAAGTCGTTCTTTTTGCTGGGCTTCACATCCCGCCCTTGATACAGATAGCAGCCGTTCATGCCAGTAAAATCGGCAGCGTCATTGACAATGACCGTCCCTTGACTTTTGAAAAATTCGTACACATCAAGGTCTGCCTGCACATAGACAGGATTGCGTAACATCTGCGCCAGCGTGGGGCGTATCAGCTCTTTGCCATGGAACAAAATCCCCTGTTCGGCAAAGTACCGGGTAATGTCCCCGTAGGAAGTTGTGGGCTGGGCGTACATCTCAAACATCAGCCGGATATTGGCCGCTTCCTCCGGGTTTACCACCAGCTTCTTTGTGTTGATACCGTCCATCTTGATAGGCTCCGTATGGAAGCCGTAAGGGGCTTTCCCGCCCATCTTAAAGCCCCGCTGACTGCGGGAGTAGTAAGCGTCCGTTACCCGCTTCTGTATCGTTTCCCGTTCAAGCTGGGCGAACACGATACAGATATTCAGCATGGCCCGTCCCATCGGCGTGGAGGTATCAAACTTTTCCGTAGAGGACACAAACTCCACATTGTACTGCTGGAACAGCTCCATCATGTTGGCAAAGTCCAGAATGGAACGGCTGATACGGTCGAGCTTGTAAACCACGACCTTTGCAATCAAGCCCCGCTTGATGTCCCGCACCAGTTCTTGAAACTTCGGACGGTCTGTGTTCTTGCCGCTGTACCCTTTGTCTGTGTATTCCTTGCAGTTACCGCCTTTCAACTCGTATTTGCAAAATTCAATCTGGCTTTCAATGGAAATGCTGTCCTTTTTGTCTACCGATTGTCTTGCATAGATTGCGTCTATTCGATTGTTCATATTGTCGCTCCTTTTCTTAAAAAAGAAACGGAGCTGCTGACAGTTTTATTATACCGCCAGCAGCCCCGCAAATCAACGATGGCTTCGGAAAACCTTATGCCCCGGCTTCCTCACTCTGCCGTTTGTCGGCATACTTGCGGAACACCTCATAAAGCTGCTGTTCCAGCTCCCGGCGTTTTGCCGCTTCCTGCTCCGGCGTGAACACCGGGGAGAGATTTTCCAGCGTGATTTCCTTTCCCTGAAAAGTCACGACTTCGGTTTCTTTCTTGTATCTGATATGCTCCATAGTACCTCCATATTTAATTTTCAAAGTGCAGTGCCGCCATGCTGCGGCGTGAAATGTTTTCTGTCATCAATCACCGTTCCCTTGTGTGCCGCTGCTGCCGTTTCAGTTCTGCCAGCACCTCCGGCGGGATACGGTCTACCAGCCGCTGAATGTCTTTCAGCTCGCTTTCCAGCTTTGCCCGTTCCATCGTATCTTTCATCTTGCCTTTTTCGCTGGCTTTGGCTCTGGCTTCCAACTGTTCATTTTCTGCCAAAAGGTCGTTTATCGTGACCTTGTATTTTTTGAGCTGACCGGAGAAGTTCTCCATCTGCGGAAACCACTTTTTCAGCAGGGAGAGGGCTTCCTCTTTCTTCTTTCCGGCGTTGAACGGGGTAATATCGCCCAGCGTGGCTTCAATGGCTCTTGCCTGTTTGGATAGATTGACCGCCTGCTTGAACAGACGGGTGGGGATATGCTTCCTGCCTGTCTTGCTGGCACTTTCTCCACGCTCCAAGTCGGGATATTTCTCCACCATATAGGCGTGAAAATCGTCCTGCCATTTTGTGAGGTTGGCTCTGTTCCCAATAATCTCCTTTGCACACAGGCGGTTGTCCTCTGTCAGCGGGACAAAGACCAAATGCAGGTGGGGCGTTTTCTCGTCCATGTGTACCACCGCCGACACGATATTTTCCCGGCCTACCCGCCTGATTAAGAAATCAGCCGCCCTCTGGAAAAATTCCTGTATTTCCTTTGGGGACTTCTTCTTGAAAAACTCCGGGCTGGCGGTAATCAGCGTATCCACAAACCGGGTACTGTCCTTACGGGTACGGCAGCCAGCTTGTTCAATGCGGCTTTTAATGAAGTGGTAGTACCTGCCCTCTGGCTTAACGATATGGAAGTTGTACTTGCTCCGGCTGGTGTCAATGTCGGGATTGCTGGCGTACTGTTCCTTTTGCCGTTCGTGATGGGCTTCCAGCGGTCTTGCCGGATTGCCCTTGTGTTTTTCAAATCGCAAAATTGCGTGTTGTGCCATGAAACTCCTTTCCCCATTCCGTTCCTTTCCGGGACTTTTCCACAGGAAAATCCCGCAGAAAATATCTCAGATAGGAAGGGAATGGATAGAATATAAATCAATATTTTTATCTCTGTATTTCTATATACCGTCCGGTTTTCGTACTTCAAGAGGATTGATTATCGTACTCTATGAGTGCGGTTTTCAGTCCTCCGGCGTTCCATAACCGGATTTCTTGAAGTCGGTGTTTGGAACCGCTTCGTAGGATTTTGGGTAAATGCGGTTGGGTTTTCCACAGCCCTGCTTCTGGATCTCCACCAGTCCGGCATATTGCAGCTCCCGCAGGGTGTTCACCGCCTTTTGCCGTCCGCAGTGAAGCAGCTCCACTACCTCGCAGATTGGGTAATACAGGTAAATCCGCCCGTACTCGTCCGCCCAGCCGTTCTTGCGGGATAACTCCGTCCGGCGCAGGATAAAGGCGTACAGTAGCTTTGCTTCATTGGGCAAAGCTGTGAATGTGGGTGTTTCAAAAAGGAAATTGGGAAGCCGGGTAAAGCTGACCGCCTTTTCCGGCTGATGGATATAAATGGTGTTTGTCATATCGTGTTTTGTGGACGGTTAGAAGCCTGTTTCCGGGGGCAGACGGTAGTTTCTATTGCCTGCCCCTGTTCTGTGCTTGCAAAGCCTTGAAAATCAAGGACTTTTCAGCCCCTAACTGTCCACAGCAGACCTCCTTTTCCGTTCACTTTCTGTTTTCTGCCGCCTGTGAACTCTGGCGGCGCAGTCGGGACAGTATTTCGCCCGGTTGGACTTTGGGACGAACACTCTGCCGCAGACCGCACAGCGTTTTAGCTCCTTATCCCGGAAAATCTCCGCTTCCAGCGTCCCGATTTGCGGCAAGACCGACCAGCGGAACCACTTACAGCAGACCGAGAAAGAAATGGTCTGGGGGCAGGTGTGGGTGTCCCCATCGTCAAGGAGCATACAGTTCCCGTCCTCATAACAGCAGCACTCCCGGCGGATCAGGGCGTTTGCCTGTTTCCTCTGTGCCGGTGTCATGCGGTAAAGGGAACCGGCCTGCCTGCGTTCCAGCGGCGGCAAGTCTTTATAGGGGTTCTCTCTCATGTGTTCCCTCCATTTTTCCTTTGCCGTTCTCCCCGAAAAGGCTTCCTGCCCCATTCCTGCGGCGTGTTCCAACATTGGCACGCTCCCCGGACTTCGGGACAAAATGTCCCGAAGTGGCTCGTTGCGGTGCTTACCCTGCCGAGGTATTCCTTTTCGGATGGTCATTCTGTTTTCAAGGTGCGGCTCATCGATGAACTAAGATAAGTCTACACCTAAAAGACCGCCCGCCCCGTATATCCATAAGGTCGGAAATCAGCCCGGAAAACTCTCTATTTCCACGCTCTCGGAATTGTGGTAAAATGGAAGAAACGGAACAGGAAATCGAAATTTGAAAGGAGAATTGTGATTATGATAGAGTTGGGTACATTCAAAAAAATATTGGAAGAAAATGAAGAACGTTTTCCATTACTAACGCTCGATGAATTTTTCAATGGAAATACAGAAGAGGACTCCATTGCTCCGAACCAATGGGAATTTGGGCGACCGACTCTTTCTGAAATATGGGATATGCTACAAAAGATTGAGTTAATGCCTAACATAGCGTGGGTGCGTGTTGCTCTGCACGATGATACAGAAATCGTAGAAAACAATGGGGCAGAAGAATTAGTTCTTGCAGGAGATTCAATCGTGATTTGCACAACCATTTTGCCTACGGAATTAGAAAAATTAGTAAATTGCGAATGGCTATGCTCTGACGGAGTAATTACAATAAAGGCATCTGAATTAAATATTTATTCGTGTGTACCACCAATTCCAGAAAACTTTAATTGTTTGGAAATCGTGTGGGACTAATCTACAACTTTCAGTTTATCAAGCAGACAAGGAGGGAGAGCATGGAACTATCCATACAAGAACGATTGAAAGACCTGCGTGTGGAGCGTGGGCTGACGCTGGAACAGCTTGCGGAGCAGACGCACCTCTCCAAGTCTGCGTTGGGCAGTTATGAAGCAAAGGACTTCAAGGACATCAGCCACTATGCCATTATCAAGCTGGCGAAGTTTTACGGCGTGACCGCCGATTATCTGCTGGGACTGTCCCAAACAAGAAATCACCCAAACGCCGATCTTGCAGACCTGCGCTTGAGTGATGATATGATTGAACTATTGAAAAGTGGGCGGGTGGATACTTCCCTCTTGTGTGAGCTGGCGGTACACCCGGATTTCCCCCGGCTCATGGCTGACCTTGAAATCTATGTAAACGGTATCGCTGGCAAACAGGTGCAGAGTGCAAACGCCATTGTAGACGCTGTGAGTACAACCATTATGAAGCAGCACAATCCCGGCTTGACCGACCCGCAGTTAAGACAGCTTATCGCCGCCCATATTGATGATGACAGTTTTTGCCGCTATGTGATACAGCAGGACATAAACAAGATAGCTCTTGACCTGCGGGAAGCACATAAGGACGATTTTTTCAGCGTCCCGGAGGACAACCCGCTGGAAGATTTTTTACAGACCGCAGATGAAGTCGCCAGCGAGGGCAGCGACCCGGAGCAAGCGGCTTTGGCGTTTATCTGTAAGCGGCTCAAATTGAATTTGAAGAAGTTGTCCGAAGAAGAAAAGAAGTGGCTGAAAAAGATTGCACAGAAGTCAGACTTGCTGAAAAATCCAACCCCACAGCGAGGGAGAAAGTAATAAATATAAAATTACAGAATGGAGGAAATCAAAAACATGAATTTCTTTAAGAAAAAGAACTCGCAGACAAATAGTAAGCTAACAAAGCCGGATATTGAAAAACTTTTACAAGAAGCATATGAAGCTAATCCTAAGTGTTACGAAAAGGAAGATGGTACACTTTTGATAGGGCTTGCGCTTACAGAAGATACCGATTCTCTTTTCCCCATCGTGCCGGAGGAGCAGTGGGCAATAGATGGCAAGACAATTAGCTAATGGATTATTACAATGGTTAGCCTTACAAATCCACAAGGTGGAATTATCGGGCAAATGGAATACCACGAAGCCATAAAACGACTTGAACCATTTATTCTTATGAAAAAAGATAATTGGGCACTTATTAGAGCAATGACCCATGAAGAATTAGACAGTCTATTTGGAAATCTTCCTCGTAAATTATATTGATTACATACAGATTAGGAACGGATAGCAAAGCCAGCCGTGTCAGTCAACGGTCAAGATGAACGGCGCATAAATGCGCCGCCGTTGACAGCCTCGCCCGTCTTTGTTGATGGGTAATCAAGGCGGGAAAGCCCTAAAATGGCTTTCCCGCCCATTTCAATTTTGAGAGAAAAATCTGTCTGCTTTTTCGTGAGTGTGTCCACAAGTTCGGGACATTTTGTCCCATAGTCCGGCATAGGACGAGGGACGGGGCTTTCATATACGCCCTGTCTGCTGATGAAACCAGTCCTGCGCTTGCGGCTCCACGCCACGCAATCACAGCCCTGTTTTCCTGCTGCTTCAAATGCCTTTGCTCTCCCCGGTGGCAACCGCATTTTCGCAGCAACGCCGACAGAGCGTATAACACACTACACTTTGCAAGCAAAGTCGTGTGCCAAGGGGCAAGCCCCTTTGGAAACCCCGGACAACAAAACAGGCTGAATATCTCGCACTTTCCCGGTGCTTGATACTCAGCCTTTATTTGTTGTCAGCAGCCCCCGTTTCGTGGTCTGCGTGTAGTTCCTTGTAAACTGACCTAAAGCTCTGTATAAAGCGGCAATGCCGGAGGATCAAAGCGGTTCATCAATGCATGTTTTGACCAGTATCCCCACTTTGCCTCCTCAGACGGATATGGATAAAATCCGGCTGCATACATATTTGTCATGTAGTACTCACCGTATTTTTTTATAAATTCTGCAAAATTGTCTGTAAACCTTTTACCACCATATTGGATTCCCGCAGCTGTCGATGCCCCGGCTCCTGCCCCGATTATAACACAGTCTGTATTTCTTATATTCTTTGCTGCCCTGTCAATCTGGTCTTCATATGCATCTTTTTGGAATACATAATCCCTTGCCGGAGTACTACATAAAAAGTTTCTCCAGTCAGCATGCCCTTTTCTGATTTTCTTAAAAATCATAATGAACCTCTTTTCTCAATACACTGCTTCGGACAAATTTCTGCACATCTTCCGCAATGCAGACAATGATTCTGGTTGATAGTAACCGGAACTGAAGATATATCAATGCATTTTTGCGGACATACAGAGTAACACAGTTTGCATCCAATACATTCTTTTCCAATAAAATACCCTGTCTGAACTGCCTCGGTTTTTCCAATTGTTATAGTATCCCTCACAATATTTGATGGATTGCTGATATCAAAATACTCTCCCTGTGCCTCATACAGCCGAAACACTTCGATTGCGTCTTTCGTATCTCCCGGATAGATTTTCTTCATATATGGATTTTTTTCAAACATAATATCAAGATTCTTTTTTCCGATGTTCTTTATTTTTCCACGCAGAGACACCGCAATTTTGTCTTTTGTTGCGGATATTGCCACATACTGCTGCTCCATTAACTGGTCATAAAATGTTTTTCCCGTTGCTGTAAGGAAATACACACCTTCTTCATCATAGTACATCATATCTATGATTCTTGTCTGAGGATGTCCATCTGAACCTATCGTTGCAACTGTTGTTGAATGAATTTCATCCACCAGAAGTTTAAGATAATCCATTTTTGTCATTTCAAAGTCTCTCCTTTTAGTATCGGTGTAAGTTTTTTATATATCATCATGGCAATTGCTCCAATCACCAAGCCTTTTAAGATATTAAACGGCAATGCATTGAATAGCACAATGTCCAGCTTAGTCTTAATAAATGGCAGAAATTCGCCAAATGATGCAATCAGCTGCTCCAGAGGCATAAATGTTTCAAACAGTGGAAGTAGAATAAAATAATTTGCAATCGCTGCCGCTATTCCCATAACCACACTTGAAATAACACATGCCCACTTCGCCATTTTCTTAGTCTTTTTGTATTTGTATATAAAACCGGCAGCCAGTACATAGGATGCACCCATCAGGAAATTGGCAAGTTCACCAATTCCTCCTGTTGATGTTGACAGAAGCTGTAATATATTTTTTATCAATTCTATCATCACTCCTGTAACCGGTCCAAACGCAAACGCCCCAATCAGTGCAGGTAAATCTGACAGATCCATTCGTGCAAATGATGGACTCAAAGGAACCGGAAACTCTAAAAATGCCAACACATATGATATAGCTGCCAGTAGAGCTGTCATTGTTATCGTCCTTGTAGAAACTAAATTTTTTCTTGTTTTAATAGTTGCTGTATTGTTACTCATAAATCTCCTTTTTGTGAGATATGCCTGAATTTAAAACAGCCCGCAGGACGGGATTCCCTGCGGGACTTGTTTTATCATATCTTCTCTCATCCGGACTTTACCGTCGGTTATGGAATTGCACCATATCAGCTTTTGCTCGCAGACTATACTGCCGGTCAGGAATTACACCTTGCCCCGAAGACTGTAATTTTTTCTGTTAATTATCTTTAAAATTCATAAGGTGGATTTCCAGAGAAATCTGCGATTAAACCATGCGGATTTTCAAGATAGAATACCTCAAAAATAGGATTATCTGCTGTCTGGTACTGTCCCTTAACGATAGGATTGTTCATGCATCCTTCCTTTACACTCTTGTTGTCCTCAAATACTGCTTTGCCATGAAGGCGAATCCATGCGTATTCAGGGGAAGATACTGATACTTCTACTTCAGGATTTGCTAACATATCCTTGTAAACATCCTTTGTGTTGTTAGTACAAAACCAAAGCTTTCCGTCCTGCTCAAAACAGAACATGAATGGACGGCATTTTGCCTTTCCATCTCTTCCGACGGTTGCTAAATACTGAACCGGGTTTTTCTGTAAAAATTCTACTACTTTCTGCATTTTAAATTACCTCCTTTATATGTTGTAACAATGATTATTACATCTTGTAGCTATACAATATCATCCGTTTATTGTAATGTCAATAGTTACATCAAACTTTTTGTAACTTTTTTTGTTACAACTCCTTTTGAAGATTTTACATTGATTATGAAAAACGAAAAGGCTCCGGAAATTGTAATGATATAATCACTCATCCGAAGCCTTATGTAGGATACTCTTCCTCTGTATACCCTGCAATATATTTTTTCACATCAG
>ENA-UESU01002123-UESU01002123.1-human-gut-metagenome-genome-assembly--contig:-NODE-2123-length-13107-cov-5.096316_pt1 | contig 13107 bp, 14 predicted proteins | sample MGYA00243007_ERZ508008 | MGnify/ENA primary metagenome ERZ508008 (study PRJEB26167, sample SAMN06115399) | human gut metagenome | host: Homo sapiens | place: China:Henan | collected 2016-06-23...
TTTCCCCATAAAATCGTCAACTCATCATCCAAAAGCAACTTACAGACATTGATCCCCACACTGTCTATCAGTGCATTATAACCCATTCCTGCATTCAATTCCGTTGACCGATCTTCCTGCTGCTTCATCTAACCAGACGCTCCTTTTATATCTACTCTAAATTATATTTTTCTCATTCGTGCATATAATTATTTTAACAAAAAAGAACCTACAATACCATAACTAAAACAAATATTTTTTATCCAATTAGCAAAAAACATTAATTATAAATTTCAAATAATTATTTTTAACCTGTTCCACTCGTCTGTACTTCTTTTTTATCCATTGGAACAACAATAAAAAAGCAATACACAGACAGCTTTAGGCAATCTGTGTATGGCCCGGTATCAGCGCCGCACAGTCAGTCTTTCTATCAGCTGACGCAGACGTTTCCTGTTACCCTCATAATCTACCGGAGCAGACGCAGCCAGCGGCATTGCCGCCTCTTTCCGACGGCTGCGCACACGTTCCTCCTCCCGCAGTGCCGCATCCATATCATAAAACCGCGGAAACCGCTGCCCTGACGCCAGCCGCTCACTGCACTTCAAAAACAACTCACTGTCCAGCGCCCCGTAACGCTGCACCCAGACATCCAAAAGCCGCCGTTTTTCCTCCTCACCATACGCCGGCACAGCAAGGCCCGCCGCTTTAAACAACGCCAGCGCCCGTCCTATCGTCTGATACGGTTTCAGCACAACCGCTCACCCCTCTGCCTGCCCGCTGCCAATAGCTCCTGCAGATGCCTGAGCGCCCTGGCCCTGATCCTGCTTACCGCTGCCTTCTTGATATGCAGCAGCCGTGCGATCTCTGTTCCGTCCTTCCCCTCAAACAACTCTGCCTGCAGCACATACCGCTGCTTCTCGGTCAGGCCATCCAACAGGTCTTTTACTGCAAAACGCAGCGTCGCCTGTTTTTCATTATAGCCAAACCGTCTGTATATCAAAGTATCCAGCTGCTGCTCGGCCTGAGAAATACCGCCGTCAGCCTCAGCGTCGTACGACAACTCTTTATAATCATGTTTCTTTATCCGCCTGATCTCACTCCATACTGCTGTCCGCAGGCAATATTTGATATGATTGCCGAATGCGGCCGCAGCCTTCGGCTTCCACACTGCCATCCTCTGCAGCACCACCTCGCTCAAATTCTGTAAAATATCACCGGCGCTAAGCTGCAGATAATAACTGTTATTGACCAAAGTCTTATAAATCAGCCCCTTAAAATTAAACAAGATCTGCAATTTAGCCTTCTCGTCCCCCTGCTGCGCCAGTATCAGCAGCCTTTCAGTCGAATAAAGACCGTAACCGTTCTCACTGTCAGTAAAAAATATTTCCAAATCACGCTTCAATTCCTGTATCTCCAAATCTACACTCCTCAGTCTCTTTTAGCTATATTTTCACGCTCACAGCATACATCCGTCAAAAACGCCGCTGCCTTCATATTTTCCATACATTCGCAGCAAATATCGCCGCCCTCCGTCTCCCAGTAACTGTCGCCGCTGCAGATCGGCTCGGCGCATACACAGCACTGGCTCACAGCCTCTGCCTCGACCTCAGGCGCGGCCAGCCAGCCATTTTCGATCACATCAAAGCTGCTCAATCGCGGGCAGCTTTTTTTAACTGTTTGGCCAAAGCCTTACGCGTCAAAGCGCTGCAATCCAAATGCGCCGCCCTTGCCGCACGCCGCAGGGCATATGGCACCGTCACCTGCAAAATAACTTCCTCATCATCTGCATGCACGCGCCGCTGCCTCCCTGCCAGCCTTCCGTTTGGGGCTGACGCCTCCTTACAGGCACATCCCTGACCCTGCTGCAGCAAAGGGCATTTCAAAAGCAGATACAATAATCTGCTTTGCAGCCCCAGGCTCATACGCTTCTCCACCTTTTCTGTTGCCGTAACGATCTCTTTCATCCTGATCATCCTTTCGTCGTGCAAGTATTTATGGCAGTATTCAGTACTTACTAAATAAGTATTGCTTTACTTTGCTGTAAGTATTTCTTTGTTAGATTCAAGGTCAAAGTCATAAGCAGTAAAAACCTATAAGTCTTAAAAACTCTGCTAACAAATTCAGTACTGAATACTGTCACTATATATAGGGCAGCGAACACCGGAAAAGTTTACATGCCAAAATGCAATTTCACATATTATTCACAAATATCACTAAAATGTTATGAGCTGCTGTTAAAAACCACCTTGCAAAAAAAATTTTCAAACCGATGTAAACTTTTATCCCTCTCGCTGCCCTATATATAGCGTGAGGGTTTTCCCCCCTTGCCAATCAAATCTAAAAGGAGCATCTCTACTATGCAAATGCAAACATCATCAGCACCGCTGCTGACAGCAGCCAAGCTCGCCGAACTTGTCGCCCTGGGGCACAACCGCATCTCGCAGATCTATCTGCACTGGACCGCAGGACGTTACGGCCAGCTTTACGACGACTACCATTTCAATATCGACGCCGACGGCAGCGTTTACCAGACCTGCACGCAGCTCACCGAGCTTAAAAGCCATACGTGGCACCGCAATACCGGCGCTATCGGTATCGCTCTCTGCTGTGCCTGCGGCGCGCTGCCCCATAACGGCAGGGATACTGACTTCGGCAAGTTTCCGCCCACTCCCCGCCAGATCGACGCCGCAGGTAAATTAGTCGCCGCACTGGCGCAGGGGCTCAATATCCCTATCGACCGCTGGAACATCCTTACTCACTGCGAAACCGCGCTTATCGACGGCTACGGACCGTACAGCGGCGACGCCGAAACCCGCTGGGACTTATGGTATCTGCGCGATTCACCCGGCGACGGAGCTATGAAGCCCGGCGGGCAGGTCATCAGGGGCAAAGCCCTGTGGTATGCAAAAAGCAGCCCCCTTGTTTAAAAGGGCTGCTTTTTAAAGAACACGATGTTTTCTTTTAATGTTTTCTTCAATCTTTTTTATTTTTCTTTAGCTTTTTTAGACTTTCTTGAAAGAAAGTCAGCAAAGAACTTTCAGCGCTGTTAAGATTTGGATTGCGCTTTAAAACCCTCTGTATCATACGGTTTACTGCCATAGACCGTAAATATTGATAATATCAGGCGGTCGATACTCTGCTTATGAAATCCATAGCTGAATAGTACGGCACAAGGGTTTTGAGCGCACATTGTGGCACATTCCGTTGTGTACGCTGTGAGCTGTAAGCGCTGGAGGGACTGTTTGAGGCATTGACGATTTCCAGCTAAAGCTTTTCTCTGTACTGCAATGCCGAGTTGCCCGGAAGCCGGACAGCGAGCAAAGTTAAACAGGAATTGTCACAGTGCGCAAGCTTCTTGGCGCAGCTTGCTTCTGGAAGAAAGCTTCATAAAGAAAACTAAAAAGTATTTTCACAAATGTAACCTCTGGTTACAAACCACAAAAACAAAACCAAATTATGAAAGGAGCTGAAAATATGACTGTCAGCAAAAATCCTACTTCCCTCAAACTTTCCATGGACGTAGAAAACGGCACCAACCCCCTTGGCGCCATGCAAACCAAAAGCACCTCTGTCGGCAGTGTCCGCCTGGACGCCGAAGCCGCCAAATGCCTCGCAGTTACCGAAGCCATCGGCGAACTTATGAGCCACGCCGTAGTTAACGTCTACGTTACCGAAAAAGCCGAACTCGACAAAGCAGAATAACCCCCACCTGCAAACAAAAATCTAATGTAAAGGAGAACAAACATGGAAAAAACTTTAGAACTCATCTTCACCAAAAGCGACGGCGCAAAAAAGACTTTAAGCATCGCCGACCCTCGTGAAGACGTTACCTTAGCCGAAGCGCAGGCAGCAGCAGCCAAGATCATCGAAGCAGGCGTGCTGACCAGCGGCGGCCTGGGGCTGAATGAATTCGTCGAAGCACGCATCAAGGTCGTTACCGTTACCGTGCTGGCTTAACCGCCATGGATACCAAAGAGATCTTCAGCGCTGTCGGCAACTTCGGTTTCCCGATGGTGCTGAGCTGGTATCTGCTGCTGCGCATGGAGCAGCGGCTGGATAAGCTCACCAGCTGCCTGAACGAACTGAGCAGGGCCATCATCAGCAAACACAGAGAACTGTAAAACAAACAGAGAAACGAGGTACGACATCAATAGCAAATACACAAAGCTCCTGCACTGGTTACGCCTTTTGGCTTACATCATAAGCAGAAAATAACAAACCAAATCAGCGATATGAAACTTACTTCATATCGCTGATTTTTTATATTGCTGAGCTTATTACTGCAACTTACCAGTGTCTCAAACCCTCACTTAAAACGTGAATCTCAACCCGGCGTTGAACTGCCAGTCGGTACGCAGATTGCCGCCAAAGGTTTTTAAGGCGTCAAAATACAGGTTGCTGTTTTTGGCAATGCCCAGGTTAGCTCCCAGACCGATCTCGTACCATGTGCCCGTCAGATCGCCTGTCTTTAATGCCAGACTGCTGTTTTCGTAGTAACCGGTCGCCCCGCCATTGCCGCCGAAGTCGTGCAATACTGATGCTTTGACATAGGCATTGCTCGGTCGCCCGCCGATCGTAAATTCTTTACCGCCCAAAATACCTACGCGCGTTACAGCGCTGTCAACGCCGTCATTTTCTATCCTGCCGCCGTTAGACATCGTGTAATCGGCGCTGCCGATATGGCCCAGACTCAGTTCGGCCTGCGGTTCTACGAACCAGCCTGCGTTCAGGTCCTGTCTGTAGCCGTATTCGGCGCTGATGCCGTAAGCCCAGGTATCGTAATCGGCTTTGGCGGCATTATTACTTGAATCGACAAATTTAAAATCGTTAGTCAGCTTGCTGCCGCGGGCGATAACGTCCAGATAATGCCCCTTGCTGCCCAGCCAGCTGGCGTATACGCCTACACCGGTACTGCTCAGGTCGCCGCTGCCTGCCGTATAACCGGCGTTGCTGTCGATGCGGTTGACGGCGATACCTGTATAGAGCTTGCCGCCTTTGTAGTCCTGCACTTTGTCGATACCGCCCTGGAAAGCCGTATAATCCTGGCTGAAACTGCGGTCATAAGCGCTGTCGGCACTCAGCTCACCCCGGTAGTAACGGGCCCAGACGCCGCCCTTTGCCGCTTCTTTATCACTGCGCAGCTCGCCCATGCGTTTCATCAGGTTGTTGCCTTCGATACGCCACATACTGCCCATTGCCATCTGCGCATCGCTGGCTGTTTTAACACTTTCACTCGCAAAGGGAGTTTTAGTAGTAGTAACGCCGGTTATCTGTACTTTATTATTCTCAACTTTTACATTAGTCGTACTATTATATTGGTACAGTACGCTGTCCAATGTGGTTGTGCCGCCGGTGAAATTATTTAAATTCTGGCCGCCGTTCAAATTGGTTATTTCCAAAACGTCTATCGGTGTGCCGCCGTTGGCTCCAATGCTACCTTCTTTGTAGGGGTCAAGGGCCGCGTCATAACCGACAGTGATGTACTGTTTATCAGTACTGCTGCCTGCTGCCAGACTGTCAAAAGTAAATTTGTCAGCGGTTCCTAAATTCAGGTCAGTATTGACCCTGAAGGTATTGCTGCCTGCCAGCTGCAGGGTACCGCCGGTAACAGTTCTGTTGGCAGCTGTGCCGCCAAAGCCAAGGGTGGCATTGTTCAAAGATGTCAGTACATTATTGTTCAGTGTCGAAACTCCGTCACTGGTATTTAATATGGCATTATCGTGGAACAGTACTATTGCGTTATCGGCATACACTGCATATGCTTCTGCGCTTGTCGCATTATCTGCCTTGGCGCCGATCTTGATCGTGCCGTTATTGGTTTTGGCATGCAGGTCGACAACGGCGTTCTGCTCGGCATAAATGCCGTAGGCTTTGGCTTCGGCTGCAATACTGCCTGCAGTCCCAGCACTGCCAGCTAAACCATTGGAGCCGACCGACCCACCACCATAACTATCTCCTGCATTACCAGCAGCACCAGCAGCACCAGCACTGCCGCCTGTACCTCCTGCCGCAGCAGCCACTATTGCGTCAACTACCAGTTCTGTTGTGCCGCCGCTGCTTTGTACGCCGTAAGCATAAGCATTGCCGCCAATACCACCAGTGCCGCCGTTACCGCCATTACCTCCGTTACCACTTACATTACCGCCTCCATACATACTCTCACCACCCTTACCGCCTGCGCCACCCGCGCCGCCAGTGCCGCCCGCGCCGCCAGTTGCATTTGCCGACAACTTAGCTGCCGTTATCAGACTGATACCATTGATATTCTGCACTCCGGCAGCTATACCTGTACCGCCAGTACCACCGTTACCACCAACAGCACCGTTACCACCAACACCGCCGCCATAACCGCCAGTACCGCCCTCGCCGCCATCAGCATCCTTACTGCCAATACCGCCAGTTACCGTTGCTGTGATATCGCCTGCCTGGATAGCACTCCTGCCTGCTTCATTATACGAACCGACTGCTACAGCGGTACTGCCAATTAAAGTTGAACCGTTTCTACCAGCGATGCCATCTCCTCCTGTACCTCCGCTATAACTACCACCTTTTCCCTTTTTACCAGGGGCCATCCCACCAGCAGCGCCGCCTGTAGCTTCAGCCGTAATATCACCAGTAACACTGGCAACTAACGAACCTTTATTGTTAAAAATACCATAGGCATCAGCGTTTCCACCAGCAGCAACCAGCTTTACCGCATCGTGCACAGTTATATTTATATCGCCACCCGCTCCACCGCTTGCTGTTACGCTGATGCTGTCAACACTAAAAGCGACCTCCTGCGGCAGCAATGCTGCTATTTTAATGCCATATGCTTCGGCAGCGCCGCCGATACCGCCAAAAGCACCTGAAATATAACCGGAGCTTTGTGTATTAGAGCCGCCCTTACCACCGGTAGCAGTTATTACAACATGGGCAGCAGTAACAGTTTCTACCAGACTGCTGCCGGCACTTAAAACAAAGCCTGACGCTGAAGCACTGCCGCCGGCTCCGCCAGCGCCGATCCTGGCAACATTACCACCAGCATCAACTACTAATTGATCTTGACTGCCATCGTATCCTCCATTAGTTATATTCTGGCTATTCCCGCCGTCACCGCCAGTCGCACTCAATGTAACGTTATCTGCTGTATACTTTTGGCCGCTAACCGTGATACTGGCCTCGGCCCTGCCGCCACCACCACCATTGCCGCCTGTTTCGTCTGACAGCACCGGTGTATTATACACACTGGCGTTACCAGCGCCGGAAACCGAGCCAGCACCACCGGTAGCAGTTAAAGACACATTCCGATGTGTAACGTCAGCGCCAGTAACAGTTAAATTGACAGCTGTATCACTGCCGGCGCCGCCATTGCCGCCATAACCTTTATCATTATAGTCTACATCCTGTCGTCCAACGCCGCCCTTACCGCCGGTGGCAGTAAAACTGATATTATTAGCTACATTTTCAGAGCCGGTAAGCTCTATGACAGTTTTGCCGCCGTTGCCGCCGCTCTCTCCAGTTTTGCCCGCAGCTCCGTCAGCACCATCATTGCCGGTGTAGGTATCTGTATAAAAACTGTTAGTCACCGTCACATTTTCTTTTTTATCTGCACCGTCAGCACCCTTACCGGCAGCAAAAGCCGTATTACAAAGCACATTCATCCCACCAGAATATACAATCGACATCGCCAGCAAAGTATGGGCGATTTTTTTGCTTAATTTTTGTTCCCTGCTCATTTTTTACATCCTTCTTTCCGCTTTTTTATCCAACTCAATAACATTTTAAATAACACTTAAGTATACTTATCTTTTAAAAAGTACTTCAGTAACGCCTCGTAATACGAAACCGCTTTTTCATAGCTGCCTTCTTTATACAGTACCCGCGCCGTCATTACCGTTGTATCCACTGTATGCCCGTCCAGCGGCTGCAGATCGTCCCACAGTGACTTTTGGACATAGCGCCAGTACAATTTTTTCTCCTCACTGTCCAGGCAGTAGATGTGCCACGGCTTGATATAGTCGATATAATGCACGATAACGTCTTCCGGGTCAGCTTTCAGCAAAGTATTATTGATGATGATGCAGTTATACTTTTTGGGCAGCTCTACAAAATCACCGTCGATAACACCGTTGAGCGCATCCTGGTCGCCCCACAGTATTTTGGTATCACCAACCTGTTCCAGCCACTGGAACAGCTTCTGGGTCAGCTTTTGCTGCCGCCACTTTACCAAATCCATCAACAGCACGCCGGAATTAAAATAGCGGCCGTTTTTGAGACCGATACGTCCGCAGCTTTTGGCTTCGCCCCAGTCACGTACAGCCCCCAAAACTCTGCCCTGCAGATCTGTCTGCCACAACGGCAGGATATCGCCCTTGCAGATGATATCGGCATCCATGTAGATTAGCCGCTTAACTGATTTTGGCAGCAGATCGGCAAACAGATAGCGGTAATACATGGCCTGCGTGATATGCCCCGGCGGTACAACAAAAGTCATCCCCTCAGTGCTGGTGATCTGGTAAAAGTGCAGTATCAGGTTACGGTATAACTGCTCCGTCTTTTTTAATCTGTCCATATCCTCCGGCAATAATTCGTCATAGACGATATGTATGATAAGTTCGTTAGCAATATTGTTATGCACCAGTGAGGTAATAGTGATCCCGGCGAATCTGCCGAAGTTTTTGTCGATCCCCAAGCCGATATGTATTTGTTCTGCCACTTTGCTCCTCCTTTCTTTTCCAGTTCGGTCTTTTTCGATCTTTGCTGCTTTTTGTTCTGCCGCGACGCCCCCTTTGAAAAACTTTTTTATATCCTCGCAGTTATTACTGCGGAGCTGGTATTGAGAGTTTTTATCCAAACTGTAAAAATGCCTTCAGCGGCCCTTACTCAGCTGCAGCAGCTTCAGCAGCAGGCGCACTTCCTCCAGCGAGTACTGCTCCTGTTCGTCAGTTTCTGCGGCTGCAGTTTCAGTAACCCGCTCACTTTTTGCACCCGCCGCCTGCTCGTCAGCCTCGGCATCATGTGCCTGTGCCCATTCAGCCGCCGCTTTTCTGTCCAGCAGTGTTTCCAGCGTGCAGCCCAAAACATTGGCGCTGCGTACCAGCAGCTTTAAGCTGACCTGCACATTGTTATGCTCGATATTACTCAGATGGGTCTGACTGATGCCGATACGTTCGGCAAACTGCTGCTGGTTGAACTGACAGGCACCGCGCAGCAGGCGGATATTACTGCCGATACGCGGCAGCCAGCTTTCATCGTACATACTTCACCTCAGTTTTCGAGAATATTAGTATTTTAGTTTAAAATTTCTAAACTAAAATGTTTCTTATTTTGTTTTACATCAAAAACTTTGTCAAAAGTAATAGCTATAGTTATTATAGCACGTTTGTACCCCCCCGCAAGACACTTACTTTGAGCCTGTATAACCCGTCTGCGAGTCTTGCCCGGCGCATTACGCCAGCAGCTTTACAACTGTCGGCGTCTGCGCACGGCATAATGTCATTATTGCCCGCACGTTTTAAAAGCCGCCTAAAACTATTGCCTGAATTTCACGTGCAGCGGCTGCCTGTATAAGCCTGCAACAATTTATCACCATAATAAAAACGCCTGCTTTGAAAGCAGGCACTGCAAAAATAAAACACGCACAAGTTATTTGTGCGTGTTTTAGCTAACTTTAAATATCCAGTTTTTTTTCATGCAGCCACTTTTCCAGTAACAGTGCTATTTCCTGATTATTCATATCCGAAAACGGAAAATGCGTGTTGCCTTTTATTCCTATTTCCGGTAAATGAACCACGACAGCGTCGCCGCCGTGACGGTTGACAGCGTCTGCAAATAAGCGCGCCATCTGTAAGCGCACGCGCCAATTATCCTTGTTCCATTCCGCTGTAGGCACAGCAGGAATGTTATCACCATAATAGATGACTATTGGTATTTTAGTCAGCTTCTGAAAATCTTCTAACGCTATTTCCGTTCCCGCTAAAGCCCCGAAAGGACTTGTGGTTTCCAGCGGTTCAGGTACTTCTCCTGCGGGAAAAATGAACCCGCTGCCCGGTTCATAGGCAACGACCGCACGGATCTCAGGATTTTTTATAGCTGCCAGCCAGCCCGGGCCGCCCCCCTGTGAATGGGTAACTAAAATTCCCGGCCCAGATTTATCAAACACTGCAGCGACCGCATCACTGATAATATTTTCATCAAACGCACCCGTATTGGGGGTCATTTGTCTGAAAAACTGATTTATCGCTTCCTGATTTTTTGAAAACTGTACTCCCTCAAAAAAATCGGGCCAGTTCCCCAACCTGAAATTACTGAACCATAACTGGTCATAGGTGGCGGCACTGATATTTTCTGCTACCGCTGACTGCCCCGCTCTACCACGGCGAGGCTGATCAATAAGATAAGTGCTGTAGCCTTTGCCTAAAAAAATATTTTGAAATCCATCTCTGCCATCAGGAGTGGTTTCCCAGGTTTTAGCCGATTGCCCGGCACCATGCAGAAAAACCAACGGATATTTATGAGCTTTAGCCGGCTTTTGATAAAAAACATATGCGTGATCTCCGTGCAGCGACTGGCCGGACTGATCGCTCGAAACACTGTAATTAAAACTTCCTGCAGATTTTATTACCGTGCCGCCGGCGGCAAAACTGCCCTGCTCGGCTATTAAAACTGGTTTTTCAAAGGCCTGAGCTGATGTTGCTGCGGCAAACGTCAATACCATCAGCGCTAAAACTTTAGCCGCTTTTGCTTTAAGCATCACTCTCACCTCACTTTATTCTTGCCATATTATCAAATTTAAGCTAAATGCTGTTGTTTACAGATGTGCGCCGTAAAAATCCTGCAATTTGGCAACAAACTGATTTACATACTGCGGCTGATAATAAGTTTGGATATGGGTCGCTCCGTCTACTAAAAACAGTTCTTTGTCCTGGGTGCCGGTTGCTTTCTGGAAGGCTTCCTGCGACATATACAGCGAATCTGCTTTACTGCCGGCCATCATCAGCAGCGGCTGGTCAATCAGCTCGATATTATCGGCCGCATCCCACGACATCAGTTCCATTAAACTGCTGGTTGTATAAGCAAAGGTAGAATTGGGATGTCTGTGAGTTTTGCCATAATACATCATCCCTTCACGATAAAGGTCATTAGTTATTTTATTGATGCTTTCTTCCGTCAGCGCGTCAAAATCAACTGTGCCTGAATAAGCAATTTTACCGGTGGCGATTTCTTCTGCCCGCGCGTCAGAAGCCAGCTGCAGACGTTCCTGAACTGTATCCAGCTGGCTGTTCATATAGCCGTTCCTTCTTACCTGTCCGGAATTGAACATACTTAAGGTCGCAACTGCTTTAAAGCGTTTGTCTGATTTGGCTGCATTCAAAGTATAACCGCCTCCGCCGCAGATGCCTAAAACTCCCAGACGGTCTTTATCTACCCCGGCATATGCGGAGATAAAATCTGCCATACCATGAATATCCTCTGTCCGAAAATAGGGTTTATCTATATTACGGGGCGTGCCGCCACTTGCTCCCTGATAGGCAGCATCGGCAGTGATCGTAACGTAACCGAGCTCGGCTAAACGCTGAGCATAAAGCCCCGCTACCTGTTCTTTTACCCCGCCATTGGGATGCGCTACTACTATCGCGGCATATTTTTTATCGCTGCTGTAATCTGCCGGAGTGTACACATTAGCGGCAATTTTTAAGCCGTGCAGCTTATACTTTACCGGATGAATATTTACCTGTCCGGCCACGTTTTTAGTTATCGCGCCCTGATAGACCAAACCGTATTTATTGCTTTCTTCTGCAGAAGCTGCCCCGCTGAAGCCAATGCCTAGCGCTAACACCAAACCAGATAATAGTAATTTTTTAGTAAATCTCATAATAACCCATTCCTTCTTTCTTTATTTTTGCAGTAATAAACTGTCCAAAACCCGCTGTGCGTTGCTGCCTGCTGCAAGGCCTGCTTTTTTACCGAGCAGCCTTACTGTTTCCTGCAGCTGCTCTGCGCTTATGCCAGTATTCATACTGACGCGTATATGCGAAGTCAGCTGGGCATTGACATTGCCGATACCTGCCAGCGCGCCAACTGTTGCCAGTTCTCTTTCCTGGCGGTTCAAAATATCACGTTCAAAAATATCGCCAAATAGATGTTCTTTCAGAAAGACGCCGATCACCGGAGCAAAATCATAGGTTCTGCCTGCCACGGGGCGGCCTACCAATTCGGTTTGAGTTTTTTCACCAATAGCATAGCGGTCACGTTTAGGATCTACCGGTGTTGCGTCACGGCCGATTTCATCGACGATACCGGCAGCCTTACGTTCATCTAAAACAGCGATCAAAGTATTGATGCCGTTCAAACTGCGCGGAAAACCGCAATAGGCATACATTTGTACTAAAACCTCTTTCACTTCATTGACAGTCATTCCATTGTCCAGAGCCTCGTTGAGCGCCGTTTTTAGATTAGGCAGGTCGCCCTGGGCGGTAAAGGCAGCTACAGTAACGATACTGGCCTGCTTAGCAGTCAGCGCTTTTGCAGCAGCTGCTTCACTATTACCGTTAAAACCTGCCATACACACTGCCAAAGTCAATAACAATAAACTTTTTTTTAACATTTCCTCACCTCATTTTATTTAGGATACTGCCTGTCAGTTACCGTTTCCAGCCAGGTAACGCCTTCGTCACTGACTTCAGATACCGCAATATGCGACATCGATGTATTGGAAGAAGCTCCGTGCCAATGCTTGACGCCCGGCGGACACCAGACAACGTCGCCCGGGTACAGGGCAACTATTTCCCTGCCCCATTCCTGCGTATAGCCAAAACCTTCTGTGACGATCAGCGACTGACCTGTAGAATGGATATGCCAGTTAGTTCTTGCTCTGGGGGTAAAGCTTACTACTGCAGCGTAAGTTTTCGAAGGGCTGTGGGCACTGAACAGACTGGTGGCCCAGGCTGTGCCTGTAAAATTTTTAGGGTTCGCCTGTACCGTCGCATTACTGCCGGCTTTCGTAACAGTCTGCAGCCCGGCGGTTTCCGCAGCGGCGACACTGCACAGCAGCAGCATCCCGGCAGCCGCTGCCATGATTTTTTTAGTTTTGCTTTTTAACATTTCTTCACCTCTTTTTATTTTTGTCTAAACCTGATAAAG
>ENA-UESU01002124-UESU01002124.1-human-gut-metagenome-genome-assembly--contig:-NODE-2124-length-13105-cov-17.739024_pt1 | contig 13105 bp, 13 predicted proteins | sample MGYA00243007_ERZ508008 | MGnify/ENA primary metagenome ERZ508008 (study PRJEB26167, sample SAMN06115399) | human gut metagenome | host: Homo sapiens | place: China:Henan | collected 2016-06-23...
GCGAAGTGTGAGGGCTTTGCCCTCACGCTCCCACTTCCTTTTGTAAGCAAAAGGAAGCGAAAACCAATTGCTGACGCGGTAATTAACACTACGCCGCTAAATTATAGTTTTCACCAACATATTTTTACCGCGCCCGTCACTCCGCATTCTTGAGCGCTTCGCTCTTAGATACCCTTGCGACCTTCCTCATCTGCAGGAACGCCACCACGATATAACAGCCAAGTCCCGTAAAGAACATCACAACATACGTCATGGGGCTCATCGAAAGCGGCAAGTAACCCGTCATCATCGTATATAGGTACCCATTGACTATAAGCTTCATCGCAACGTCAATGAATGGTATCGAGATCAGCAGTCCCACTATAACCGCAATAGTCGTGGAAGCAATATACAGCATTCCTATCTCCCCGTTGCGGAAGCCAAGTATCTTCGTCATCGCTATGGACTGGAAGTTCCGCTCGATGACCTGCTTGCACAGCACGTACACCACAATAATGAAGAACAGCGCGCCGAACCACTTTATAAGGTTCATCATTCCGCCCATCGACACCATGAGCTGCGTGGAAAGCTTCGTGTAATCGCTTGCGGTTATCACCGTCGCTACGTCGTCATCGGGAAGCCCGGTAAGCTCCGTGTTCGAGAAGTATCCGGTAAAGTAGCCCTCCTCCTCGCCGAATGTGCGGGCGAAGTCGTCAATGTTCATGAACACCGCCAGCGAGGATTCGTAATCGTAAACTCCCGCAATGTCAAGCTTATACGAAGCGTAGCGCTTGTACTTTTCGTCCAGCGTTATGGAGTCGCCGCTGTTTAGCCCGAATTTCACGCTCACGCCGGTAGATACCAGCGCCTTCCCTGCCGGGATCTCCGCGTCAACGAACTTACTGCCGTCAACCACGCCGTAGACCGTAATGCTGTCCGTGAGGTACCCCGGCTTTGTGTAGTCGTAGGAAGCCATCGCGAATTTCTCCGCGCCCGGGTCCGTGACCTCGGCGGCTTCATCGCAGTCGTAGACAATGTACTGATACTCGCTTATCATGTCCCGCGTCACGATATCCTGGTACTCGCCCAGCATTCGCGGCATGAGGTCGCCGAATGCTATCAGCACCGAGCCGAACAGTATTCCGATTATCATAACGATATATCCCGGGAGGTTCGTGAAGAATATCCGCAGGCTGAATCTTGTCCTGAACGGTATCTTGGTATTCAGGCGCATCGCCTTCTTGCTGCGGTTCTTGCGGAGGTCGTGCCGCAGAAACTTCAGCGGGCTGAGCTTCAGTCTGGAGGTCAGCACCAGGAAGTTTATGATCAGCATCATCACTATCGGAATTACCGTCGACAGAATGAACGCGGAAGCGTCCCAGACGGTGACGTAATCAGTGAGCGAGTAGCTGCTGCGGTACAGATTTACGCAGAACTCCTTCATGACCGTGTAGCCCAGCGCGTTCCCGACCACCGCCGCGAACAGCGTGACAACCAGAGGAAGCACCATGTAGTGGCGAATAAGCTCCCCCTTGGTGTAGCCGGAAGCGCGCAGCGTTCCGATAACTCCCGCCTCGGCGGTAATGGTGTTCGAGATGGTGACTGCAAATATGAACGCGATTAGCGCTATCATCATGTAGCACATTACCATCGTGCCCGCTTCGTCGCCGCCGATATCCTCTATCGAGAAGGTTATCGCCTGGTTCAGGTAGCGCGGGATATAGTTATCCACGGAAATGATGCCGGTCTTGTCAATCTCGTTTTCGAATTCCTCGTCGGCGGGCATTTCGAAATCCCTGCCGTTAAGCTCAGCGTCGGCGGCGTCCTCTACTATGCCGAAAAGGAAATCGTCAAGCTGCACGGACAGTTCCTCGCGGCGGGGCTTCTCGACAGTATCAAGGTATGCGTCCCTGAATTCCTCCTCGGTGGGGCCGGAGTACTCGCCGCCGCGTATCGCCGCGTCAACGGAGCGCTCTATTATGCTGAACGTGAAATCGTCCACATCAATCGAAAGCTCTGATCTTTCCGGCTTTTTCACCTGATCGAGATAGTGTTCTATCAGCTCCTGCTGGGACGGAGCTTCTGCCTCGCCGCCGGTGAGCATAGCGTTCACCGTACTCTCGATGAGCGAGAACGTGTAGTCGTCCACGTCGACTGAAAGATCGCTTCTTGACGGCTTCGCGCCGGTGGTCATCATTATCTGTGCGTACTCCGCAGCGCCTGCCTGCGCATTCTCCGACACTTCGTTCAGCTTGGCTTCGATAGACTTCTGATACAGCTCAGCATATTCCCTGCCGCCCTTTTCGGCGTTGTCGGTTATCTCGGAAACCTTGTCCTCGAAACTGCGCTTGTATATCTCACCGTACTCCTCCCCTGCCTTTTCCAGGCGGTCGGTCAGCTCGCCTACCTGTGCCTTTACTATCGCCTCGTCGTAGTCCGTCAGCTCGTCCTTAACCACGTCGAGGAACTTGTCGGAGCGCTCCGCCGCTTCTATGTCGTCGGCGGGAGCCTCGTTGTACAGCCATGCGTAGTTGTACTCCATATTGCGGCTCCCGAGCGCGTCAAAGCCGCTCTTTGTCATGACCGCTACCGAGAAATTCACGGAATCGAACATGGAATCGGTGTTGCGCTCAAACAGCGTGCTGTAGTCCGGGAGCGCCACGAAACCGGTTATCAGCAGTTCCCTGCCCTTCAGCGTGATAGAGTCGCCTACGCTGATATCGTTGTTTTTCGCGAACACGCGGTCTATCGCGATCTCCCCGTCGTTTGCGGGAAGCTCCCCGCTGAGAAGGCAGGGTGTATTGATCTCGTCCTCCTGGCTGTAGACCCTGACCACCTGACCGTCCGGGGTCTCCTCGTCGAAGTAGAGATTGTCGTAGAGCTTCATCGCGCCCTTCTCCTCGAAAACGGAGCGCATCTCGTCCGGAAGCGGCTTGTCAAGCGTAAGGTGGCCGTCCTCAAGTGTGTACTTATCGAAGCTCTCGTAGTACGCCTGCTTCAGGCTCTCGTTGGATACCCTCATGCCCGAGCATATCGAGATAAGAAGCACCATCAGTATGAATATAGCCGCGTATTTTGCCCAGTCCTTTGCAAGCTCCCGCGGAAGCCGTCTGTTAAGCGGATTTCTCATCGTCAGCCTCCATTACCAGTCAAGCTCGTCGGCGGTGAGCTTGCGGTCGTTTTCGATGACCCTGCGTATCATTCCGTCGCGCAGCTTCACTACCTTGTCAGCCATGTCCTTTATCGCTTCGTTGTGAGTGACCATGATTATCGTGGTGCTGTACTTCTGGTTCACCGTCTCGATGAGCTTCAGTATCTCCTTCGAGGTGTTGTAGTCCAGCGCGCCGGTAGGCTCGTCGCACAGCAGTATATCCGGGTTCTTCACGATGGCCCTGCCGATGGAGCACCTCTGCTGCTGACCTCCCGAAAGCTGGGACGGCAGCTTGTGACGGTGCTCGTACAGCCCCAGGGTTTTCAGTATGTCGTCCACGTCAAGCGGGTGGTCGCTGAGGTACGCGCCGGTTTCAACGTTCTCCTTTATGTTGAGATTCGGGATAAGGTTGTACATCTGGAATATGTAGCCCAGGTGCCTGCGGCGGTAGTCGGTCAGCGCCTTTTCCTTCATGTTCTCGATCTTTTCGCCGTTTATCGAGATGTAGCCGCTGTCCGCGTCGTCTATCCCGCCGATGATGTTCAGCAGCGTTGATTTGCCGCTTCCCGAAGGCCCCAGAAGCACGCAGAACTCGCCCTTCTCCACGCCGAAGCTTATTCCCTTCAGCACCTCGACCCTGCTTTCGCCCGCGCCGTAGCTCTTCTTTATATCGCTGATATCAATAAACATGACCACAGCTCCTTTCATAATTACCATCATTTGAACAAATGTTCATGTGTTCATTATAGCATCAATCTTACAAAAGTCAATATGAAAACTGAAAAAATACGCGTTAATCGACGCGTTTTGTAGGACTGAACAAATGGTTAGACAAAACTAACCAAAAAATATGTTGATTATAACAACGGAAAAGCCCGATAGCCCGGAGCCATGCGTCACCGGGCTTTCAGTCATATTATCTTTTCTCGAGCACGATTAACTTGTTGGAGATATTGCGAACCAGCGGTATCTTCCCCAGCGTCTTATACGCCGGAATGAACTCCGCCATTCCCTCGGTCAGGCTGTGGTCTCCCACGAGGGTGAAATCCGGAACCAGCTCCGCCAGAGCCGCGCCGTTCTTAACGCCCCAGGTGAATTTCGCCTTGCTCCCATCGATGGATTTTTCCCTGAATCGCTTTGCTACCGCGGGGTTCATGACCTCCACAAGCACCTGCGCTTTCCCGAACCGCGCTGAGATCACCGAGAATATCCGCTGCACGTCCGCTTCGGAAAGGTACATCGTCAGACCCTCGATTATCACCAGCGCCGGAACGCCGTTCTCCGCGACCTCGCCGCCCCAATCGTCCATTGCGGACATGGCTATCTGGGTTATCTTCTCGGTGGGCGGGAGTATGCTCCTGCGAACCTCGATAGTCTCCGGGAGGTCGAGGTTGTACCAGTGGGAGTAACCCTTCATGCGGTAGCAGCGCGTGTCAAGTCCGCAGGCTATGTTCACAGCCACCGCCCCCGGGTGCAACCTCAGGAACTTCCCCGCAAGCCTGTCGAGCACTATGGTACGGGCGATAACGCCGTTGTGCATCGCGGAATCCTTGTCGGCAAGCGAGAAGTCGTAATCCAGGCTGTCGATTATCTCCACCGCCTTGCTGTCCTCGATCGCGCCCCGTGTCTTGGTCTCCTTCGCCCGGGCGTATATCGTCTGGAGCATTGTTTCTGTTACGCCCGAAAGCGCCGGTTTCTTACTCATATTCTTCCTCCGTTACTGGTATTTCCACTGCTCTGAACTGAGCTGCATATCCGCCATGTGCCTGTAAATCCCGCCTGCCTTTTTCAGCTCCGCCGGGATGCCCGTTTCGGCTACCCTGCCGTCCTTCAGCACGACTATCTTGTCCACGCCGTCCACCGTTCTCATGCGGTGCGCGATTATCAGCACCGTCTGCCGGTCTGCTCCTCGTGGGAGAGTACGAATTCGTCGGTTACTCCCTGCCCGGTCAGCGCGAACGCCGCGATTATCCGCGCCGCGAATATCGCGTTAACCGCAGCAGTGAACGCCACCATAGGAGCCATCATGTTCTTCGTGTAGCCGAGCACCGCAAACGAATTCCTTTTCTTTTGTTTCACAACAAGACCTCCTCTTATCCTTCTAAGTTAGATTAAGCTAACCTTGTGCTATTTAAAAAGCAGTACGGATACTGCTTTAAAATATGGACCGATACGCGCTCCGTCATTCCATGACGCGCTTCCAGCCTGCGAAGCTGTACTCGCGAATGCACTTCATGAAGCCCTGCGCCTTTACTGATGTGCGATAAAGAAGTAATAGAAGTGTAAAAAATTTTGCCGTTCCTATCCGGCACTCGCGCGTTGTGTCGGATAGGTCGGGCGTTAGGCTTCGGGCAAGTCAATCTTGCCGACAAAGCTGTAATAAATCTCAATGTCCTGCCTGCGGGTGCCGTTCTCGTCATAACTGCACTCATGCACGACGATTTTCTCAATCATTTCCCGCAAGAGGGTGGGGGTCAATTCCTCAAAGGCAAGGTGCTTTCGGACGATACCCATAAACTTTTCCGCATTGACGGTGGCGGCCTGTGACTTGTCCAGTTCGGCCTGCAAAGCGGCGGCGCGGTCTTTCAGTTCCCGCTGCTCCTGCTCATAGTCTGCCGACAGTTCCATGAAACGCTCGTCGCTGATTTTGCCGTTCACATTGTCCTCATACAGCCGCTTGATAATGCGGCTCACTTCGGAAATGCGCTCCTGTGCCTGTTCAAGCTGCTTCGTAGCTGCGGCGGTCTTTCTCTTGCCGCCGATCTCGTTCTGCTGGATAAGCAGCTTTACAAAGCGGCTCTCATGCTTGGCGGCATACTCGGTCACTTGCCGGAGATTGGAAAGGACACCGGCGGTCAACAGGTCGGTGCGGATAAAGTGCGCCGTACAGTCGCGGGTACGCTTCTTGTAGCTGCCGCAGATGTAACAGTCCTGCTTGCGGGTTTTGTTCTGATACCGCTGCTGGTACATCACATGGCCGCAGTCGGCGCAGAACAGCATACCGGAGAACAGCCCCACTTCGTCATAGCGGTTCGGGCGTTTGCGCTGCTTGCGTAACTCCTGCACGCGCTCCCATGTTTCCGTGTCGATAATCGGCTCATGGTGGTCGGGGAAAATGGCCTGCTTCTCCACGGGGTTCTCTACGCTGTGCTTGGTCTTGTAAGAGGGCTTCTCCGTCTTGAAGTTTACCAGACAGCCGGTGTACTCCCGGTTTTCGAGGATATGAACGACGGTGTTCGTCGCCCATTTGCACTCATAGCCGGGATGGTAGCGGCGTGTGCTGCCTGTCCTGCGGTATTCCAGCGTCCCCGGCGTGGGGATTTGCTGCTCCGTAAGCATACGGGCAATCTTGGTCGGGCCGTTCCCGGCAAGGCAAAGCTGGTATATCTGCCGGACTACCGGCGCGGTTTCTTCGTCAACGATATAATTCTCGTCCTCGTCCATGAGGTAGCCGTACACCGGCTTGCTGGTAACGGGCTTGCCGCTCATGCCTTTTGCTCTCTTAACTGCCTTGATTTTCTTGCTCGTATCTCTCACCAGCCATTCGTTGAACAGATTTCGCAGAGGGGTAAAATCGTTGTCCATGCCGCCGTTTGCGCTGTCCACATTGTCGTTGACAGCGATAAACCGCACACCCTTTTGGGGGAACAGCATTTCCGTGTAAAACCCTACCTGCAAGTAGTTTCGCCCTAACCGGCTCATGTCCTTGACGATAACTGTACCCACTTTCCCGGCTTCAATGTCTGCAAGCATGGCTTGAAAACCGGGCCTTTGAAAGTTCGCGCCGGAATAGCCGTCGTCGGTGTACCAGCGCAGGTTGGTAAAGCCATTCTGTTTTGCAAAGGCTTCGAGTATCCTTTTTTGGTTCGATATGGAATTACTCTCGCCTTGCAATTCGTCCTCATGGGACAATCTCGGATAAAGGGCGGTAATGAGGTTTTGGGTGGCTTGTCTTAACATAAAATCCTCCGTTTCCGACAGCCAGCCCCACTATTCCGTGGTTTCATTGTACCACGGAACAGGGCTGGTTGTATAGCGGCAAAAGTGTAAAATCCGCTTCTTTATGATTTGTCAAAATGACGATTTTTGTGTAGCGTCTCGTTGTGCCGGTTTCAGTAGAAAAGTTCATCTTCCTGTGATATACTCATATCAGCTTCAAAATCCAAACATAAGGGAGAGGTACTCTTGGATAACAACAACAATAAGCGGGAAAAAATAATCATATTCATTTTGGGGGCTGTTCTAATCATCGCCGTCTTGTCCATAATCGCCATATTCAGCAGTGCAATCATGCGTCTGCTCGGCTTTGAGTATGAGAGTGTCGGCGGCTTTATCCTGTATTTCATAATCGCGTCGATTGTTTCATATCCCATGAATTTAGTCGCAGGCGCATTTCCAAAAGCATTGCTTAACCTTGACAGAATAACAAGGGAAATGGCCGTCTGTATGTATGTGCTGTTAGATACTATCACTACATTTTTCGGCTTTTATATCGTCGATTATTTCATGCCCTCTGTATCTGCAAATACGATTTCGCTGATTGTTTTGGCTCTGGTGTTTGCACTCTTTGGGATTAGTGATGTAAAGAAAAAAGAGTCCTGATTTCAGCTTTTCCAGTTCCAGCGGCCACGCTTCCCGGCATGGCCGCTTTTTCCATTCCCCGGTTCACGCCGGATAGGTCGGCTCCTGTGTAGCAGCGGCTTCCGCTTCCAGTACCCGCGCCATTTTGTCGGCGGCGGTGGTCGTGGTATCTTTCTTGAAATAGCCGGACACGACAAGGACGGAATTGCCCATGCGGATTTCCGTCACGCAGTCGGGGCGACGGGTGGTGCGGGTGTCGGGCTGCTTGTTATCTGCCATAGGCAATACTCCTTTCAGTCGGTAATCAGTTTCTTCATGTTCTCCATTTTCCGCTGCGCGGTTTCCTGCCGGAAATTCTCGCCGGTAAAGCGCACCGGGACGCACATGGAAAGCAGCCGGTCATAAATCCGTGAATGGGCAGTGTCCTCCGGGTTCCGCAGGTCGTCCAGCGTGAGGTTGGTCGTGACGATCAGCGGCTTGCCGCGGTTCCCCGCAACATTCTCGCGCAGGAACGCCTTGGCACAGGACAGCTGCACCAGATTCTTCAGAACGCCCAAATTGGAATGCAGCGAATAGTCCAGAATGCTGTTGAGCGCGCCCTTCTGGATGCGCAGCGTGCGGCCGATGTGGGCGGCCTCCTCTGCGTAAAAATGCTCCACCAGCTCCAGCCGCTCCTTCATCGGGCGGTCCGAGAGCGTCGGCATGGAGATGAGCACCGGCATACGGCGCAGGAACGTCTCGAGCAGATCGGTCAGCGGCTTTGTTGTCGCGCCGATGAGCATAAAGCGCGAGGTGCGAGGCGTATTGTCGCCGACGCGGCGGAACACGCCCGTGTCGAGCAGGGAGAAAAACATCTCCTGCCCGGTCGACGACAGGCCGTGGATCTCGTCGAGGAACAGAATGCCGCCGTTCGCCTGCTCCACAAGACCCGGCTTATCCTCGAGCGCGCCCGTGAACGCGCCCTTTTTATAGCCGAACAGGTGGGACAGCAGCAGCTGCGGATTGTCCGCATATTCCGCGCAGTTGAACTCCACGAAGGGAATCGGTGCATGCGCGCCGCAAAGTGCCTTCGTCTCCTTTGCGTATTCCCAGATCGTTCGGGCAAAATGGCTCTTGCCGCTGCCGGTCGAGCCGGTGATGAGCATATTCAGGCCGTTCGGGGGATAGGCAACGGCCGCCATGGCGACCCGCAGCTGATATTTCAGGCTGCCGTCCGCGCCGACGAGGCCGGAGAACGCCCGGTACTGTCCGGTCTCCTCCTCTGCCTGCGGCGGCTCCTCCTGCACGGCCGGCTCCGGCCGGATGTCCGCCGTCTCCTCCGATGCGGGGAAGAAACGCACGTTTTTCTTGCCGACCCGCCGCAGCTTTCCCTCTGCGACGAGCTTATTGAGCTCGACTGCGGCATCGTTGCGCCAGATGCTCAGGGCATCCGCAACGGCCTGCGCCGTCACGCCCTGAAAATCCGGTGTCTGTGCCGCTTCCAGGACAAATTGTAACACATGATCTCTGCGCATGTACTGACCTCCCTTCCGCAGAAATTATGTACCCTGCTTACGGTTCGAAAAAGCTCTTGATATTGACGACTGCCGCCTTGGCGGATTCCTCCAGCAGGGCGACTAGCTCGCTGCCCTTCATGGCCTCGCGCATGGTCATCGCCTCCAGCAGGACCGGCAGGTTCATGCCGCACAGGCCGGGGAATTCCTCGCCGCCGCTCTTCATCATCATCTGATTGAACGGTGTGCCGCTTGCCAGGTCGAACAGAACGATCGAGCCCTCGGGCATCTGCTTGAACGTCTGCATGGCCTTCTCGCCGTATTCGTCAATGCTCGCGTTCTCCAGCAGCGGCAGCGCCACCACGTTCACTGCCTCGCCGCCGATCATCTGGGCAGACTCGAGCAGAGCCTGGCAGAACGGGCCGTGCGACAGCAGCAGGATGCCCGGGATGTTCTCTACAAAGTTTTCTTGTTTCATCGGTTTGCACCTCCCTGTGTCTTTCTATTATAGCAAATTTCATGCCACTACGAGTAGTATCAACCGGAAAAATTTTGATACGGGGCGGATGCCTTGACATCCACCCGGCGAGCCGATATAATGGAATATCACAAAAAGCGCATCGTTTACCGTCGGAAGAGGATTTTTTTATGCAGATCTTTCAGGAACAGAAGCCCGTTCAGCAGCAGCGTCCGCAGATGTACGCCGCTGTTGAAATTTTACAGCTGGACGTATGCCAGCTGCAGTCCTATATCAATACCGCTCTGCTGGAAAATCCCACGCTGGAATGCGGAGCCGCGCCGGGCGTGAGTCTGCTTGACGATCTCTCCGCCGGCGGGCATGCCGCCGCGGGCGAGGATGCGGAGCACATGCAGCCGGATTTTGCCGACCGGGACGCCGTCGCCTACGGCGAGGACCTGACGACCCATCTGCAGTTTCAGGCGGAGCGCCTGTCGCTGGAGCCGGAGCTGCAGCGCGCCGTGCTCGCCGTCATCCATGCGCTCGATGCCGACGGCTATCTGCGCGCCGATGTCTCCGCGCTCGGCCCGGCCGCGCTTGTTGATGCGGCTGTTCAGATCGTTCAGCGTCTCGACCCGCCCGGCGTCGGCGCAAGGACGCTTTCGGAATGCCTCTGCCTGCAGCTGCAGGCGCTCGGCGAGTCCGGGCTGGCCTGCACGATCGCGGAGCACTATCTCGAGCAGGCTGGGCATCACGCTTTTGCGGCCATCGCCGCGAGCGAGCATGTTCCCCTTGCCGCCGTGCAGGAGGCCTACCGGCAGATCCAGAGCCTTTCGCCCTACCCGTGCGCGGAATTCAGCCGCGCGCAGGACGACGGCTATGTCGTCCCCGACGTGCTCCTGCAGGAAAAAGACGGCGCGCTCAGCGTCGCCGTCAACAGAGCCTACACGCCGGAGCTGTCCGTCAGCAGCTTCTACCGCTCCCTCGTCCGCGAGACGGACGATCCGGAGGCGCGGCAGTATATCGTCAAAAAGGTCTCGCAGGCGGAATGGCTCATCAGCTGCATCCGGCAGCGGGAGGAGACGCTCCTGCGCTGCTGTCAGGAAATTCTGAAGCGGCAGCTGCCGTATTTCCGTTCCGGGCAGGCGCTCGCTCCGATGACGATGCAGGACATCGCGCAGGCCGTCGGCCTGCACACCTCCACCGTCAGCCGCGCGCTCAGCGGGAAGTATATCCAGACGCCGCAGGGCGTCCGCCTGCTGCGCAGCCTGTTTTCCGCAAAGCTGGCAGGCGGTGAGGTCTCCGGCGTCATGGCACAGCAGGCCATCGCCGTGCTTGTGCAGCAGGAGGATAAGCACGCTCCCCTGTCCGATCAGGTGCTTGCCGAGCGGCTGCAAGCGCAGGGCATCGACATCTCGCGCCGCACCGTGGCAAAATACCGCCAGCTGCTGCAGATTCCGTCCGCCGCAACCCGCAGAGCTTAATGCTCCGCAGCAAAAAATTCGCGCACGGCGTCCAGATCGGCAAAGCGCGCGTCATAGAGCTCCGGGTGCTCCTCCTCCGGCCGCCAGAGGTCCGGCACGAACAGCGTCCGGCATCCGGCGCGCCTGCTCGCGCGCAGGCCGTTCGGCGAATCCTCGATCACGGTGCACTCCGCCGCCGGTCTGCCCAGCTGCCGCGCCGCCTCGAGGAAAATGTCCGGCTCCGGCTTCGAGCGGCAGACCATGTCGCCGGAAAGGACCGCAGTAAAATATTGCAGCAGCCCGACCCGCTCCAGCCGGCCGCGCACGACGGCCGCCGGAGACGACGACGCGACTGCAACCGGGATATTCCACGCGCACAGCTGCTCCAGCAGCCGCTGCGCGCCTTTTTTTGCCGGAGCTGCTCCATTGGCGTAAAAATTCTGCAGATAGGCCTCCTCGTGCTCCAGGATTCGGTCCGAATCCGCGCCGAATTCCTGCCGGAACCGTTTGATCCACGCCTCGTCGTTGAGTCCAAGGCCGATGATCGCCATCCGCTCCACATCGGGAACGCCGGTCTTCTCGCCCGCATAACGAAAACTCTCCCAGACCACGCGCTCGCTGTCCACGAGCACGCCGTCCATATCAAAGATCACCGCATTCATATGCATACCTCCCGTATTCATCTTCATGCGCCAGAGTATAACGCACCGGGGAAGAAAAAGCAAGTCCCGCCCGATGCGGGCAGAGGAAAAAGGCAGCCGCCGCGGCCAATCGACCGCAGCGGCTCAGACTGTCAAAAAAGCCTCGCAGAGTTTGCGCTCGCAAGCGCAAAGAAAGTGGAAATCATTTTCTCCGGCGGCGTGTACGTCGGAGAAAATACCGCTCGGCTCGCAAACGTGCGAAGGGTGTGCCCTTCGTGCGCTGCCGCGAGCCGCAGCCTTTTCAAACGAGAGCCCAGTGAAACGGGTCTCGTTTGAGAGCGTGTCGAAAAGGCTTTTTCGACACGCTCGGGTGGGGCTGCTGTTAACGGCAGCCCCACCGATATTTCGGGAGGGAAAACCATGTTCGGCGATCTGCATATCCATATGATCCTCGACGGCGTGTATTATCGCGCCGCCATCGACGCGCAGAAGGAGCATCCGCTTGACGGCCTCGTCCGCGCGCGGCTGTCTGATTATCAGGCGCGCGGGGTCTGCCTCCTGCGCGACGGCGGGGACGCCTGGGGCGTCAGCCTGCGGGCGCGGGAGCTGGCGGGGGAATACGGCATCGATTACCGCAGTCCAGCCTTTCCCATCTACCGCCGCGGGCACTATGGGGCCTTCATCGGCCGCGGCTTCGACACGGAGGACGAATACCGCGCCCTGCTGGACGAGGCAGGGGAGAAGCGGGCGGACTTCATCAAGCTCATGATCTCCGGCCTCATCGATTTTGCCCACTTCGGCGTCCTGACGGAGCCGGGGCCGGAGCCGCAGGACATCCGCCGGATGATCGAGCTGGCCCACGCGGCCGGATTTGCCGTTATGGCGCATGCGAACGGTGACCGCGCCGTTACGGCGGCCCTGCAGGCGGGGGTGGACTCCATCGAGCATGGAGCCTACCTTTCCGAGAGCGTGCTGCTCCGCATGGCGCAGCAGCGCACACTGTGGGTGCCGACGCTCTCGACCATCGGGAACCTGATCGGCAGCGGGCGCTATCCCGACGCTGTGCTGAGACGCCTGCTCGCCCAGCAGCAGGAGGCCGTCCGCTTTGTCGCCGCGCACGGCGGCCGCATCGGCCTCGGCAGCGATGCCGGGGCGTGGCATGTGATGCACGGGCAGGCCATTTCGGACGAGCTCGGTTATCTCACTGCAGCGCTCGGCCCGCGCACGGAGCCGCTTCTGCTGGAGGCCGAAGCGTACGCTTCTGTTACATTCTGTCGAAAGTGACCGTTGATTTGCCGAAATTTCTCCGATATAATAATTAAGGAACCTCTGAATAAATC
>ENA-UESU01002138-UESU01002138.1-human-gut-metagenome-genome-assembly--contig:-NODE-2138-length-13050-cov-16.305404_pt1 | contig 13050 bp, 10 predicted proteins | sample MGYA00243007_ERZ508008 | MGnify/ENA primary metagenome ERZ508008 (study PRJEB26167, sample SAMN06115399) | human gut metagenome | host: Homo sapiens | place: China:Henan | collected 2016-06-23...
TTCCAGTCCCAGCAATGCCTCTGTCCCGGAAAGTAACGGTCGGGGGTAGAGGTCGTTCCTGTGATATAATAATAACCATCGGGACCCAGGATAGCCCAGGTGTCCCTCATCCAATAATCAAACGCCGGCTTTACAGATGTCGGAACACGTAGTTCCGGAGCGTTTGTATCTGCCGTTCCATATAACTGTGCTGATGCTGTAGAGATGGAAATAAATCCTGTAAACAAGATCAATCCTAATCGCAAAATCAATTTCATATATTTCTGTTTTATGTTTACGGATACAAAAATAGGCCGTTGCGGGGGAGACTTCATGGAATCATGTTTTTAATATCCGTAGGTATGTACAATCTTCTTATTTTTTAGTGTTCCGGGTGGAGATAATTAAATGGATTCTGTTTAAAATGGTAACGTCTTTGCGGGAGAGGCAGCGGGTCCTGCAAACGCAACTCCCATGCCAGTAAACGGGTCAGAAGTTCTGTTTGAATTTCGCTGTATTTCTTCTCGCCAAACAGATTATGAATCTCCGAAGGATCTTTCTTTAAATTATAGAGTTCTCCGTTGCCATAATGATTCATGACCAGTTTCCAGTCATCCTTTCTTATCATGCGTGAGGTACCGCTTTGCGTCCAGGTGTTCAGTTCGTCGAAGTGGGCTATTTTGCCGGGAGTCAATGCTCCTTCCTGTTCAAAAGTCAAGGAGGCATCCAGTCCGACATCAGCTCCTCCGAAGCCTTGTTGTACGACCATGCTGGAGAATTCTTCTTTAGGGTAAGCTTTTCCGGTCAGCATCGGCCACAAGCTACGGCCCTGAACTCCTGCCGGTATTTCGGCACCGATGGCAGAGCAGAAGGTGGGGAAAAGGTCGGCTATCGATACGTGGCTATCCATAGGGGCAGGCTGGTTCTTAATGTGATATCCTGCCCATACCATCGGGATACGTGCGAGGCTTTCGGAAAGTCCGGCTCCTTTACGGATCAATCCGTATTCCCCCCAGTAGTCACCGTGGTCGGAAAGTACGACAAAGAGGGTGTTTTCATATTGTCCGCTGGCTTTCAATGATTCGATCAGTCTCTTGATCTGATCGTCTATCAACCGGATCATTCCGATATAGTTGGCACGGATTCGAGGCAAGTCTTGTTCCAGGTTCGGGCAGGACGCGTCTTCCAGTTGCGCCAAAATACGGTATTTCTCTCCTTTCTTTGCCAAATCTTTGCGGGAGGTCTTTAAGACAGGGAGCTTATCGGGGGAGAACATGGAGTAATAGGGTTCACATACCTGATAAGGGTTGTGAGGTTCCGGAAAAGAGACCCATACGAAGAAAGGATTTTCTTTCTGCTGCTCAATCCATGCCAGTGCTTCGTTCACGATTTTGGTGGGATGCTGTTCTTCCAGCGAGATGGGAGATGACTCCAACCATTGCCCCCTGGCTTGCTGATTCAGGAAACGGGCAGTCTCTTTCTCTGCGGGAGTCGTCTTTTTGTGCTTTCCCCAGTGTCCGTATTCAGACCAGAAATCGAGGTCGGCAGGTTTCAGGTAAGCGTGATTCTTGCCGACCAATGCTGTTTTATATCCGTTTTCTTTCAATACGCCCACTAAGTCCTGTTGATAGGAAATGTCAGGAATATTATGATTCGTGCGTACGTGAGTGGCGGAAGGAAAACGCCCGGTGAACATGGAACAACGTGCCGGAGAGCTGGCCGGCATCACAGTGTATGCCTTATTGAACCATACATTCTCTTGCGCCAACCGGTCGACAAAGGGAGTCACTTCCAGCGGAAAACCTTCCCTGCCGCACAAATCGGCACGCTGCTGATCGGTCATAATAACCACAATATTCGGTTTGCCGGTTTGCGCCTGGGCTGATATTGTCAAACCTTGTATGGCAAGCCCTGTGATACAAAAGATTGCTTTCATTTTATTAATTTGCTATTTGACGATTAAAAAACTGTCTTGACTTATATCTCGGAATAGTAAATGATAATTTTGCGGAGTGCCCTGAAAGGGCTTAATTATATAGCGTAGGGCAACGCCCTACGTAAAAACGACAATCTGAATTTGCGCCCTGAAAGGGCATAATTGTATACAGTTCCGCCCTTTCAGGGCTTGTGGCTGGTGTGTTTTTTTCGTAGGGCGTTGCCCTACGCTATATAATTAAGCCCTTTCAGGGCACCCCAATAAATATATAATTGTAAGGCTTTCAGCCTAACTGCTAAATTCCCATTTATCATTTCAATTTAAAACGGTATACAACCATGGAAGCGGCTTCCAATTCGAGCGGCTGATTCAGGTCTAGTCCGACTTCCGTCTCTACCGGTTGGACTTCATTCGGGGTAAACGGGGTGTTTTCTTTTCCCGGAACCAGTACCAGGCTTGTTTTATGTGCCTTGACGGGACGTTTGAAGCCGGAAACTTCCGGTTGTAGAGTGACTTTTTTATCCTGCAGGTTTATCAGTTTCAGGATATATTGTTTGCTGGCCGTATCATATCCCATCGTAACAAAGATGTTCTGCAAACCTTCTATATCCTTGATCGCTGCATCCAGACACACGTCAAACGTGTTATCCCTGAACATCTTTGCCAGATAGAAGAAGGAAGTCTTTACGCTACTGTCTACTCCATTAATCAACATCGGCAGGAAGATACGGTGTTCCAGAAAGTCCCAATGCCTCATCACCGGACGTTCGGCAAACAAGGGATTCAAATCACCGTTGCGTTCTATTGACATACGGATGGCTCCGGTAGCCAGCAGGTTATAAGGATATTTTCCGCTAATACCCAATTCGCCGATAAATAGATCGGCAACACCCCGTTTGTAGTTATCAAAACGATAATGCTGTTCGCAAGCCCATTCGATTGAGTTATAATAATGCTCATCGAACACTTTTACATTCTTCGGGTTGACAAAATTGGGAATATCTTTCCGTTTGTCGTCATTCTCTCTTCCGACTACACGGATGACACTATTGGCTATATAAACCAAGTCGGGGTATTTGGCGGACAACGCCTGATAGATTTTTTCATAACGTTCCCAATACACAGGTCCGAAATCTTCATTTCCAATCTCGATATATTTTAGCGGGAAAGGAGCAGGATGACCGTTCTTTGCCCGTTCGGCTCCCCATTTCGTAGTTGTATCACCAATGGCATACTCGATGGCATCCAACGCATCCTGGATATAAGCGTCCAGATCGACATCAATGTGTCTGAAATTCCACTGTGGACTTTGCTTCACCCAACCGCTGCAAATCATACCCGTAGGCATCACATACATCGCATCGGCTCCCACATATTCGCACAATTCATAAAACTCATGATAACCGATTCCGTCGGTACGGTAATAAGGCGCCCATTTGCTCCACTGTCCCGGACGATTTTCAATCGGTCCGAGCGTCTTTTTCCAGTGATACATCGTTTCTTCATTGACTCCGTGCACGATGCATCCGCCCGGAAAACGGATAAAGCTGGGAGAAAACTCTTTCAGGTTCTGAACAATGTCTTTACGAAATACGGATTTTCCATCGTTCCAGGTATCGGACGGGAACAGGGAAACGACATCTATCTGAAATTGTCCTTTCGACATCGGTTGTATGGCAAACATTCCACGCCGGACGTTCTTTTCCGGTTTCAGTTCACCGGTATATTTTGTCCAGTCCCGATTCCCTACATTCACTTCGATCACATTGCTCACCCGCTGTCCCCATTCGTCAACCAGAAATACACGTAACGGAGCGGAATAATTCCTGTTCTTCAGAAACAAGGAAAGACGGTAAGACGTATCTGTCTTCAGGTTCATTCCATAATATCCACGGTTGAGAATCAGGGCATCCGAATGGTTCGCAATATCTTCCGTGACATTAACCAGCATCGAATACTTATTTTCCCCGCTCATCGGATTTTCATCCGTGCGACTGATAAATACAGGAGTATATGATAACGGATAAGTCGTCCATCCAATCAGCGGATCGGCCTGAAACACTTTTTTCTCTTTAACGCGGGGAGCCGGAACATTTTCATAAAGACCGTTCTTCACAGATAATCCGGCAGGCGGTGTAGCTTCTTCAAACGAACGGTTACGTATCAGTTCGGCGTGCAGAGCACCCTCGCCCATCATTCCTATTTCCTCATAATGGAAACCGTACTTTACGGGAGCCACTTTGTGGGTTTTCGATTTATTGATATACAACGTTCCATCGGAGGAAGACGGAGAGGAACTATTCCCATATACCAGAGGTAATGTGAAAAACAGACCGATACCAAACGTAAAGGATTTGACTGTCGAATGATTCATAGCATTTGTTTTTAGAGTTTCACATTGCAAATGTGGTCTTTTCTATCCAAGAAAAACAGAAAAATAATGCTTAATACCTGCAATCATGTATAAAAATCTGTAGCGAAGCGGCAAACTGAACATGAGTGCTGCCCGTTTGAACAATTCTACGACTGTTCAAAACAAAAAAAGACGTATCTTTAGGTCGTGAAAATCAATCAGAAAAGCCATGAGAACCACCTTACTTAAATTCGTACTCTTATTTAGTCTCGTGCTCTTAAATACAAGCTTGTCGACGGGACAGATTCAATATAATAACATACGCTTCAAACAGCTAAGTATAGCTGAAGGACTCCCGCATAATACGATCAATGCAATCACCCAGGACAACCACGGGTTCATCTGGTTTGGTACACGCAACGGATTGTGCCGATATGACGGTTATAATATCAACCTGTTCGCACATAATGAAGCCGACAGCACCTCACTCCGCCACAATTTCATCACACGCTTATATAACGATTCGCTCCGTAACATTCTATGGATCTCTACCGATCAGGGCATCTGCAGCTATAACTACGAGACAGAAGATTTCAGTCGTTACCAGATTAAAGGGAACACTAAGGATGATGTTTGTTTCCTGAATACCAGCGATGGTGTGCTTCTGGCAGCTTGTAGCAACGGACTCTATCGCTACAATGAACAAGACAGTCTGTTCATTCCTTTTCTTCTCGATGAAGAAAAACCTCATGTGAGATACCTTGCGGAGGATGGAGACAAAACCTTATGGATAGACACCAACAAAGGACTGATGCGATACAGTCTGGAGAAGAAACAGTTCGTTTCCCTCCCGACTCTCATCCAGCCTTTTACACAGCAATGCAACAATGCCGTCCTGATCTCGTCCAACCAGCTTTTATTTAATACTAACAACGATTTTTTCGTCTATCATATACAAAGCAATACGCTGTGTAATCTCTCGAAAGACCTTGAAGTGAAAGACTTCCGGTGTGCGGCAACCGACCATACGGGGAATATATGGGTAGGCACGGAGTATGGCATCTTTGTCTTCAACAAACTCTACCAACTGATTTCACATTACGAACAATCGGAACGGGATTTAAGTGCGCTGAACGATTCTCCCATTTACAGCCTTTATCAGGACAAGGCTCATAATATGTGGGTGGGAACCTATTTCGGAGGAGTCAATTATTATATATTCGGTTCCGACCAGTTCCAGATATATCCATACGGAGCCAGTTTCAATCATTTGAGCGGAAAGGCTGTCCGCCAGATTATCAATGCTCCGGACAATGGTCTGTACATCGCCACCGAAGATGGCGGATTGAACTACCTGAACAATAAGAAAGAAATCACCCGTGCCGAACGGCTTCACAAGCAAATGCAAATCTACGCCAAGAACATACATTCTTTATGGCTCGACAAAGATAACAGCTTGTGGCTCGGACTGTTCCTGAAAGGAGCTCTTCACTATATACCGCATCTAAACCGCACGGTGGACTATAATCTATTGTCGGATGAGGTTTCTTCCGGCTTCTGTATCATCGAAGACAAGAACGATCATATCTGGTACGGAGGCCCTTCCGGCTTATTCCTGATCGACAAGAAGAAAGCGAACTCCCGCCCAGAAAAGATTTCATCTCTCCGTGTCTTTAACCTGGTACAGTTTAATGACAGTATACTTTGGGCAGGAACCCGAAAAGGCAGTATATTTCAGATCAATACCCATACACTGAAAGTAACCTCGCTCCCTATCCTGCCGCATACCGATCTCTACATCACCTATATCTACCCCGATTCACATCAACGGATATGGATAGGTACAGACAACAACGGGCTTTATGTATCAGACCGCAACGGTAGCATTATCGCCTTTTACAGTAAAGAACAGTTGGGATCCAACGCCATCAAAGGTATCATTGAAGATGAGATGAGTAATGTTTGGGTAGGTACCGGAAACGGACTTTGTTGTATCAATTCCCAAACAGGAAGCATTGACCGATATACCACGGCCGACGGATTGCCCATCAACCAGTTCAACTACTCCTCCGCCTGCAAGAAGCCTGACGGAGAATTGTATTTCGGAACTATCAACGGTATGATTTCTTTCTACCCGGAACAGGTACGCTCCGTCAATCCCCGTTTCAACATTGCACTGACTGCCATTTGGAGCAACAGCGAATATATGTCGCCCAACAATGAGAAAGCATTCATCCCTTCCTCTATCTCCGAACTGACAGAGATCACCCTGACGCACGAACAAGCCCAATCCCTGCGTCTCGAATATTCCGGCCTGAATTATCAATATACCGACAACACTCAATATGCGATGAAAATGGAAGGTATCGACAAGGACTGGCAGTTTGTAGGCAACCAGCATCAGGTACGCTTCTCCAATCTGCCTTCAGGAAGATATATCTTAAAGATCAAAGCCAGCAAAGATGGTATCCACTGGGACGAAACGGGCCAAAAGGACCTTGCCATCAGAGTCCTTCCTCCTTGGTGGCTCTCACCGGGAGCATATTTAGTTTATGCACTACTCTTCCTATTAATCATTTACGCCGCATACAGATATACCAAAACGCGTATCATCCTGCTCATGCGACTGAAAACGGAGCATGAACAACGCGTCAACATAGAGAATATGAATCAACAGAAGATCAATTTCTTCACTTACATCTCCCATGACCTGAAAACACCGCTGACCCTGATTCTATCACCTCTGCAACGATTGATCCAGCAGCCACAAATCAGCAACAACGATAAAGAGAAACTGGAAGTCATCTACCGAAACGCCAACCGGATGAATTATCTGATTAATGAACTATTGACGTTCAGTAAAATCGAGATGAAACAGATGCGTATCAGCGTCCGGAAGGGAGACATCATGCACTTTCTGGAAGAACTGTCGCACATCTTTGACATTGTAGCCGGAGAACGGGAAATTGACTTCATCGTCAATCTGGAAGACACCGAAGAGGAAGTCTGGTTCTCGCCTTCCAAGCTGGAACGGATTCTTTATAACTTGCTCTCAAACGCATTTAAATATACCCAGCCCGGCGGATACGTCAAGTTGAGTGCCAAACTAATAAAAGAAGAGAAAGGAACATTTGTGCAAATCTCCGTCAAAGACAATGGCAGGGGGATTCCTAAAGAAGCTCAAGAACAAATATTTGAAAGTTACTACCAAGTTGAGAAGCGCGACCATCGCGAAGGATTCGGACTGGGATTATCGCTTACGCGTTCGCTCATACACATGCACAAAGGGGAAATCCGGGTAGAAAGCGAAATCAACAAAGGTTCGGATTTTATCGTTACCCTGAATGTATCCGAGGATGCTTACAACCCCGATGAACGCTCGTCCGAGAACATCACGACCGAAGAAATACAGAAATATAACCAGCGAATCAAGGAAACCATCGAACTCATTCCCGAAAAGCTGACCAACAAAGAAAAAGATCCTGCCCGGGAATCTATTATGATTGTGGAGGACAACAAAGAAATGAATGATTACCTCGCCAGTATATTCAGCGAGAAATATGATATTATACGGGCGTATAATGGTGCAGAAGCCTGCAAGAAGATAGCCAAACAGCTGCCCAACCTCATTATATCGGATTTAATGATGCCGGTGATGGACGGCCTGGAATTCACGGAACGTGTCAAACAGGACGTAACGACCAGCCATATCCCCGTTATCCTCCTGACTGCAAAGACTGATGAAAACGACCATACGGAAGGTTATCTGCGTGGAGCCGATGCATATATCACCAAACCCTTCAACGCCAAGAATCTGGAACTGCTGGTACAAAATATCCAAAAGAGCCGGAAACAGAGTATTGAACACTTCAAACAGGCAGAAGAACTGAACATCAAGCAAATAACCAACAACCCGCGGGATGAAATATTCATGAAAGAACTGATGGAACTGATTATGGCGAACCTCACCAAGGAAGACTTCGGAGTAACGGAAATCACAGCCCATCTCCGCATCAGCCGCAGCCTGTTGCACATGAAGCTGAAATCACTCACCGGATGCTCCATCACTCAATTCATACGGACGATCAAAATGAAAGAGGCTAAAACTCATTTACTGAATGGTATGAATGTCTCCGAAGCATCATTTGCCGTCGGTATATCAGATCCGAACTACTTTACAAAGTGTTTCAAGAAAGAATTTAATATCACTCCGACAGAGTTTCTCAAGCAGTTGAAATAGAAGTTACCATGATAGAAATTCGATCTATCCTTAGACAGCGTATCAGCTATTACTGGAAAAGTCCTTTTGCTCCCTTTGCAAAAAACTCTTCCCTTCATAGTAAAGTAGTCTTTGCCCTGTTCCAAACTATAAATGCAAGTTCCGTTTATAAAATTGCAAGCTTTGTTTTTATAAACGAAACTTGCATTTATAAAAACAAAGCTTGCATTTATAGTTTGAAACGAAGGAAGACGAAGTTATCTAACCGGAAAAAGGAAGTTTGGTCTATATCAAAGAGAAGTTATCTATTAATAGCCAACAGGGCAAATAGGTATATCCTGTACATCCGTCATTTGCTTGTTAAAAATTACATAGATTCAGAGGTATCTATCCTTACAATTCGGAAACCTACATTGGCATAACCTTGCGCACCTGTCCTTACATCATCTGATTTCTCGCTACGGCAATCATCACGCTTGGAGTCCCAACTTCCACCTTTGACAATATACTGCCCGTTAGCATCAGTTGAAGTAGTCCACTCCCAGCAGTTTCCCCAAAAGTCAATGCCTCCACATGCACCTGTGGACTGTTTGTAAGCATCCACTGCTGTCAGTCCTGATTCAATGTGGTTAGCATTCATTGCCACATCTTTAGGCATGTGACCAGCACCAAGAATCCATTCTTCTTCACTGGGAAGACGGTAGATATGCTTGCTATCCTGTGCTGTCAACCATTTACAATAAGCTTTGGCATCATTCATCGTAATGTTCACAACCGGATAGTTGTCCTGTCCTTTTTCATAGGTAAATCCGGACTTGAAGGCGGCATACTCGGCATTGGTGACGGGTGCATAGCCGATATAAGCATTGGGAGCTGATGCGCCACGCAACACCATCCAAGCGTCTTTCGGGTTCTCGTCCCTTCGAGGATCGATGAAGCGAAGAAATTGCTGTTGGATGCGGGTTTCTCGATTCTGTACCATTTCGCCCACAATACCTTGCATATGTTCCACAATGCTGTAAGTCCGGGCTTCACGCTCCAGTTCACGAAGCTTGTTTTTCTTTCTGGCTACCACTTTGTCATACCGTACACACATCTGTTCCAACAGTGCTTGTTTGTTGGCTTCCGTAGGTTTCTTACGGTATTGAACAAATAGATTGTGTGTCTTGGAATCCATTTTGGGGCGTCCTTCCTCTACGAGTGGAGCACCGGGCTTGTCGAACTCTAACTCGCTCTCTACCAAATCATCGGGACTGATAAATTCTCCCAATTCCACCTTCTGATGCACACCGAAATAATGCGCCACGAGTCCGTCTCGGTAAATAGAGAGCCTGTATCCTCCGTAAAGGTTGCAAGGTAAGGTGGAAATGTAGTAGTCTTTTCCAGGTATAAATCCAGACTTGCTGCTTGAACTGTACGTTATAATGGTACTTGTATGTACCATATCATCGATTGCAGTTTCTCCCTGGGCGGTCTTTTGGGTAGTCGCCGTACCTGCTAGCGGAAAGCCATCGACACTTTCCAGTTCTACCTTTGTCACACCTATAAACTGGAAATTGAATTTGATACCGCATCGGCTAGCCGAATGACCCTCATATCCATCCTCTTTATCCGTTTGGTGGGTTGAAACCACGATTTTATCTTCTTTGTCATCGTCTTGCGCGGACACAGCAGTACCCGTCACAATGGCAATAGCCATTGCTAAAAATATTTTTTTCATATCCGTATGTTATTAGGGAATTAAATGAAATCTGTTCTTACGATTCTGAAACCGACATTGGTATATCCTTGTGTACCAATTCTTACCACATCCGATTTTTCACTACGACAATCGTCTCGTTCAGAATCCCAACTGCCGCCTTTGATGATGTATTGTCCATTTGCATCCGTGGATGAAGTCCATTCCCAGCAGTTGCCCCAGAAGTCGATACCACCACAAGCACCCGTTGTCTGGCTGTAAGCATCTACCGCTGTCAGTCCCGTCTCCACATGACCTGCGTTCATCGTAACATCCTTCGGCATGTGACCGGCTCCAAGAATCCATTCCTCGTCGGTCGGCAAACGGTAGTTATGCGAATTGTCTTTTGCCATAAGCCAATCGCAATAAGCCGTGGCTTCAGCTATGGTTATATTTACTACCGGATAATTTTCCTGTCCTTCATTATAGGTGAAGTCTTCTTTAAAGGCAGCATATTCTGCATTGGTTACCGGTGCATAGCCGATGTAGGCATTGGGAGCTGACGCACCTCGCAGTACCATCCATGCGTCATTGGGATTGTCATCGTTTCGAGGATCGATGAGTCGCAGAAACTGCTGTTCGAGTCGGATGTCTCGATTCTCAACCATCTCATCCACAATCTCCTGCATTTCTTCCACCACATCCGGGGTCAAAGCTTCTCTCTCCAACTCGCGGAGTTTGGCTTTCTTTCGAGCCACTACCTTGTCGTAACGAATTCCCATCTGATCCAATAATGCCTGCTTGTTTTCTTCCGTTTGGTTCTGTTGGTATTGACGGAGAAGGAGTGTAGTTGTGGCATCCAGTTCCGGACGCTCTTCTTCTACGAGCGGCGCATCCGGGTCGTCAAATTCCAGTTCGCTTTCTGCCAAATCACCGGGGCTTATGAATGTGCCCAGTTCTACAGTCTGATGCACTCCGAAATAGTGGGCAACCAGTCCGTCCTTGTAAATGGAAAGCCGGTATCCTCCGTAGAGGTCGCAAGGCAAGGTGAAAATAGAGTAGTCTTTTCCTGGAGTGAAACCGTTTTCATCGGGAGCATTAAAAACCAAAATGGAACTGGCATTTTCCGCTTCGCCGATAACCGGCTGTCCCGTCTCGTCCCATTGGATGCCAACAGTTCCGGACAAGGCATAACCGTCTACACTTTCCAGTTCTATCTTGGTTACTCCCGACAGTTGAAAGTTTAGCTTTAAGCCACTGTAGAGCTTGTGAAGTTCCAGTGAATTAGGGCAGTTTACTATTGAAAAACCTTTTTCATCATATCCATCATTTCCTGCCTTTTGTTCAGCAAGAACAGTTATGGCAGGATTTTCATCACTAAAATTCAGTTCCTCTTCGTTTACCAGGTTTTCATTATCACACGAAGTTAGGGTAAACATCACAAGAAACGATAAACAAAATATGCTAAATGCTTTTAATCTCATAATTTTCAATTATTTATGGTTTTCTTTATTTTGAGAGCGATGAAACAGGCGATTCATCATCTTTCTTTCCAATTCATATACTCTCTCAATTTGTTTGGGTGTCAAAAATTTGCTGTATTTCAAATAATACCTTTTCCTTAGGTCAAGTATCTTTTGACTATGAGTGAATCTTTCATTCATCGCCTGTTCAGCTTCTTTATCCGAAAGATGGGAAGAGTCTCTTTTAGGACGGGGACCCAATGCCCAAATATCTTTCTGGAATTGGCAGAAAGTTTCTACAAACTGCTTGGCTGTCGTATCATCCATCGCCATCTCATTGGCAATAAAATGAGCTTGGGCTTCAGCCAACTGTTCCCGAGTCATACGCTGTCGTTCGCTCTTCTGGGCATAAGTACTCACATTAAAAGTAATCATTGCTACTGCAAGTACAAGAACTTTAATCATATTCTTCATGTCTGTTTGTTTTTTTATTCGTTCATAAACAAATCGTTCTGATAGGTTGCAAACAAGTAATCCTGATCACTACTACTCAAATTGGCAAACGCCTTTTCAACATCTTCAAAATTAGTCCTTGGATGATGGGGCAATAGGTTGAAGACAATTAATAGTGCAATACTTGCTGCCACAAGTCCTCCCGTTACAGAATACCAAAGACGAAAGTTGCGTTTGGGTCCGGAAGGCTGCATCTCCTGTTTTACAGTTTCCCATACGTTGTTTTCTATATCATCCAAGAAACTATCGGGTGTGGTATAGGGCAGACGCTTACCTATGCGGTTGAAATCAAAATCTTCTTTCATACATCTAATTGTTTGAATTCATATATTTAATAATCTTATCTTTGGCAATATGATAACTGGACTTTACACCATCTGCTGTTGAACCGATGATTCCGGCAATCTCGTCATACCCCAAATCGTCATAGTATCGTAAGTTAAAAGCCAACTGTTGCTTAGTTGGCAACGTTAAAATAGCTTTTTGTAGTTTCACGACTTCCAAATCGCTGTAGTCTACATATTCGTCAGCTATCAGACTGTCTAACTCGTCTACAGAGTCATTCAACGATACCCGATCGTCTCGATACCGGTTTAGAAGACGCAAGGCTTCGTTGGTGGCAATCCGGTATACCCAGGATCGGAAAGAACATTCGCCCTTAAAATCAGACAGCGACCGGAATATCCTTACAAAAGTTTCTTGCGTTGCGTCTTGTGCGTCCTCATGAACCACTACCAATCTTCGGATATGCCAATAAACTGCATCCTTATACTTTGCCATCAGACAACGAAATCCTTTTTCCGGTTCTTTAGCTGCTATCATCACCAGTTCCCGGTCATCCTTTATTTTCATAAACAGCAGGTTTTGACACCACCCAACATTCGGCAGGAAGAAAGTTATACAAGGTTA
>ENA-UESU01002145-UESU01002145.1-human-gut-metagenome-genome-assembly--contig:-NODE-2145-length-13019-cov-5.488719_pt1 | contig 13019 bp, 7 predicted proteins | sample MGYA00243007_ERZ508008 | MGnify/ENA primary metagenome ERZ508008 (study PRJEB26167, sample SAMN06115399) | human gut metagenome | host: Homo sapiens | place: China:Henan | collected 2016-06-23 | study...
AACATACAATTAAACAAAAAGCATGAAATCATTTTCTGATAAAACAAACATAGGGACATACGTTACCCTAAAGACAGTTTATATGATAAGGTTCTACCTGCTACTCCTTTTAACAGGGGGAATATTGGTAATCGGAGCCACACAAGTCTACGCCCAACAGAGCAGAACCATCTCCAGCGTAGTGAAAAACTCTCAGGGAGAGACGATAATCGGAGCTAATATTGTAGAAAAAGGCACAAACAACGGAACCATTACAAATGTAGACGGACTCTTCACACTGCGTGTGTCGCCCAACGCAGTACTCAAAGTATCTTACATGGGATACATAGAACAGGAAGTCAGCACACGTAATAAAAGTAAACTGGAAATCACGATGGTGGAAGATGCCCGACTGATTGACGAAGTGGTAGTAGTAGGATACGGCTCCGTCAAAAAGCGGGATCTGACAGGAGCGGTAACCTCTGTCAAAAGTGCCGAGGTACTGGCTGCTCCTACCAGTAATGTGATGGAAGCCCTTCAAGGAAAGATACCCGGCATGGACATCACCAAAACATCGGGACAGGTAGGCGGTGAAGTCAGCATCCTGCTGCGTGGTTCGCGTTCCATATATGGCAATAACGAGCCACTGTTTATTATCGACGGAATCCCCGGAAGCTATAGTCAGGTCAACCCTTCCGACATTGAAAGTGTCGATGTTCTGAAGGATGCTTCATCCACCGCCATTTACGGTTCGGCAGGAGCAAATGGTGTTGTGATTATCACCACCAAAAGAGGAAAAGAAGGCAAAGCCACAATCAACTTTGACGCGTATTACGGCTTCAGCGGATCGCCCAACTACAAACACGGAATGACTCAGGATGAATGGGTGACTTACCAGAAAGAGGCATACCGATATAAGAACGGTGATTTCCCTTCCGATATGTCTGCCCTACTGGGCAAGCAGGCTTTTACAGATGCGTATAATGCCGGAAAATGGATTGACTGGGTAGACGAAGTTTCCGGCAATACAGCTACCACACAAAAGTACAGCCTTTCGGTAAGCAGCGGAACGGAAAAGACAAGGATATTCGCTTCGACCTCCTACAACCGGGAAGAAGGCCTGCTCAGCAATGAAAATCTGAACCGGTACTCTTTGCGGCTCAACATCGACCAGCAACTCTTTTCGTGGGCGAAAGTCGGTTTCACCTCCAATCTGGTGTACCGTGATTTGAATTCCGGCGTGAAAAACACGTTTACCCGCTCCCTCTCCGCTTTCCCGTTGGGGGATGCCTATGATGAGGAAGGCAAGATCAATCACGAATATATCACAGGGCAGTATTCGCCGATGGGAGATTTCATAGAGAATCAATATGCGAACAACACCCGTTCCACTTACCTGAATATGAGCGGGTATGTCGAGCTGACTCCTCTCAAAGATTTCACATTCACCAGCCGGATCAACGGGACATTGAACCATTCCCGACGAGGACAATACTGGGGAAACCAATGCAACGCCAACCGTCCGAGTTATGCAGGTTCGCCTCACGCTTCCATCACCAATGACAACGCATGGAATTACACGTGGGAAAACATTCTGGCATACAGCACAACCCTTGCCAAAGCGCATACGGTAGGAGGTTCTTTAATCACTTCGTGGAACAAGAACCAGTCGGAAAGCAACATGGCTGCCGCAAGCGGACAAATGGTAGACCAATGGTCGTTCTGGCGGTTGACTTCGGGTTCCTCCCCACATGTGGAATCGGACTTCGCACAGACACAGAAAATGTCTTTTGCTTTCCGCCTCAACTATTCATACAAGAGCAAGTACTTATTCAACTTCTCCACCCGTTGGGACGGTGTCTCACAATTCTCCGCCGGACACAAATGGGATGCTTTCCCGGCAGGCGCCATAGCCTGGAGAATTTCCGACGAGGCTTTTATGGAAAAGACACGAAGCTGGCTGGACAACCTGAAACTGAGAGTCAGCTACGGCATCACAGGCAACTCTGGCGGAACAGACGCTTACAGCACCACTACACAAGCCTACGTATATTCTGCCAGCGGAGTCTCCGTCAATGGAAAAATCGTTCCTTTCACACAATACTCGGAGACTTACGGCAGTGCCGACCTCGGTTGGGAAAAATCGTACAACTGGAACATCGGTCTGGACTTCGGCATACTGAACAGCCGCATCGACGGTTCCATTGAATGGTTCAGAACAACCACCAAAGGATTATTATTCAAGCGTATATTGCCCATCACCAGCGGACTGACCGGATGGGGTTCTCCTCTGTCTATCTGGCAGAATATCGCCCAAACCAGCAATCAGGGCGTGGAAGTGATATTGAACTCCCACAATATACAGCACAAGGACTTTACATGGAACACGACCTTGTCCGCTACCTGGAGTAAGGAGAAGATAGACAAGCTGCCCGACGGTGACCTGATCTCCGAGAACCTGTTTACCGGCGAACCGATTCACGCCATTTACGGCTATAAATATGCAGGTATCTGGGGAAGTGACACTCCGAAGGAGACGCTGGATGCATATGGCGTAAATCCGGGATTTATCAAGATAGAGACAGTGGATAAAAACGGAGACGGCGGAGTACATAAATACAGCACCGACGACAGACAAATTCTGGGACATACGAATCCGGATTGGATCATCGGACTGAACAACTCCTTCACCTACAAGAACTTCGATTTATCCGTCTTTGCAATGGCACGCTACGGGCAGACAATCAACAGTGACCTGCTCGGCTACTATACCGCAGAGCAAAGTGTGACCAAGAATCAGCTGGCAGGCGTGGATTACTGGACAGAGGACAATCAGGGCGCATACTTCCCGCGTCCCGGAACGGGAGACGAACAAAAAACGGTATATCCTTCGCTGAGAGTACACGACGGCTCCTTCATCAAGATCAAGAATATCACTTTGGGATATACCCTCCCCGCCAACATTTCCCGCAAGGTATTGATGGAGAAATGCCGCATCTACGCTACGGCCTACAATCCGTTCATCTTTGTGAAAGACAAGCAACTGAAGGACACAGACCCCGAAACGAACGGTTCGGACGCGTTTCCCACCTATCGGCAATTTGTATTTGGAGTTAATCTCACATTCTAATTAAAGAAGAAAATGACAATGAAAAGTATACATTTAAAAACAGTTTTTTGCTCTGTCCTGCTGTCTGCACTATTCCTGCATTCCTGCTCGCTGGAAGAGTACAACCCGGGCGCATTTACCAATGAAACATTGGCTACCTCGACCGAGGGATACGAAACACTGATCAACCAGTGCTACTTCGCAATGGAAAGGTTTTACTACGGTGCCGCAGACTGGATGTCGCTGACCGAAGGGGATACGGACCTCTGGACGTACAAGGCTAACCAATCGACAAGCTACACCGAATGGTTCTGGTTTTTCGCCGGAACATCGCCCAACACGACCTACATCAATAACTGGTGGAACGGGACATACGACGGAATAGGTTCCTGCAACGAAGCCATCGCCTTAGGCGACAAGCCTCCCTACGCCACAGAAGAGGAACGGAATGCGAAAGTTGCCGAAGCCCGCTTCATGAGAGCTGTCTATTACTTCAACGCAGTGGAACAATTCGGAGGGGTAACCATGCTTACGGAACCGGAAACCAGCCTTAACTACTCTCCTGTCCGCACCGACCCGATGACTATCTACAAAGAAGTCATCCTGCCCGACCTGAGATTCGCATCCGAATGGCTGTCAATCGGGAATCATGCCACGACTACCACTCCGACCAAGAAAGCCGCTCTCGGCTTTTTGGCAAAAGCCTGTCTGCAAACCTACGAGTATGGAAGCACGGAATACCTGCAGGAAGCTCTCGACGCAGCTTTACAGCTGATCTCCGACTGCGAATCGGGTGGCGGGAAATACAACACTTATATGTATCCTACATACAGTGAAGTATTCGAAGAAAGCAATAACTGGGAAAACAAGGAAGCGCTCTGGAAACATCGCTGGTATGCAGGCACGGACGGACACGGTTCGAGCAACGGTAACTACAAGCTAAACCGCAATGACGAGTATTTCCTGTGTGACATCAATAAGTTCGGTGCCCGTGAAGACAATCAGGAAACACGACTGACATGGGAAGGCTCCATCAGCGGCATCTTCATGCCTACGCAACACTTGCTGAATCTGTATGTACAGAATGACGGCACGTTAGATCCCAGATTCCACCAGTCATTCACTACCCAATGGAAGGCCAATAAAAGTTATACTTGGGACGAAAGTGCCGTACACATGTACGATAAAGACGAAACAGTCATCGGCAAAGCTCTGAAGAAAGGTGATCCGGCCATTAAATTTATCATGCCGCAGGATGCGGATTATTCTACGGAAAAACAGAATGAGCACAAGACCGACTATTTGTTGATTGATTACAATCATGTCTACAGTGATGAAAACAACAATGTGAACATGAACTACTCGTATACAAATGTAACAGGGAATTACAAGAACGACGGTACCAGCGAGAATCTGTTCCGTTACTATTATCCGTCACTAAACAAGCACAACAGCAGTAACTATTACGTTGCAAACGCCTCCAAACAAAGAAACGGAAACTTAAACGCTACGTTTATCATGCGTATGGCGGAAGTCTATCTGATTGCCGCAGAGGCTGACATTTATCTGAACGGAGGAACGAATGCCGCCAAATACCTGAATAAGGTTCGCGGGCGTGCCGGAGCAAATCCGTTAACGGGCGGCATGACGGTTCGTAACGTATTAGACGAAAGAGGACGCGAACTATGCGGTGAATATTGCCGTTTCTACGATTTGAAACGGACAGGGATGTTCAAGAGTTCCGATTATCTGAAAGATACTCACCCGGATCTCGCACGGTTCTTTAATCCGAATTATGCTTTACGTCCCATTTCTACGACCTTTACCGCTACCATTATCAACGGCAGTGAGTATCAGAATCCGGGATATTAAATTGTAAGACCTATATACCCAATCATTATCGGTACGATAATCCATATAGCCACGCTATTTATCGTACCAATGATTGGGGATATTTTCCACACCTTTCCACATTTTTCCACACCTCCCCAATAATATCGTTTTTTTCAACTCTGCTGTTAATCTGTATCTTATCCTTTCAGCATTTCTTTATATCCTATTGGTATATCCTTTGTATCGACTTTATAGCAAATGTATTTTTAAATATAAAAGTATGAAGATTAATCAAAGGTTAACATTATGTTTTAGCTTATTGTTTTGTTTGTTGAGTATTTCGTATGCGTCCGCTCAGCAACTGAACATATCCGGTGTTGTTATATCATCAGAGGATAATGAACCACTTATCGGTGCCACCGTCAGTGTAAAGGGGAATCCCACCAAAGGAGTGATTACCGATATCAACGGTCAGTTTCAATTGTCCGTGGAAACCGGAACCAAGATGCTGGTCGTATCCTATGTGGGAATGAAGACACAGGAAATACGCGTCCCCCGCAAAGAGAAAGAACTCAAAATAGTACTGATCCCCGAAACGATGGATATTGACGAGGTAGTAGTAACAGGGTATGGTAATTTCTCCAAATCCTCGTTCACAGGATCGGCCAATACGCTGCGTACAGATATGCTGAAAGAAGTGCCCGTGATGAGCGTTGAGCAAAAGTTGCAAGGTATGACTACCGGTGTACAAATAACCAGCAGTTCCGGTCAACCGGGCGCCAACCAAAGTATTCGCATCAGAGGAATGGGATCGTTCAACGCTTCACAAGAACCTTTGTTTGTCATAGATGGAGTACCGGTTACTTCCGGGAGTATGAGTTCCGGTGGTCCTGATGCAGCATATATGAACAATTCCAAGACCAATATAATGAGTACGCTGAATCCGTCGGATATTGAAAACGTAACTGTAATCAAAGATGCGGCAGCGGCTTCCCTGTATGGTTCCCGCGCCGCCAATGGCGTCATATTGATTACGACTAAAAAAGGAAATACCGGAAAGGTACGCGTGGATTTGAACGTATCAGGCGGCTTCTCTCATGCGGCCGTCGACTTCCGCCCTACCCTCAACGGTGACCAACGGGAAGAGCTGCTCTATGAAGGATTGCTGAACTACGCAACAGACAATGGCATGGAGTCTCCGACTGAATATGCCAGTTCCAATATCGGCACATATGCGTATAAGCCGGCCATGGGATACACGGACTGGCGAAAAGAGCTGCTCCGCACCGCTATGCATCAGAGTTATGAAGCTTCCGTCTCCGGCGGTAACGACCGTTCTACATTCTATGCCTCGCTCGGCTACAACAATCAGGAAGGATTGGCCAAAAACTCCAGTCTGGACCGTTACTCAGCACGCTTGAACGTTACGCAGAAAGTCGGCAAATACGGGGAAGTAGGAGCAAATATGATGTTCTCGCAAATGAATCAGGAAATGAATGAGGAACGCGGATCATCTATCAACCCTTTCCTGTGCGTAGCCATGACCATGACACCTTCCATGGTGGTGCGTGATGAAGAAGGAAACTACGTAGGAGCTTATGACGGCACCAGCCTGAACCCGTTGCGCGACATACTCACCGATTACAACCGCGTGCGTATGACACGTATGTTTTCAACCGGTTACGCAGCGATAGAGCCAATCAAAGGTCTCAAACTGAAAGAGACATTAAGCTATGATTATACTATCCAGAAGGATTCACGCTACTATAACCCTCTGAGCTCGGCAGGCCCTAAAAGCGGAAGCGACGCCCAGACAGCCAAAGGCTTCATTGAATACGGCAAACTGATCTCATCGACCTCACTGAACTATGTGCGTACTTTCGCCCGCAAACATCATCTCGATGTATTGGCGGCTTATGAAATAGAAAGCTACCAGACAGACCACGCTTCGGGTGAAAAGTCCAAACTCCCCAGTGATAAACTGACAGAACCGGATAATGCCGCCGTACTGAACAGTTTCAAGTCTGCCACCCAAGCCTATCGGATGATTTCTTATCTATCACGACTGAATTATGACTATGACGACCGTTACTACATCGCCGGAAGTTACCGTCGCGACGGAAGTTCACGCCTTTCACCCAACAACCGCTGGGGAAATTTCTGGTCTGTGTCGGGTATGTGGCATTTAGGCAACGAGAATTTCATGAAAGCCGTAAAGCCGGTTTTGAGTGATGTCAAGATACGTGCCTCGTATGGTGTAAACGGAAATCAGCCCGGTTCATACTACGGCTACAAAGGATTGTACAGTTATGGAGAAAACTACATGGAGGCAGCCGGATCGTATGAATCGGCACAACCCAATGATCTGTTGACATGGGAAAAGAATTACAGCCTGAATCTGGGCATCGACCTTTCATTTATCAATCGTATTTTTGCGAGTCTGGAATATTACAATCGGGATACCAAAGACTTGCTTTACAGTCTCCCCATCAGCGCCACTACCGGATTTACCAGTTATTTAAGCAACATCGGACGCCTGAACAACAAGGGAGTAGAGTTTGAATTGCGTACGCTGAACGTTGTTTCCAACGACTTTAACTGGACCAGTGTTTTCAACCTGAGCCATAACCGGAATAAGATCGTTTCACTCAACGGACTATTAGACCAGACGATTGAGGGAACATGGTTCATCCATAAAGTGGGACTCCCCTATCATACGTTTTATGTAAAAGAGTTTGCCGGAGTAGACCCGCTGACCGGTTCTGCCCAATATTATCTGAATACAAAAAATGAGGACGGAAGCTACAATCGGGAACTCACCACCGATGCTGCCAAAGCAGAATCCATTCCGTACAAAACCGCTACTCCCAAAGTATCGGGAGGATTCACCAATATTCTGAATTACAAATGGATAGACCTGACCTTTACACTAACTTATTCACTGGGCGGTTACTCGTTCGACAAACTGGGAACTTATATTGAAAACGGCAGCAGTTCCATCTACAGTTCACGATACAACTTGCCCGCATATATGATGAACCGTTGGCAAAAGCCCGGAGATCAGACGGATACCCCACGTTTCGTATATGGTGAACCGGCTACTTCCACCAACTCGTCCCGCTATATCCACAGCACCGATCATTTACGCCTGAAAAACTTTACCCTCGGCTTCACACTGCCCAACCAGTGGACTCAAAAGCTGATGATTGACAAAGTACGGGTATATTTCTCGGGAAATAATCTGCTGACCTGGGCCAAATGGAAACAGTATGACCCCGAAACACCCGTTAACGGTGAAGTCTTTTGTGAGGCTCCCGCCATGCGTACTTTCAGTTTCGGAGCTCAATTATCATTCTAACATCCCTATCATTCTAACTAAATAAACAACATAATGAAACGAATTCATATATACCTACTTACAGCAATGGCTCTACTGAACAGCTCCTGCTCGGCAGACTGGCTAGACCTTAACACCACCAGCTCGGTAGAAACAGGACAGGCCATCGTAACATTGGACGATGCCCAGATCGCTCTGAACGGAATTTATCGTCTGGCATCCGGCCATAGCTATTACGGAGACAACTATTGGTATTACGGCGATTGCCGTGCCGCCGATGTACAGGCACGTATCACCAAAGGAGACGGAAAACGCGTATCTCCCTATTATGAATACAATGTGCTCGCTTCCGATAATCTGAATATTGTACTGCCGTGGAATACTGTTTATAAAGTAATACGACAGACGAATAATCTGATACAGAAAATAGAGTCGGGCAGTATTCAAAGCAGTGATACTAAAGAATTGAACCGCATCAAGTCCGAAGCGCTGGTGATGCGGGGACTTTCCCTCTTCAACCTGACCCGGTTGTTCGGAATGCCTTATACGAATGACAAGGGGGCTTCATTGGGAGTACCCATCGAGACCTCCCCTTCCGATCCCACGCATAAACCGTCACGCAGCACTGTAGCGCAATGCTACGAACAGGTAGTCAGCGACATGAGCAATGCACTGTCCGGGTTGAGACAAGAGACATCCAATGGCTATATAAACTACTGGGCAGCTCAGGCATTACTGTCAAGAGTCTATCTGAATATGGGTGAATATCAGAAGGCTTATGATGCCGCTACGGATGTGATCAAGAACAACGGCGGACGTTATCAGCTTTACAGCTATGAGGAATATCCCAATGTATGGGGGCAGGATTTCCAGTCGGAATCATTATTCGAACTTTACATCACTTTATCCGAACCTTCAGGAGGTACGGGCGGTGAGGGCGCTCCGATGGTTTATGCCAACGAAGCAACGGTCGACTGGAATAATCTGATCTTGTCGGAAGATTTCCTGAACCTGCTGAATGAAGACCCCAAGGATGTACGCCACTGCCTGACAAAGGAATCTGTCATCGAAAACAACACCGGACTTCCGGCTGCCGCCATGCACGAGAAAGTCTATCTTGCCAAGTTCCCCGGCAAGACCGGAGATGATCCCAAAACTAATAACATTTGCATCATCCGCCTTTCCGAAGTCTATCTGAACGCGGCTGAAGCGGGACTGAAAAAAGGAACGGATATTGAAGAAGCACAAGGTTATCTGAATGACATCATCAGCCGCCGTACCACGGATACCAGTCAGCAAGTATCAACGGAGACTTTTACTCTGGACAGAATTCTTAAGGAGCGCCGCAAGGAACTGGTTGGCGAAGGGGAAGTCTTCTATGACTACTTGCGCAATGGTCTGGCTATTGAACGCAAGGGCAGCTGGCATCTTGAGACCTTGAAAGCGTCTAACGCACAAAAGATAGAAGCTACCGATCTGAGAATAGCCCTGCCTATTCCGCAAAGCGAAATAGATGCCAATCCGAATATACAGCAGAATCCAAGGTAAGCAACGTCAATTGATGTATACCATTTCCGGAATAAGCTGGCTATACTCACGTGTTTAGCCTCTTCCCGATATCAAAGAAGGTACATTTCACCAAAGAATGAAGTGTACCTTCTTTGTCTTTCAGCAGCAGTTCCCACTCTCCTGTTTCTCTCCTCCTTAGTGAACGAATCGATAAAACACCCCCTTTTTCACCGGCATCTATTGTGGGCAGAATTGTTTTTCCTATTTTTGTACTTGACAGAAAATTATTAAGGACTACTTTATGAGAAACATTATAGATAAGATGAACTCTTTGTATCCCATTTCGGATGAAACGATACAAATACTAAAAGAAAATACAGTATTATGTCATTTTCCAAAGAGGCATCAACTGATAGAGGCTGACAAATTTTGCAAATCGGCTTATTTTATTGAAGAAGGAATGACCCGCTCTTTCTGGCTGGTAAACGGAGAGGAAATAACGACTTCCTTTGCGTGCGAAGGAGCGATTGTCTTCAGCATGGATGAATTGTATTATAATAAGATGAGTGAAGAATTTGTGGAAACGCTTGAGGACGTTGTCGCATACAGAATATCACTAACCGATCTGCTCCGGCTGTTTCAGACCAATATCGAACTGGCAAACTGGGGAAGAGTGATTCATCAAAACGAATACAGACGCCTGCACCGTTCGCACAAAGACCGCCTCACCCTGTCTGCAAAAGAAAGATATGAAGCATTCAAACTTCAGTTTCCTCAAATGTGCCAACGGATACAATTGGGATATATCGCCTCTTATCTGGGCATCACACTATCAACACTCAGCCGCCTCAGAGCATACAAATAATTCCCATACACGGCAAGATTTTGATGCAGGACAAATTTTTAAACTTATAAATTCCGTATTTTTGCGGCTTCTTCAATGACTAATACTAATTTGAACAATAATTTAAAACATGCAAAAAATCTCTTCCTCTGCATTTGCAGACTCTAAACCCCATTACGTACTCCTTGACGGACTGCGAGGGGTTGCGGCTCTTCTGGTGATATGGTATCATGTATTCGAAGGCTTTGCTACAAGTCCCATAGACCAAAAATTCAATCATGGGTATCTGGCTGTCGATTTCTTCTTTATTCTGTCGGGCTTCGTTATCGGCTATGCTTATGACGACCGCTGGAAAACAACGATGACCCAAAAAGAGTTTTTCAAACGCAGATTAATCCGTCTGCATCCGATGGTTGTTATGGGAGCCGTTTTGGGTGCTATTACATTTTGCATACAAGGCTGCGAGCAATGGGACGGTACCCGTGTTTCCATATCGATGGTAATGGTGGCTATGCTTCTCAATCTTTTCCTGATTCCGGCTGTTCCGGGCACGGGTCCCGAGGTCCGTGGAAACGGCGAGATGTACCCTTTGAATGGTCCCAGCTGGTCTTTGTTCTTCGAGTATATCGGTAATATTTTGTATGCCCTATTTATTCGCCGGATGTCTACCAAGGCACTTACGATACTTGTTGTGATAGCAGGAATCGGATTGGCTTCTTTCTCGATATGCAATCTCTCCGGTAGTCATCATTTAGGAGTAGGCTGGTCGATGATCGACTATAACCTGATCGGAGGTTTTCTACGTATGTTGTTCGCATTCTCTATCGGATTATTGATGTCGCGCATCTTTAAACCGGTCCATATCAAAGGGGCCTTCTGGATATGCAGTCTGTCGATTCTCATTTTACTTACCATGCCGTATGTAGGCGGTGAGACATCTCCGTGGATGAATGGTATTTATGATGCTGTATGCACCATTCTTATTTTCCCACTACTTGTCTATCTGGGTGCTTCGGGAAAAACGACAGATAAAGGTACAGCCAAAATCTGTAAATTCCTGGGAGATATATCTTATCCGGTATATATCATACATTATCCTTTCATGTATCTGTTCTATGCCTGGTTATGGAGCAAAGAGCCACATATCACTTTCTCCCAGTCATGGCCGGTAGCCTTATGTGTCTTCTTCGGAAGCATTGTGTTGGCTTACCTTTGCCTGAAACTGTATGACGAGCCTGTAAGAAAGTGGTTGAGCAAGAAGTTTCTGACAAAGAAATAAGGTAATTATCATAACAGAGAAGGGCGAACACTCCATTATAGTTACTCTTCAATAAGGCATTTTGACACAAGGTATATAATAAAAAGAAGCTTTCAATATCACTGAATTCAGTTTTTTATCGAGAGCTTCTTTCATTATATAACCTAACCAGCATTATATTCATTAAACTTATCCGAAAGAAAAGTCAAAATGACCTTCATTATAAATTTCAATTAATCCATTCTTTCGTTCAATCACTACCTTATTTTCACGAGCCAGCCAACCGACTGCCAGAGCCGTACTTTCCACACTCAGGTTTACTTTCCGGGCAAGTTCGGGAATCGAAATTCCATCAGCCTCATTAAGGGCGTGCCATACTTTGCCTGCGTTGGCACCTACGATTTTCTTATCCATAGTAGTCTTTTTTTTAATTAATAAAAAGGAAAACTAACTCGTTAAAAAAGCAACGCACTTTTACGATAAAACCCAAAATGAAGATCTTTTCATATGTTTTGAATGTTATGTCAAGAATAGATATAAAAAAACGTGAGCCTTTTCTTCCCAAATGTAGCAACAGGAACTACCAATCCCTACAACACAAATGAGAAGAACGCCCACGCAAAGTATATGTATAACAAGCGTAGGCGTTCAGTCATTTTTACGTGTTGTAATATTCACCCAAAGGGTAAAAGAAATTGGTAGTTTCGTTACTACGTAAAAAAGCTGAACGCTTTTCGATATTTAGTCTCAATGAACGCACCTTTCAACGGCTATACAAATATAATAAAAATCAGAATTAAAAGTTACAGTATCCCTCCTTTTTTATTCCATTACTATTAGATTATCACATTTTTTAGCACTACAGTCGTAAAAAGACATTGTTGAGCACGATTCGGCTATACTTTTATCTGATAAAAGTAATAAATAAACAGCTATAAAAGCCGGAATTATTCTCCGGCTTTCGTCTTTTTCTCACGATAAATAACCTTATCTCTCTGACTGATTGTCCACAATCCGTCTATAAACCGTACATTTTTCGTATCATCATCCTCCACGTTCCATGCATAACCTCCCGAAGGTAAGCCACGTCTTTCCAGAATCTCATTCGGTTGTTCATCAGAGAAGAAAAGTTCCAGACGTGTGGAATCGG
>ENA-UESU01002149-UESU01002149.1-human-gut-metagenome-genome-assembly--contig:-NODE-2149-length-12992-cov-5.063957_pt1 | contig 12992 bp, 10 predicted proteins | sample MGYA00243007_ERZ508008 | MGnify/ENA primary metagenome ERZ508008 (study PRJEB26167, sample SAMN06115399) | human gut metagenome | host: Homo sapiens | place: China:Henan | collected 2016-06-23...
GAACGACAAAGGTCTGCCCCTGCAATTTGTGCAGGAGCAGACATAATGTTTCATCCGGTTTATAAGTTGGAATGATAATATCTACTGTCATTTATCTGTATCCACTTCCCTCATTCATACCTGTGTCATTGATAATCTTCTTACTGTTTGCAAGAACGGTATCCGATGGTGTGTATTCCTCATCACCGAACAGGAACTGGTGTAATTCGATTACGTTTGATTCCAATGTACAAGGTACAACCACACTTCCTTTGGATCCGAGAGTTGTTGATCCATGGTTAAACGGAAATCCTGATGTCTCGCCAAGTTTGTAATTAAATACCTGTGCTGCTAATGCAACTAAATCTGCATTCGAAAAACTTGTCTGAATATCCCCAAATACTGCATCGATCAGCTTATTAATCGTAACAAGATCAGATTTCTGAGCCTTTGCAACCATTGCCGCAAGAACCGTTCTCTGACGCTCTGCACGCTTATAATCATCGCCTTTGGTATAACGGATTCGTGCATATGCGCATGCCTGTACGCCGTCCAATGTCACGTTTGTTCCACCACCGGAAAGATACTTGGAATTATTCTTGGTAAGTTTATTGATTTCATCCATATATCCCTGCATAAGAACTGCTTCTTCATCTGTGACTTCATCCAGTGTAATACCACCGAGCAGATCCACACACTCAACACCGCCATCTAACAGTACTTGTGCTGCTAAAATGCCGTCAATCTTTCCGTTTTTACCTATAAGATCCATACAACGCGCCTCCCTTACTGCCTAATCTTTTTTCTTCGTCTTCTCTATCTTTACCAATCTATCTCAAATAACATATCGTCCATCCGGCACAAAAAATGAGCTTTGAACGAATGGTATATTACCGACAGGTTACCTTTTCTATTATACTTTTCTTTTTATATTCTGTCACCTGTTTTTTGGAATTAATATGTAAACAATTTATGAACAAACAGTAAACGCCCCCTATTTGTGGGGATCTTCCGCACAATACACAACATGGTGTGTTTCCTTGGATTTTGTCAAATTCGTAAAAAATGAACAAACATCTAAAATTTTATCATTGCCCCACTTAACATACTATGTTATACTGATATCGAAAATGTTTAAGTAAGGAGGTTGCAATGCTATGGCATCCATCAAAGATATTGCAAAATTGTGTGGTGTATCCGTTGCCACTGTGAGCAAAGCACTCAATGACAAGGCTGATATCAGCGAGGACACAAAACAGCACATAAAACAAGTCGCAAAACAGATGGGCTACGTACCACAGTATTACGCCCGCGCGATCCGAACCAACAAAAGTTACAACATCGGTGTCCTTTTTATGGACGATGCAAATTGTGGATTGACGCACGATTATTTTTCTTCAATATTGAACAGTTTCAAGGTGACTGCCGAGGCGAAGGGCTATGATATTACCTTCATCAACAGCAACCAGCCTCACGATAAGCACAAAACCTATTTAGAGCACTGCCGTTACCGTGGTTTGGACGGCGTCATGATTGCTTGTATTGACTTTGATAATCAGGACGTTGAAGCCCTGATCAACAGCGATATCCCGGTCGTTACCGTTGACCGTACGTATCCGGATACTAACACAATGTCGGTGTTATCTGATAATGCCAGTGGCATGAAAGAACTCGTTGAATATATCATTTCGCAGGGACACAAGCGAATCGCTTATCTTTCCGGTGAAACTTCTGCCGTGACCAGTGAACGTGTAACCAGTTATCAGAATGTCATGCTGGAACACGGTCTGGATATTCCGCCAGAATACCACATTAGCACAGAATACCGCAACCTGACTGCTGCGCGCCAATATACACGTCAGCTTCTTTCTCTACCGACTCCGCCATCCTGTATTATTTACCAGGATGACTATTCAGCTGTCGGTGGCATGGAAACGATCCGCGATATGGGATTATCCATTCCGGAAGATGTTTCCGTTGCCGGTTATGATGATATTTTCATTGCAAGCCAGCTGCGCCCAAGACTTACAACGGTACATCAGGATACCGAAGTTATCGGACGGATCGCAGCTGAAAAATTGATCTCTCTGATCGAGCACAAACGCGGCTGTTCCTATAAACCGGTCATCGTTGACTCCTGTTTAGAAAAAGGTGAATCTGTGAAACCTTACACGGAGTAACTAAAACTTAGGATCAGATCAGTGCCTCAATACTCATTCGAAAATCTTTCGAAAGATCATAAGTAGTTCCTTTATCTGTCATAACGACTGGTCTGGAGAGCAGGGATTTGTTTAATAAGACAACCTTTCCCTGCTCCCCGTTTGATAGTAATACTTCTGTGTTAACATAAGCTTCTATCGTTCTTTCCATAAACAAATACAATACTCCCGGTTCATATGCATCTTTATCCTGTTCCAAGATTCCAATAACCTTAAAAGGACAGATTCCTTTGCGATAACAACGATTTGACGTCATTGCATCATATACATCTGCAACAGCAACAATTGACGAAAAATATTCTATACCCGATCCCATCAATCCATATGGATAGCCGGTTCCTCCAAAACGCTCATGATGCTGCAATGCCGCCAATTTGACACGACGATCCAAATTTTTATCTTTTAACATTTCATATCCGTATTGCGGATGTTTCTTGACAATCTCATATTCCTGCCCAGTCAACTTTCCCGGTTTGGTTATGATATCATTCGGCACACGCAGCTTACCAATATCATGAAGCAGTCCACAGGTCACCAATACCTTTAAGTCTTTCTCATTCATGCGAAGCCAATTGCCGATCACGTTACAGATCAGTGCCACATTCATTGAATGCGTATACGTCATGTCATCATAGCCACGCATACACTGCAGCATGTCCAACAGATGCAGTGGATTACGTGTCTTTTTGAGCAGTGCATCCACATCACCCAACATACTGTCTACCAGACCATCTGTACTCTTGGTCACAATATCATTTAAGGACTGCCTAAAACCACCTACACAATCAGTAAACTCTGACTCAAATACGCGAAATTCCTCTGATTGCTGAACTCGTTCAAAATAGGTCGGACCTGCTAATTGCTCTACAGCAACAGATACCGTGTCCGTCTCTCCTTCCGGCAGCACCTGCGCAGACACGCCTTCCACTGTCTCTACAACATTTGACTGTTTCGAATTGACCGTCCCTGACGTATTCTCAGACTCCTCCTGAACATATACTTTTACCGCTTTTACAGCATAGTATTTTAATTTTTCGATAATCTCTTCCGTCAAAACCGTATTACTTTGGATAACCAAATGATTGGTATATGTATACGCTGCCTCCGAAGAAACCATGCCCGGCTTCAAATTAGCCGTTAATACTTTTTTGATCTTCATCTACATACCCTCTTATCTGTTAAAAACAAACACCACAACATAGCTCCAGCGCAATAGCGTCCCTGTCACGATCATTACGATCTGCAGCAGGGTATCAAACCATTTATGTCGAACACGCTGCCTGCCTGTTGTTGGATTTTCTTCTATCATGCTGATCTGCACTGTATTGCGCCGGATCAGCCGGAAATACATCCAAACAACCAAAAACCATAATAAAAACAACGCCACCCCGGCAAGCTGAGCCGCGCCGTCTCTGGGCAGATCATATGATCCGTCGCTTCGTGTCTTTCCTGTCATCAAACGAAAGGCATAATACAGATAATCTAATGACGCAAATCCCCATATTATACTCACCACGGAAAACATAATACGTTTCCATAATTTCATTCCACCCATGACGCTCCTCCATCTCTCATGCTGTGAATCATTTCGTTCTCAATTATTTCTATTATACCTTGCCTTTTACACATTTGGCAACTGTGATCTTTTTTCTCATTTCACATGCAAGATCCTCATAGCTACTATGCAGATGAGTTTGGCTTCCCTCTGTAATTATTACCCGTTTCACCTGTCAGATATAAAAAAGCAAAGCCAGCGCTTTGCTTTGCAAGAATTGCTAAAGCAATTCTTGGTGGCATAACACCACACTATGAGCAGTTTCCTATAAAGTGACATAGGGCTGCCACAAGTATCTTATCGCTTGTGGCAGCCCCTCATCTGCCGTACAAATAGCTTAACACGGCTCCTGTATTATTTTACGATCGGAGCAAAACGAATGCGAACCTCCGGCAATGCCTTTAATTCCGCATAATAATTTGTCATCCAATCCTCGCCCTGTGATGGATCATTCTCACCGGATGCCGGTGGCGCAAATATTTTCAAACTCATATCTGCTTCACTCTCCAAAGGCTTCTTAAAGAATGCACTCATCACATCGATGCACTTCACACCCGGAGCCTTGTAGAACCAGTGTCCATTCAATTCCATCATCAAGTTCATGTCAATTGTCTGTTCATCAAAATATACTTCACAGAATACCGGATTTTTCTCGAAGTGCAAAGGAACTGCAATACCCTCTGCATCCTCAGAACCACCCCAGCGAAGTGTAGCCGGAAGTGTGATCTCACTTCCTTCGTCCATGGACGGACTAAAGAAATCCTCATGGATAATCTCACGATACGTATTCAAAATTGGCTGTTCGATACCAACATTCGCATTGTTAGGATCCTCGATCTCCAAGCCCAGACGTCCTCTATCGCGCATCTGATATAACGTGAATCCTGACAGCCATTTCTCCTTGTCCGCTTTCAGCATCTCACAAAACTCTTTCAGCATGTCTGCCTGATCATAGGCACCGGTTACGTCTCCATCGGCGTTAAACTCAGACAATACCATCGGCTTCTTAACACCATTATTTACATATGTGTAACGCTCATAGCTCTTCTTTGCTAAGTTGTAGATCTTGTCTACCGTATGACGCGCAAACGTATCTCCTCCCTCTTCTGCAACATCATATGGCCATCCCCAATGAAGTGCCATATAACGGTCAACGGACACAATATCTGCTGCACGGGAAGCCTCTGCGAAGATGTCTTCCATTTCCATCTTCTCATCCTCTAACTCCTTACAGCCATCCAGACAAATGATCGTCTTAACATTTGGAGCTTCACGATGAATGATCTCGCAGCAATGTGTAAAGAATGCTGCAACCTCCTCATAAGAAGCACGTTTATTAAAGGAGAACCAGTTACCGGTCGCCTCATGGTTGATACGAAGCAATACACGTCCAAACGTACGAAGATCCTTTGCGATTGCAATAATATGATCATCGGTAAGCTTTGGATCAATTGTCATCGTAAGCAGCACATCCTGTCCATGTTTACGGACATCTCTCATATAAGTAAACGGCTCATCATCTAATGTTCCATTCAAACCACCCTTATAGGTGAAATAATCATCGTATGGAAAATCCCATGCGAACTGTACAGACGGATCTGCATGCACAACACTGGCACGTCCCGGCCACTTATCGTCATTTGGATAATAGCAGTACATCAGATTGACAGCTCTATGTGGGCGTCCCAGTTTCTGCAGGATGTAATCCTGATCCACATATTCTCCACGCTCACTGCCATCGCCCAGATCAACGGCACACTCTGCCGGTCCCATATGCAATGCCTTAACTTTCAACTCTTCACTCATTATATTCCTCCGTTCCGCAGAAATATCCTCTGCTATGTTTTACATATTTAGGAGCACAAAACGCTCAGCTTAAAATAGTATAACAGAAATCCCCCTCAAAAATCTACCGGCAATTTCGGCATCTTATACCCTAAAAATCTCTGATATGCTCTTCGCTGCGTATTTTACCTTCCTCAAGCTCGGCCAAAAGCTCGGCACGTTTGCTCCCTACCATAAACTTCTGGTTGTATTTTTGATAGATCTCGCAAGGATTGTCCTGCAAAAATGCCATTGAATCGCCACCCATCGTTAATTCTGTGACGAAAACAACCATTTCCTGCCCTTCCGGAAATGCATTTTCCATAAAAGAAAAGGCATTCTCCAATTCCTCTAATGCTGCATCTTCCTCTCGGATCAGTTGTTCCTGCTTTTGATCAAACTCCGGTTTTTGCGCGGCAAACGTTTTTGCTGCTTCCTCACTGCCAGCCTCTGCCTCCTGCTGCATTTGCTTCAGTGATGCATACCACGCATCCATTGTCTTTTTGTAATCTGCCACCTTCGCAAAATGCCTGTTAAGCCCCGACAGCAACAGATTGACAACGCTCAACCGCTCGTCAAACGATGCATTTTGCAGCCGTTGATATACTGCGACATCTTCTTTTCCCTGTAAAATATCTTCAATGCCATAATCATCTTCATACTTGCGATACAGATCCAAGTAGACCGCCACATCCTTTGCCACTTCCGGATGTTGTATAAATTCGCTGATCAAATCTTCATCCACCGGCTGCCCCAGCGTTTCGTACACCTGGATCAGCGTGCTCAGATCCTCCCAGCCACGCGCTGTCACAAAAAGCATTCCATCCACATCCGTTTGTACACGATAAAAATTCTGCGGGCGCAGTTCCAAATAACTTAGTATTCCGCTGTGAATCCTTTGCCTGCGGGCATATTCTTTCCACGCCGGATAATCCGGCTCGACCATGATGCGTCGTACACGATCAAGTGTCACCATATCAAAATCCCGGACGGATTTATTGTACTCCGGCGGATTTCCGGCTGCCACAATGATCCAGCCCTCCGGGATCGCCTGATTACCGAACGTCTTACACTGCAAAAATTGCAGCATCGTCGGTGCAAGCGTTTCGGACACGCAATTGATCTCATCGATAAAAAGTATGCCCTCCTTCTTTCCCTTTTCTATCTTCTCATATACACTGGCAATGATCTCACTCATCGTATATTCTGTCACAGAATATGTCTGCTCTCCGTAAGTCTTCTCACGAATAAATGGGAGCCCGACTGCACTTTGTCTGGTGTGATGAGTGATCGTGTACGATACCAGCCCAATTCCACACTCATTTGCCACCTGTTCCATGATCTGCGTCTTGCCGATACCCGGTGCTCCCAGAAGCAATAGCGGGCGCTGTCGGATCACCGGGATCATATACTCACCGTTGTCCCTTTTCTCTAAATACGCACGAACTGTGCGGATCACTTCGTTTTTTGCCTGTTTAATATTCATAATAAATTACTTTCCTTCCATGATTTCTTCGTGATCAATGCGGATCCGCATCGCCCACGGTGGCACTGCCTCTTCCTCATAATCCTGCGCAAAGATAAACGCCGTCTTATATTCCGGTCGTTTTGCCGGATATATTCCCTTGCCGTCCGTAAAGTACAAAAGCCCTTGCAAATGGCGGATCTGTCCGGATTGCATCAACTGATCCACGTAGCGAAAAGCAGGCCGAAAATCCGTACTCCCACCTTCTGTCAAGGTAAACCGCTGCAGCGTCTGTGCCAGCTCCTCTTTACTGGTAACGACATCATCCTGCCTAACCTTATCATCACATTGCAAAATATGAATCCTGCATTTGCCGGAAAGCTCAACACTTTCCAGCAGCAGATCTGCGGTAAGCTGTAAAAACTTTTTTACCAATTCGCCATTTGTAGAATAACTGGTATCAATAACAACGACAAACGTCTCTACCTGTAATGTCTCCTTAGTTTCCATCGGCTCGATCAACGGCAGATTGCCATATATGCGTAACCCATAGGTATAATAACTAAGATCAAATTCTTCGGGGTCTATCTGCAGCGTCTCCCGAAGCGATGCAAATTTACGCAAAAAATCCCGATAACTGCGCCGTTGCTGCAACACACGGATCTGTTTCAGCATCAATCTTTCTTCATCGCCATCGTTTCTGCCCTGCCGTTCCATCTGCATCTGTGTCTGTCGTGCCAATTTGTCCCATTTCGGCGGAATCTGCACAGGAATGGCCTGCTCCGGCTGTGGTCGTGGCCAAAACGCATGCGTATCCGTATAAAATTCTTTGCTAAGTTCCGCCAGATCGAATTCATACCACAAACGGATCTGTTCATAAATAATTGCCGCTGATAATGCCTGTCCCACGGACTCCAGCCGTTTATATACTTTTCTGCGGAGCAGACCGGTAATGCGCTGTACACTCATCTGCTCCATATGATCGATTAAATACTCGATCATAATATCACACGCCAGATCCCAATCCGCTGCATTTCTGCTGCCCTGCAGCCACGGATGACAAAAGATCAAATGCAGGATCATATGAAGATAACAGCGGTTTAAATACACCGGATTTTTAGGATACACGCGCAGCAAATGATCCGCAGAATAAAACAGATGATCGCCTTCCGTTCCCAACGTATCAATGCCCTCTTTGGGCTGATAGCTCAATGCCGACAATGCAACATCCATATAGCGGAAGTCCATATACAATTCGTGACGGATCAGACGTAATATCTTTTCTGCCATATACTGCTCCCACTCTGTCTGCGTTACCGCCTGCGAACGCTGCCTTTTCTCATTCGACTGTTCTATATTGGTCATAACTTCCCAATTCCTTTCAAAATGCGTAGCGTTCCCTACGCCTGTTACGCCCGTACTGATAATTCCATTCCATAAGCCGGGAAGCTCCCTCTGACCACTGATCTTCTAACGCTTTCTGCGTGGCATGTTCCAAGGCGTTTCCCGTCAGATAACGATGCTCGCACAAATAATGCAATGGTTCCAATTGTTTCCGATCAATGTAATGCAGCGCCAGCACCTCTGCCTCTTGATGAAGCTGCTCCTCATAACGTTTCCTCGCATCTTCCTGTACACCGATCGGCGTCTGTAACCGTAAATATGCCATCTTCGCGATCGTAAGCGGCGATTCTTCTGCAATCACCTTCGGATAGATCGCATCATATCCGGCAAACTGTACAATACCATCCTGAAATTGCTGTCTTGCCCGAAATCCTTCTCCGGTAATATTACGCCCAAAAATATGCGCCGGCGCAATTTCATCATAACTCTCCGTATATTCCGGATACAATAACGACGCTGTCTCCTCCCCCGCAAAATCAACCTGTATCTCCCATGGAATGCGTGACAAAACTGCTTTCACACCGGTTTTGCCACGTATATCTGCCCGAACTCTAAGCTGCTTCAGGCTGCGACAATTCATAAATACATCACTGCCAATAGTTTCCAGCGCACTGCCAAATTCTATCACAGATAATTTTCTACAGTTGTAGAATGCAAGTTCTTCTATTTCTACAACTGTGTCCGGCAAGACAACCTGTAGTACTTCATTACCCGCTATCTCCCCCAAATAAACAGCGGCAGGCTGTGCCACTCCCTTTGTATCAAGCAGCACTCCATCCCCTGTACCAGGCCGCGCTTCAACCATACGCTCATACTGTTTCTCGGGATAGGGTTCTAATGGTTCCTGCCATTTCGTTTCGCGAATCTCCTCCAAGCCGTCTAGTTTATTGGATGCCGAGAAACAGTATGCTCCAATCGCATATACAGGCATGCCCTCTATTTTCTGTGGCACGGTCAGACAGCCATTGGTGCCATAAACCCGGTATATCTTTGCCCCATCAGAGGTCTTTTTCCACAATAGTCGAATCATCGCTCTGTCATCCTCCTCTATTACGTCAAAACCCCCCTGCACATCCCTCTAACGAGGTCTATACAGAGAGGTCTTTCTTGATTGATAGGAAATTGCTGTTGTATAGCGAGACAAAGGCAAAGCGCTAGCTTTGCTTTTGTGTGTATCCTGCATACAGTGGCAATCAGTCAATCGCTTCTAATGCCTGTTTCAGATCTGCGATCAGATCTGCTTTATCTTCCAAACCACATGAAATACGAACCAAGCCGGCAGGTACACCTGCTGCCTCTAATTGTTCATCTGTCATCTGACGATGTGTCGAAGTCGCCGGGTTCAAGCAGCAGGTTCTTGCATCTGCTACATGTGTCTCGATCGCCGCCAACTTCAGATTCTTCATAAACTTCTCAGCCGCAGCACGTCCACCCTTTAATTCGAACGAAACGACACCACATCCACCATTCGGCAGATATTTCTGTGCTAATGTATAGTAACGATCTGTTGGCAGACCGGAATAATTAACATAAGATACCTGTGGCTGTTCCTGTAAAAATTCTGCTACAGCCTGTCCATTCTCAACGTGTCGAGGCATACGAACATGAAGAGATTCTAATCCTAAATTCAAGAGGAATGCATGCTGTGGAGACTGAATGCATCCAAAATCGCGCATCAACTGTGCTGTACATTTTGTAATAAATGCCCCCTCTTTGCCAAACTTTTCAGCATAAGTAATACCATGATAAGATTCATCCGGTGTGCAAAGCCCCGGGAACTTATCCGCATGTGCCATCCAGTCAAACTTACCGGAATCAACGATCGCACCACCGACTGCTGCTCCGTGTCCATCCATATATTTTGTCGTAGAGTGCGTCACAATATCTGCCCCCCACTCGATCGGCCGGCAATTCACCGGCGTTGGGAATGTATTATCCACGATCAACGGCACACCATGCGCGTGCGCAGCCTTCGCAAACTTTTCAATATCCAATACCGTCAATGCAGGATTAGCAATCGTCTCACCAAAAACCGCACGCGTATTATCCTGAAATGCTGCATTTAACTCTTCTTCTGTACAATCCGGGGATACAAATGTAACAGTAATACCCATCTTTGCCATGGTGACCTGTATCAAATTAAATGTGCCACCATAGATTGATGAAGATGCCACAATATGACTGCCGCACTCACAAATATTAAACAAAGCAAAAAAATTGGCTGCCTGACCGGAAGAAGTCAGCATTGCTGCCGTACCACCCTCCATTGCTGCAATCTTAGCTGCTACATGATCGTTGGTTGGATTCTGCAAGCGTGTGTAAAAATATCCGCTTGCTTCCAGATCAAATAATTTCCCCATATCCTCACTGGTGTCATACTTAAATGTAGTAGACTGCACGATCGGGATCTGACGCGGTTCGCCATTACCCGGAGTATATCCTGCCTGTACACACTTTGTTCCCATTGTATATTCGTTCATCATATCTCTCCTTAATTAATCAATTGTAAAATAATCCTTAAACTGATCTTGCGTCATCGGTTTTGCTGACACAACCGGAAGTGCCATCAATCGCTGAAACAACTTTGTTTTCTCCCCACGGTTACCGCTGCATTCAAAATGAACATGTCCAAGCTCTTCTTTCGTTGCCAGTAACTTGATCTCGCGTAACCGCCGCTGCATTTCCTTTGCCGTGCCAATTGCGCCATCATACAGATCCACATGTTCTCCAACCATCTCCAAGATCGTATCCTGTACGAATGGATAGTGAGTGCATCCGAGAACAATTCCATCCAACGGTCTTTCTTTGATCCCCTCAAAAAGTTCATGCAGGTAAATATAAACTTCTTCGCCGTCAAAATCTCCGCTCTCGATGAATTCCATCAAGCCGGGACATGGCACCGGGATGATATTTGCCTGATCTTCATATTTATGCATCAGTTTATTGAATTTTTGCTGCTTCAACGTCATCGGTGTTGCCATCACAAGTATATTGCCGCCCGGGTGTTCTGTTACTGCCGGCTTGATCGCAGGTTCTATGCCAACAATCGGAATATCTGAATACATTTCCCGAAGCTCTTTGATCGCACAGCTGGTCGCCGTATTGCAGGCAACAACAATCGCCTTGCAGCCCTGATCGAGCAGCCGGCTAACATGCTTGATCGTCAGATCTCTCACCTCTTCGACAGTCCTTGTACCATATGGTGCATTTGCACAATCCCCATAATATAAGAATTGCTCTGCAGGCATCAAATAACGCATCTGTCGCAAAACACTGACACCGCCCAAACCGGAATCAAACACTCCGATCGGCGTGTTAAATATTGCTTCGACCATACTTTCCCTACATTCCTTTCCTACATACTCCTGATCACCCGTTTATTTTGAATCGGATCAATCTTTATCAATAATTTCTTTGTAAAATCCAGAGTAATCCTTGCGTCCCTCTTTCATTGCGGCAATTGCTGCACGTGGATGCTGATTCAAATGACCTGTCAACAGATATGGAATATCAAATCCCCATTCAACTCCCTGCTCTTTTAATGGCACAATATTCTGCTCGATGAATTTAATGATCGGGAAAAGCTTGTACTTTGGATTCTTCAAAAATCCAAGCAATAATTCCATGCAGCAGTTTCCTGCTCCACGTCCCATTCCGCTCATCGTTGCATCCAAATAAGACACACCTCTTGCACAGGACTCGATCGTATTTGCAAAAGCAAGCTGCTGATTGTTATGTGCGTGCATTCCTATGTATTTGCCGTACTTCTCGCCCACTTCCATATACTGATCTGAAATAGTGCGGATCTGCTCCGGGAACAGTGAACCAAAACTGTCCACGATGTAAATGCCATCAACACAAGATTTACCAAGCATTTCTAACGCTTTATTAATGTCGGACTCTTTCGCATTGGAAATCGCCATGATATTACAAGTCGTTTCGTACCCTTTGCGGTGTGCATCTTCGATCATATCGATCGCCGCCGGCATTGTATTCACATAAGTTGCCACACGGATAAGATCTACCGGACTGTCGCTGCGGTCATGAATATCTTCTTTATAATTGCAGCGTCCTACATCTGCCATAATGGAAATCTTCAGATCGGTGTCATTATCACCAACGACTTCGCGAATCTTGTCATCCTCAGCAAACTTCCATGGGCCATAAGCATCCACGTCAAACATCTCTTTATCAGCGCGATAACCAAACTCCATATAGTCTACGCCTGCTTTTACATTTGCTTCGTACAGATTATGGATAAATTCATCTGTAAAATAAAAATCATTTACCAAACCACCATCACGAATTGTTGCGTCCAACACTTTAATGTCCGGACGAAAAGATAATAAATCACCCTTCTGTGCCACTTTTTCTTCCTCCAAATATTTCGTATATTTCTTCCGGTTCCACTTGTCCACACTTTCTGCCGCGCGATCTTCCATCGACGACGTATCAATCGCGGTGCTGGACGCATATTCCAACGCTTCAAAATTGCTTATCACCATATTCACCGCCGTACAGATATTGTAGAGCGGCGCAGACATAC
>ENA-UESU01002150-UESU01002150.1-human-gut-metagenome-genome-assembly--contig:-NODE-2150-length-12980-cov-4.691002_pt1 | contig 12980 bp, 9 predicted proteins | sample MGYA00243007_ERZ508008 | MGnify/ENA primary metagenome ERZ508008 (study PRJEB26167, sample SAMN06115399) | human gut metagenome | host: Homo sapiens | place: China:Henan | collected 2016-06-23 | study...
ACATTAACTATCCCCATAGCTCTACCATTTGTAGCTGTTACTACACTATCAACCATAACGCCCGGTTTTGCAGTAACTGTCATAGTTGAATCTTGTGTATGTCCTATAGCCGCATATCTATTCGTAACACCTTCAAATTCGCCATCATCGGCAACAATATCCATATTACTGGTAATGATCATATCTTGATCCTTAATCGTACCAGACGCCCAAACGTCCCCCCCAGATATACAAACGGACATTACGCCTGCTGCAAGCAGCGAGCACAGTACTTTCCTTTGTAAATCCTTGTTTTTTACCAAGCTTTTGGATCTCATCATCAAATCCCCTTTCCAAATTTTGACCACTTTAACCACTATATTCAAAATCCTGCACCATTTTTAAACAACTTTTTTAATTATTGTAAAAGTGCTTTAAATATATTATAGCACTTTAGTACCCCCCCACAAGACATAAAGATTTTTAATAGCCGTTGTCCTTCTGCGCTTTGCCCTGACGTTTTGCCAGGCGCCCAAGCTGCTGCCAATGCTGCACGGCCCTTTCTGCTTCTCTTTTCGACAAAATAAAAACAGAGACAGCTGACCCCTTCCGGATCACGTCTCTGCTAAGTGCAGCTGGCTGTCATTCCGTAAAGGTTTAGACCCTATAGCTTTGCGTCACTGCCTTTCGACAGTTTTGCCGTTTTATATTATTTAATATTCTTTTACTTAGTAAAAGAATATCATACTTTCTATATATCTACAGGCATATTTATTAGTATTTTTAAATATTTTTCTGGAAAATATAAATAAATCAGAACGACAAAAAAGCTCCGTCAAAAAGACGGAGCTTTTGTTTATTGTTTTATTACAGCAGGCAGTTGCTTTCAATCATCAAAAACTGTATTACGGGTCTCCCAGCGTTTAAACTGGCAATAGCCCCAGGGAGCATAAATGCCAAAAGTAACAGCAGTCAGAAGCATAATGACCAGCCATTGAAAAAAGAACCCCAGCCCGGTGCCGTCGAAACGCAGCCGCCTGCCTTCAACGTAGGTATTAGCACAGATCCAGCGCTGCTGCGCTGAATAAGCCCATGGGAAAAACAAGCCCACAGTAATAATAGAAACGACAGTCGTCCAAATGAGCAACCACAAATAGCCCAAGCCTGAACCAACAAAAACAAACGGTTTATTCATTGCGACACCCCCATTTACAGGATTTAAAATCAGCAGTCGTTTACTGCATTTTTTCTACTAATAATTTATTGACCATACCAGGGTTAGCTTTGCCGCGGGATTTTTTCATGACCTGACCGACCAGGAAGCCGATTGCACGATCTTTTCCGGCTTTAAAGTCGGCAATAGACTGCGGATTTTCGGCCAGTACTTCATCAACGATAGCGGCAATAGCGCCCTCGTCGCTGACCTGCTCCAAGCCCAGCTCTTTAACGAGGACTTTCGGAGATTTGTCGGCTTTGAGCATTTCGGCAAATACTTTTTTAGCAAGCTTGCTGGACAACACGCCGCCTTTGATCAGGGCAACCATTTCGCCCAGGTTTTCCGGTTTGATCGGGAAAGCGTCGATTTCGATGCCTTCGTTGTTGAGATAGGCGGAAACGTCGCCCAAAAGCCAGTTGGCTACAGCTTTGTCATCACCTGCATTTTTGCAGGCAGCATCAAAGTAGTCGGCCATAGCTTTGGTGGCAACGATCAAGCCTGCATCATAAGCAGGCAGGCCATTTTCTGCCATCAACCGCTGCTGACGCTGAGCAGGAAGCTCTGGCAGTTCATTTTTAACGCGTTCGATCCAGGCGTCGTCTAATTCTACCGGCACCAGATCAGGTTCCGGGAAATAACGGTAGTCATGCGCTTCTTCTTTGCTGCGCATGGACAAGGTCATGCCCTGCGCGTCATCCCAAGTACGGGTCTCCTGCACAACATGGCCGCCGCTTTCAACAAGGTCGATCTGCCGCTCGACTTCGTACTCGATCGCGCGCACCAGAGCGCGGAAGGAGTTAAGGTTTTTGATCTCGGCGCGGGTACCGAACTCGGCAGCGCCTTCCGGCATGACAGAGATATTGGCATCACAGCGCAGACTGCCTTCCTGCATTTTGCAGTCGCAGACATCAGTATATTCCAAAATAGCTTTTAATTGTTCCAGGTAGGCGCGGGCTTCTTCGGAGCTGCGCATATCAGGCTCGGAGACAATCTCGATCAGAGGTACGCCGGCACGGTTGTAGTCTACTGCCGACGAGTCGGAGGTACTGATCGTAGCGCCGCTGTGGTTCAGCTTCCCGGCATCTTCTTCCATATGGATACGGGTCACGCCGATACGTTTTTTCTCGCCTTCCACTTCAATGTCGATATGGCCGCCCAGGCAAATAGGCTGATCGAATTGAGAGATCTGATAGTTTTTTGACAGATCGGGATAAAAATAGTTTTTACGGTCGAATTTATTGAATTTCTGGATATCGCAGTTCAGAGCCAGTCCCGCACGGATCGCAAATTCCACCACCTGTTTGTTGAGCACAGGCAAAGCGCCGGGCATCCCCAGGCAGACCGGGCAGACATGGGTGTTAGGCTCGCCGCCGAACTCAGTCGAGCAGGAGCAGAACGCTTTAGAATTTGTTTTGAGCTCGGCATGGACTTCCAAACCGATAACAGTAGTATATTTTTTCATTATTTGTTACCTCCTAACGGTGCCAGTACCTTGTGGTATTCGTTGGCTTGTTCAAAGGTATAGGCTGCACGCAGCACGGTTTCTTCGTCCAGCGGTTTGCCGATCAGCTGCATGCCCACAGGCATACCGTCCGCGAAGCCGCAGGGTACGGAAATCCCCGGCAGGCCCGCCATATTGACCGGAATGGTGTAAACGTCGAGCATATAGATGGACAAAGGATCCATTTTGCCGTCGATAGGATAAGCAACGACCGGGGAGGTCGGCGCCAGGATAACGTCACATTTTTCAAAAGCGCTGTCAAAGTCGCGGCGGATAAGCGTGCGCACCTGCATGGCTTTTTTATAGTAAGCATCGTAATAGCCGCTGCTCAAAACATAAGTTCCCAGCATGATACGGCGTTTTACTTCCGCGCCGAAGCCTTCTGTACGGCTGAGCGTAGTCATTTCGGGCGCGCTGGTGGCATTAGCCGCACGGAAACCGTAACGGACGCCGTCATAACGGGCCAGATTGGCGGAAGCCTCCGCCGGAGCAATGATGTAATAGGTAATGACCGCATATTCGGTATGAGGCAGGGAAATCTCAACGATCTCAGCGCCCATGGCTTCGTATTGAGCGATTGCTTTTTTCAGTTCGGCATGGACTTTGGGGTCCAGGCCTTCGCCGTAATATTCTTTCGGCAGACCGATACGCAGGCCTTTAACGTCCTGACGCAGAGCTTTGGTAAAGTCAGGCACTTCCACCGGCAGCGAAGTAGAATCATGCTCGTCCTTGCCGCAGATAGTATTGAGCACTGTAGCGGCATCGGTAACGTCGCGGGTGATCGGCCCGATCTGGTCGAGCGAAGACGCAAAAGCCACGCAGCCGTAACGGGAAACACGGCCATAGGTCGGTTTGATACCGACACAGCCGTTAAAAGAAGCAGGCTGACGAATGGAACCGCCGGTATCTGAACCCAGAGTCCAGATAGCTTCGCCAGCCGCGATAGCAGCGGCACTGCCGCCGGAGGAACCGCCGGGTACGCGGTCCAGGTTCCAGGGATTATGAGTAGCCTGGAAATAAGACGATTCGGTAGTAGAACCCATCGCAAATTCGTCCATATTTGTTTTGCCGAGGAAAATAGTTTCTTCGGCGCGAAGTTTTTTAATAACATGCGCATCATAAATCGGCACAACGTTAGCCAGCATTTTGGACGAACAGGTCGTCAAAAGACCTTTAGTGCAGATATTATCTTTGATCGCGCCGGGGATGCCGGCCAGCGGAGCGATTTTTTCACCGGCGGCGATCATGGCGTCAACCTTGGCCGCCTGTGCCAAAGCATTTTCTTTATCCAGCGTCACATAGGCTTTGACCTGATCCTCGACAGCGTCGATGCGCTCATACAGAGCTTTAGTCAGTTCCACGGAGCTGATTTCTTTATTAACGAGTTTATCATGCAGTTCATGAGCAGTGCTCTTGTAAAGATCCACAGTAGTTCCTCCCTCTCTTATTCGATAACGCGGGGCACTTTAAAGCCGCCGTTATGGACTGCCGGAGCATTTTTCAGCGCTTCTTCCTGAGTAACGCCGGGCAGAGCTACGTCCTCACGAAACGTGTTGCTGATCGGCAGCACGTACGGAGTCGGCTCGATGCCTGCGGTATCAAGCTTCTGCAAAATATCGGCATAATTGAGGATCTGATTGAACTGTTCCGTGAATTTTTCCATTTCACCCTCAGGAATAGTCAAACGGGAAAGCTGGGCGATGTATTCTACATCTTTGGTCGTGACCTTCATTTTTTCACCTTCCTATGATAAATGTTCTTCATTATATGCAATAAATCGGATATATTATATCACAAATTGTCCTATACTTCTATAATATCCATCATATACCGCTTTGCTTCAGCAACTGCCGCGGCAAAAAAATAAACCCGCCTTGTTTAATTTATTTCTTTTGCACTGTCAATCGATCTCTATTTGAATATTTTCACCTGGCTTCAATGCCTGTTTTCGCCAAATTTACAGCATTGTCACACAAAAGCGATTATAATAATAGTAGAAGGAGTGTGACAGCTATGCAAAATATCAACGCTTTCGACCATGCGGAAACTATTTTAAAGGTTTTGGCGAAGGGTGCTTTTCTTACTACTGCCGCAGGCGGCAGACACAATACGATGACGATTGGCTGGGGAGCGCTGGGCAATATTTGGGGCAAACCTGTTTTTACCGTAATGGTACGTCACTCACGCTATACGCACGAGCTGATCGAAGCCCATAACGAATTTACCGTCAGTTTTCCGCTGACAGCCGCTTTCAGTAAAGCACTGGGGCTATGCGGCAGCAAATCAGGACGTGACATGGATAAATTCGCCGCGGCAGAAATCACCCCTGCTGAAGGGCAGACCGTTAAAGTGCCCGTCATCAAAGGCGCCGGGCTGCATCTGGAATGCCGCATCGTGGAAAAACGCGAAATGGCACCGGAAAATTTTGATAAGGCTCTGGCCGACAGATGGTATGCCGATAAGGATTGGCACACCTACTACACCGGCGAGATCACAGCCGCTTATCTGGACAAATAAAAATTTTAGCTTCATAAACGCCAAACGACTGCATAATTTTTATTATGCAGTCATTTGTTTTTCTATTATATTTTTAAAAAAGCTTCTGTTCCCTTGTCTCTGTCCCCGATACTTCAGCTGCACCGCTTAGCAAGCGCAAAAATTCGGCTTCGTCGATAACAGTCACACCCAGCTGTTCCGCCTTCGTCAGCTTACTGCCTGCTTCGGCACCGGCGACGACATAGTCCGTTTTTTTACTGACGCTGCCGCTGACCTTAGCGCCCACGTCCTGCGCCATAGTCTGCGCTTCAGCACGTCCCAAAGTCGGCATCGTACCTGTAAAGACCATAGTTTTGCCATAAAAGGGATGCTCTTCGCTGACAGCCTGAACCTGCATTTCCATATTCAGACCCAGCTCTTTCAGACGGGTGAGCAAGTCGCGGTTCGACGGCGACGCCAAATAAGTAACGACGCTTTCAGCTATCTTCGGTCCAATATCGTCGATAGCGGCGATCTGCTCTGCATCGGCAGCCAGCAAATTCTCGACCGTACCGAAATGCACTGCCAGCAGCCTAGCCACCTTGGCCCCGACGTGACGGATGCCCAGGCCGAAAAGCAGCCGGTCGAAGCTCTGCTCCTTGCTGGCGGCAATAGCTTTCACTAAATTTTCCGCCGATTTTTCACCCATTCTATCCAGCACTACCAGCTGTTCTTTAGTCAGCAGATACAGGTCGCTGACGTCGCGTATCAGTTCAGCCTCCAGCAGCTGATTGATCACCGCCGGTCCACAGCCTTCGATATCCATTGCTCCTTTAGAAGCAAAATGGATCAGCCCTTCGCGTCCCAAAGCCGGGCAATGCGGATTAGTGCAGCGCAAAGCTGCCTCACCGTCTTTACGTTCAACAGCCCAGCCGCACTCCGGACATTCCTGCGGCATCGCATAAGGCTTCGTATCTTCCGGCCGTTTGCCCAGCACGACATACAGAACCTCCGGGATGATTTCACCGGCTTTATTGATGACCACCGTATCGCCGATCCTGATATCCTTCGCTTTAATAAAATCTTCATTGTGCAGCGTGGCCCTGCTTACCGTACTGCCCGACAGCCTTACCGGCGTCAATACCGCCGTCGGCGTCAGCACGCCTGTGCGCCCAACCTGGATCACGATATCCTCCAGCCTGGTTTCAGCCTGCTCAGGCGGAAATTTAAAAGCGATCGCCCAGCGTGGGTCCTTGCCTGTCGCACCTAAAATATCCTGCTGATAAACAGCGTTGACTTTAAGTACTGCGCCGTCAGTATCATAAGCCAGACTTTTACGCCGGGAGTCAAAGTCTCTGATATATTCTATTGCCGCATCGATACTTTTTACGATACGGTAATTTTCGCTGACCTTAAAGCCATAATCAGCCAGCATAGCCAAAGAATCGGCATGCTTGTCCCTGGCTCCTTCGCCTACGGCATAAGCAAAAAAACTTAACGACCGCTGCGCCGTTACGTTAGGGTCCAGCTGACGCAGACTGCCGGCAGCCGCATTACGCGGATTGGCAAATTCGCTCTCGCCGGCCTCCAGGCGTTGTTCGTTCAGCTGCATAAAAGCATGCCTTGGCATATAGATTTCACCGCGCACATCTAAAAGCTCCGGCGGCGCGGTGCCGTTTTTCATATTCAGCACCAAAGGGATCGACCGGATCGTGCGTACATTGGCTGTTACATTTTCGCCGGTCACACCGTCACCGCGCGTTGCCGCCCTTACCAAACGTCCATTTTCATAAATCAGGCTGCAGGCCAGTCCGTCGATTTTCGGCTCCATAACATATTCTACAGCGCTGCCTTCCGGCAGACCGCTGCGCACACGCTGATCAAAAGCTACCAGCTCTGCATCCGAAAAAGCATTGCCCAGACTCAAAAGCGGCGTCAGATGTCTGACCTCAGTAAATTCGGGATTCACCTTCCCGCCTACACGGCGCGTCGGCGAATCGGCAGGCACATCGTCAGGCCAGGCCGCTTCCAGCTCACGCAGGCGCACCAGCATCCGGTCATATTCTGCGTCGGTGATCTCAGGTGCATCCAGCACATAATATAAAAATTCGTGATGGCGGATCTCTGCCCGCAAATGTTCGGCCTCGTTTTTAGCCTGTGCGCGTTCCAGTTCCATGACTGCCTCCTTTATTATGCTGCCCTTCGGCGGCTTCTGTTTTTCAGGCTTTAGTCTCATTGTTTCAAAAATCAGAGTGTCAAATTTAATTTTACTATTCTATATATGGTACGGCACTTTGCCACCCAAACACTATTTAATTACAGCTTCTTCAATACTGCATACTTGGTCAGCAGGCTGCGGATACCGGCACCGGCAAACGCGATTTTCACTTCCTGCCCATCCTGCGACGATGTAACACTGACGACTGTCCCCACGCCCCATTTAGCATGGCTCACCTTATCGCCGGCCTTAAAACTGCCGCCGGCAGCAGCTCCCGCAGTGCTCATTGCCTGCTTGGGAATAAAGCTTTCCTGCCCACCCAGGAACCAGTTCGTATCACGGCTGCGTTTCTGCGGTTTTGCTTCCACCATATTGATCGTCCTGCGTTCTAATGCCGGACGTTTGAAGACCGTAACCAGATTACGCGGCACTTCCTGTAAAAACCGTGACGGCGGGTAGGACACCGTATGCCCATAAATAGTCCGCATCTTTGCATTGCTCAAAAAGAGCTGTTTCTCTGCACGGGTGATGCCAACATAACACAAGCGGCGTTCTTCTTCCACTTCTTCCTCGTTCATCAGCGTCCGCGCATGTGGGAAAATACCTTCCTCCATGCCGGCCAAAAAGACGATCGGGAATTCCAGACCCTTCGAAGAATGCAGTGTCATCAGCGTAATAGCGTCCTCACCCAGCTCGGCATCATCGATATCCGACACCAGCGCCACATGCCCCAGGAAATTTTCCAGATTATTCTCTTCTTCCGTCTTGGCAAATTCCTGCCCGACCGACATCAATTCCATCAGGTTGTCAATGCGGCTCTGCGCCTGCGCTGTATGCTCATTCCGCAGTTCTTCCATATAACCGGTCTTATTCAGCACCTGTTCGATCAGTTCCTCTACCGGCAGGTTATCAGCCTGATTCATCAAATCAAAAATGATAGCCGCCAGTTCATCCAGCTTGCTGACGAAACGGATGCTCAGTCCTTCGACCTGCGCGGCATTCGATACCACGTCAAACAACGACATCCCATTTTCAGCGGCATGGGCCTGCAGCTTGGCCAGCGTTGCATCGCCGATACCGCGGCGCGGCACATTGATGATCCGCAGCAGACTCAGCGAATCTGCCGGGTTAAAAATCACGCGCAGATAAGCGATGATATCCTTGATCTCCTTACGGTCGTAGAATTTAAGTCCTCCGACCATATTATAGGTGATCCCGCTTTTGATAAGCATTTCCTCAAAAATACGCGACTGCGTATTCGTGCGGTACAAGACTGCCATCTCGCCCAGCTTCATATTCTGCTGGCCCTGCAGCTCCTGCAGTTTTTCGATCACAAAACGGGCCTCGTCGCGTTCGTCGATAGCCTGAAAATAAGTAATCGCCACACCATTATCATTATCCGTCCACAAATTTTTAGGTTTGCGGCCTGTATTATTTTCAATAACAGCATTCGCGGCATCCAAAATAACCTGCGTACTGCGGTAGTTCTGTTCCAGCTTGATGATTTTGGCTTCGGGATAATCCTTTTCAAAATCCAGAATGTTCTGGATATCAGCACCGCGCCAGCCGTAAATGCTCTGGTCGGCATCGCCCACGACACAGATATTACGATGTCTGGCAGCCAGAAGCTTGGTTAAAAGATATTGGGCATGGTTGGTATCCTGATATTCGTCTACCAGCAGATAATCAAAACGCTCCTGATACTTGGCGCGCACTTCTTCGCTTTCCTGCAGCAGCCGTATCGACAGTACTAGCAGATCGTCAAAATCCACCGCGTTATTGACCAGCAGTTTATTCTGATAACGTTCATAGATCTCCGCAACTTTCTGATTGTAAAAATCCGAAGCAGCTTTACTGAAATCACTAACGCTCTGCAGCTGGTTTTTGGCATTGGAAATGCGCGACGCAATACCGGCCGGCTGAAAACGCTTTTCATCCAGATTCAGTTCTTTTAAAATCTGTTTAATCAGGTTCTGGCTGTCGCTGCTGTCATAGATAGCAAAATTACTGCCATAACCGCCTAATTTAGTTATTTCCATCCGCAAAAAACGGGCACAGAAAGCATGGAAGGTAAACAGCCAGACATCTTCAGCCGCAGCTCCCGCCATTTTATCGACGCGCTCGCGCATTTCGGCGGCCGCTTTATTGGTAAACGTAATTGCTAAAATACGGTAAGGACGTACGCCCTGCTGCAGCAAATGTGCGATCCGGCAAGTAAGCACCTTGGTCTTGCCGCTGCCGGCACCTGCCATGATCAGCATGGGTCCGTTGGTTGTCTGTACTGCTTCGGCCTGTTCTGGATTAAGGCCTGCTAAGGTCTCTGTCATTGGTTCCTCCGTCTATTCGGCACTGCCTGTGCCGCATCTTTTTATTTTATCGTAACTTTAATATTATTCGCTTCTGATTCACTTTTTCCTGCTATTTTATTCGCAGCAGCCAAGAAAATAAATAAGCACTGAAAATAAATCCAGTGCTTTTACTTTATTCTCCTTGTGCCAGCCTGATGACTATTTCTGTATCGGCAGGACAAAACTGATACTGCAGCAGTTCTGCCGGCCGTACCCATAAAATTTTCTGATGTACGCTTTTTTGCGGCACACCGCCGGTTATTTTGGCGGCAAAAAAGGAAAGCCCTATTTTATTATCCGGATAAGTGTAACTGGTTTGCTCAAGCAGAGCCACAATATCTATCTCTATCCCCAGCTCTTCCCAGCATTCACGTACTAAGCAGTCTGCAGCTGTTTCACCCGCTTCCTGCTTGCCGCCCGGAAACTCCCATAAAAAGGCGCAGCTGCCGCCTGCACCGCGCTGGCAAATCAGTATTTCTCCTGCTGTATTACGAATAATCGCCGCCGATACCAAAATCATAACCTTTACCCCGATCCTTATTGTTATAACAGCATTGTACCACAAAATACCTCCTGTTTTCATAAAAAATACTCCGCCGCAGCGGAGTATTTTTTTACTGCCGCTCTTAATGGTCAAATAAACGTCTTACATCACGAAATAAAATCCTCAGCTATCGGCATTCAGGGCCATTACCAGCTCCAGACGCGTATCGACGCCTAATTTGCGGTAGATCCCCTGCAAAGCCTTTTTCACTGTTATCTCGGCAATAAACATTTCCGCGGCAATTTCCGCATTAGTCCTGCCCTGCACAACAAAGTTTGCGATCTCGGCCTCCCTGGCAGTCAAAGTTTTGCCGCCCATGATATACGAAGCTTTGTGCTTGATATTTTTTAAATTTTCCTGATATACTGCACCCAGCTCCAATATCTTTGCCAGCAGCTCCGGTTCACCGCTGTTTTGCTGTGCTGCTTTTTTGAGCAGCGGTTCCAGCACGTCAAAATTTTCCACAAAAGGCATCACGATCCCGTCTGCAGCCGCCAGCACCAGTGCCCGGTTCAATTCGCTCAAAGCTTCGTTTTCATGCTGCAGACCGTCCTGTGCCGCAGCGCTGTAGACAGCGGCATAAATACTCAGTAAAAAATTATTAAAACTCCGCGCCGCCGCTTCAAATTCACGCAGCTGCCCCAAAAGCGGCAGATAGTCCTTCTGCAGCAGTAAATAGCGTCCATAAACGATATATAAACAGCCCCAGGCTGAATAAAGCAGACCCGATTTCTGAAAATCACCCTTCTGCAGCCAGCTAACGAGCAGTTTGCCCTTATCCCCCAGCTGCAGATCGATCCAGGCGCGGCTGGCTTCGATAGTTTTGCGGTATAAATGCTCCTGCACTGCCGTCTGCAGAGTATCCAGCCGTCTGCTGATCTCACGGACACGTTTTTTATTACCTAAAGCTATACTGATACGCAGAGCAATAAATTCAGCACACAGCTCTACGCTGACCTGTTCGTTGCGCCGTGAAACATTCAGTGCTTCCGTTGCCAAAATAAACGCTTTTTCCCAATAACCGCGCTGAAAATACGCTTCCGATGCCAGTACATATTCAGAACCGGCGCCGTGATTCTGCACCAGACGGTAATAATATGCCATAGCCTGCGGAAAAACATCCAGGGTTTTCTGCAGCGTACCGGCCTGACGGTAAAACATAAACAAAATAGAATTGGCACCGCCGCCCCAGATAGTCTGCGGCGAGAAAAAGCGTACCGGCTGCCGCAGCAGCTGCAGCGACTTTTTAAAATAAGCCGCCATGGCTTCCACATCATTATACTGGGTCTCACCCAGCAAAAACTCCAGCTCGCCCAGACACTGCTCCCGTTCCTGTCTGTCCTCCAGCTGCCCAATATATTTCCGCAGCTTCCTGATTTCCTGCTGCAGCCATTCGTTTTCCCCGCTCAAAAACAGCCACAGCGCATAAATCAATCCCGCTTTGATATGCTTTTGCCTGATCGTTTCAGGCGCTTCGCCAAAATAAGCCATAATTTTATTTTTATAATTGTTCTCAAAGCTGCAGCCGCGGTCTTTTTCAAAAACGGTCAGCATCTTGTCATAATCGCCGGCTGTATGATAGTAGCAAAAGGCTGTCAGAAAATCGTTCTGCAGCTCATACCACTGACCACTGCGCCGGCACAAACGACGCCGTTCTGTATCCGGCAGTTCTGCTCCCAGACGCTGCAGATAGACTTTGAATGCATTATGGATATGGTATTGTCCTCTCAGCAGCTCATAACTGATAAAGCCATGTCTGAGCGCCAGATTTTCCAGCAGAGCTGGCGCCGCATCATTTTCCGTTATATAAGCAGCCTGGCGGCCACTAAAATCCTCATTTAAAATAGACAGCTCTGTTAAAAGTGTTTTTTCCGCTTCGCTGCAGGAATTATAAGCCACGGCCTGTACCAGCCGCAGCAGTTCTTCGCCTGTTTGCGGGCTCTGCCCATTGTGGTACTGCCGCAGATACAGATATAGGGCGCTGACCCAGCCTTCTGTAGCAGCCAGCAGATTTTCTGCGGCACGACGTTCTAAAACTATCCCGTTTTTACGATAATAAACAATAATATCACTCACTTCAAAAGCAAAATCCTTCGGCTGCAGATACAGACACTCACCTTTCAGGACCAGCTCATCCAAAGTGAAATCCGGCGGCCGCTGTGTCAGCAGCACAAAATGCCAGTTGGGCAGATCAGCTTTCGCCAGCGCCAGCAGCAGCTTATCACAGTCCTCGCTGCCCAGCAGATGATAATTGTTCCAGACGAAAACAACCGTTTTTTTCAAATTCGATGCCTGCAACACTTCGATAACCCGCTGACGGGTCGCCGCATTACGCGGCAGTTCCTGCCAGGTCAGCGAAGCAGTATCTACACCAGCAGTCTGCAGCGATTTGACAAAGCAACGCCAAAAAGCCGCTTCCGCTCCTGTATAACAGGTATCCCACAGCATATCTACAGAAAGAGAAAGCAGCACTTTTTTCACAGCAGTCGTTTTACCATAACCGAAAGGGGCAGCCGCAACTGTCAGCGGCACTGCCAAAATCTGAGCCAGACGTTCTTCCAAAGCCGGCTTCAAATATATTTTTTTAGGAAAAGCTTCGGATTTTTTCTGCATCGCTTCTACCCCTTTAAAGATTACGATTATTCGTCAGCACAATTATTTATTATAGTTATATTGTACCGTAAATGCCAATTTAAATA
>ENA-UESU01002161-UESU01002161.1-human-gut-metagenome-genome-assembly--contig:-NODE-2161-length-12942-cov-6.827750_pt1 | contig 12942 bp, 8 predicted proteins | sample MGYA00243007_ERZ508008 | MGnify/ENA primary metagenome ERZ508008 (study PRJEB26167, sample SAMN06115399) | human gut metagenome | host: Homo sapiens | place: China:Henan | collected 2016-06-23 | study...
AGTGACGGAGGATGTAAAGAAGTAACAGTTCTCTGGAGCGTTCCAATGCCTGAACTGAAAGAGGGCTTTGCTTGTACAAATATCAGATTAGAAATTTTAATAGATCAATAATTATGGCAGGAGAAGTTAGACCTATCGCTATGGGCGTAGGTGGAATTAAATTTGGAACAGTCGGTGACGGCGTTCCCGGTGCAGATCTCAAAGATTATCCCCTTCCGACCAAAGGAAGTGTTGCATTCAACTTTGCAGATCCCAAAGAAGTGAAGATTGAAGTAGAAGGTAGTGAAGAACCTTTTTATGTTGAACTTGTGAAAGATACGACAGATTATGTCGAGTTCTCCATCCCTACTCCATCAAATGAGGTTCTCAAAGAACTGGCAGGCGGTGAAGTAGATACAACAGGCGGAAAAAACATCTGGAAAAAGCCTCTTAATACTCCTTCTATTTCAAAAACGTTCCAGTGCGAAACATTACCTAAAAACGGTAAGAAGGTCGTTTATACCATCGTGAATGGTAAGATCGCCTCAAAGATTTCGCAGGCTCCCGGATCAGAACAAGCAGAGTTGTTGCTTGTTCGTGTATATATGCAAGCTGCTGTTACTGTAGACGGTAAGAGACAGACCGCTTTTATGCGCGAAGTAGTTACTATTGCCGAAGGCGGAGAAGCCCCAGCTAATGCAGCGAATGTCGAAAGCGGAGAAGCTGCTCCAAGTGGTGCGAAAAAATAATTAACGGTCCTGTATAGCTTAAGTTGGTTAGAGCGCTACATTTATTAAGTAGAGACCGGCGGTTCGATTCCGTCTACAGGAACAAACTATTGAAGGATGGAGCTGAAAGTATTGAAGGTTAGTTGCAAATAACCGGAAGTATTGCCCGGAAGTACAACGGGCTAGGCTCCTTGAGGAAATTATGAGTATAAAGAACTTATTTCAGCAAGAATCGGAATCTGTAACGGAGCAGCCTGTCAAGATTCCATTTGATTTTACTAACCGAGATTCTATTCCAAAAGGAAAGGATCCCGGTGATTGTATTGTAATAAAGCCTATCACTGTCCGGACATGGTTTAGAATTCGTCCGCTTCTCCTTGAAATTGAAAAGGAAGATATTGATAAAATGATTGTGAAAGATGGTGAGCTGAATGCTGATTTTCCAGAATTGATGAATAAATATGGAGGACTACTTCTCGATGTCGTTTGCCTGGGCATTCATAACAAGCCTAGTGATCCGCCGGCATGGTTTAAAAAAGCCCTCATTGACAATACGACATGGGAGGATATACGCATATTATTCAATGCAATCATATATCGCATAGGGTATCACCCTTTTTGTACCTCTATCACGATGCTTCGGAACGTGAGCCCGCTACGAGAGACGGAGATAATAGCCGCTCGGAAGAATCTGCAAAGTTGGAAGGATATAACCAAAGCAGATTCTTAGTTATTGCAAAAGAAGCTCTAGGATTAACGTTTAATCAGACGTTGGATAGTAGCTATGGATTAATAGAGATATTGCTTCAGGAGTACTCATTTGTGATGAGACAGCGTAATAAGACGACTGACGAAGACGGAAATGTTGAAGGGCAAGATTACGAGTGGGTAGAACTTCCCTCTTTCGATGATCCTAGTAAGACGGTCAGGATAAAGAAATATAATGATATTGTCGGAAAGGTCAAATGATAAGGTAATTTGCTACTGTGTTTATATATTAGGTTAACTGTTTTTTTATAAATTGGTTTAGAGTATTGCGATCCCTTGTATCTGTGAAGATATAGGGGATTATTTTTTAATCTCCTGAAGCTTCTGATTGAGAGATGTATTATCCCGCTGTAGATTCTCAATCAATCTTTTCTGATAAGCGAGCATCCCTTCAATTCTTCCTTCATCCTTGCCCTTCTTGTAAGCAGCATTGATTTCTTCTTCTGTGTAGTTCCTTTTATTCGCTACAGATACGTTCTCATTTTCCTTGGTCATGGCGCTAATGAATAGTAATTTATATATTATAGAAAAAGGCTATCTCTCCCCTATTCTTTCCGACCAAGGAACATAATCTATTGCAACGCATTAGGATTATGTAGCAAAGGGAATTGATAGCCTATATTGTGGTATAGTAGGCGAATCAACTCCCTAATACGTTGAAATAAAAATCGTTCCTTGGTCTTAGAACACTGCAAAGATGCTTATTCTTCTCGAAATAGCCAAATTTTACCTCCTCTTTATATTTTAAGAATAAATGCTATATGGGTATTCAGAATAAAGATGGTGCGTTATATTTCGCTACAGGTATAGATAATTCAGGGCTATATTCCGGGCGTCAAGAAGCGATGGGAATCATAAAGGCAATGGCCGGTGAAATTACCGCTTTTGATGTATTCGGAGGGATTGGCATTAGTGCGGGAATCGCTTTTACTCAAGCAGCCAAAGAAGCATATAACTTCGAAAAGCAGTTCCAGCAAAGCATGAAAGAAGTTGCTACTCTTTCAAGCGGGATAAAAGGCAGTCTTACCGATTTTATGAATAGCGTTATTGATATGACTAGAGAGGTTCCAGTCGGAGCCGTAGAGTCAGCGAAAGCACTATATCAGATTGTATCTGCAGGACATGATGGAGCGGATGCTATGAATATTCTAAAAGTATCTGCTAAGGCTGCTATCGGCGGCGTTACAGAAACGGCTACTTCGGCAGATGCTATCACTACAATTCTTAATGCATATAAAAAAGGAGCTTCTGAAGCAGAATCTGTTTCTGATATGTTATTTACCACAGCCAAGCTTGGTAAAACTACAATGGGAGAACTTGGAAAGAGTATTGCTCAAGCTGCTCCCATTGCCTCGTCCTTCGGTATTGATATTGAAGACGTGCTAGCAGCTGTCGTATCAATAACCAAACAAGGTGTTCCAACAGCCGAAGCGATGACTAAAATACGTGCGGCAATTATGGGAACGGCTAACCATTTAGGTGATGCAGCCTTTTCCGGACGTTCTTTCCAGGAAGCATTACAGCTGATCTATAATGAAGCAAACGGAAGTACTACAAAAATGAAAGAATTATTGGGTACCGACGAAGCTTTACAGGCTGCACTAATGATAACCGGACAAAATGCAGTAGGTGCTGCGTCCGATCTGGAACAAATGAAAAATGCAACAGGTGCCGCAGAAGCTGCTTTTATAGAAATGTCCTCATCAGCCGAGAATCAAATGAAGCTTCTTGGTAATAATATAACAGCTGCCCTTCGCCCGTTAGGAAAAGAAATCTTAAAGGAAATATCCAGTGCAGCGCAATCTATGAATGAAGCCTTTGCTGACGGAAGCGCTCAAGAAGCATTGAAAGAAATAGGAGCATTAATAGTTGTTGTTACGACTGCCCTTGCAGGATACAAAGGCAGTATTCTTGCTGTAAGTACTGCTAAGCAAGTATATGCAACGGTAACAGCAATTGTAAATCGACAGCGTGCTATTGAGGCCGCTGATTTAGTCCTAAAGAAAGGCTTGTACGCTATTGAGGCAACAATGATTGCAAAGAATACATCTTCTCGTATCTTATTGACAAAAGCCCTCAAAGCTCAAACTATTGCACAACTAAAAAATGCTGCTGCAATGTTAACTAATCCTTATGTATTAGCAGCTGCCGCATTTGCAGGGCTTGGGTATGCAATTTACAAATATGCTACAGCAGAATCTGTCTCCGAAAGAGCTATAAGAAAGCATAATGCTGCTATGGAGACTCAAAAAAAACATTTTGATGAATTGAAAAATAAGGCAGAAAGTCTTGTCAATATTATAAGAGATGAAACATCCAGTCAATTTGATAAATTAAGTGCATACAAACAACTTCAATCTATAATGCCAAATGTTTTAAAAAATCTTGATTTAGAGAAGATTAAAACAATGGAACTCCATGATATTTTAAAACTACTCAACAAAGATAAAAATGAGCAATATGTAATGGGGATTAAGGTTAGAGCTGTTATGAAGCAAGAAGAACTTGATGCAGCTACCGCTGAATGGCAAAAGGCTATCGATGAAGCTGAAAAAAACAGAAAAGATGGTATTGAAGATCCAGGATTAAGTATAAGAATTGGACGATTAGCCAAAAAGAAGAATGAAGCTGCAGAGTCTGCCCGTCTTGCAAAAGAAGAAGTAGAGAAAATAAATGAAATTCAGAAGAAAGCAAAGGAAGAACAAAAGAAAGAAGAAGAAAAAGCTGCCATTCAAAATAAAGCCTTTTGGACAAAACAAAAAGAAGATGCTACTAAAGCATTGGAATCAATCGCTTCAGCACAAAAGAAGCAAATGGATGCCGGAAAGTTCAAAGGGATAGATTCTGCTGTGGTAAAGTCTTATAAAGAAAATGTCAAGAAGCTAAAGGAGGCTGAAAAAGAATTAAAAGTCTATGATTCATCTTCCAAGCAGGACGACCAAGCTCACAAGCTCCGAGAAGAACAGGAGAAATATAAACTCCTACTAGATAAGCAGAGCAGAGAGCAGCAGCGCATGAAAGAAGACTCTGCAAATGAACTCGAACAACTTGAAATCAACAAGCTCAAAGAAAGTAGTGAAAAGGTCCTTAGACAAAGGAAACTCAATCATAAGCTAGAGTTACAGGCTATCGATCGTGAAGCAGAGGATAAGAAATTACAAGAAATTGAAAAAGCTCGTTCAGCTTTTGAAGCTAATCCACAAAATAAAAAGAAAACCTTCAATGCATCAGCATATGTCAAGTCAGAGCCAGTAAAGAAACAGTTTGATGCATTTGATAAAGTTGCTAATGAAAAAAAGGAAACTACAGATTTAAAGTACAATCGTGGGGATGATTTAGCTGATTTGCTGAATCAGTATCAAGACTATACGGACCAACGCCTTGCTATTGAACGAAAATTCAACGAAGATATTGCCACCTTGCAGGAACAACGTAAGCAAGCGGTTAAGAATGGAGATACAGAACAGGTTGAACAAATTGATCGGTCTATTGCTCAAGCAACAAAGAACAAGGGAATGGAATTGATGGGCCTGGATTACGATAAGTTGAAAGAGTCTCCGGAGTATGTTCGTGCATTTGAAAATCTGAAAGAAACGTCTTCTGAAACTCTTAATTCTCTGCTTACTCAATTAGAGAATGCAAAGAGTACGGCTGCCAAAGTTCTTTCCCCGGACCAGCTTCGCGAATATACTAGTACTATTCAATCAATTATGGATGAATTGGATTCACGTAACCCGTTTCAATCATTATCTGACAAGAAGAAAGAATTAGCAGAAGCAGAGGAAGAGTTAGCTAATGCGCAAATGGAATTAGAGAATGCCCGTCAGACTGCCGAGGCTGTCAAGGGTGGAGCACAAATAGAGAATGGTGTCAAGTCCTCAAAATTCAACGAAAAGACTGGTAAAATTGATTCCACAAAAGCTTATCTGACCGAGGCACAGGCTTTGGATAAAGTAAAAGAAAAGACTTCGAGATACAATGAGGCGAAAGATAAGGTAGTACAAAAGGATGCAAAGGTAAAGAAAGCAGAAAAAGACGTAAAAGCACAGTTGGATGAATTATCAGACGCATTAACTGATGTTGGAAAATCAATCGGTGGACCGGCCGGAGAGATTATTTCTTTAATTGGTGAAATAGGAACCTTTGCATTGACTGCTATGAGTGGTGTTGAAATGGCCGCAGATGCATCGGCTAACGCTATCAGTACAGTTGAGAAGGCATCTGTTATTCTTGCTGTTATTAGTGCCGTTATACAGGTAGCAACAAAGATTTTCAGTATGTTCACTAAGGACGATACGACAGAAAAATACGAGAAAGCGAAAGAAACGTATGAATCCTATATTAATATTCTTGATCGGATAATTGAGAAACAGCTGGAGTTAGCGGAGACCTTGACAGGAGATACCGCAAACGCTGTTTATGAAGCTGCTATTGCCAATATCAAAGAACAAAGCGCAAATGCCCGAGTACTGGGGCAACAATACTTAAATTCTGGTGCTTCTGGAAAGTCACACTCAAAGGGTTATGATGAAGTAGATGATATGTCCGGTGAAGGTTGGAAACAAGCTGCAGAGGCATTAGGCATGTCCGTAAAGGAATTTAAAAAGAAAATGGGTGGTCGTATGACTGGATTATTTGATTTGACCGATGAGCAACTTGCGGAACTTCAGGAACATGCCGGTATCTTCTGGTCTCAACTTGATTCAGACACGCAGAAATTTGCAGATCAAATCGCAAATGGTGTCGGGCAGGTAGCGGAGGTGCTGGAACAGCAAATAGCTGATACCACGCTTCTTGATTACAGCTCTCTTCGTTCAGACTTTCAGGACTTGCTTAATGATATGGACGCCGATTCTGCCGACTTCGCTGATAACTTCGAGGAATATATGAAGAATGCCATCGTAAATTCTATGCTTAAAGAAGAATTCATGGACAGCTTAATGGCTTGGAGAGAAAAACTTAACAATGCTATGGATGACGGTGTGACTGAAGATGAGTATAATGCACTGAAGGCAGAAGGGCAACAGCTCTCTAATGAAATGAAAGCAAAACGAGATGCAATGGCAGAAATGTTCGGCTGGAATGATAACGACGATGAGCGTGAGGCATCAAAGAAAGGATTTGCTTCAATGTCGCAAGATTCAGCCAACAAACTAGATGGAAGCTTTGCTGTAATGACTTCGCATACTTATTCTATAAATGAGGAAGTTAAGAGTATTAATTCAGGAACAGAGAAAATAGCAGAGAAACTGTCATATCTAATAAATATGGATAAGAATATGGCTGAAATGCTTCGGGGTAATGATACTATTGTTTCCCATTTATCGGATATCTCCAATTACACATCTAACCTTGTGGAAATAAGAGAGTTCATGTACGCTGTAAAGCTGGGAATAGACACGTTAAACACTAAAGGTATAACATTAAAGCGATGAAAGGGCAATTATTGATTGACGGAATAGAGGCATATACCAGCTTGGGTATATGTGTTACAAAGGGAAGTTATAATAATCTTGTAGCATTTCCTGCCATGAAGGAACCAGATAAGAATGATTGGCCGGAGGAGGATGGACAAGAATTCGATCTTTCTTGTCCTGCATTGGATACGGCCGAAGTAAGCATTGAATTTGCGTATATAGGCAGTTTGGGTATTGGTGGATTGATTGATATACTTTCTGACTTAAGCTATCATGAATTTTACTTTCCTTTCATTGACAGGAGTTATAAGTTACGTCTGTCTTCCCAAAGCAGCTATGTTATTAATCCGAGCCTTGAAGTTGCTAAATTTATTTTTAGTAACGACTTCCCCCGAGAAGTCGATTACGAATACCAGGAGCCCGTAAATGAGCTTCCAATGCCTAAAGGTTACGAGATTGATGACAAAGACTTATCCGATTATGGCGTAGTCGTATTGCAAGGTAGTAATGCTGAAATACTAAAGGCTCCGACGGTAAAAAAGAACCTATTACAGAATTTCAAGCGTCAAGACGGAGCAATCTACGATGGTGAAGTTGTGAAATTTCAGACGAAAGAAGTATCTCTCAAATGCCTAATGCGTACCAGAACAATTGAAGCATTCTGGCGTAATCACGATGCCCTACTCCATGATCTCACAAAACTGTCTGCCAAGGTCGATGATGAAGGATATGAGTATTCCGATGCGGAACGTATATTTTATTGTGATGAATGGAGTGAAAGCTATCCCTGCTATTATAAGAGTTGTCAGACGAATGATTTCATGCTAAATAACGGTGTATGGTGGGAGTTCACTTTGAAACTCGTATTTACCAGCTTCCGGATCGGAGAAACGGAGTTCTTGCTTTCATCCGAAGCGGGCGAATTTATCATAACAGAGGACGGAGAGTTTTATATAGATTTAAATTGATTTGCTATGCCATTAAAGAAGAAAAAAATATCAGAACTGAACGAAGCCAGCGACATGAAAGGCTTCTTCACTATCGGCTACCGAGTAATCAACGGAGTTAAGACTAGCCTTAAATTTGGTTTAGAGAAGATTCAGACTGCCTTGGATAATATGCTCAAGGCTACGAGTGATGCAAAAACAGCTACTACCGATATGCGGCAATTAGAAGCAACTGTTGAAAGCAATGAATCAGCCCGTGAAACAGCCGAATCCCGTCGTAATGCTTCCGAACAATCCAGGCAGACAGCCGAAACGAATCGTTCCCGTGAAGAGCAAGCCCGGGAAGCTGCTGAATCAGTGCGTATCACTAATGAGAATGCACGTAAGACCGCTGAAACAGGACGATCTACTGCGGAAACTGCACGGGATAATGCAGAAAAGAAACGTGCTACCGCTGAAGGTACACGAGAAGCTAACGAGCAGGTTAGAAAAGATTCCGAAACAGGAAGAAGAACAGCAGAAGCCGAGAGAGTAGCTTCCGAATCAGCACGTAAATCTGCCGAAACTTCCCGTGTGTCCGAAGAAGATAAAAGAAAGACTTCCGAAACAGAACGCGTTACGGCTGAAACCGGACGTTCCTCTGCCGAGAATATAAGAAAGCAAAATGAAGATGCGCGTAAGTCGGAAGAAGCGGCCCGCGTAACTGCTGAAGGTAAACGGGTAATTGCTGAATCCGGACGTGTTGATACAGAAAATAAACGTGTCTCGGATGAACAAACACGTAAAAGCAATGAAGATGCACGTAAGACTGCTGAAACAGGTCGTTCTTCTGCTGAATCGGAACGTGTGAAGGAAGAAGATAAACGGAAAACCGCTGAAACAGGTCGTTCTACCGCTGAATCTACCCGTGTTTCTGCCGAGGATAAGCGGAAAACAGATGAAGCGACAAGAGAAACAAATGAAACCTCGCGTGTGGCTGCCGAATCTAACCGTGTTACCGTCGAATCCGAACGTGTATCTGCCGAAGCAGCCCGCAAGTCAGCGGAGACAGGCCGGGTATCAGAAGAAAACAAGAGAAAGGCTGCTGAAACTTCCCGCGCTACGTCTGAAACTTCCCGTTCGTCAGAAGAAGATAAGAGAAAGCAGAATGAAGATGAGCGTAAAACTGCTGAAGGTACTCGCGGATCAAATGAGACTAAGCGTGTAAATGCCGAAACGGAGCGTGTCGAAGCAGAGTCTCAACGCAAGTCAGAGTATGCCGGTATTGTGCAGGAAATGACGCAAGCAACAGAAGAAGCCACCGGACAGATTGCTCTTGTCAAGCAATTAACAGATGATGCGAATGCAGCTAAGAATGCATCTGTTGAGCAGACGGCTCTTGCAAAGAAAGCTACAGATGCGGCTAATACTGCGGCTGGTAGTGTTAATGCAGCTAAAGATGCGGCTAATACTGCGGCTGCAGGGGCCAATGCTGCCAAAGCTGAATCAGAAGCTCAAACCGCCTTAGCGAAGAAAGCGACAGATGAAGCAAATGCGGCTAAAAATGCATCTGTAACACAGACAGGATTAGCAAAAAAAGCGACTGACGATGCGAACGCTGCTGCATTGGCGGCTAACAATGCGGTTTCAGGAGTTGACGCAAAAGTGAAAGCTGCAGTCGATGCGCTTGTTGCCGGTGCTCCGGATGCTCTCGATACACTTATTGAGTTAGCGAACGCACTTAACAATGATCCTAACTTTGCTACGACGATGGCAACAGAGCTGGGAAAGAAACTTAATATTTCTGATATTGTTAATAATCTGACAAGTGGAGGGACTAATAAAGTCCTTTCTGCCGAACAGGGAAAGGCATTGAAAGCAGCTCTGGATACACACAACCATGATAGCAGATATGAACTGATAATCACTAAACTTACAGCCTTTAATAAGAATTTTGGGACTAGTGCTGGGACCGTGTGCGAGGGTAACGACGCCCGGTTAAGCAATGCAAGAACTCCGTTAGCTCACACGCATAAGAAAGCGGATATTAGCGACTTCCCAACCTCGATGCCGGCAAGCGATGTACCTGCATGGGCGAAAACAGCTTCTAAGCCAGCCTATACAGCAAGCGAAGTAGGTGCATCTCCATCTAATCACAATCATGCAGGTACATACGAACCTGCATTCACTAAAAACTCTGCCTTTAATAAGAATTTTGGTAGTGCAGAAGGAACCGTATGCGAGGGAAATGATGCTCGGTTAAGTGACACACGTGTACCGAAAGCGCATACTCACAAGAAGTCTGAAATAAGTGATTTTCCAACTTCGATGCCAGCAAGCGATGTACCTGCATGGGCGAAGGCTGCAAGTAAACCATCCTATACAGCTTCCGAAGTTGGTGCGTCTCCGTCGAATCATACTCATACAGGGGTCTATCAGCCAGCAGGAAGTTATGCAGCGAGTTCGCATAAACACGGAGCAACGGATATAACTCCTGATGGTACTCACCGCTTTGTTACTGATGCAGAAAAAAGCACTTGGAATGGTAAAGCTGCAGGTAATCATAATCACGATTCAGTATATCAACCTAAAGGTAGCTATGCACCGTCTTCTCATAAACATGCAGCAACAGACGTGACCGAAGATACTACCCACCGATTTGTAACGGATTCTGATAAGACAAATTGGAATGGCAAGGCAGCAGGAAATCATAACCATGCAGGAGTATATCAACCGGTAGGCAGTTATGCCCCCGCTTCGCATAAGCACGGAGCGTCAGAAATAAATGAAGATGCCACACACAGGTTTATGACGGACGAGGAACGGGAAAAACTGGACGGAATAGCGGCAGAAGCCAATAAATACATACATCCGGACAAACACCCGGCGAGTATGATTGAAGAAAGCACGTCAAGAAAGTTTATGACCCAAGACGAAAAAACGCTACTAAGTTCTCTCGGGACTACGTATGCTTTAGCTGATCTATCGAACGCAATGAGCGTAAACCTATCCTTGAACGGTTATGCAAAATTCAATAATGGATTACTTGTACAATGGGGCAGAGTTGGAGGTTCATCTACAGCTTCGTATAGTGTGACTATGCCTACATCTTTTTATAATACTGAATATAAAATATTTGCAACTGTATATAAGCCTAGTAGTGACTCCGCCGTATATTCATCATCTCCTTTGGCAATAAATAAAACAGTTAGTAGATTTTATTTGAATAGAAATTATGCAAGTGGGGGTACTACTGGATTATCACAAGAATCATGGGACTGGTTTGCGATCGGTCGCTGGAAATAACTAAAAAACAAATATTATGAAGTATTGGAAAAATGGATTCTACGATGAACCGGTAGACGGTTCAGTAGAAATAACGGATGAGCATTACAATCAGCTATTAGATGGGCAGTCTAACGGTTTACTGATAGTTGAAAGTAAGAATGGATACCCAATTTTGGTAGAATATGAGTACGACATCGAAGAAGTACGAAAAATGAAAATATCTGAAATACAGATATTTGATAAGTCTGCAAATGTCAATTCTTTTGATTTATTGGGTAAAAGCATGTGGTTAGATAAAAGTACACGTGTTGGATTATTTAACTCAATTTCGATTGAAAAAAATGCTGGTAAATCAGATACCGTGTTGTGGTATGATGCTATAAAGTATATCATTCCAATTTCTGACGCTTTAGCTATGTTGAATGCCTTAGAACTGTATGCACTCAACTGCTACAATGTGACACAATCGCACATCTCAGCAGTCAAAGCATTGCAGACTATTGAGGAAATCGAAAACTATGATTATACGGTCGGTTATCCGGTGAAACTTAGCTTTCCCGGGTAACCAGTCTTGAAATTGTATGCTTCAATTTCTTCTTTTGTGTATAGCTGATTGATAGAGTTTATATGCCTTTGTGTCGTATCATAGCACGCAAGGGCATATAACTCTATCTGTTGTAACATATAAATAGCCTTTTCGACAGGCAAAACAAACAGAGTATCACCCAGCCAGATATTTGTTTCAGATCGTCCGGATGCCTTTTCGATTGCAATAGAGTTCATAAGACCTACGCGAGTAGCTTTATTCCACCATCCATGCGTATTATCTATACAGAACTGATTCACCATGTCAGAGGAATCATATAGACTTAATTCATTGAGCTTGTGTGCTCTAATCTCTTCAATAGAGGGTTCATATATAGCTAAGATCGGATATCCCTTTTGGCTTTCAGCTATGAGTAGCCCGGCCGATTGTCCTACCAATAACTCCTGATAATGCTCTTCTGTAATTTCTACCGAACCATCTATAGGTTCATCGTAGAATCCTTGTTTCCAATACTTCATGATATTTGTTTTTAAATTATTTCCAGCGACCGATCGCAAACCATGTAAAATTCCAGCCAGTCCAAACGATAGCCGGAGTTGAATTTATTCCGCGAGTGAGAACTTTACAATATGATGTATATTTACCATTAAGGTCATACCCCGGAGCATATATAAAAGATTCACTTGTATTATTTACTGCTCCAGTGAAATAAATGTTATAATCAGTATTATAGAAAGTGGTAGGAAAATATAGACTAATTGCTCCCCCCGTTGCTCCTGCTCTTGTTCCCCATTGCATTAATAAGCCATTACTATACCTAATATATCCATTTCGTCCTAGACTCAGACCAGCCGATTGAATTGCATTAGTTCCGAGAGAACTTAGTATGTTTTTTTCATCCGTCGTCATGAATTTTCTTGTCGTACTTTCTTCAATATCTGCTGCAAGATGAGTATGCGAACTTGCTGCATAATTACCTTTCGCTTGATAAACCGAATCGTGGTTATGATTCCCTTCGGCTTTACCACTCCATGTGTTCTTTTCGGTATCAGTAACAAAACGATGAGTAGCATCCAAAGTTATTTCACTAGCTGTATGACCGTGTGATGAAGGAGCATAACTGCCTTTAGGCTGATAAGCCGAGTCATGATTGTGGTTACCGGCTGCTTTACTATTCCAAGTGGATTTGTCCGAATCTGTCACAAACCGATGTGTTGAATCAGGAGTAATATGAGAAGCATCATGAGTATGTGATGCTGCGGCATAATCACCGAGCGGCTGATAATCTG
>ENA-UESU01002162-UESU01002162.1-human-gut-metagenome-genome-assembly--contig:-NODE-2162-length-12942-cov-4.185154_pt1 | contig 12942 bp, 9 predicted proteins | sample MGYA00243007_ERZ508008 | MGnify/ENA primary metagenome ERZ508008 (study PRJEB26167, sample SAMN06115399) | human gut metagenome | host: Homo sapiens | place: China:Henan | collected 2016-06-23 | study...
GCGCGAAGTTACGAAAAAGCGGATAATTATGCAAATCTAAAAAAATAACTCCGGCCGGAGCGTGCGGTTTGTGCGCACATTCCGGCCGGAATATTATTGCGAATTAACGGGGAAATCAGAAGCGGAAACCGAGCGAGATGCGGAACGAAGAGTTTTTCAACGAAAGTTTCTTGTCGTTGTTGTAGGATGCTTCGCCGGTGACCGTGTCGTAATCCCAGTCCTCTTCATCCTCGCTGATGATCGAGTTGTATTTGGCTTTGCCCCAGCGACCTTCGAAGCCGAGTGTGAAGTATTTCCACTGGAAGTTCATGCCGAAATCGTAGGCTGCGACGAATGCCCAGCTTGCTTCGGTGTCGCCCTTGTGGTTTTTATACAGTACAGCCGATGCTGAGGGGTTGAAGTGTCCGTAAAGGTTTACGCGAAGGAAACGCAGTGCGCTGTTGGCGCTTGAGAAAGGAACGAATGCTACAGCCGGACCGATGCCCACACCGAGATGGAGCTGCTGGGTATCAAGGTTCTCGGTGTCGAATTCCTCGTCATCGTAATCATAGTCGTAGTCGTAATCGTAATCATCGTCGAAATCGAAGCCGTTGTCCCATCCTTCGAGCTGAACGCCATTGAATTTGGGATATTTCTTGTATTTAACATAGCTGATGTCGAACCAGCGGGCGTCAACGCCGACTTTGAGGCGGTTGCCTGCCCATCCGGCACTGCGCGGCCAGAGATATGTTGTACCGGTGCTGAAGGAGAAGCCGGATTTGCTGTCGTACTGCAGGGGTATTTCAGAATCGGTGAATTTCAGGCTCTGGTGTGTGATGTAGCTCAGAGTGATGCCCTTGTTGCGTTTCCATACATCAAGGTTTTCCGAATCCTGAGCCATGGCGGGCTGAGCCAGCACTAAGGCAGCGATTGCGCCGAATAGAAGTTTTTTCATTGCGGAAGTAATTTGTTAGAGTTTGTAGATTGGTTTGTATCAGTACAATAATGTCTCAGATTGTGGTGCGATGCTCAATACAGATGCAAAATTAATATTTTTTGTGAATTATTGCAATTAATTTCAAAATATTTAGCCCTCAACCGCCCTGATTGTAGCAGCATTGACCACACGGCGTTCCCGGTCGCGGAACCACCCCCATTTGTTGAAATATCGCACCATGTTCACGGCATGAATCCAGGCCATGCGCATGCTGCGGTAGCTGGCCGCACGGTGAGCATGCACCACGGTGACGCCGGGCCAATAAAGTGTGTTGGCTACGGCATGGATGCGTCGGGTGAGGTCAATGTCCTCGGGATACATGAAAAAGCGTTCGTCGAACAGCCCGGTGTGCCGGAGGGTGTCGTTGCGCAGGAACATGAAACTCCCCTGATGGTAAGGTATGTTGGCTGCGCGGTCACGGCGCATTGACGCGAGTGTGTAGCGGGCGTTGCGTTGTGAATTGCGGAATCCGGGGATAAACCGGCGCCCGAACACATCGAGCGGAGTGGGCAGCAGGCGCACCGACAGCTGTTCCCTGCCGTCCGGGAACACCATTCTGGGCTGCAGTTGTCCCACGTCGGGGCGACCGTTCATGAATGTCTCTATGGCCGATATGGTGCCTCGGGCAAATGTAACATCGGAATTTATTACCAGGTGATAGTCGGCATTCATAGCCATTGACCGTCGGATGGCCACATTGTGGGCGGTGCCGTAACCGCGGTTTTCAGGCATCGGGATGAACTCCACGTTGTTGAACTGCAGGCAGACTTTCCGTATGGCGTCGCGGGCATCCGTCAGGGTTCCGTCTGCGGTGTTGTCAACCACCCAGATGCATTCGATTTCATCGGCCACGAGGCAGCCCAGACATGCGGAAAGCTCTGACGGGTCGGTGCGGTATGTGACGATTGAGGCGGTGGTCATGGCGGCGCGTGATTGTGAATGCATCACAAATTTATGATTTTAATGGCGAAGAATCGCTACATTTGCGGAAAAATCAGGAATACGACCAATGAGGACGTTATTGAGAATTCTGAAATGGGCTGCCATACTCTTTTTCGGCAGCTCTGTGCTTGCAGTGGTTATGTTGCGGTGGGTGCCTGTGTGGGTCACTCCCCTCATGGTGATAAGGGTGGTACAGGCCGATGCCCACGGCGACCGCTTCCGCGGATGGCATCACACCTGGGTGCCGCTCGACGAGATGTCGAAATGGATGCCGCGTGCGGTGGTGGCGTCGGAGGACGGACGGTTCTACGACCATCACGGATTTGATTTCAAGGAGATACAGAACGCCATCGACGAAAGCCGCCGCGGCAAACGCCAGCGCGGGGCAAGCACCATCACACAGCAGACTGCCAAGAATGTGTTTCTCTGGCCGGGCCATTCATGGGTGCGCAAAGGGCTGGAAGCCTATTTTACGGTGCTGATCGAGCTTTTCTGGAGCAAGGAGCGTATCCTTGAGGTATATCTCAATTCAATCGAGATGGGCCCAGACATATATGGCGCCGGGGCGGCCGCCACACAGCTGTTCGGCAAACCGGCGTCGGCCCTGACCAAGCGCCAGTGCGCCCTGATCGCGGTGTCGCTGCCGAATCCGCTGAAACGCGACGCTGCCAATCCTACGGCCTACATGCGCCGCCGCGCCTCGACTATCATGCGCTACATGTAATCAGGCCGAGGGGAGGGAATGCACCTCGGAGAGGATGGCCACGGCTGTTTCCACATTTGTCACGTTGGATATGGCGAAACTGCGGCGACCGGCTTTCTCGCGGATTTTCACCCGCAAGGGGTTCTGCTGCAGGTAGGTGATGAGGCGGCCGAACATGGGACTCTGGTAATAAGCCTTGTTTGAGTCGTCGACAAAATAGAGGTACATCTGACCCTGTTTCAACGAAATTTTTTCGATGCCGAGCTGTCGCCCGAGGCGGCGCAGACGCGGCACGCGCATCAGTTCGGCTGTCTCAGGCGGTATTTTTCCGAAACGGTCCACCAGATTCTCGCCGAATTCGCGCAGTTCGGTCTCGCGTTCAATGTTGTCAAGCTCGCGATAAAGCGAGATGCGTTCGCTCTCCTGCGGCACGTACCATGCCGGCAGAAGCAGCTCCATGTCGCTCTCTATGGTGCAGTCGGCCACAAATTCCGTCTCCTCCTGGGGCTGTTCGGAAGTGAACGTGTCCGAGAATTCTTCGGTGCGCAGTTCGGTCACGGCCTCCTTGAGGATGCGCTGGTACGTCTCGTAGCCGAGGTCGGCTATGAATCCGCTCTGCTCTGCTCCGAGCAGGTTGCCTGCACCGCGGATGTCGAGATCCTGCATGGCTATGTGTATGCCGCTCCCCAGGTCGCTGAAGCTTTCGATGGCCTGCAGGCGGCGGCGTGCCACAGGTGTAAGCGGATTTCCCGGTGGCACCATAAGGTAGCAGAACGCCTTGCGGGACGAACGTCCCACGCGTCCGCGCAGCTGGTGCAGTTCGCTCAGACCGAAGTTCTGGGCGTTGTTCACAATGATAGTGTTCACGTTGGGCATGTCGATGCCGCTCTCCACGATGGTGGTGGCCAGCAGCACGTCGTAATCGTGGTTGGCGAAATCGATGATGGCCTGTTCGAGCTTGTCGGGGGGCATCTGTCCGTGCGCCACGAGGGTGCGTGCATCGGGCACCACGCGTTTCACCATCGCTTCAAGGTCATACAGCCCCTCGATGCGGTTGTTGATGATAAACGCCTGCCCGTTACGGCTCAGCTCGAAATTCAGTGCCTCCTCCAGGATGTCGTCGGTGAGGGTGTTGACCGATGTCACTATGGGCCATCGGTTGGGCGGGGGAGTGGTGATGGCCGAGAGGTCGCGGGCGCCCATCAGCGAGAACTGCAGCGTGCGCGGAATGGGGGTGGCGCTCATGGTGAGCGTGTCGACGTTCACTTTCAGCTGTTTGAGTTTCTCTTTTACCGCCACACCGAATTTCTGCTCCTCATCGATTACGAGCAGACCGAGGTCGTGGAATTTCACGTCTTTCCCCACAATGCGGTGCGTGCCTATGAGGATGTCTATCTTCCCTTCGGCCAGGTCGGCCAGAATCTGTTTGGTCTGTTTGGCGGTTCGGGCGCGCGACAGATATTCCACCCTTGCAGGGAAGTCGGCCAGGCGTTCGCGGAACGTGTTGAAATGCTGATAGGCAAGCACTGTGGTAGGCACCAGCACAGCCACCTGTTTGTTGTCGGCCACGGCCTTGAATGCCGCGCGGATGGCCACTTCGGTTTTGCCGAAACCCACGTCGCCGCACACGAGGCGGTCCATAGGCCGTGGGCTTTCCATGTCTTTCTTCACGGCAGCCGTCGCTGTGGTCTGGTCGGGGGTGTCCTCGTAGATGAACGATGCCTCCAGCTCGTGCTGCAGGTAGGAGTCGGGCGAGAAACTGAACCCCTTCTCGTCCTTTCGGGCGGCATAGAGGCGGATGAGGTCGCGGGCAATGTCCTTGAGTTTGCTCTTGGTTTTCTCTTTGAGCTTGTTCCATGCGCCGGATCCGAGTTTGTTGACAGTAGGTTCCACCCCCTCCTTGCCGCGGTATTTGGCAAGCTTGTGCAGTGCGTGGATGCTGACGAAAATGCAGTCGTTGTTCTTGTAGATGAGTTTGATCATCTCCTGCGTCGAGCCGTTCACCTGCGTGCGCAGCAGGCCGCCGAAACGTCCCACGCCGTGGTCGGTGTGCACGATGAAGTCGCCCGGCTCTATGGCCGCCAGTTCCTTGAGCGACAGTGCGAGCTTGCCGCTGCGTGCGCGTTCGGCTTTGAGGGTGTATTTGTGGAAACGGTCGAAAATCTGATGGTCGGTGAAAAAGCAGGTGCGCGTCATGTGGTCCACAAAGCCTTCGTGCAGGGTGGAGTGCACGGGTGTGAACGGGATGTTGTCGGCGCGTTCGGCGAATATGGCTTTGAGGCGGTCGGTCTGTTTCTCACTGTCGCTCAGAATCAGGATGCGGTAGCCCTGTTCGAGGAATGTGCGGAACGAGTCGGCTATGAGGTCGAAATTCTTGTGATACAGTCCTTGCGGCGAGCAGTTGAAATTCAGGGTGGCCACTCCGGCTTTTTGCACTAACTCCGGTTCGTCGTGGCTGTCGGCTCCGGCCGACGAGAAATGTATCTTCGCCATCCCGGCCCACTTCGAGGCAAAGGCATCGGCGTCGATAAGGTTCTTCATGGCCGAGGCGTCCCCTTCGTCGGCGAGCATTGCCGAGGTGCTGAACGTTTCGGAGGTCACTGCCTTGATGCGCGAAAGGGCGAAGTCCTCGTTTCGCACGGCAATGAGGGTGTCGGGACTGATGAAGTCGAGTATGCTGTGGGTGTCGGCATCGCTGCCGGCCACGTTGGCCGTTATGGCCACGGAGTCCACCTTGCGGTCGGAGAGCTGTGTCTCCACGTTGAAATCGCGGATGGACTCTATTTCGTCGCCGAAAAGGTCGATGCGGTAGGGATATTCCGAGGAGTAGCCGAAAATGTCGACAATGGATCCGCGCACGGCGAAGTGGCCCGGTTCGTACACATAGTCCACCTCAGTGAATCCGTTGTCGCGCAGCCACCGGCGCGTCTGCTCTATGTCGATCTCCTCGCCCACTTTCAGGTGAAGGGTGTGTGCCGAAAGGTCGGTGCGTGAGGCCACCTTCTCGGCCATAGCCTCGGGGTAGGTGACCACTATGCGCAGGCTTCGGTCGTCGTGCCAGCGGTTGAGCGTTTCGATGCGCATTATCTGCTGGGCCGGCTCCACGCGTCCGTATTTTATGTCGCGCCGGTAGGCCGAAGGGAACATCGACACCGCCTCTTCTCCCATCAGTTTGGTGAGGTCCTGATAGATGTAGCCGGCATCGTCGAGCGAGTCGGTCACCACCAAGAACGGCTGCCCCTGATCGGGCAGCGACGCGAACACCATGGCCGGAGCCGATCCGGCCAGCCCGCGCAGGTTCACTTTGCTCTTCTTTGCCAGGGCGACGGCCTTTTTCAGCGCTTTGGCACGTGCCGCAGAGAGAAACACGCTTTCGGTTTCAGATAATTCAGTCAAAACCAGCGGTATAACGGTTGATAGACAATTGAGGGGAGGGAGAGGGGCGTCAGGCAGTGCGTGGTACGTGTGACCGTCAGTGTTTCGCCGGAGCCAGGATGCTGCGGTAGCGCTCGGGCGAATGGAGCACGGCTGCGGCCGAGTCAAGCTCGATGTCGGTTTTGAGCGCCTGTATGATGCCGCCGCGTTCAGAGTAATAGCGTTCCACGATTTCGCCCGCGAGATACTGGCTTATGGCCTTGCGGTTAAGGTCGAGGTCGTGGTTGAGGTCGTGGCGCAGCAGGTTTTTAAGCGTGTCCATCTGTGCCTGTACCGCAGTGTCGAGATAGCCCTCGGTTTTCACAGCCTTCTCCAGCTGCTCCATTATGAGGTCGGTGGTGCGGTCGTACTTGAATTTGTCGGGGTTGATGAACGCCTTGAATTCGTTGAATATGGTGTCGGTCACCTCGAACTGCTCGGCCGGAGGGATGGTGTCATGCGTGGCCGCATACCGGTTGGCGAAATCGAAACTCCAGTTGTCGCGGATTATGTTGTAGAGGAGTCGGTTGCCTTCGGGCAGCTCTACCTTGAGGTCGGGGGTGATGCCTCCGCCGTCGCGCACCTCACGTCCGGCGCGGGTGTGCCACACGGTGGTGAGGCTGTCGGGGATGCGGCCCACCGAGCCGTCGGCATTGCGGTGCGAATAGTCGATGGCCTGGATGAGGCGCCCCGAGGGGATGTAGTATTTGGCGATGGTCACTTTCAGCAGACCGTTGTAGGGGAGCTGACGGGTGGACTGCACCAGACCCTTGCCGAACGAGCGGTCGCCCACAATCACGGCGCGGTCGAGGTCCTGAAGCGCGCCGGTCACGATTTCGGCCGACGAGGCGGAGCCGCTGTTGACCAGCACGGCCAGCGGAATGTCGGTGTCTACAGGCTGATAGGGTGTCTTGTAGATGCGTTCGTTCTGCAGCCCCTTGCCGCGGGTGCGAAGCACCTCGGTGCCCTTCGGCACGAACAGGCTTACCACCTGCACGGCGCTTTCAAGCAGGCCGCCGCCGTTGCCGCGGAGGTCGAGCACAATCGACTTCACCGCCGGATTGCTCTTGAGCGCCTTGAGGGCGTCGCGGGTTTTCTCATAGGTCTTGTCGTTGAAGGTTGTGAGCTGGATGTAGCCGATGTCGCCGCGCTCCACGCCGTAGTAGGGCACGGGGTTGATGTCGATTTTCGAGCGGGTGATGGTGAAATCAAGGATTGAGTCGGTCACGTAGGGACGTTTCACGGTCACCTTCACGTCTGTTCCGGCCTGTCCGCGCAGCATGTTGCTCACGGTCTTGCTGTCGGCATTGGTCACACTGTCGCCGTTGATTACCAGAAACATGTCGCCGGGACGCAGGCCCGCCTTCTGCGAGGGGGTGCCGTCGCGCGGTTCCGTCACCTGCACGCCACCCTCCGGGCGCTGCATGATGTATGCTCCTATACCGCCGTATTCGCCCGTGGAGATGGTGAGAAACTCATCCTGCTCGTTTTCGGGGATGTATTCGGTGTACGGGTCAATCTCGTTGAGCATGGCCGAGATGGCCGTGTTCATCGATTTGTCGGCGTCGATGGTGTCAACGTAGCTGGTCTGCAGAGCCTTGTAGATGGAGGCAAACGTGTCGAGATTGCGCGAGATGTCGCTCTTTGAGCTGCGTGTGGCGCCTACGGCTATCAGTGCCGCAGCCGACATGACGAGTAATATAACGGGTAACTTTCTCATAGTCTGTAGCTGATAACGTGTGCGGAACCTCCGCTGCATGCGCGGCTCCGGTTTCGGAAAGCGAAATTACACAATATAATAACAACTCACACACAAATTTTATCCAAAAACCCTTAAAATTCAGCCATAACCCCCACTCCCTTTCCCCTACCACACCACGCCAGCCGCTCCACTGTTCTCCCCCCATGCCTCCCGGCGGAATGAAATAATCCGTGCGCTCCGCGTCTAACTGTCCGGCATCTTCCCGCCTTCATTATCCAGTGTAACCCGGTTGTTGGGGGAGCAGCATATCACAATGTCTCCACTTCAGAGAAATGCTTAAACGGTATTACACAAAATTGTAGGGTCGCGACTTGTCGCGACTGCCGCCTTGTAAACCAACGCTGTGATTATGTGTTGTAAATCATCACTTTGCAGTCGCGACAGGTCGCGACCCTACAATCGGGGGGAAAAGCGCGTGGGCGTCAGCGCAGACGCAGCTTCTTGCCGGGCTGGAGCTTCGATTTGGTGGTGAGGCCGTTGAGCTTGCACAGCTGACGCACGGTGACACCGTTGCGCGATGCGATGCGGCTCAGCGTGTCGCCACGGCGCACAGTATAGTTCTTGGAACGTGAACCGGAGGATGCCGTTGCGCTCTGGGAGGCCGGACGCGAAGCGCGATACTTGCTTGCATACTGCTCGTTGGCGGCGGGATCGAAGTTACGTGCACGTTTGTAAGTGTTCTTGTCGAAGGTGTATGTGTCAGTGTGCACCGTCTGGTTGGCAAAGTCGAAGATTGCGGCAGGGTTGATGGGGATACCCATGAAACGGGTCTCGAAATGGAGGTGCGAGCCGAAACTGCGGCCGGTGTTGCCGCCGAGGGCGATGGGTTCGCCGGCTTTCACATCCTGGTCAGGCTCCACGAGGAAACGTGACAGGTGGCCATAGACGGTTTCCAGCCCGTTGGTGTGACGCACAATCACATAATATCCGTAGCCACGGCGCTCGAAATTGGTGAGGCGTACACGGCCGTCGAATGCGGCATACACGGTGTCGCCGGTCTGCAGCTTGAGGTCGATACCCTTGTGCTCGCGACGGAAACGGCGGCGGTAGCCATAGGGCGAAGTCACATAGCCGGGGCAGGGCATGGCGAATTCGCTCACATCAATCGTTTTGGTGTCGGGCACGGCCATGCCTGCGTAGGCATTGACACTGCGGCTGTTCCAACCTTCGTTATAGATGTCGAGCTCAGGCTCCTCCTCGTCCTTGAACAGGTTGTCGAGAAAAGCCTGTGTATCCTTGCTTGAAATCTGGTTGCCGATGTTTTCCTGACGTGCAATCAGGTTGTCATGTTCCGCCTTGTGTGCGTCGGGCACACGGAGTGTCTGTGCGGAGGCCACTGCAGCCGATGCAGCGGTTATGAGAAGTAATGTGAGGTTTCTTAATGTTTTCTGAAGCATGTTTTACTGAGAGAGATCGGAATTACGCGTTTAGTTCATCGTCGGCATAGATGGCCTTGACAGTTACAGGAAGATAATCGAACACTTCGCCGGGACGGAAGAAGCGGGCCACCTCGATGGCAGCGTTCTCGGGCGAATCGGATGCATGGACAATGTTCATCTGTCCGCTCATGCCGAAGTCGCCGCGAATGGTGCCGGGGGCGGCGTTGCGGGAATTCGTCACACCGGTCATGGCACGCACCACAGCCACGGCATCGACGCCGCGCACAGCCAGTACAACAACCGGAGTGGCAGTCATTGACGCCACAAGCGAGGGGAAGAACGGACGGCCCACCAGATGTGCGTAATGCTCGCTGAGAATCTTCTCGTCGAGCTGCATCATCTTCATGCCGGCAATCACCAGACCCTTTTGTTCAAAACGCGAAATCACAGCGCCGCAAAGGCCGCGCTGTATCCCCGAAGGTTTTATAATTACAAGTGTCGTTTCCATTTATGTTGTCATATTTGCGTCGCAGCACGCTCACAGCTCCGGGAACCTTCGCACTCGGGAGGAAGGAACGCACGGGAGAAGAGAGAGAATTGAAGCTGCTCTGACTCCGGCCATCGGCGCGGGATGCACTGCGTATCGGTAAGATCACGGTCAACAAGCGGTGCGGAGAGTGGCGATAACGCATCGCCGGATTTAAAGGTCATATGCCGCCTGATTGATTTCCACAAAATTACGAAAAATCAAAACCAATCGGAAAAGATTCCGCGCTAAAATATACTAAATTCCTTTTTGCGCCGCAAAATCCGAGTGTATAATTCTAAGATAAAGAGACTTACGCCAAATATGTTCTACAACACATTTTCAAACCCCGCCCCTCTATCAGGAGATGCGGGAGAGGTCGACCGGACGTTTGAACAGCAGCGACAGCTCGGCCTTCATGGCGCGGTGCTCCGGTGCGTCGAGACCCGGATCAGCATCGAGAATGGCACGGGCCACGTCGCGCGAGAGCTGCACCATCTGGCCGTCGGTGGCAAGATTGGCAATGCGGAGATCAAGGGGAAGACCGCTCTGGAGGGTGCCTTCAAGGTCGCCCGGGCCGCGCATTTTCAGGTCGGCCTCGGCAATCTTGAACCCGTCAGTGGTTGAGGTCATAAGCTCGAGGCGCTTGCGGGTGTCGGCTGCGATTTTGCGCTTCGACATGAGCACACAGTAGCTCTGCGCCGCCCCGCGCCCCACGCGGCCACGCAACTGATGCAGCTGCGACAGCCCGAAACGCTCGGCGTTCTCAATTACCATGGTGGTGGCGTTCGGCACATTCACTCCGACCTCTATCACGGTTGTGGCCACAAGTATATGAGCCTGATGCGAAGCGAAAAGCTCCATCTGATGCTCCTTCTCAGCGGGTTTCATCTGTCCGTGCACACAGGCCACGCGGTAGGAGCGGAACGTGTCGCGTATCAGCTCGTACCCCTCCTCGAGGCTGCGGAGGTCAAGTTTTTCATTCTCCTTTATCAGCGGGTAAACGATATAGACCTGCCGCCCTTCGGCAAGCTGACGCCCGATGGAGCGGTAGACGGAGAATCGCTGGTCGTCGTAGCGGAGCAATGTGGTCACCGGCTTGCGTCCGGGCGGCAGCTCGTCAATGACCGACACATCGAGATCGCCGTACAGCGTCATGGCCAGCGTGCGAGGGATGGGTGTCGCGGTCATCACCAGCACGTGCGGCACCACGGTGTTCTTGCTCCACAGCCGCGCACGCTGCATCACCCCGAAGCGGTGCTGCTCGTCAATGACCACCAGACCGAGATTGCGGAACTTCACAGCATCCTCGATGAGGGCATGGGTGCCCACCACGATGTGGAGCGTTCCGTCGGCAAGCGTGTGGTGGATTTCACGGCGTTCACGCGCACGCGTCGAGCCGGTGAGCAGCCGCACATTCACCCCAAGCGGGGCCACAAGCTGCCGCAGACTCTCATAATGCTGTCCGGCGAGAATTTCGGTGGGTGCCATAAGGCATGCCTGGCATCCGTTGTCGAGCGCCATCAGCATCGCCATCAGCGCCACGATGGTCTTGCCGGAGCCCACATCGCCCTGCACGAGGCGATTCATCTGCCTCCCTGTGGCCACGTCTGCCCTGATTTCGCGCAACACACGCTTCTGAGCCTCTGTGAGGCTGAACGGGAGCATCTGCGTGTAAAAGCCGTTAAAGAAACGGCCGATGCGGCTGAACCTCACCCCCTGCAGCTCGGCGCTGCGGCGGTCGGCAAACCGCTGTATGTTGAGCTGCAGATAAAACAGCTCTTCGAATTTCATGCGTTCGCGGGCACGCTGCAGCTGCTCCGGTCCCGACGGATTGTGAATGGTGCGTATGGCCTCATCGAAACTCATGAAGCGGTAGCGCTCAAGCACATCGGCCGGAAGCGTGTCGGGCAATTCGCGGCACGCAGCCAAAGCGTTCTGCACCCAGGTGAAAATGTTTTTGGAGGACACCCCACGGTTGCGCAGCTTCTCGGAGAGGGGGTACACACCCCTCAGACCCTGCGCGGCGCCGGTGGCCTCGGGGGGATCCACCTCAGGATGCACCATGCTCCAGCGGCCGTTGAACTGCTGTGGTTTGCCGAACAGCACATACTCCTTTCCTACATGATACAGCTCACGCAACGCACGGATGCGCCGGAACCACACCACCTCCATCGTGGCGGACCCGTCGGAGAACAGGGCCGTGAGACGCATTTTCGCCCCCTCGCCCTGCACCTGCATGGTGACAAACCGGCCGCGCACCTGCAGCGCAGGCATCTCGCCGCTGAAATCAGCCACACGGTAAATCTGCGAACGGTCAACATAATGGTTGGGATAATGGTGCAGAAGGTCGTGGACCGACCGCAGGCCAAGCTCCTCGGCGAGAAGTTTCGCCTTGGCCGGCCCTATCCCTTTCACATACTGTATGTCGCGCTCGCGCAGGTTCATGTCAGATTTTGCCTTGGGCACGGAGTATCGCCTCGGCCACTATTATGTCTGAAGGGTTGGTGATTTTCAGATTTTCAGGCGAACCGGGGGTGAGAACAATGCCGGTGAATCCGGCTGCCTCAACCACCGAGGCATCATCGGTGAAACGGGGAGTGTAGGGGAGCTGATAAGCCTTTTCAAGCACCGACAGCCTGAAGGCCTGCGGGGTCTGAACGGCACGCAGCCGCGAACGGTCCACCGCTTTCGAAGGCTCGCCGTCAATTCCGGCCGTACGCAGCGAATCGGTCACCGCAATCGCCGGAATGGCGCCATCAGCCTCCATTGCCGCATGCGCCGCAGCCAAAATCACCTCGTTGCTGACAAGCGGACGGGCTCCGTCGTGGACAAGCACAACGGCATCTTCACCCGGGAACGACGCATGATGCCGTTCGGCAATGACAGTCAGGGCATTCTTTACGGATTCCCATCGGGTGCTCCCCCCGCTCACGGGACGGGGCGACACCATTCCGCAGCTCGTGCAAAGATCCTCCCAGAGCCCGAACATATCGGACGAAAGCACCGGAACTATTTCAGCCCCGGGCAGAGCCTCGGCAAACGCCCCGATGGTGCGGACGAGCACCGGCATGCCGCCAAGCGGCACGAACTGCTTGGGCACCTCCCCGCCGAAACGCGAACCGCTTCCGGCCGCTACTATTATTATATAATAATGTGTAGACATCTTATTTGCATTACAGAACAGGCAGAACCACAACCTCAGCTATAGTGCTAAGGTAGCTAACATAGCTACTATAG
>ENA-UESU01002178-UESU01002178.1-human-gut-metagenome-genome-assembly--contig:-NODE-2178-length-12889-cov-5.204106_pt1 | contig 12889 bp, 10 predicted proteins | sample MGYA00243007_ERZ508008 | MGnify/ENA primary metagenome ERZ508008 (study PRJEB26167, sample SAMN06115399) | human gut metagenome | host: Homo sapiens | place: China:Henan | collected 2016-06-23...
TTCACAAAAGTCCCCCCGCCCCCTCGCAAAAAAACAGCTGCGGCAGGCTAGGCCGTGACGGTCAGGCGCAGGAAGCGCTTCTTGCCCAGCTTGATGACGTATTCACCGGCAGCCAGGGGCGACATGGCGTCGTCGCAGCGCTGGCCGTCCACGGACAGGGCGCCTTCCTTGATGAGGCGCTTGGCTTCGCCGCGGCTCTTGACCAGACCGGCGGCTTCCAGGAAGGCGGGCGGGGTGCTGTCGTCGCCCTGGGCGCAGGTGTGGCAGGGGGCGTCGTCCGGCACGCCGCCGCTGGCAAAGACGGCATTGAAGCCCTGGCGGGCCTCGTCGGCGTCCTTTTCGCTGTGGTAGCGGCTGACCATTTCGTGGGCCAGCATTTCCTTGGCGGCCTTGGGATGCACGCGGCCCTGGGCCACGTCTTCCTTGAGGGTGGCGATCTCTTCCAGAGACTTGAAGGACAGCAGCTCGTAGTAGCGCCACATGAGCTCGTCGGAGATGGCCATGACCTTGCCGAAGATCTCGGAGGGAGCTTCGTCGATGCCGATGTAGTTGCCGTAGGACTTGGACATCTTGCGCACGCCGTCCAGGCCTTCCAGCAGGGGCATGGTCAGGATGCACTGGCTTTCCATGCCGTAGTGGGCCTGGAGGTTGCGGCCCACCAGCAGGTTGAACTTCTGGTCGGTGCCGCCCATTTCCACGTCGGCCTTGAGGGCCACGGAGTCATAGCCCTGGCAGAGGGGATAGATGAATTCGTGGATGGAGATGGGGCGCTGCTCGCGGAAGCGCTTTTCAAAGTCGTCGCGTTCCATCATGCGGGCCACGGTATAACTGGAGGCCAGACGGATGAAGTCCGAGGCGTCCATCTTGCCCAGCCAGTGGGAGTTGAATTCCACGATGGTCTTTTCGGGGTCGAGGATCTTGAAGACCTGCTTCTTGTAGGTCTCGGCATTGGCGATGACCTGTTCCTCGGTCAGGGGGGGACGGGTCTCGGAGCGGCCGGTGGGGTCGCCGATGCGGCCGGTGAAGTCACCGATCAGGAAGATGATCTGGTGGCCCAGTTCCTGAAAGTGGCGCATCTTGTGCATGACCACGGTGTGGCCCAGATGCAGGTCGGGAGCGGTGGGGTCAAAGCCCACCTTCACGCGCAGGGGCGTGCCGCGTTCCAGTTTCTTGCGCAGTTCCTTCTCGTCAATCAGTTCCGCCACGCCGCGCTTGATCACGGCCATTTGGCGATCAATATCCATCATCGAACTTGTCCTTGCGTGGAGTTGGCCCGTTACGGGCGTTATCCCGGCAGGATAGCCTCGGCAAAGCGGGGGTGTCAATGTCCCGCAGGGGAAAAGGACGAAAAAGGGAGGCATGCTCCAGGGGAGGGAAAGGCCGTGCTCCCGGGCGGCAGGGAAGGCTGCGGACAGGTGGTGCGCGAGGGATGGCGGGAACGGGGAACAGGCGTCCCGCGCTGCTTCAGCTCCGTCGCGGGCAGGGCCCGTGGGGAAGGAGGACAGCCAGCGTCGGTTTTTGGGGAGGGACGCGGGCAGGCCGGGACGCCGCGGCAGGCGGGGCGGCGGGCAAGGAGAGGACAGAAACAAGGAGCGCCCGCAGGGCCGGATGACGCTCGAAAGGGAAGAGACGAGGGAAGCGACAAAGGTATCTCTTCGGCATGCCCGGGGACGGGAATGAAAAAGGCGCCGACGGTTGCCCGTCGGCGCCTGACGTTGCCCGCCTGGAAAGGCCAGACCGGGAACTAGCCTTCCTGCTTGACCTTGGACTTGGTCATGGCAAGGCCAACGCCTTCAAACAGCTCGAAGATGGCGAAGCCATACCAGAGCGTGTAGATGACGTAGAAGATCAGCATGCCGCTCATGAGCCAGATGTGATCCGACACCTTCACGGGTTCCACGCTGTAGAAGTTGTTGCCGGGTTCCACGGCGCGGCGCAGGACCTGGTCAACGACCTGGGCCTCGGCGATCAGGCGCTGCTTCTGCAGTTCCTTGATGGAGGGGCTCAGCACATACCACCAGGCCGCGGCGGCCTTGAGGGCATGGGTGCCGTCGTAACGGGCGCTCACGGTGGCGGCGTCGTTGTGGTACAGGCTGTCGGCGTCGGTGGTGGCGGCGTTCAGCATGGCGGCCAGGTTGCCTTCGTAGGAGACCTTGGCGCCGTCAGCGCTGGCGGTCATGCCGGCCTTGGTCAGCACCTGCACGGCGGTCTCGGCCAGTTCGGCCTTCTTCATGGTCACGGTGACCTTGACGTTGACCTTTTCCACGGTCTTCACATGTTCACGCACGCTGGGGATGAAGTAGGAAGAACCCTTGGAAAGTTCGTTGAACACGTTATCGGCGTACTGGAGGCCGGTCAGGTGGTTGCCCTTTTCGTCACGCATGATGGGGGTGAGCAGCACACAGAACAGGACCAGGAACGAGATCAGCAGGATGGAACCCCGGACAAAGGGGCCTTTTTCGTGAATAAGCATAATTAGGCCTCCCCTCTGAGCTTGCCGAGATTAAGGAAGAACTTGCTGAACACCCAGAGGCCGAAGAAGGCGACGACCACCCAGAAGATCACGTTGCCCACTTCTTCGATGATATTCACCACGGACATGGACCAGTCGAGGTATTCCATTTCGACCAGCTTCTTGGGCAGGGTGGCGGCGCGGTTGATGAAACCGGAGATGATGGACACGGCGTAGAAACCGCGGATGTGCACGCCCTTGACGACCTTGGTGGTCAGAGCGCCCACCTGGATGCCCAGCAGGGAACCCAGCAGCATGCCCACGGCCAGGGTGTAGAACACGTAACCGTAAATGGCGTACTGGCCCACGGAAGCCAGACCGGCGGTGAAGATGATCTGCAGGATGTCGGTACCCACGGTGGTCATGGAGGACACACCGAAGATGTACACGAACATGGGGAAGGTCACGAAACCGCCGCCCACACCCATGATGGCGGCCAGCATGCCCACGACCACGCCACCGGCGGCAACGATCCAGCCGGAGATGCGACGGCCACCAGGCACCAGGTCTTCGTCAAAGGTGATCATGGGGGGCACGTTCAGGCTCTGCAGCTTGACGGAAAGGCCGGTCATGCCGGCGGTACCGCCGTGAGCGTCGCCGCTGTCGGCCTGGGTGCCGCGGGTGGCTTTCAGGAAGTCGAACAGGGCGTAGAAGCCCAGGAAGCCCAGCAGCACGGCGTAGATGGTGCTGATGAACATTTCGGACAGCAGCGGGTCGGCATTGTACAGGCCCTTGTTGATGGCGCCGCCCACGAAGGTACCGGCACCGGAGCCTACCAGGAACGCGATGGCCAGTTTGACGGACACGTTACCGAGCTTTTTGTGGACGGTGGTGCCCATGATGGCCTTGGCGAAGATGTGGAACAGGTCCGTACCGACGGCCAGGATGCCCTTGACGCCCGCGGCCATCAGGGCCGGGGTGATGATGAAGCCGCCACCGGCGCCGATGCAGCCGGTGATGAGGCCGGCCGCCAGACCGACGGCGATGGAGGCCAGGAAAATGGTGGTGGTGTAGAAGGCCGGCGCATACGCGCTTTTGCCGCCCAGCATTTCGTGGGCTTCATAGGCTTCGGCACCGCACACGAGCAGGATGGGCGCGGCCAGGGCCAGCAGGAACAGCATCTTTTTGCGGTTCTTGATGATGGACGTGGAGACTTCCAGGTCCCATTTGGCGTAGGCCTGCGAGCTGCTTAACAGAAATTGATACAGTGATCTGCCAAAACTCATAACTCCTCCCGGTATGTTTGCCGTCAAAAACAGCAAAAAACATGCCATTTGTGCAAAAAATCCCAATCGCCAGCTAACATGCCGTAACCAAAAGAGATACGAAAAACAAAAACAGCCTGCTCCCCTGATGGGAAGCAGGCTGTCAGATGTCAGTTTTTTTTACAGTTGCAAAAAAAAGCTACTTTTTGTTCAAACCTTCGCTCTGTCCGAAGATGACCAGTTCCAGCCAGTCCAGAGCAAAGTCCAGCGTGGCTTCGTCGGATTCCATGACGGCCTTCTGGCGCTCTTCGGTGATCTCCACGCGGCGGAAGATGCCCATTTTTTCGATGAGTTCACGGAACTTGTCCAGCTGGTAGAGGCAAAGGATGACCATGGTGGCCATGCGCGGTTCCAGCGGCTTTTCCGTGGCCTTGACCATGGCCATCAGGCGCATGTAGCGGTCATTGGCGGCATTGTACTCGTCCAGTTCCTGGCTGGCCAGCCAGGTCTGGGCCGTCCATTCCTTGCCTTCGTCAAAGCCGTGGCAGTGGGGCTCACGCACCAGGAAGAAGCGTTCGTCCACGCCCTCGTGGCCCATCTTGGTGCCGCGGCCCAGGGGGTAGAAGCGGCAGGCGCCGGGGCGGTTCTCGTACACGGAACAGCCGCCGGGCGTCACGAAGGGACAGGGCTCGCCGGGGCCTTCCAGCATGCGCAGCAGAGGCAGGGGGAAGCCCGTGTCGGGGAAGGTGCGCATGCGGGTGAAGTCGTTGAGGAAGGCCTCGCTGGGCATGTTGTTCATATGGCGGCGCAGGCGCAGCACGTCATAGGGGGTCAGGGGCAGGGTCAGTTCCGCACAGCAGCGGTTGAAGCAGGGAACTTCGGGATGGCAGGCAAAGCAGAAGGTCTTGCCCGGTTCCAGCTCGGGCAGGTTTTCCATGAATTCGCGGCTGGCGTCTTTTTCCATGATGCGTTCTCTTGTTGGAAGGTTGTGGGAGCGGGACAGTGCTTGGGAAAAATTTCCCTAACGCACGCTGTCCTGCTTGCTTGTATCCTCTTCCGGGGTTTGCTGCAAACTTTTTCGTTCCGGAAGACGGGCTGCGGTGCCGGGGGACGCGTCGCAGCCTCTTGGCAGGGCATGCCCGCTGCGGTGCAGACATCGCGGGCGCTTCTGCCGTAGCGGAGCGGGAGCTTCCCCCTTTGGCCGGTGTCACGGGGTGTCATGCCGTCCCTTTTATGCGGAGAGGAGCGGCCATGCAGCGTGTGCCCGGGCCCCTGTTGGGGAGAACGGGTGTCCCCCACATGGTGCAGCGTCGGGACTGCGGAGACCTGCGCAGGGGCTGCAGGGCGGGGTCCTCAGTCGCGACGGCCCGGACGCCAGGAGCCGTCCCGCTGGATGCGGGGCCGGGGCAGACGGTGCTGGCCTTCGGGACGCAGATGGTGCTTGTTGCGGAAGTCGTCGTAGCCCTTGCGTGCGGGATTGCCCTGCCATTGCCGCTGGGCGGGACGGGCGGAAGACCGGACGGAGGACGAAGGCTGCCGGACAGAGCCGGTCGCGGCGGCCACGCTGGTGACGGAGGACGGGAGAGGGCCGCTTTCTGCGGACACCTGCGCGGCGAAGGCGGGAGCGATGCCCAAAAGGCAGAGGACGGTCAGCAGGCGGAGAGGCTGGCGATACATGACGGGACCTCGTGGAGCGGACAGAAGGGGAGAGAAAACAGTCATCTTGAGGGCTGGCCCCGTGTCTGAGCATCCGGCTTTTGAAAAAAGGGCCGGAAACCACCGGACAAGACGACATGACCATGGCCTTTCCCCGATAACAAAAAAGCGACCCTCTCCCGCAGGAGATGCCGCTGCCTGTCCTTCCCCATATTCCCCAGCCTCGAATGGCGGGTTTTGGGGAGGGAGGGGGTGCGGGGGAGGGAGCCCTTTTTGCCGCGAGCAAGCGACCGAAGGCGGCCTGCAAGGGCCGTGCCCGTTGCGACGAAGGAAGCTACGGGCATCGACAGCAGAGATAAGGGGGGCCCTCCCCCACAGACATTTTTTTCGTCAGGCCCTGCTAGATGACCTTGTTCAGGGCGTATTCGATGATGCCTTCGGCCCCGGCGTCGCGCAGACGGGGGATGAGGTCGCGCACCACGTCGATGTTGACCACGGTTTCCACCGAGAGCCAGGCCTCGTCGCGCAGGGGCGAGACCGTGGGCGAGTTCAGGGAGGGCAGCATCTCGAGGATGGCGTCCAGGTTGGAGGCCGGGGCGTTCATCTTGATGGCCACCAGGCTTTCGGCGCGCAGGGCGCCCTGCAGGAGCAGGGTCAGCTGGTCGATCTTGGCGCGCTTGCGCGGGTCGGCCCAGGCTTCCTTGTTGGCGATGATGACCGGGTAGGAGCACATCACTTCGTCGATGATGCGCAGGCCGTGGGCCCGGATGGTGGTGCCGGTCTCGGTCACTTCCACGATACCGTCGGCCAGGCCTTCCACGACCTTGGCTTCCGTAGCGCCCCAGGAATAGAAGACGTTCACGTCCACGCCCACGCGCTTGAAGTAATTGCGGGTCAGGCCTTCCAGCTCGGTGGCGATGCGCTTGCCGGCCAGGTCCTGCGGGCACTGGTAGGGGGAGTCACCGGCCACGGCCAGCACCCAGCGGCAGGGGCGGTTGGACGTCTTGGAGTAGACCAGATCCGCCACGTGCACCACCTTGTCTTCATGACCGCCTTCCGTGAGCCAGTCCAGGCCGGTGATGCCCACGTCCAGGATGCCCGCGGCGATGTAGCCGCCGATCTCCTGCACGCGGCACAGCGAGGCCGTGATCTTGGGGTCATTGATGTCCGGGAAATAGTTGCGCGTATGCTTGCGGATCTTCCAGCCGGCGCGCTCGAAAAGGTTGATGGTGGCGTCTTCCAGCGAGCCCTTGGGCACGCCCAGTTTGAGGATGGCCTGCGATTCTTCGCTCATCGTGTCTACTCCGGCAGGCGAAAGGCCTGCTGCTGTGTTGTTTGGGCCATGCGCCGCATGGCTCCTTCCCAGAGACGGGCCCGAAGGCCCGAAGAAAGCATCGTGCGGTCCCGGCTACTTGGCGCCGTAGACCTTCCGGGGATCGAAGACCACGGGGGAGCACTCGCGCACCACGCCGTTGTCCCATTCCCGGTAGAAGCAGGAACGCCGTCCCGTATGGCAGGCCGCGCCGCCGATCTGCTCGATCTTGAGCAGCACGGTGTCGCTGTCGCAGTCCAGGCGGATGGAAAGCACTTTCTGTACGTTCCCGGACGTGCCGCCCTTGTGCCAGAGTTCCTTGCGGCTGCGGCTCCAGTAATGGGCCTCGCCGGTTTCCAGGGTACGTTTCCAGGCTTCTTCATTCATATAGGCCAGCATGAGCACTTCGCCCGTGGCCGCGTCCTGCGCGATGGCGGGGACCAGTCCCTTGGAAAAATCGGGACCGAAATCCGGCTGTAGTTGCGCCATGGCTCCCTCCGAATCAAAAAAACATGCTCCGGTGCCCCTGTCCGTACGGCGGGTGCGCCGGTGAGGCCTTTCAGGCTAGCCGCATTCTTGCCCGGACGCAAGCGGTGCCCGCATCCGGCGGCCTTTTTTCACAGCCTGTCCGCTGCCGGTGACAGCCTGGCGACGCCAGGGTGACAAGAGCCGTGCCCCGCGCCTTTTTGCCGCCCCTGCGTACGGGGGACGCCTCGGGCGCTGCCTGACGGAAAGGTGGGCGGGCTTTCAACAAGGGGGCCCGCCCCTGCACCCGGCAAAGGGGGCGCCCCTGTCCGGCCGACGCCATCGCGAAGGCCTTTGCAGGCCGCGCCCGTGCCCGCCGCGGGAGGGCCCCGGCGGCGCCTTGCGCATGGGCGCCGCTTGTGGCAGGTTAGTGCGTTTCCGACATCAAAAGAATAACCCATCCGCATCGGCGGCAGACGGGATCCCCCCGGCCGCCGTGCGTCAGAGAGCCACCATGTCCGACATCACCGATCCTACCTGCCCCGCCTCCGCCGGAGAGGCCGCGCAGGAACAGGCCGCCCCTGCGGCCGAACTTTCCACCCCCGGCGCTTCCCTTGAGAATTTTTCCGTGGCCGAGCCCGAGAACGCCCTGCCGCGCGCCACGCTGGAGACCCTGCCCGAGACCATCGCCGCCGCCTGCGGCCGTGCGGGCTGGACGTCCCTGATGCCCGTGCAGTCCCTGGCCCTGCCGTACCTGCTGGAAGGCCGCGACATCATGGTGCAGTCCCGTACCGGCAGCGGCAAGACCGGCTGCTACCTGCTGCCCCTGGTGCCGCGTCTGGATCCCGAACTGCACGCCGCCCAGGCCCTGATCCTGGTGCCCACCCGCGAGCTGGCCGTGCAGGTGGAGCACGAGGCGCGCACCCTGTTCGAAGGCACGGGCATCCGTCCCGTGGCCGTCTATGGCGGCGTGGGCTACAAAAAGCAGATGGACGCCCTGCGTGACGGGGCCCAGCTGGTGGTGGGCACGCCCGGCCGCGTGCTGGACCATCTGCTGCGCCGCACCCTTTCGCTGGACGATCTGGACGCCCTGGTCTTCGACGAAGCCGACCGCATGCTGTCCATCGGCTTCTACCCCGACATGAAGGAAGTGCAGCGCTACCTGCCGCGCCGCCGCATCCACACCAGCATGTTCTCGGCCACCTATCCGCCGCACGTGCTCAAGCTGGCCGGGGAATTCCTGACCGAGCCTTCCATGCTCTCCCTCTCGCAGAAGGAAGTGCATGTGGCCGAAGTGCAGCATCTGTTCTGCCAGAGCCGTCCCATGGACAAGGACCGCGTGCTGGTGCGCCTGCTGGAGACCGAGAACCCGGCATCGGCCATCATCTTTTGCAACACCAAGGCCAACGTCCATTACATCACCGGTGTGCTGCAGGGCTTCGGCTACAACGCCGACGAGCTGTCGGCCGACCTTTCCCAGGCCCGCCGCGAGGCCGTGCTGGACAAGATCCGCCAGGGCAGCCTGCAGTATCTGGTGGCCACGGACGTGGCCGCGCGCGGTATCGACATCCCGGCCCTGTCCCACGTTTTCCTCTACGAGCCCCCGGAAGACCATGAGAGCTACATCCACCGTGCCGGCCGCACGGGCCGTGCCGGGGCCGCCGGTACGGTCATCTCGCTGGTGGACATCATGCAGCGCATGGAACTGGAGCGCATCGCCCGTCATTACAAGATCGCCCTGCGCGAGATCCCCGCGCCCACGGACGAGGACGTGGCCGTGGTGGCCGGTGCGCGCGTGACCACCCTGCTGGAGAGCCGTTTCCGCAAGCTGACCGGTCTGGAGAAGATGCGCGTGGCCCGTTATGCGCCGCTGGTGCGCGAACTGGCCAGCCAGGCCGAGGACGACGAGAACGGCCTGCTGCTGGCCATGCTGGTGGATGCCGCCTATCAGGAGAGCCTGGGCCATGTGCAGCAGCTGCCCGAAGGCCGCAGCGAATCTTCCCGCCGTGGTGACGGCGAGGGCCGGGGCCGCAAGCGTTCCTCACGTCGTCGCCGTGATCGCGGGGACAAGGCCGCCGAGGCCGCCGCGCCCGCGGCGGATGGCGGGGATGCTCCCGCCCCTGCCGAAGGGGAGGGCACGGCCAAGCGCCGCCGTCGTCGCCGTCGTCGCAAGCCTGCGGCTGAAGGTCAGGCAGAAGCATGAGCAGTCTGATGGCCGTCCGTGCCGATGCGGTACGGGAGGCCCTGGACAATTTCCCCGTCCTGCTCCTCGATCTGGATGCGGGACGGGCCCTGCACATCCTCGGTATCGGCCGTCTGGAGTTCCGGCGTCGTGCCCGGCTGCTGGCGGAGTGGCGCGGCCTGTGCATGGCCCTGTGGCGTCTGGCCCTGCAACGCTCCTTCCCCGACCAGGCCGAGGCCATGTTCCGGCAGTTCCGGGAAAGCTTCGGGCAGAGCCATACGGACAAGACCTCGGCCCTGGCCCTGGAGCGTGCCCCGGCCTACTGGGAGGTGCTGGCCGAGCGGGGCGATGCGGACTTTCGTCCCGTGTCCCGTTTTCTGGCCGCTGTCTTTTTCGAGGACGAGGCCCGCGCACAGGCCATGGCCCTGCGCCTGATGCTGCATGTGCGGCAAACCTATCAATCCATTTTCGACCGTCTTATCTGAGCAACTGACCATCATGGATACTTCCCCTTCCGCATCTCCCCGCGCCACGGCCGTCACCATCGGCAATTTCGACGGCGTACACCAGGGCCATCAGGTCCTCATTCGCCGTGCGCTGACCTACAGCCAGCAGTTCGGCCTGGATTGCGTGGTCATCACCTTCTGGCCGCATCCGCGCGTGCTTTTCGGCAGGCCGCATCAGCCCCTGACCAGCCGGGCCGCCCGCATGCGCCTGCTGCAGGGCCTGGGCGATCTGCGTGTGCTGGAGCTGCCCTTCACCCACGAGCTGGCCGCGCTGTCGCCCGAGGAGTTCGTCCGGCAGCACCTGCTGCCGCTGCGGCTCAAACATCTGGTCATCGGCCACGACTTCACGCTGGGGCGCGGCCGCAGCGGCCAGCCCGATGTGCTGCGTGCCCTGGGCGAGAAGTACGGCTTTGACGTGGACCAGCTGCCGCCGGTGGAAGTGGGCGGGCATGTGGTCAGCTCCACCTGCCTGCGCGAGCTCATCGGCAAGGGCGATGTGGCCACGGCCGCCAGCCTGCTGGGCCATGCCTACGGCTGCGAGGGCCTGGTGGTGCACGGCGAAGGCCGCGGCACCGGCCTGGGCTTCCCCACGGCCAACATCGCCATCCCGGACACCATGCTGCCCGCACCGGGCGTCTACGCCACCCGCGTGGTGGTGCCGCACCTGGGCAAGACCCTGCAGGCCGTGACCAACATCGGCCGCAAACCCACCTTCGGGGATTACGGCCTGAGCATCGAGAGCTTCCTGCTGGATACGGATCTGAACCTCTACGGCAGCGAGCTGCGCCTGGACTTCGTGGCCCGTCTGCGCGACGAGAAGCGTTTCGACTCCGCCGATGCCCTGGTGGCCCAGATCCGCACCGACGTGGCCCGGGCCCGCGATTTGCTGACCATGTATTTTTAGAACAGACGGCGATGGTATAGCGCACCTGAAATGGCGGGGCTGCCCTGCGGGGCGGTATCCTCATGCCAGTGAGACCGGCGTGTGACGAGAGAGCGTCATGCGCCGGTTTTTATTTGGGAAAGGATGTATTGCGGGACTGCTGCGAGGTAAGGGCTGCCCGATACGGAGCAGCCATCAGAGGCTTGGTTGCCGGTGCGTGGCAACAGACTGTCGAAGGACGCTAACATCCCGTTTCGGCAGGTGGATTGTGGCCTGTACGATATCGGAGAACACTGACACTGGTCGTGCTGTTGCTCGCAGGCAGTTTTTGTGCTTGAGTGGTAGCATCTTTTTTCTGTGATACCAGCAGCGCTGACCATGAGGTAATCTATGGCCGACATCGTACACCTTGATGGCATCTGGACAAAATTCCTTGAACTCTGGCCTGTGGAAAAAGTGCGAGCCATGACGCTGGAACAGTACCACTCCCTTAATGATCCTGCCTGTTTCCAGCGCTGTCTGGAAAGCATGGCAGGGATGTTGGGCTCTATACGCGGAAAAAGTGCTATTAAGTTTGGTATTTATGAACGTAACGATAAAGATGTCCCTAAAGAAGATACCAGCCATTACGCCTATTCTGATACCTATGCCTGGCGGCCAAGTCTGGGAGGCTCTCCCGAAGAAGCTTTCGCGGCTGTCAAAGAAAATATCCTCAGCATCATCGAAGCGATGCAGAATCGCGATTTGGATGCGGTGTCCCATGATGCCTTATGGCCCATGATAGCCTGGAAGATAGCCTTCCTCTATCAGGACAGGAATGATCCGCAGGTGTTATCTGTCTATAAGCGTGCGAAGCTCATCGCAGCCTTGGGTGATGATGCTGTCAGATTGAGTACGGCGGAGTTGTATCGCCGCCTCATGGCCCGGCGTAACGGCAAAAATCTGCACGAGTACAGCGAGGAGATCTGGAATATGACATCCCCGAAAGCCGGTGATAGCAGAGAAGAGACTACGGGCATGCCGCAGCCGACAGCGTCAGAGCATCCCATCCCCCTGAACCAGATACTCTACGGCCCTCCCGGTACGGGCAAGACCTACGCCACAGTGGAAAAAGCACTGGAAATATTTGCCGCTGCGGGTATGCGGGATGTAGGCGCTACTCGGGAAAAGAAGAGGCAGCGCTTTGACGAGCTGGTCGCTGACGGCCATATCCGTTTCGTGACCTTCCACCAGAGTTTCAGTTACGAGGATTTTGTGGAAGGCATCCGGGCTTCCACCGATGACGAGGGCAGGATCAGCTATCAGGTAGAGGACGGCATCTTCAAGGAATTGTGCCGGGAAGCGCACGAGGCCGCGAAGACCGGCAAGACGACGCCCTATGTGCTCATCATTGATGAAATCAACCGGGGCAACATCTCCCGTATCTTCGGCGAACTCATCACTCTGGTGGAAGCGTCGCACCGGGCCTGCCTGCCCAACAGTCCGCACACGCGGGACAGCATCAGCGTGCGCCTGCCGTATTCTCGTGACCTCTTTTCAGTGCCGGAGAATGTCTACATCATCGGTACCATGAACACGGCGGACCGCTCCCTTACCGGGCTGGATGCGGCCCTGCGGCGGCGTTTCTCCTTTATGGAGATGCCGCCTCGCCCTGAACTACTGGAGGGCAGCCGTCTGCAGGGGACGGAGTTTTCCCTGGCTGACTTGCTGGACCGCATAAACCGCCGTATCACCGTGCTGCTGGATAAGGAACATCGTCTTGGTCACGCTTGGTTCATGGGGCTTGGAACGGTGGTGACGGCGGAGGCGCTGGCGATCGTGTTCCGTAACCATATCCTGCCCCTGCTGGAAGAATACTTCTTCGAGGACTGGGAAAAGATCCGGTGGGTCCTCAATGACCACCGCAAGGAGCTGGAAAACCGTTTGTTGCGGCAGGATGAGGGCGATCCGCTTGAGCTATTCGGAGAGAATGTCCAGTTGCCGGACATAGGACAGGTCTGGCACTGGAATGAGGACGCCTTTGAAAATATGGATACTTATGTCCAGATCATTAATGTGGGATACAAGTCGGAAAAAATTGATGAGGAAGATCTGGTGAAGTAAAAAACAGGTTGCATATTGGGTTTGACGACCCATCGGAAGCAACCGGAAGTCCGGAATTTATCGAC
>ENA-UESU01002186-UESU01002186.1-human-gut-metagenome-genome-assembly--contig:-NODE-2186-length-12852-cov-63.940978_pt1 | contig 12852 bp, 17 predicted proteins | sample MGYA00243007_ERZ508008 | MGnify/ENA primary metagenome ERZ508008 (study PRJEB26167, sample SAMN06115399) | human gut metagenome | host: Homo sapiens | place: China:Henan | collected 2016-06-23...
TTTTGTGGTTGAAGCACCCGGAGGGACACCGGGTGCTTTTTTAATCATTCTCCTTTATACTGGTAGGTCAGGCAAACTACCTGATTGTCTATCACCCGGTGTCCGGTCAGTTCCCACTTCGACCCGAAAGTCTTTCCTATAAACTTGATACCGTCCCCCAGCATGACCGGAACGATATACAGCGTTATTTCATCCAGCAGGGACGCTTCAATCAGCGAGGTTATGAACTTACCGCCCCCAATAATCTGAATATCGGTTTCCGAACTTGATTTAAGTTTATTGATTGCCCGTAAGGGCATATCGGTAAGAAAGGTTACATTCTCCTTTTCGGTCACATTGGTGTCGTAGTGGGACACTACAAAAGTCTTTTTACTTTTGTGCGGCCATCCGCCCCAATGTTCAAAAATATAAGAATAGGTATTTACTCCGGCAAGCAGTACACTCGATTGTTCATAGGCTACTGCAATTTCTTTACTCACGTTTTCAGGCATCCAGTCCAATTCATTATCCTTTGTGGCAATGAAGCCATCGAGAGATACGGCAATACAAGTTTTTAAATGTTTCATAATTGAGTATTTAACAGTTACTTTTTATAAACTGTTCGCCAGTACATCAAAAAAAAGCGTGAACTCACGCTGCTCCAAAGTAGAGGTACTGGCATACCCAAGAATAGAAGCACGCAAGCCCACGCTATACCAAAGTATAGCATAGACATTGCGCAAAAGCCTCTATTCTTTGAAAAGTGCCAGTTTTCTACTTTGAGACGTTCTGCGAACGAATATGTTATATATAAAGACGAAATCACAGATAACTGTTCAATCGCCGTTATTTTCTATGTAACTTTTGCAAAGTTAGCCAAATCCCTGAAAAGTCCGGCATACAATAAAAGAAATCCTGCCTTATCTCACGACAAAACAGGATTGAAAGCTATTAGAAAAGAAAAAATTAATCGGTTTTCTCCCGGATTAATTTATGTACATCCGTTGCCCGGTAATAACATCTACCGTCCAGCATAAGGAAAGGGAGTATTCCCTTTTTACGGTAACGGGTCAGTGTTCGGGGAGCTACTTTCAGAAGCAGGCACAAGTCCTGATTATCCAGCAGTTCTTCCCCGTCCAAACAATTACGTCCTTTTATTACCCGGTCTATCTTCTTGTCCTGCATATCGAACCTATCCATGATACGTTCCATCCATGCGGTAAAAACGTCTTTATCTATATACATAAGGCTGCCTGATTAAATTAAACCAATCATAAAATAACTTTGGTTGGACGGGTCTTTGATGATAATGTCCCGTTCCCGCATGAAGCGGATATAACTTTTTGCGGTGCGTTCTTTCACATCCAAAATTTGTTGTATCTGTTCGCACAAGTCTATATAGGTAATATGTTCCTGTCTGCCGAACACGTCACGGGCAACCCCGACCAGTTCCTTTTCCTTGCGTTTCTCTTTTTCCTCTCGTGGCTTTTCACCCCTGTAAAGGTGCATTCCGGCTGCCCTATCCCACGAAAAGAGCATTAAAGGAACATCTAACGGGCTTCCATCACGAACTTTCAGGGCTTTTACCACAGACATAGCCGGGTCTTCGTCTTTCTCTATCGAAAGGATGGCAGCCGCTTTGCGTTGCAGTTCCGAGCCTAAATGCCCCCGGAGCTTTAAGCCATTGGGTATGAAATGCAGCACACAAATGATGCAGGTCTTATATATTCCCGCCAGTCGGTAAAGTTCATCTATGATTGCCACGCTTTCCGCTTCGTCATTGGCACATCTTACAAGGTCTGCAATGCCATCTATCACTACCAACTGAATACCCCCATATTGGAAATAATACCTGTCCATGCTCTGAACAATGGCGTGAAGTCGTTCTTTACGGGACAGACCCGTAAGGCAGAAAGCCTTAAATTCATCCGGCTTGTCTGTCTGTTTCGCCCTCTTTATCAGGTTGGTTACATTCTTGAACAGTTGTACTTCCGATTGTTCCGTATCATAAAGCAGGACGGCTTTATGTTTTGTGTTCTCACTTACATTGATACCCAGCGTATCAATCTGAATATCCGCCGGACGGATTGAACCTGCCACCAGTGCAGCCACATAGTTACTTTTCCCTGTTCCCTCTCCGCCAGTGATGCAGCACAAGTTCCCCTGTGTTCCCAGTGGAACGTCACCCGCCGAAATAATTTCCTGCGCTTTTGCCGGAGGATTATTAAAATCAATCTCACACGATTTAAGCATAGTCATTGTTTCATTATAGATTGTATCTAAAAAGTCGATAAATAGTTTGATGAAATTTTCTCGGCTGTTGCCTGCCCGGAAATAATCGGAAATATCCTTTTCTGCTTTTGTCCCCTGCAAAGGGAGAAGCAACCGCTTCACACCGTATTCACAGAGTTGTTTCTCATGCTTTTTTGCGCTTTCCACTCCGGTAGCATCCATATCGTAAAGCAATATGATATGTTTAAACCGGAATGTAAGTTTATAAATGATGTTCGGCGGAACAGTTACCGTTTCGCTATTGAAGCAAATCGCATGGAAACCATGCGCTGCCAGTGACATGACATCTTTTTCCCCGCCCGTAATAAACAGGGTATCGCCTTTACTGGGTAATTGTTCCAGCCCGAAGCAATAGCTTTCGCCAATGTTTCCGCCATATAGAAAGCGGGTCTTGGAAAACGGTCTGTACAGTTTGATGAAACGCTTGTTCTTATACCCGTAAATGGGTTCTTCCTTAGTGGAAGAATAAGAAAACGGATTGCCATCCGCATTTTCACTTTGGAACTGAACCACTGAACAGACTTTATACTGTTCCAGTATTTCAGGGGTAATGCCGTATTGTTGCCAGTATTCCAGTTCGGAAGCGGTAAGTTTCCTTTCCTTAAATGTGTACGGTCTGCCAGTACGTTCTACCGGAGCTGGTACAGGCTTTTCTGGTTCTTTGAATGTTTTAAGCACAGGTATGGGATTTCCCTCTGAAAGTCCCAGTGACAAATCCCGGTCTATAATCCGTAATATTTCTATGAAACTGCTTGAATTGTTACAGTCCAGCCCTTTGAGCATACCCACAAAAAAGAAGCAGTCGCCGGAATAATCGTCATTTCCGAAGTCTTTCAGCTTATAACTATTGCTACGGCGGTCAAAATAAATGTTACAGGACGCTTTGCTGTCCTCATACAACGGATTAAGGAAATTACGACCGACCCGCCACGTGCCGGGAATATAATGTTTAAATACGTTCAGACCGTTATTTGTCCTCTCTAATATTTCGTCTTTCCTTAACATATAGCTTGTGGTTGGTTATCAGGTTACGCATACATTCGTCATTGCTTTTGATTAAACGGCTTTCCAGCAACCGTTTGATTTCTCCGATTTTATAGAAATTGCGTCCCCTGATGGTAGAGTAGGCGATTTCTCCTTTGGAACGAAGTCGTTGCAAGGTGCGGTCGCTGATTTTCAGGAAAGTACATACTTCGTAACTATCCACCCAAATATCATCCTCATTCTCTTTGCAGTCGTCCTGACGGGAAAATACATAATTGGCAATCACGTTGATTTTTGCCATCAATTCCTTAAAGGCTTTTGTTTCTACTGTTATTACATCCATAATTATACTATAATTGTTTGGATGCAAAGGTGCGGGCTTTCTGAAACCTAACTTGCCAAGTTCATACCAAGTTGGTAGATTTATTTTTTGTAGTAAAATATAGGAAAACAGGGATAACAATAGGCTTTTGGATAGAATTATACCTTTAAAAACAGGAGATAAAAAAACAACCAAGTTGATATGAACTTGGTTGTTTTTTAGTTTGAATATTTATTAGATGTTATCGTCTTCATCCATCTTGCGAAGCAACTTTTGTATAAGACTATTCAGAAATGGCGTTCTGTCCCTTTTCCTTTCACGCATAGCAAGATAAGTTCTATAATAATCCCCCAAGTCTATTTTAAAAGACGCTTCGATATAGGTCATTATCTCTTTAATGTCTGCGTTGCCATTATTTAAAACACCTGCTGCATATATTGAATAACCCAATTCGATGGCAGCTACTTTGGGAGCTGTCCAGCGAAAAGGATTATCCGGTAAGGAAGCCCGGCTAATTTCTTGTACTGTTTGTCTTTCTACCTCTTGTAATCGTTGTTGGAGATAAATTTCCAACATATCATAAGCCAACATCTTGGCGACCCTGTGGTCGCAACAAGTTGAGAACAAAGGGTCTTTATCGAACATACCACAGTTGTGGCATAATTTGTAGTTTTCATGCCCTCTAAGGAAATAGTACCTATCTAAGTGAGTAGCTTTAGAGCGATAATATTGGTAAAAATCAAGATTGGCGTTGCAAAATTCTGTTATTGCTGTTTGTTTCTTCTTATAATGCTCTTTGAGAGCTTCTTTACTACCATTCGGTTTCCTTAATTCAAGTGTATATATGTCGCTAAAATATATCAGTTTGCTTAAAATGAATGGTTTAATATCCTTAAAGAACGATATTTCCTCATTAACATCCTGAAATGTATATCGATGGATAAATTCCCTTAATTCTTCAAATAAAGGTCTGATGAAATTAATCATATGTAGAGCCTTATCAGAAGATACATCACTATCTATACAGGACGTTTCTATCTCTGTATTAATTTTAGATATTATTTCATTAGAAAGTTGTTTCATATTTTACAATACAATGAAGATGGCATTAATTTTAATATTTGTGCTATAAACTTCCATCTTTTTGTGATATAAGCTATTTTCTTTTTCTTCTGAATAGCAGTATATATTTGTTTACTCGCTTTTTCAACAGGAGCGACCCAAAATAAACCATTTCCTTTTGCCATAGCGGTATCAACAAATCCCGGACGAATATCTGTTACGAATATTTTTTTGTTTACTTTGTTTGTCTTTTGCCGCATTCCCTCTATGTAATTAATTTGAAATGCTTTAGTAGCATTATAAGCTGGAGCGACACCACTGCCACGTAACCCCCCAACAGAACTAATAGATACCAAATGCCCAAATCCTTGCTTTTCAAATTGTTTTATTGTCCAGTCAACAATACAAGTCCAGCCTAATACATTTGTTTTTAATGTCGGTTCTTCAAGTTGATATACTATAATTCAGGGTTGAGTTCTCCTGTTCCCGCAGCAATAATCATTAAATCAATACCACCAAGTTGGTTGCAAATGTCATCCAAACTGCTCATTAGTATATCTGTTACATTAATATCGCAAACTCTGTAAATGTATTTATCTTTATAAGTTGCTGCAATCTCTTGTAACTTGTCTTTTCTACGTCCAACAATAGCTATTTTAGCATCGGTCTTTGCATACAATTCTGCTAAAGTTTTCCCAATGCCAGAAGTAGCTCCTATTATAACTATTTTCCTCATGATATGTCAATTCGTTAAATTAATCCTGCAAAGGTAATTCGCAATAATTCGATAATCCTTAATCAATTTCAAGACTTTTTCAATAATCGCCTGCGAATATTGCTCAAAGTTTCAGGTGTAATCCCAATGAAAGAGGCTATTTCTTTTAATGGAATTAGTTCTTTTAGGTTAGGATAACGCTTCATCAAGTCAGTGTATCGTTCTTCCGGTGTACTACAATAGCTATCAATTAAACGCCTATATGTCATTACGAATAGTTGTTCTGCTACAATCCGACCCAATCGTTGGTACTCCATAGACGAGTTCCATAGTTTTGTTATATCGGCATATTTTATAATATATACATCACTATCTACAATAGCCTGAATATTCACTAATGATTCTCTATTGCATAAATTTGCTGTATATTCACCGATAAACTCTTTCTCTAAACTATATCCTACAATATGTTCATTCCCTAAGTTATCTATACGAGTATAGCGAAACATTCCTCTTGAGATGAAGCCAATGTAAGCATTTCGGTCATTCTGTTTTAACAAATACTCTTTCTTATTCACAGTACGCAATGTCCCATGTTCTAAAATATATCCTTCAAGCTTAGATAAGTCTAATTCGGAAATATGATATTCATTGATTACATTCATATTAGTTTGACCTTTTATATATTATTCAGAATGGATTTTATTATTATGCGATGAAACAATCTGATGATAAAAAAATAAAACCGTCCTAACCAGTTGTTATATCTTACAACGGTAGTAATCCGAAGCTCCTGTTTACCATCTTTATGTTCACCACACCACATTGAAACATAAAAATCCAAATGCTTGTCAAACTTTCCGAAAACTTCTTCACTGGGACTACTTGCACATATCATATCCGTAAATTTACCGTTTGTGTCTAAACCTAATGGTTTTACTAACGCATTCCGCAAATTCATAAGCAACTTAATCCATTTGGGAAATTGGTTAAAAGCAAGGTTACGAAATTCTTCCGGTGTAATTGCTTTTTCACAGGTAATTATCCGTGAAAAGGAATCCATATAATCAGCAGGCAGATAATTTACAATCAGGCTATTTATTGTTATCTCTTTCATTTTACTACTCTCTGAATTTGTTAAGAACCATATCCTGCAATTCTTTAAATTGTTCGGGTGACAGAGCCGAACAAACTTGTTGCATCCCGATTAGCATAGAATATTGTATTATCGCCATATCCTTTGCTTGTTTGGTATTTAATCCTATTGCTTCATTCAATTTAGCTGCATATCCCAAACGGGTTGCATCAGCTTGTGCAACATAGCTCCGTACAATAGGGTTGGAGTAACCCCATGCCCGTATGACACTCTCGTTTCGGATTAAAGCGTATGCCGCCATATCTGCTAATTTCTGCAACTGTTGTTTAGCATCTTGCAGTTTATCCACGTCACGAATAAATTCAAAGGTGTTTACCTCTAACCAATATTTCATCAAAGCATCAATATAACCATCAATATTTTTGAAATGATGGTAAAATGCACCTTTGGTAATTTGCAATAACCCGCATAAATTATCTATCGTGATTCTTGCAAATCCCTCTTTCTTCAAGACATCAAGACCAACTATAAACCATTGTTTTTTATCTACTTTCTTCATTATTCAGAACCATACCATGTGGTATGGTTTGCAAAAGTAGCTACTTTTATTGAATGAACAATGGTTTTTCTTATTTTCCTATAAGCACTTTTCATCTTTTTTCTTTCCCTGTAAAAAAAGAGAAGTCCACTATGATATAAAATCTGTAAAACAACCTACGTATAAATTTAGGTGCAAGGTGCAAGGATATATATGTATATATAGCTTGCACCTTGCACCTAAGTTGAAATATTAATAATCAAACACTTGCATAATTCAAAACGAATGCGTACTTTTGAACCCAAGATAAATGGAGACAGACATCTGCCAAAAGCAGACAGAAACGCATAAAAAAGTCAGTGTCCAAATCGTACCCCCTCAAAAGGGTAAAGATAGATAAAATATTGATATTTAGGACTGTGAACCGGATGGGTTAAAGACCCAGGCGGATCACTTGAAAATCAGAGAGTTACACTAAAGTAGCTCTCTTTTTTTATGCCCAAATTGTGCTGGTTTACATGGTTCAGTTAAACCGAGAGTTAAACGGGGATCAGTTTGAAAAAACTTGGGGGAATCTTTTCTTTTTTGTAGAGAACACAGTTGAACTTTTAAAAAAGAATTATATTTGTACTATTCATTACTGAAACTATGGCGAAGAATAATTTACTAAGTGAGCAACTTGCTTATATTGGTGTCAGTTGTACCCCTACGCATCTGCATTTGTGCAGTTATAATGCTGAAAGTATTTGTATGAAGGATGGGAAAGATATAGATAGTTTAATCCCTTATTTGAATAAGAATGCTATAAACTGGATACAAATTCATGGCTTTCAGAATACGGAGGTCATACAGCATGTCTGTCAGAATTTTAATGTCGACTTTTTGACGATACAAGATATTTTGAACTCCGACCATCAGACCAAGATAGAACAGCATGATACATATAATGTAGTGATTTTGAAGTTGCTTTTTTCTAATGATGATGGCTATGTACCACAACAAATAGCCATTGTGCAAGGTGGAAATTATCTGTTGACTTTTATGGAAAAGGAAACAGACTTTCTGAATGATATAAATACGGCATTGGAAAAGAATGTGTTGAAAATACGTAGCCGGCAGTCTGATTTCCTGCTCAGTGTTATTCTAAACAGTGTGATGGCCAGCTTTATATCCATCATTTCGGAATTGGAAGACGGATTAGAGGATTTAGAAGAGCAATTGCTTTCGCCGGAACAGGCTGATATGCTCGGTATTGAAAATATACAGCAATACCGTCGTAATTTTCGTGTAATAAAGAAATGTATTTTACCATTAAAGGAGGAAATCAGCAAGTTGTTGCATCCGATCGATAATGATTTGTTGCACAAAGCAAGCCGTCCTTTCTTTAATGATGTCAATGATCATTTGCAGTTTGTATTGCAAACTTTAGATGGTTGCCGTGACATGATTTCAGCTTTGGTAGATATTTACCTTTCCAATAATGACCGACGGATGAACAGCATCATGAAACAGCTGACTGTTGTTTCTACTATATTTATTCCGTTGACTTTTCTGGCAGGAATCTGGGGAATGAATTTCCAATGGATGCCTGAACTGGGATGGCGGTATGGCTATGTATTTGCATGGACATTGATGTTGATACTAGTAGCAGTTATCTACTTCTATTTTAAGCGTAAAAAATGGTATTGATGAGAGAGGATGGATGGGATTTACTTAAATGTGAATCCCATATTCATGTTTTACTTCATTCATTACAAAGGTGCTTTCCAGTGAACCCAAACTGTCAATCGTGCCCAAGACATTGAGGATAAATTCCTGATAATACTTCATATTAGGGGAGTGTATTTTAAGCAAATAGTCATAACTGCCTGATATGTTATAGCACTCTGTTACTTCAGGGATATCCTGAATTATCCGTGTAAATTCCGCAGCAATGTCCCGGTTCAGTCTTCTTAGCTTGACACTGCAAAATACCACGAAGCCTTGGTTTAGTTTCTCAGCGTCCAATACAGCGATATATTTTTTTATATATCCTCCATTTTCCAATCGTTTGAGGCGTTCGAACACCGGAGTGGAGGAAAGGCTTACCCGTGCAGCCAGTTCTTTGGTGGTCAGTCGGGCATTTTCTTGCAAGGTACGTAGTATCTGCAAATCTACTTTGTCAAGTTTCTCTAAAGTACTCATAGAATAATATTTTTTCAAGAGGTTCATATCTGTTAATACAAATATATTGCATTTATTTTAGATTCCGGAGAATTTTCGGGAAATGTAGTACAGGGTTATATTCTTTTTTTGCCGGAGAATGCAAGAAAAGGGCAGAATGATTTTATCTCTCAAAAATACTTTTTATCTTTGCAGTTGCTATGACAAAGTATATATATCTTTTTTATATCTTGTTAGGTGTATGCCTGTTGGCGGGCTTTGGTTCCGCATTTGATAGCGGACAGGAGCACGATGTAGTTCGTACAGTTGGTTTGGAAAACAGTGCGGTGGCGCTGTGCAACATATCTGAAAGCAATAACGGGCAGGAAAAAAAAGAGATAAATAATGAAAGCTACCATTTTTATAAAGTCGGTATCGGCGGTACAGCTACCTCTTTTTCTTTTCGCACCTTGTGCTCTTCTAAAATTCTGCGAACTCATTCCTCTGCTTCCGTCATAGCCAAGTTGGCCAGATTCTTGAAAGTACTTCTTCCTGAAGAAAAGCAAATTTCTTTTTCACCTATTCTTTATTTTACTCAATATTCCTGTGAATACTATATTTATCAGTTGAGGCGTATTCTTATTTAGTTTATTTTTTCTTCTCGGCAAGGTCTGTTTTTTATATCTTACATTTTTTTGTTTTTATATTTTCATAATGGGAACTGGGGTGGATGCTTGTTCCTTTTATGAACGGTGTTATATGTTAATAACTAATATATAATGGAATTTTTATTGGACTTTATACTTCACATTGACCAATATATGATAGATATTGTTCAAGAATATCATACTTGGGCTTATGTCATACTGTTTATAATCATTTTTTGCGAAACGGGATTGGTTGTCACTCCATTCCTCCCCGGAGATTCTTTGCTTTTTGTCGCGGGAGCTATTTCGGCTTTGCCCGATATGCCTTTGGAAGTTAATATTCTCGCTTTGGTTTTATTTCTTTCAGCTGTGCTGGGCGATTCCTGTAATTATATGATAGGACACTTTTTTGGAAATAAACTTTTCAATAATCCCGATTCCCGTATATTTAAGCAAAGTCATTTGGAAAAAACACATGAATTTTATAAAAAATACGGAGGAAAGACCATCATTATTGCCCGTTTTGTACCTATAGTCCGTACATTTGCTCCTTTTGTAGCAGGTATGGGCAAAATGCATTATTATTATTTTATGGTGTATAATCTGATAGGGGGAGCTTTGTGGGTTGGTATTTTCTGTTATGCCGGTTATTTTTTCGGTGATCTTCCATTTGTACAGAAAAATCTGAAATTGCTGATTGTGGCTATTATTGTCGTTTCTATATTGCCTGCCGTTATAGAAGTAGGCAGGAATAAGTGGAAAACTCGCCATTACTAAAATCAAACATATCAAAAACAATTTATTCAAATTACATTTATGAAAAATTCTTTTTTTAGTCGATTTACACCTCAAGAACCTAAGTTTTTCCCTATGTTGAAACGTTTGTCTGAAATCCTGACCTCATCATCGGATTTATTGGTAGAAAGCATGCAGCATGATAAGCCGGAAGAGAGAGAAGACTATTACAAACGCATCAAAGATATGGAACGTGAAGGTGACAAGCAGACTCATTTAATTTTTGACGAATTGGGAAAAACTTTCATAACCCCTTTTGATCGTGAGGATATTCACGATTTGGCATCAACTATGGATGATGTAATAGATGGGATTAACAGTTGCGCCAAACGTATCACGATCTATAATCCCCATCCCATTGCTAATAGTGGAAAAGAGTTGAGTTTGTTGATACAGCAAGCGGCTGTTTATATAAGTAAGGCAATGGACGAATTGGAAATTTTCCGTAAAAAGCCTACTGAATTAAGAGCATGTTGTACAAAATTGCATGACATAGAGAATCAGGCGGATGATGTATATGAACTCTTTGTTAAGAAACTATTTGAGGAAGAAAAGGATTGCATAGAACTGATTAAGATCAAGGAGATAATGCATGAATTGGAGAAAACGACCGATGCGGCAGAACGGGTAGGAAAAATCTTGAGAAACCTGATTGTGAAATACGCATAAAAGCAGAAGGTACAATATGGAATTATTAGTGATTATTATTACTTTGGCTTTGATTTTTGACTATATTAACGGATTTCATGATGCAGCCAATTCAATAGCCACCATTGTGTCAACCAAGGTTCTTACTCCGTTCCAAGCGGTGATATGGGCGGCATTTTTTAATTTTGTTGCATTCTTTATTGCTAAATGTATAATCGGAGGGTTCGGAATAGCCAATACTGTATCCAAGACAGTAGTGGAACAGTATATTTCCTTGCCGATTATTCTTTCGGGGGTTATTGCAGCTATTGTCTGGAATCTGTTTACATGGTGGAAGGGGATTCCTTCTTCTTCTTCGCATACGCTGATCGGAGGTTTTGCCGGTGCTGCTATTATGGCTCATGGTTTTGATGCCATTCAGCTCAATATTATTTTGAAGATTGCTGTTTTTATCTTTTTGGCACCATTTATAGGGATGGTTGTTGCTTTTGGATTTACGTTGCTTGTCCTTCACATTTGTCGTCGTGCACATCCGAATACGGCTGAGATGTGGTTTAAGAAATTGCAGCTTGTTTCTTCGGCTTTGTTCAGTATAGGGCATGGACTGAATGATTCCCAGAAGGTAATGGGTATTATTGCTGCTGCCCTGATCGCTGCTCATTCGGAAGGGTTAGGAATGGGAATAAATAGTATCAATGATTTGCCGGATTGGGTGGCATTTTCTTGTTTTACTGCCATTTCTTTAGGAACAATGTCAGGCGGATGGAAGATTGTGAAAACCATGGGAACTAAGATTACCAAAGTAACTCCTTTGGAGGGAGTTGTTGCGGAAACTGCTGGCGCATTTACATTGTATCTGACAGAATATTTGAAAATACCTGTAAGTACAACCCACACCATTACAGGAGCTATTATCGGAGTGGGTGCTACTAAGCGTCTTTCAGCCGTCCGATGGGGAATAACAAGAAGCCTGATGACGGCTTGGGTGTTGACTATTCCTGTCAGTGGAATATTGGCCGCTGTTATTTACGGAGTGGTTACTCTTTTTTAGAATGACCGGATTGTAGGCTGTTCTAGAAAATAAAGATCTGTCGTGACCGAGGTGACTGGGAAGTTACCTCGGTTTTGTATACATACCCATTTGTAGGTAAAAAGTGGATGAAACTAATAATAAATATAAAATGTTATTGTGAGTTTGTTATTTGTTTCTATTTTTGTAGTGGTCTTACTGAACACAAAAATGAGAGAAAACGCAAAAGGCAGGATTTTTATAGCATGGCTGTTGTTAATGACGCTTATGCCATTTTTCATGGTGAAGACTTTTCACCACCATGAAGAAGATGCCGTTTGCCATTCTGATAGTGGGAATTCTCATGATTCCTCTCATCAGTGTCCCGTGTGCAATTTCACACTTTCACCTTTTACACAAGTTGAAACATTACAACTTCATATTGTTCTTCCGGTTTTTGATTATCAGCCGAAAATAACAGTGGATAAGGTTTGCCAGGTTAAATCTTATCCTTATTATCTGCGTGCACCTCCCGTTTGCTGATTCACATAGTATCTTTTATTTATTCACAACATCAAATGATTGTAATTTATGCGTATCAGATATGTTTCGGGTACGCTGGG
>ENA-UESU01002187-UESU01002187.1-human-gut-metagenome-genome-assembly--contig:-NODE-2187-length-12846-cov-10.461117_pt1 | contig 12846 bp, 8 predicted proteins | sample MGYA00243007_ERZ508008 | MGnify/ENA primary metagenome ERZ508008 (study PRJEB26167, sample SAMN06115399) | human gut metagenome | host: Homo sapiens | place: China:Henan | collected 2016-06-23...
AAGTTATAAATTCAGAAGAATTCTCTTTATTCATATTTACTCGTATACTAATTCGTATTTCTGGGGCAGAAGATGCTAGCAAGTCTATATTCTTTATAGTTCTAGAAAAAGTATCGTTTTCATTTTTTGTGAATTTTATCTTGTTGTGAGTCTCTTTTAATCCATCTAGCGTAATTTGTATGTGTTGTAACTTCATCTCCTTAAAGAGTTTTATAATATCCGGTGATATCAAGAACCCATTAGAGATTATTGAGAAAGAATAATTTTTATCGGGAATCAGAATCATCTTACGATAAAGTGATTCTATTTGCTTAATGCCTAGAAGAGGTTCTCCTCCAAACCAAACTACGTGAATATTTTTAATGTTTTCATATTGTTCTATGAATTTAATAATTGAGCTTATGACCTTTTCTGTCATATAAATATTACGTTTGCAATTTTCAAAACAGTAAGAACACGAGTAATTGCAATCCATGGTTGGAGCTATCGTTAGATTTAAGATATTGATGGAGCGTCCTGCTAGGATAATACTTTTATACAGTAAGAACTCATCCCGATCATTTTCAGTGATCATATGGTTTTCTTTCAAAGTTTGATAAAGTTCATCACATCCCAAGTCTTTCTCTTGTAAAGGTGTATGTCTATTCTTGTTGACTAATAAAATCTTATATGTATCCTCTGCTATTTCGATCAAGGCATTAGACAATGTATTATATGCATAAAATTTACTGTCTATCTCAAATAGGAATGTGTACATTGATATTTTCATGGTATTTGCATATTTAGATTGTTAAGTGATTAATTCCCCAACTCCAACTGGTTCTTCACCAACTTATAATAAGTCCCCCGCAAGGCCGTGAGCTCCTGATGCGTCCCTTCCTCCACGACGCGTCCCTTGTCCAGCACCACGATCTTGTCCGCGTCACGTACCGTGCTTAGCCGATGCGCCACGACCACCACCGTCCGTCCTTTGTAGAAGGCGTGCAACTGCTCCATGATCTCCCGCTCGTTGTTGGCGTCCAAGGCGTTCGTGGCCTCGTCAAGGAAGATGAAGTCGGGATTCTTGTACACCGCCCGGGCGATCAGGATACGCTGTCTCTGCCCTTGGCTCACTCCGTTTCCCTCCATGCCGATCTTCGTATTATAGCCCAGCGGGAGCGAGTCGATGAAATCCCGGATATTCGCCACCGTCACGGCATGCAGCAGGCGTTCCTTGTCCACCACCTCTTCGCCGGGGGCGATGTTGTTGGCGATCGTATCCGAGAAGATAAAACCATCCTGCATAACCGAACCGGTCTTGCTACGCCATACGTGAGGATTCAAGTTCTTGAGGGAGGTATCGCCGATCCTCACATCCCCCTTGTTGGGGTTGTAAAAACCGAGCAGGAGTTTCACGATCGTCGTTTTTCCGCTCCCGCTGGCCCCCACGATGGCGGTCACCCTGTTATGGGGTATCGTCAGGTTGATATCCTCCAGCACGTAATCCCGGTCTGCGCCGTCATAGCTGAAGCTGAGGTTTTCCAGCCGTAGCGTCCTGTCATCGGGGAGAACATTCAGCCTTATCCCGCCTGCCTGTTCCTCGTCCTCCTTCCCGTGTATCTCGCCGAGCCGCTCCAGACTGATCTTCGCGTCCTGTAGGGATCGTGAGAAATCGATCAATTGCTCGATAGGCGAAGAGAGCTGCCCCACGATGTAGGTCACCGACATCATCATACCCAGCGTCATATCCCCTTGCACGACGGCCCGCGCCGCGATGAAGGAGATGAGTATGTTCGTGGTCTGGTTGAAAAAGACCGCCCCGAGTTGCTGGTATTGTTGTAACGCCAACCCCTTGATCCCTATCTTGAAAAGTTTTACCTGTATCCGTTCCCATTTCCAGCGCATCTTGGTCTCGCAATTATTCAGCTTGATCTCCTGCATGCCGGTGATGAGCTGGAATAGGTTGCTTTGTTCCCCGGCCGCCTGCGAGAAACGCTTTACGTCCAGCTCCCTCCTCCATCTCATGAAAGCGAGTACCCACGCCACGTATAACCCGTTACCTACCAAGAAGAGTCCCAGTATCGTCCAGTCGTAATAGGCCAGCACGAACCCGAACACGATGAAGTTGACGAAAGAGAAGAGCGTATTGATGGATGTCCCCGTCATGAAAGCCTCGACGCGGTCATGGTCACCGATGCGCTGCATGATATCGCCCACCATCTTGGTATCGAAGAAATGCAGGGGCAGACGCATCAGCTTGGCGAGGAAATCGGAGATCAAGGCGATATTGATCCTCGTGTTTACGTGCAGCAATATCCAGCTCCGTATGAAGTCCACGGATAGCTTGGCGATAAAGATCACTAATTGCGATATAAGGATCAAGGTTATGAAACCCAGGTTGTTGTCCCGTATACCGGTATCCACCAGGCTCTGCGTGAGGAAAGGCAGGATGAGTTGCAGTACACTGGCGGTCAGCATGCCCAGCACGAGCTGTGCCATCTCACGCCTGTAGGGCGATATATATCGGAAAAAGAATCCGAGGTTACGTTTCCTGTCTCTCCCCTCGTCCTCCATCCCGTAGAACTCCGGCCCCGGTTCCAGCAAGAGCGCCGTCCCGGTATCCTGCCCGTCTACCTTGGTACTGACCCAGCACCGCTTGAACTCCTCCCTCGTATAGGTGATAAGTCCCGCCGCCGGGTCCGCTACGTAGAACTTCCCTTTCCTTATCTTGTAGCAAACCACGAAATGCCATTGGTTCCAGTGCAGTATGCAGGGTAGGGGACATTCCTTTTCCAATTCCTCCACCGTGATCCGCACGCCCTGTGTCCGGAACCCGATCGCCTCCGCCGCCTCGCTGATACCGAGCATAGAGACCCCTTCCCGTGTGATGAAGGCTTTCTCCCGTAAGTTCTGGATCGAGTACACACGACCATAGAACTTGGCGATCATACGGAGGCAGCTAGGACCACAGTCCATAGAATCCAATTGCTGATAATGTGGAAACGATCTTAGCATAAATTAAAACATTAGGATATAGACATGATTTAGTTCTTATTTCTTATACTTGATCAGCATTATGACGGGATTGGAATCCTCATTCAATTTCGTCGCGATTTCGTTTAGCCTACCTTTGAGCTTCCCTTCTTTATAAGCCTCAATCAGTTCAGGCGCATCAAAGGGATACCAGTTCGCGATATCTTGATTAATAGATGAAATCCAATAGATCGGTCTTTGATATAAAAAATCAGTATTATATATTTGATATTTGAATATAGAATCTTCCTGTTTGTCGTATACCAACCTACTCACCGGTATTTTTCTCGTTTTAATATCGAGTTTTTTTTCTACGGTTCTCATAAAATAATAACGGCTTGTCACCTCCTCTACAAAAAGAAATATTTCTGTATCCATGGAATATATAGAGGGTGTCCTCACGATAAAAGGTTTAATATGACCATTTGGCGAATAGGAATATAGGGTATCGGATGAGAGATTCATAAGTATCCAATTATCGGAAGTGGCGGTTGTAGCAAAAAAAGTAGGAATTACTTTTTGATCATTATCTCCGAATATAACCAGTGTTTTCTGTTCTTTAGAAGGAATTGTAATTTTCTGGATAATACTTCCGTCATACTTTGAGATAATCAAATGATAAGGCTGTTGGTCTGCCACCATTCCATAGCCTTTGTTATCATAAGTGATCAGATTATCCTTGTCATAATTAAAAACCTTAAGGTAGTCACTTTCGGGGTCTAGGAAATTAAAGCTTCTTTTAAAGTCCCCGTCTAAATCATATACTGATATTTTCCCTGTATGTGTAACAAATAGCTCATTGTTTTCCTCATCTAGTGTAATTCCTGCAATCCCCGGATATTCCTCGACACCTTGTCCTAAACGGTTTATTTTCCGTATAGCTTTTCCCGTTTTCCGGTCAAAAATGAATATGTTCCCGTCGTTTGTGTTGTTTTTTACTATTATAAATTTTTCGTCGACATCCATGACATTACCATGTGTGATAAATTCGTCAGTCGTTTCCAGCGCAATATATTCCACATCCATAATATCCTGAAGGATTAGCTCCTTTTCTGGGTAATCTTTGCTAACATTGATCGTGACAAGCTCGTCTGTCGATTGCTTATCTTTTCCACATCCCGCTAAGGCAAAGAGGAGGACTACTGAAATTAAATTTACTTTCATGCTAGTATTTATTTTTCTTATGTTTTATCAGCATAATCACCGGATTAGACTCTTCATCCAATGTAGTTGCGATCTCTTTCAGTTTGCCTTTCAATCGTCCTTTCCCGTAAGCCTCGGCAAGTTCGTGGGCTTGCAATGACTGTCCGATTACGAATTCCGGATCTAAAGGTCTCGACGTCATATCCACTTCTCTTTTGCTGGTATAATCACCATTGTATATTTTAGGTATGAATAAAGAATTTTCCAGTCTATCGTACATCAATCCGGAAATTGGAAACCCTCTCCCTGTTTCAAAATTAAATTCCGCTTTCAACAGGCTCATGAAATAATAACGGTCGGTAAAAACGGTTGGTATAAGAAATACTTCAGGAGGATCCATGGAGTGTATGGAGGGGGTTCTTACGATAAGGGGGATTGTCGTATTAGCATCCGGCAAATAGTGGTATATGGTATCGGATGATGTCTCCATAAGTACCCAATTGGTATGATCTGGAACTATTTGATACATGGCGGTTGGTACTGGAGCGGCCCAGTTCTCCCAGTTTTCCCCATCTCTTGCGACCGGGTTTTTAACTTCATCAAAAGGAATTGATATTTTCCGGGTGATACTTCCATCCTGCTTGGAAAAGATTAAATAATATGGAAGTATGGCGTTTGACGGGTTTTCCAGACTATTATCTGGTACATAAGAGATCAAATTATCCCGGTCGTAATTAAATGTATTTATATGAGATTCCGTACCTTCGGCTTTGAAACTCCTTTTAAAATTTCCGTATAGATCATATACAGAGATTTTACTTCCGGTATAGGCTATAACAAATATTTCCTTGTTTGCCTCATCCAGAACAACCTCCGTAATACCTACATATTCCTCGCCACCTTGCCCTTTCCTGTTTATCTTCTTCAAGGCTTTGCCGGTTTTTCTGTCAAAAACAAACAAATTCCCGTCGTTGGCCCAGTTGGTTATTAATATAACTTCTGCACCAATGGCCATTACTTTGCCTTGGGTAACAAACTCATCATTTGTTTCCAACGGGATGTATTCCACATCCATGAAATCCTGTAGTGTCAATTCCTTTTCAGGATAATTCTTTGTAACATCAACTGTGATGAGTTCATTTGTTGATTGTTTATCTTTTCCACATCCCGCTAACGCAAAGAGAAGGATCGCTGAAATTGTGATTATCCATTTCATTATTCTTACGATTTAAGGTTAAACACTTAGGGCGATACATTCGCTCAATCATGCCTAATTACAAAAATAGGTTATTTTTTCTCGATATCTCTTCTTTTTGCTCAAAACTTATAGCGGTGAATGGAATTCTATCCGTTATTTACATAATTTAGGCAAAGGCTTAGCAATGGATGTTGTTTCCTCTCGCTATCTTGCTATCTTGTGGGTCACTTATCAAAAGGTCGAATAGTTCGTTTATTTCCGGGTCGTTGATTCCCAGATCATCCTTTTCGGACTCCAGATGCCAGCTGACCCATGTTTGTCCTTCCAACTTATCCAGTCTTCGCTATCTAAAAAAGCGATATACTCACCTTGGGCAATCTCCAAACCTGGGTTACGGGCAGCGGACGCTCCCTCGTTCTCTTGATGAATCACCTTGATACGATCCTCTTTCTTAGCGTATTCGTCAGCGATCTTTCTGGATAAGTCGGTCGAGCCATCATCCACCAAGACAATCTCCAAGTGCAGATCGCCTTGGTACATCAAGGAATCTATGCATGTGGTCAAATATTTTTTGCTTCTTGGAAGGCCCTTGTATAATCACCGTTACCGGCTATCAGCAAACGACTATTAGGATGAGCTTCTAAGACCATATGGAACGCTTTGATCAAAGAACTCACACCCTTTATTTCGTCAATCCGATCGGCAAAAAAAATAATTGTTTCTCAATTTTTGTATTATAAGAGACAGCCTCCATTGGATTCATAACCATTAGGGATTGGTTTGTTTTTTGTGTTTTATTAACATGATTACCGGATTGGATTCTTCATCTAAACTTGCGGCAATTTCTTTTAATCGTCCCTTCAACTTCCCTTTTTCATAATCCTCAATGAGCTGGGAAGCCTCGATACTTTGCCAAGATGCGATTTTATCGTCTACAGGAAGTGATTTCATATTCACCGCTCTTTTCTCAGAATAATCGTTGTTATATACAATATATTCAAAAATAGCCTTTTCTTGTTTGTCATATAATAAGTCTGTAGTGGGAAATCCCTCATGTGTCTCGAAGTTATATTCTTTTTTAACCGTTTCCATAAAATAATAGCGGTTAGTAAGAATCCCTAGGAAGAGGAATACTTCCGGATTCATGGATTGTACGGATGGGGTCCTTGCTATAATCGGTATCATTTTATGGTCTGATTGGTACTTATATACTGTATCGGATGATTGTTCTACAAGTACCCAACAATCAAAATAGGGAATTATAGGATTATAGTTATCAGGGATCACGTTGTAATATATATCCTTTGCTTTATCAGAATAGTTTACAGCCATTGATATTTTTTCTTTAAATGGAATCTGGATTTGTTTGGTTGTTCCATCCTGTTTAGATATAATAGTAAAAGCAGGCTTGTCTGTTACACAATAATTATTAGTTATTAAACTTGTTTGGTTGAAATTGTATAAATGAAAGAAATAGAGTTCATCACCTCGTTTAAGGCTTCTTTTAAAATTCCCATCTAAATCATATACTGATATTTTCCTTGAAAAATGATCGAGTACAAATATTTCATTTTGTTTTTCATCAAGCACAATTCTTTGGATGAACGTATATTCTTCTCCACCTTGCCCTTCTCTATTTATTTTTTTTAATCCTTTTCCCGTTTTTCTGTCATAGATAAAGATATCTCCATCTCTGATTCGGTTTCTGGCAAGAATAATATCCTTTCCGATTGCTAGGACAAGACCTTGGCAAATAAAATCGTCCTTTGTTTCCAAAGGAATATATTCGACATCCATAAAATCTTGAAGAATTAGTTCTTTTTTAGGGTAACTTACCGTAACATCAACAGTGATAAGCTCATTTGTCGATTGCTTATCTTTTCCACATCCCGCTAACGCAAAGAGGAGGATCGCTGGTATTGTGATTATCCATTTCATTATTCTTCCGATTTAAGGTTAAACACTTGGAGCGATACGTTCGCTCAATCATGCCTAGTTACAAAACTAGGTTATTTTTTCTCGTGATCTCTTCTTTTTGCTCAAAACTTATAGCGGTGAATGGAATTCTATCCATTATTTACATAATTTCGGCACAGTCTTAGCAATGGATGTTGTTCACCCTCGCTATCTTGTGGGTCACTTATCAAAAGGTCGAATAGTTCGCTTATTTCCGGATCGTTGATTCCCGGATCATCCTTTTCGGACTCCAGATGCCAGCTGACCCATGTTTGTCCTTCCAGCTTATCCTGATCATTCTCTAGCTCATAATGCAATGTGGGAAGGTGGAAAACGACTATAGTCGCCTGTTGGAAATATTTCCTGTCGGTGGTTATCACCCAATCAACGGGTACATCCTCTATTTTCAACTGTAGATCTTCCCCATTTATCGTGTTGAATACGAGCATCACTTTTTTACCAGCCTTTATTTGGCAATCTACGCCTGCTACCCAATCAGACACACGCCAATCCGTATATTCTTTCAGCCCGGCTTCTGCCTTGTAGTAATAATTTCTGCATCTTTGTATAGATTCCGGAATCATTTGCCCGCAATCCCTCCAAAATCGATCCAGATAATGTTTGTGTACTATGTATGAGGAATCTTTTATGTTGGGAAGTAGTGTGAATGCCTTAGAATAAAGCCTGAGGATGTTTACATACCACCAGCTTCTCAAGTCAACGCTCGTCTTAGAGGAAACAAATTGATCAGAGAATTTAATCAATCCCTCAGTAACTTGAAATAATGATTTCAGCCTTCGGGCTAGGCTTGTCGTATGCATGACCGATTCTTCGTTCTGGCGGTAATAATAAAACTCAATGTTGGTGATAACCATCCTCTCCGCTTGGCAAAGGACGATGGGACACCATAACTCATCCTCATGCATGATGCCTTCCTCAAAACGAGCCTGTATTTTATGCAGATATTTCCTATTGTATATGTATTTGAAGGGCATGGGCAAATAGAAACAAGTTTTGACTAATTCTATGAAACTTTCTTTACCGGAAAGCAATTCTTTTATAGATCCGTTGGAAATACATTTAAAAGGTTTATCCATACTTCCGTCTTGATGACATAGCCACATATTTCCCATCACGACATCGGCATGATGTTTCACCGCCTCATCATATAAAAGAGATAATGATTCATCTTTAATCCAGTCATCACTATCTAAAAAAGCGATGTACTCTTCCGTGGCAATATCCAAACCAACGTTGCGGGCTGCGGATGCTCCCCCGTTCTCTTGATGAATCACTTTGATACGCTCCTCTTTTTTAGCGTATTCATCAGCAATTTCCCCTGACAAATCAGTCGAGCCATCATTAACCAATATAATCTCCATACGAAGGCCACCTTGGTTCTTCAACGAGTCGATACAAACCGTCAAATATTTCTCCACGTTATATATCGGGATAATGATCGATATGTCGATTTGATTGAGCGTATCCATATAGTATCAGGTTCGTTGATTATTATTTACATTCTTGGAATAAGGATTTATAAAATGCGATCATGTTTTTCCCGAATACTTCCGAGGAATATTTCTCCAAATACCGTTTGCGACCGTTCTTCCCGAGTCGTTTCGCTTCTTTCGGGTTCTGTAATAGGTAGACGATCTTCTGCGCTAACAGGGAGGTGTCGATCTCTACACTATCAGGAGATACTATTAATGGTACTTTCAATCCGCAAGATTCGTCTACGACCTCGTTCAACCCGGATGTGGCGGTTGCGACGATGGGTAATTCATGCATCATCATTTCGACAGGTACATAACCAAAAGGCTCGAATAGGGAAGGTACGACACCGACATCAGCTAAACGGTATAACTCAAAAAGCGAGGTTTGATCAACGAAACCAGTGAAAGTTATTTTGGAGAAGATAGGATTGGCTTCGGAGAAAGAATTTTGATAATCGCCATCACCAACTATCCATAAACGGCAATTGGGGCTTTCTTGTAAAATTAATTGAAAGGCTCGAATCAAGAAATGAGTTCCCTTGATCTCTTCTAACCGTCCGACAAAAATAATCATTTGTTCTTCTGGGTACAAGTGCCATTTTTTTCGTAATCTCTTCTGGTCAACTTCTTCTTTTATCTTGTCGCTCATTCCGTTTGGAATAATTATTATACGATTTATATCTACTCCATAATCGTGATACAATAATTCTTGCATATAGTTTGACAGGCTGATCACTTGATCCATTCTTTCATAACATGTCCTTTCCTCCTCGAATGATTTTTGGATTAAATCTTCCAATTCATTTGTTTCTTTTTTTCGTAAGATAATTCGAAGTTTTTCTAAGTTATCATGAATAACTGAACTCCATTCAGAAAAATGAGTGACAGTAATCACTTTGCAATCAAATGCAATTTTTAGTTCTAATGCAAGTGATTTATCTCTGTATGAATTTAAATGAAAAACTAGATTTTTTTGGTCTTGAATATAATTTCTGAGTAGATAGACAATATTCCGAGAGTAAACTTTTCGTTGTTCTTGATCTAGAAGATTCCATTCTTTTGAGATCGGCTCTGGGAAATACCAGTATGAAACATCTTTCACTTCTTTTTTTTCGATTTGAAGTTGGTCACATAATATGTGAACTACATGGATGTGGATACTATTACTTTTACTTCGCAAGGCGGTAATCAATTCACGAATATAGGTACCTACTCCGTATAAGCCACCTCGACTTTTGTTCGAGAAAATATATAGATTAATCATTTTTATGGTATGTTGATAGAATATACTTACAACTTATATTATAAAAGCTGTTGCCACGAAGTCTCAATTGCTCCAAGGGCAGTCAATCTATACATGCCCTCACCTGCATAACCACCAGATAACCCCATATTCTCCAATGTTAAACTAGGTTTAAGCTTCGGAAATATTCTGTTCGACTCTAATTCTCTAGTGTGTGCACGCAAAAAAAGATATATGTCTTGTTGTTCATTTGCTGATAGATCATTTCTATTATTTTTGATACTCTCTGTGATAAAAGATAAACATTCGTTGCTCATTTGGCTTTTGGCACGATGAAGCCAATACCATCCATATCCAATCAATCCTTCATCACGACTGTAATTAGGGAAAGGGTCGTGAATGACGGCTCGGTACATCCGCTTATCGAAATCCTCAAATAAATCTTCCTCAATCTCAATAAGATTATTGTAGGATAAATAGTTGATCCCTACCCCAATACCAGCTATGCCTTTCTCATAATCTGGACGATAATTTACATGGAGCTGTTCTTGGATTGCCATGATCAAATCCCATGCATATTCTTCGAATAATGTTTTTCCTGTATAACGAGCATAATGGAAGAAGAAAATAGCTATTCCTAACTTGCCATGTAGTAATCCTGGGCATTTTGTTAATGTCCCATTTAAAAGAAGCCAATCTGCAATTTTTGTTAGTTCCATAATAATTACTCTAGGCAGTTACTTCTTTTGTTTATATTTTGCAATCATAAGAACTGGATTGGATTCCTCATCTAAGCTGGCTGCAATCTCTTTTAATTTGCCTTTTAAATTCCCATTTTTATAGGCATCAACTAGATCAGGTGCTTCTAATGTTTTAACAAAGGCTATTTCTTTATTTATAAAGGCTATTCCTCCATAACCCAAACTTACAAATTCTTTATGCACATAATCAGCATTATAAAGAGAGTATTCATAGATAATATTTTCTTTCATATCATACATTAAATCTGTTCTTGGAAGTCCTACCCGACTTGAAAAATCATATACTTTTTTTACTGTCTGCATAAAATAGTAGCGATCAGTAAGAACTGATGGATATAGAAATATCTCGGTTCCCATTGATTGTATGGAAGGAGTTCTTGCTATAAAAGGGACAACTCTTTTATCAGTAAAAACCCGATATATCGTATCTGATGAGTGATCCATTAAAATCCATGAATCATGAAATGGAACAAATTCTTCATTTCGAGGTCTTGCAGATTTAGTCTGTTCCTTATTAATAATTAAACTGGTTTTTTTCTTGTCATATGGAATATGAATTTCTTTGATAAGTCTTCCGTCCTGTTTTGAGATAATATAAAATATGTTTTTGATTTCATCGGTAAATAAATTGTCTCCATCATTACAGATTAAATAGTCACTTCCTAAATTGAAAACCCGATCATAGGATGCCCCTTCTATATTTTTAAAACTTCGTTTAAAATTACCTTGTAGATCATATATATATACTTTTTTAGATCGATTATCAACTACAAATAATTCTTCATGTTCTTCATCTAGGGTAACTCGCAAAAGAAAGCTATATTCTTCGGAACCAGAACCTTGCCTATTTATTTTTCTAATACCTTTCCCTTTTCGGTCAAAAATGAATATATCACCATCTGAAGATAATTTCAGATTTCTGACAATAATCATATCCTTACTGATATCTTGCATATACCCCATAGTCGTAAACGTACGACTGGTGTCTAGCGGGATATAATCTATATCAAATATATCTTGGAGAGCAAATTCTTTTTGAGGGTAATCTTTTGTGACATCTATTGTGAGCAAATCTTTACTTTGTTGCATATTTACACAGCCTCCACTCAAAATAGAAAGGAGGACAGATAATGCTATAATTTTATTTTTCATTACTTTTTATATTTTAGAATTAAAGATTCTCACAATTTGGATTATGAATATTTACATGACAAAGGTTAGTTTGCCCAATCATTATTTCATAATCAGAAGGAGACGGACATAGCCATTGATAAATACATGCATTGCAAGGCTCTTGATTGCGTACTCGCAGCCAAGATTTTCCTTCTTCTATTTCTTTCTGTATTAACTCAAAAATACTATGAGTACATATGTTGCCTAATGCTGGATAATTTATATTCGAATGCACATCTCCATTTGGCATTATGTTGATTTTCCCAAAGTCATTATTATTTATCATTTGTTTGATAAAAAAGTCTTTAATGGACATTGATGTAGATAATATATCGCTCTTTTTTAGAAAAACATTTTCTTTGAAAAAATCGATATTATACCCTGTGTATATTGGATTAAATTGATATTTGTCAATTTGATATTCTTCGATAATTTCCCAAGCTTTTAGATAATCATCTAAAGATGCTATATCAAAAATAAGTTCAAATAGATTATTCTGATCTTTTAACGATTGTGTAGTTATGATTAATTGTTTTATATCTATAGGAAAATGAATATGTATTTTGTATAAAAAAATATTTTTGCATACTGATGCTGGAATTGCAAAATTAATATAATTGCATATTATTTTTTTTGACGAATTATATTGATTCAAAAAATCAACAAGCTTGTCAAATTTAGCAATGTGTTTTAAATCCCCACTGATGCTATATGTTATATTATCTGGCATTGACTGCAAATAATCAATTAGCTTATCTTGATCTAAGATATGATCAAGATGAATGATTATTTCGTTTAAAAAATGCAATAAGTTGGCATTTTTTATAAAATTATACTTTTCGTTACGTTTATTGCAGAAATTAG
>ENA-UESU01002209-UESU01002209.1-human-gut-metagenome-genome-assembly--contig:-NODE-2209-length-12754-cov-4.625937_pt1 | contig 12754 bp, 9 predicted proteins | sample MGYA00243007_ERZ508008 | MGnify/ENA primary metagenome ERZ508008 (study PRJEB26167, sample SAMN06115399) | human gut metagenome | host: Homo sapiens | place: China:Henan | collected 2016-06-23 | study...
CGCTGCCCGGTATATTATTATTGTGTCAGCCAGCAGGGTCGAAATCCGCCGGGCGCTCGGCGCGCAGGCCGAAGTGCCAGGCGATCGCGTCGGCAATGTGCTCGCAGGCATGGCCGTCTCCGTAGGGATTCACGGCGTGCGCCATGCGATGGTAGGCCATGGGATCGTCCAGCAGCGTGCAGGCCTCGCGGAGCACATCGTCGTGCGCAACGCCCGCCAGGCGGACCGTTCCGGCCGCAACGGCCTCGGGCCGCTCCGTCTCGCGGCGGAGCACCAGCACCGGTTTGCCGAGGGCAGGCGCTTCCTCCTGCAGGCCGCCGGAATCCGTCATAACGAAGCAGCAGCGCGCCATGAGATTATGCATCTCCTCCACGTCGACCGGGTCGATGAGGTGCACGCGCGGCACATTACCGAGCTCCTCCTGTGCGCAGGCGCGCACGGCCGGGCTGAGATGGACGGGATAGACGATCTCGACGTCCTCATACCGCCCCGCGACGTCGCGCACGGCCCGCAGGATGTCATGCATGGGCTGGCCATAGTTCTCGCGGCGGTGGCATGTCAGAACGATAACGCGGCGGCTCTTGAAATCCAACTCGTTGAGCTCCGCCGTGGCAAAACGGTAATCCGGGCGCACCGTCGTGCGCATGGCGTCGATGACGGTGTTGCCCGTGCGGAAGATCTCGCCCTGCACGGACTCGCGGTGCAGATTTTCGACATTGGCCGACGTTGGCGCGAAGTGCATCGCCGCAATATCGCTGACGAGCGTGCGGTTCATCTCCTCGGGGAAGGGGGAATACCTGTCATAGGTCCGCAGGCCCGCCTCGACATGGCCGACCGGGACCTTTTGATAAAAGGCCGCCAGCGCCCCGGCAAACGTCGTGGACGTGTCGCCGTGCACCAGAACGAGGTCCGGCTGCGCCTCCTGCAGGGCCTGCTCCATGCCGAGCAGGGCGCGCGTTGTGATGGACGACAGCGTCTGCTGCTTCTGCATGATATTCAGGTCATACTGCGCCGTCAGGCGGAAGATCTGCATGACGGAGTCCAGCATCTCGCGGTGCTGGCCCGTAAGACAGCAGATGCTCTCAAATTCCGGCCGCTGCGCCAGCGTCTGCACCAGCGGGGCCATTTTGATCGCCTCCGGCCGCGTGCCGAAGACGGACATCACCTTAATTTTCTTCATGCGATTTCTCCTCCGGCTTTTCCGTGGTCTCGTCCTGCTTGTCCGGGTGGCGATGGAAAATAACCAGCACACCGATCGCGCCCACCACGATCACGGCGCCGATGAAGATCAGGGCCTTCATCTCGCCGTCGTTCGTCAGCACGACGGCCGCCATGCCGAGAATGGCCGAGAGCATATAGGCGATGGCGACGGCCTGCTTCTGGCTGAAGCCCATGTCGATCAGGCGATGGTGCACATGGCCGCGGTCGGCATGCATCGGGCTCTGACCCTTGGAGACGCGGCGGATGACCGCGAAGCAGATATCGAAGATCGGCAGACCGAGCACAAGGAACGGCACGGCAAACGAGATGATCGCATACATCTTGAACAGGCCGTAGATGGAGATGGACGAGAGCATAAAGCCGAGGAATGTCGAGCCGGTGTCGCCCATGAAGATCTTTGCCGGGTTGAAATTATACGGGATGAAGCCCGCGCACGCGCCGACGATGGCCGCTAGCAGGATGGCGGAGTTGTAATCCGGCACGAGCAGCGCCACGACGAGCATGGAGCCGGCCGAGATCGCGGACACGCCGGCAGCAAGGCCGTCGAGACCGTCGATGAAGTTCACGGCGTTCGTGATGGCCACGATCCAGATCACGCTGACGGGATAGGAAAGCCACGTTGCCAGACGGAAGCCCATAAAATGCTCGATCCGGCAGCCGTGCAGAACGGCGATAACGGCCGCAACGATCTGCACGGCAAACTTCGGCAGGGCCTTGAGCGTCAGGATATCATCAAGAATGCCGAGCACGACGATGATCGTCGCACCGAGCAAGATGCCGCGCAGCTCACGGTCGATCCCGGCAAAGCACAGCACCGCGATAAGGAACGCGAAGAAGATGGCGAGGCCGCCCATGCGCGGGATGGGGATCTTGTGCATGCGGCGCTCGTCCTTCGGCACGTCCATCGCACCGACGCGCTGTGCCAGCCGCTTGACGAGCGGCGTGACCGCAAAGGCCAGCGCCGCCGCCACGATGAGCGACAGCAGGACCTTGACAATGAAATTCGGATCCATAATCATGTTCTGCTCCCCGGTCAGCGCGCCACGAAGCCGACCTTTTTATAAACCTTGCGCAGCGTTTTTTCCGCAACATAGGCCGCCTTCTGCGCGCCGCTCTCGCAGACGCTCTGCAGATAGGCCTTGTCGGCCAGCAGACGCTGGCTTTCTTCCCGGATGGGCCGCAGCAGCTCCACGACGGCCTCGCCGACCGTCTTTTTGAAGTCGCCATAGCCGTGCCCGGCAAATTCCGCCTCGATCTCGGCGAACGTCCGCCCAGTCGCAGCGGAGTAGATGGTCATCAGGTTCGAAACGCCCTTCTTGTGCTCAGGGTCATAGCGCACCTCGGACTCACAGTCCGTGATGGCGCGCTTGAACAGACGCATGATGTCCTCCGGCTTATCCATCAGGCAGACGCGGCCGGGATCGTCGTTCTCGGACTTCGACATTTTGGCCTCGGGGTTGGCCAGACTCATGATGCGCGCGCCGACCTTGGGGATATACGGCTCCGGCAGCTTGAACACGTCGCCGTAGATGCCGTTGAACCGCTTGGCGATGTTGCGCGTCAGCTCGACGTGCTGCTTCTGATCCTCGCCCACCGGAACAAGATCCGCCTGATACAGCAGGATATCCGCCGCCATCAGCGCGGGATAGGTAAACAGGCCGCCGTTGATATTGTCGGCATTTTTCGCGCTTTTATCCTTGAACTGCGTCATGCGGCTCAGCTCGCCGAACATGGAATAGCAGTTGAGCACCCAGCCGAGCTCCGCGTGCTGATGCACATGGCTCTGGATGAACAGCACGTTCTTCTCCGGGTCCAGACCGCAGGCAATATACTGCGCCAGCTGCTCCATCGTGCGGCGGCGCAGGTCGGCCGGGTTCTGCCGGACGGTAATGGCGTGAAGGTCCGCCATAAAGTAATAGCAATCGAATTCCTCTGCACGGTCGCGCCAGTTCCGGATCGCGCCGAGGTAGGAGCCGAGCGTCAGGTCGCCCGACGGCTTGATGCCGGAAAGCATACGCTTGCGCGGCGCAGTTCTTTCCGTAGTCTGTTCTGTCATAAGATCACGCCTCTTTCTCAGAAAACAGAGTAGTGCCCAAGGCACTTGATTCTATATATTTTAGCATAATTCCCGCCGATACGCAAGGCCCATGTCGTATCCTTGCGGTCCGCGTCCTTTTTCGGAAAAAAAGAAAAAAGTGCTTGACAAAAAGGCAGCCTTCTGGTATACTATGCCTTGCTGACGGACGATTAGCTCAGCTGGCTAGAGCATCCGCTTGACGTGCGAAAGGTCATAGGTTCGAGTCCTATATCGTCCACCATACAAATCCCGCTGGCAGCAGTCAGCGGGACTTTTTTGTCTATCTCTGCAAATCAGCCGGGCGGCGGACTTTTTCGGTCCACCGCCCGGCGTTTTTCTGCTTATGCCGCGCCGAGGTAGCGCATCAGGATGACGGCGACCTGCGCGCGCGTGGCGTTCTGCTGCGGCGCAAGGTAGTCCACCCCGCCCTCGCGCGTTCCGGCGATCAGTCCCGCCGCGTTGGCCCAGGACAGGGCGTCATAGGCCCAACTGCTGACGGCTCCGCCGTCCGGGAAGCTGCCGAGGTCCGCGCGCCCGCCGGTCGGAATGCCGCGCAAGCCTGCATAGCGATACAGGATCGTGGCGATCTGTTCGCGCGTGACATTGCCGTCCGGCTCGAATTTCCCGCCGCCGACGCCGTTGACGACGCCGTTTTCGGCCGCCCACGCGACGGCCTCCGTATACCACTGACCGCGCGGCACATCCGTAAAACTACTGCCGCCCGCCGCGCCTGGCTTACCGTCCATGCGCCAGAGCACCGTAACGAGCATGGCCCGCGTCATCGGCGCATCCGGGCTGAACATATCGGCAGCCGTGCCCTGGAACAGGCCGTGCTGATAGGCGAATTTCACACCGGAATAGAACCAGTCGCTCGCGCGGACGTCGCGGAACGGGTCGTTCCACGGCCGTTCCGTTCCGGACCAGCGCGGGTCCTTCGCGCCGCACACTGTGCACGCGCCGTTGCGGTACTGATGTCCCGCAGCCGGGATGACCTCGCCGTGCGTGAGCACCGTGCCGCAGGCCTTACAGACCGTGTCGCCGGTGTAACCCGCCTCCGTGCAGGTGGCCGCGCGGGCGTCGCACAGCTCCGTCTCCAGATGGGCGCAGCGCGCAGAGGCGGAAAGCTCCGGATAGGCTCCGTTTTCCAGCATGAAGCAGCCGTTTTTGTCCAGCTGCCGCAGGAAGGACAACCCGGCGAATTCTGCCGCCGTGCGCGCCGCCGTGCCGGATGCCTCCGCCTTGCCGCCGACGGCAGTACCGCAGGAATCCGCACGGTAATAGAGATTTTCGCGCACGTTTGTCGAACGGCTGCTGTCCCGGCCGATCAGGCCGCCCGCCGTTCCGGCCGCCGCGCTGACCGCGCCGTAGCTGAAGCAGTTTTCTGCGCGGTAATCGTTTCCGTAGCCGATCAGGCCGCCCGTGCCGGAGGAGGCATAGGTATGGGCATTGCGCACCTCGCCGGCGCTGTAGCAGTCGGTGAGTGACGACGCGCCCTCCGTCATGCACGCACCGGCCACGCCGCCCAGATACCACCCGCTGCCGGTGACGGCCCCATAGTTCGCGCAACGGAGCAGGCTGCCGCCGATGCGTCCGGCCACGCCGCCGATGCCCGTGGCCGCACCGTTTCCGGTCACGGCGCCGCGGTTCACGCAGCCGGTCAGCGTGCTTTCCTTGTCGTTGACCACACCGGCGAGGCCGCCGACGCCGTCCGTGCCCGTGACGGCCCCGAGGTTGGTGCAGCCCGTCAGGCTGCTTGCCCCGTCGAGGAGTGCGGCGATGCCGCCCGCCTTTTCGCCGGTCGAAGTCACGGCCGCTTCATTCACGCAGCCAAGGAACTGCGTGTTCTTCGCCTGCGCCGCGATCCCGGCCGCACTGCCGTTGGCCTTCGCCGTGCCGGAGACGCGGATGTTTTTGAGCACCGCGCCGTCCGCCGCAAGGAACAGGGCAGCGCCGCTGCCGGTCGATTCCGCCGTCATCTCCGTGATGCGGCAGCCATTGCCGTCAAACGTGCCCGCAAACGGGGCCTGCGTGCTGCCGATGCCGTCGAACCAGCGGACACTGCGGTTGAAGGTCTTGTCATCGTTTGCCAGCGAGATATCCGCGCCGAGCAGGACGGTCTTGCCCGCAAAGGAATTGCCCTGCTTGACCAGCTGGGCCAGGCCCGCCAGCTGCCGCGCGGACGTCAGGGTAAAGCTGTCGGCCGACGGCGTATACCAGTCCGTCTCGGCCAGCTGCGTCCAGACCTTGTGCGTCGTGTAGGCCGTGGCGCGCAGGCGCAGTGAGGCGCTCGTGATCCGGCTCGTGACGGTGAATTTCCCGGTGTCCGTGCTTTTCTCCGTCTGGGCCGCATCCTGGAAGGTGAAATAGTAACGGAATTTCCCGTTGTAGACATAGCTCAGATCCTCCGGCTCTGCGCCTTCCGCCAGCGTGGCCGTAGCCGTCAGCACGTCGCCCTCATAGAGCGGGTCGCCGTCCGCCACGGGATAGTCCGTCACGCGCCGCGCGGTCCCGTTTTCCATCACCGTGCCGTCCTTCTTTACCGTGATGGAGAAGGCCGGGGCGTTCTCGATGTACAGCGCCCCCGCCGTCATGCGGGAGAACACGCCGCTGACGGCCGCGTCCGCCGTCACGGTCGCATAGGGGCCGGTCAGGGTCTCGCCATTCAGCGTATAGGTTCGGAAGGCCCAGCCGATATCCGGCGTATTGGAAAGATGGAGCACCGTGCCGAAGGCCACAGTCTCACCTGCATCGGCGGCGATCGTACCGCCCTCCGGCTGCGTGATGCGAACGGTGTGGGCCGCCGGGCTGCGCTCAGCCTCCCACGCCAGAACGGGATAGCTCCCCTGCACGGCGGCATAGGCCGCGCCGTTGCAGTTCAGCGCGTCAACGAGCTTCTGCGCGCGCATATCCGCCTTCGACATTGCCGTGACGGAGACGACGCACGAGAGCGCCGTGCCGCTGTACCAGCCGTTTGAGGCCGGATCGTCGTCGCAGCCCTCGAGATAATAGCAGTCCGATACGGTGTAGCTGCCGTTGTTGTGGCCGCCGATGGCGCGGCCGCGCTGGCTGCCGCTCGAGTCGATCGTGCCGACGTTATAGCAGTTATAAATGTCCAGCCCGCCGTTGCTGCCGCAGATGCCGCCCGCCGGGCAGGCATAGCCCGTCGTGACCGAGCCGGTGTTGTAGCAGTTGACGATTGCTCCCTTGCTCCAGCCCGCGCCGACGATGCCGCCGACACCCTTGGAGTCCGTGTTTTTGACGGAGGCGTGATTCGCGCAGTTCTCCAGATAGATGCCCGTGGGGATGCTGCCGGTGCGGCCGACGATGCCGCCGACCATGCGGCGGCCGTAGATGCTGCCGCTGACGGAGAGGTTCCGCACGGCCGGGGCCGTTTCCGGCGCGGCCTCGCCGTCATAGAGGTCGCCCATGTGGCCGATGAGGCCAACGCCCTGCGAATAGGCATAGCCCTTTTCGGCATAGCGGTCGCAGAACAGGTTCGTGATGCGGTGGCCCTGCCCGTCGAGCGTGCCGTTGAAATATGCCACGATCACACGCTCCGTGTTGTCACGGTCCATCGGATACAGGCCGCCGATCGGCGTCCAGTTGCTCGAGCCGCCCATGTCGAGGTCGGCCGTCAGGCAGACGGTCTTGTCCGAGAAATCATGTGCGGCATCGCCGACATAGGCCGTGCCGTACTGGCTGCCGCCGCCCGCGCCGACGAGCAGATAGTCGTCGACCCGCGTGGAGACGAGCTCGCTGCGGTCGCCCTTGATGCGGTAGTCCGGCGTGCCCGCGTCGACCTGTCCGTTGACAAGCGCCGCAAGGCCCGCGAGCTTTGCGGGCGTGTTGAGATAAAACGCCGTCTGCGATGCATCATACCACGAGATGTCGACCGCGCCGTCCCAGACCGTGGTGGAAAAATACTCCGGCTTCACAGTGCAGGTCCCGGCGGGACGATCAAAGGCATAGGCATAGCCGGTCGGGGTCTCCTCGAACGAGGCGAAGAAATAGCTCCCGTCGGCCAGCTCGCAGCGCACCGACGCAAGGTCATAGCCCGCGCGGCGCTCCAGCGTTCCGGTCACCCGCTCCGCGGCAGCTGCGCCGTGCACGATGCAGAGCAGCAGGCAAAGGGAAAGGATCCAGCAGAGAAGTCGTTTCATTCCATGTCCTCCGTTACGATCAGGCTGCGGACCGTGCCGCGATCCGTCGGCACCTCCGCAAGGATGGCTTGAATTCCGTAAAGCGTCTGAAGAAGCTGCGGCGTCAGCGCCGTCTCCGTCGGGCCGTCCGCCGCAATATGACCGCCCTGCAGCGCAAGGACCCGGTGGGCATAGTGCAGGGCATGCTCCGGATTGTGCGTGGAGAGCAGGACGGTGTAGCCGCGCGCAGCCAGCGCCCGGATCTGCGCCAGCACGCGCTGCTGATTGCCAAAGTCCAGATTGGCCGTCGGCTCGTCCATGATGAGAATTTCCGCATTCTGTACAAGTGCACGGGCAATGAGCGCCAGCTGCCGCTCGCCGCCGGAAATGGTGCCGATGCCCCGCTGCGCAAGCGCCTCGATGCCAAGCCGCTGCAGGGCCTGCATGGCTGCCTCCTGCTGCCGCCGGCCGGGGCGCTGCAGGACATTCATCGTGCCGGTCGTGCCCATGAGCACAGTGTCGAGCACGGTATAGTTGAAGATCGGCTCCGACGACTGCGGGATATAGGCGATCTTCTCCGCGGCCTCCCGCCGGGAATAGGCGGAAAGCGGTCTGCCGGAGAGTCGGATCTCCCCCGCCTGCGGTGTCAGAAAGCCCAGCAGGCAGCGAAACAGCGTGCTTTTCCCAGCGCCGTTTGCACCGAGCACCGCCGTGAGCGTGCCCTTCTGCACGGAAAAGCTCACTTCCCGCAAAGCGGGCTGCTTTCCGTAGGAAAACGTCAGGTTCTGGACCTCAATTTCCACGCCGCGCACCTCCCGTCAGGATCAGATAGAGGAAGATCGGCGCACCGACGAAGGCCGTCAGAATGCCGAGCGGAATTTCTCCGGCCGTGGCGAGCCGCGCGATATCGTCCACGATGATCAGGAACGAGGCCCCGAACAGGGCCGCAGCCGGGATCAGCCGCCGGTAGTCATAGCCGAACAGCATCCGGCAGAAATGCGGGATGACAAGGCCGACCCAGCCGATCATGCCGGAGACCGCGACGGACGCCGCCGTCAGCAGCGTTGCGCAGAGGATGACGGTGAATCGCAGCAGGCGGGTATTCACGCCCATAGAGCGCGCCTCCTCCTCGCCGAGCGTCAGCAGGTTCATGCGCCAGCTCAGGATCAGCAGCGGCACGAGCCCGAGCGTGACCGGGATCACAAGAAACAGCACATCCCGCGGCTTGATGGAGGATAGGCTGCCCATCAGCCAGTAGGTAATGGCCGGGAGCTGCTGCTGCGTGTCGGCGACGAGCTTGATGTAGGACGTGCCCGCCGAAAAGAGCGACGAGACCATCATGCCCGACAGAATGAGGGCGATGGTCTGGTTCGTGCGGCTCATGCAGCTGACGGCATAGGCCGCCGCAACTGCCAGAAGGCCGAACACGAAGGCCGACATCGAAATGCCGAAATAGCCAGCGCCGAGCAGGATAGCCAGCGCCGCGCCGAAGCCCGCCCCGGTCGACGCGCCCAAAATATCCGGCGAGACCATGGGGTTGCGGAACATGCCCTGATAGGACACGCCCGCAGCCGCCAGCGCGGCCCCGATGAGGGCCGCCGCCGCAACGCGCGGAAGGCGGATCTGGAACACAACGTTCTCCGCGCCGTCCCGCCAGCCCGGCTCCGTCTCGGTCAAGAGGGAGAGCAGCAGGCGGAACAGCTCCTTCGGCGTGACGGAAAAGCGCCCGAGCAGCACGGAGCCGAACAGTGCCGCCGCAAAGACGGCCCCCAGCACGGCAAAGCGGCGGGGATAGGCGTGGTTCTGCAGTTTCATGGGCTTAATTTCCGTTTTCTATAATGTAGTATTTTCCCGTCCCGGCGTCGTAGTAGACCTCGCCGAGCTTTTCCATGCCCTCGTCGGTCTCACCCTCGGTAGAGTCCATTTGCTCCAGCTCCTCCGGCGTGAACGACAGGGCGTCGTCGCGGTCAATGGCGCTCTGGCCGCCCTGCCCCTCGGCCGCGACGGTTTCGCCGACGTTCTCGGAGCTTCTGCCGCCGGTGGAAATGTCCACGTTCCAGTGGACGATGAGGGCCAGCATCATGCCGACGGCGAGGACGAGCATCGCATCGGACAGGTTGGAAACATAGTTCATCGGGTCGACGCTCTCCTCCGAGAAGCGTTCCCCGCGGCGTCTTCTTCTCTTCATGCCGCTTCCTCTTCGCACACGCAGTCCATCAGCGTCTCGAGGTCGGCCATGTAGCCGCTGTACCAGCGCTTGCGGAGCGTGGTCACAACGAGGCACACGGCCGCAGCGCACAGGCCCGCGATCGTCGTGTCGAATGCCGTCAGCAGGGACGTGGACAGCGTCTGCGTGTCGCCCTGCCCCAGCGCGATGATGCCGGGGCCGAGCGGGATGAGTGTGCCGAGCAGGCCGAGCATCGGAGCCAGCTTGCTGACAAGCTCCGTGCATTTCAAAATATGGTCATAATGGCTCTGCTCCCGCTCCAGCAGGTTCGCGGCCAGACTTTCGCGCAGCCCGCTGCTGAAATCGGGATGCTCCGTCAGCTCGAGCAGCGCGGCCTTTTGCCGCCGGTTGAGTTGACTTTTCCGGATGAGCGCGGCCGTGTCGGCCCCCTGCTCCCGCAGCGCGTCGAGCAGGCGCGGCAGGTCCTCGCGCATGTGGCGGTGCTCCGTAAAATACTCGCAGATCAGCCAGCCAACGGAAAACACGGCAAAGCCGAGCGCCAGCACAAGAAACACAACGTCCGGAATTTCCATCGCACCGGCGACGGCGCGCAGAATTTTGTGGAATACAGAAGTCATGATGATCTCCTCCCTCTGGTATAGTAGCGCAGCGCGCACAGCGCGCCGAGCACGGCAAGTGCAAGTGCTCCCGCGCCCGTCAGCAGCAGGAGCTTCCGGTCATCCTCCGGCTGCACCGTGACGACGGTGACAGGCACCGGATCGGCCGCGCCCGGCGCTTCCGCCTGCCCGCCGCCCTGCAGCTGCGCGGCCAGTGCATCCGGCAGGGCGTACATGCGGATGGTCTCCGGGTCCACGGCCGCCGTCGGCTCGACCGGTTCGGACGGTGCTGCCTCGGATGGCATGGACGCGGACGGCGTCGTCTCCCGCGGTTCGGCTCCGCCGGTCGGGGCGGAGGGCCCGCCGCCCGGTCCCTCGGACGGCTCCGTGGACGGCGTTGTCTCCGCCGGCTTCGTCGGTTCCGTCGGCTTTTCCTCGGGCTGCTTTGTCGTGACCTGCCGGTTTTCGGCGATGGACGTCCCGCCGAAGCCGAATGACAGCTCGACCTCTCCCTCGGCGTGCACGGTGTAGTGCACCGTCACGGTCGCAAGGTCGGAATACTGCGCGTCCGGCGTGACGGTGATGCCGGTGATCTCCAGAACGGAGCTGTCGGACGAGGCGATGTCCAGATACTGCGCCAGCGCATCGCGCAGGGCCTGCTGGCCGACGGAAATTTGAAACGTCGCTGTATGAGAGCCGAGCGTGCCGTCCAGCTCCGGCGGCTCCTCCGTGATCTTCGGCGCGCCCTGCAGGGTGATGAACAGCGTGTGCGTATACTTCGCGCTCTGGTTCGTGCGGCACTCGAGCGGATAGGACTGGCCGAACAGCAGGCGGAAGCGGTTGCCCGTTCCGAGCGAGGAATAGTTCGGCGCGGTGTGCTCCGTGCCGATCTCATAGCTCACCCAGCTGTCCTCCAGCGCCAGCATCGGCTGGACCGTCCAGCAGTCGTTCCATGCCTCGTCGCCGTCATAGCCGGTCAGCGTACCGTTTTCGTCATAGACCGGGCTGATGTGCGCAGAGAGATCATTATAATAGTATCGCTGCGTGCCGAACAGGTCGGCATAGGTGAACGAGGTGAAAAAGCCGACGCTCTGGTCGCGGGTGTAAAACGCGACGACCGCAATATCGCCGCTGTAGATCCCGGCGTAGTCCAGAAGGTCCGCAAGGTAGAAGCCATAGGCCGAGTCGATGACCGTGTTGTAGGTCCCGTCGTCCGTGCTGCGGAAGAAGGAATAGGCCTCGTAGTGCAGCGGCAGGGCGTCATAGAGCTCGCTCCAGTGGTAGGTCGCGACCTCCACATAGCGGTCCTGCTCCATGCCGTAGTAGCCGACCCTGACCGTCAGCGTATCCGTCACGGTCCCGGCCGCCTCGGCCCCGAGGCAAAGGGACAGGCACAAAAGACCCGCGACCAGGAAGGACATCTTTCGCTTCATTGGCCCTCCCTCCCCGGCTTGAGCGTGGAGCGCGCGAGCAGCCGCTCCGCCTCCTCCGCAGAAAGCTCATAGTGCCAGAACAGGCGATAGAACTCCTGCGCCTTTTCGACCATGTCATAGTCATAAAGCTCGGGGTACAGCAGATTCCCCAGCCAGTAGATACCCAGCACGCGGTTGATGGACGGCGGGGAGGACATCCAGTCATACGGCAGGTTCGGAATTTCATAATATGTCCCGTTTTTCACGGCCGTCAGGCCGGACCATTCGCTCTGTGCCAGCGTGTCATACGGCCCGCCCGCCGCCAGAAGGATCACATCCGGATCGCAGGCGTAGACCTCCTCGAGGTTCACGGTCGTGCCGCCGTTGCGGTTGCTGATCTCCTCGGAATGGATGGCGTTTCCGGCTCCGACGAGCGACAGCACGTCCGCCTGTACCGAGCCCTCGGCGTTGCAGGCGAGGCCCGTCGCACCCGTGCCGAACAGCACGGTCTTTCGGGCGTCCTGCGGCAGCTTTGCCGAATTCTCCGCCGCCATGGCAAGCGTCTGCTCCAGATAGACCGCCAGCACCTCGGCCTCGGCCTCCCGGTGAAGAAGCTGGCCGAGCTTGCGGTAGGCCTGCGGCATTTCTTCGAGCGTCGCTTCGAGGAAGACCGTCGGGATGCCAGTCTGCTTCTGGATGCCGTCCATATCGCTGCGGACGTTCTCCTTGGCATCGCCAAGGTCGACGATGAGCTGCGGCTCGGCGTCGATCAGTGCCTCCATGTTGAGGTTGGCCTTGCTGCCGTAGAACTGGCCGAACGTCGGCAGCGTCCACATCTCCGCCGGGAAATACGGCCGCTGCGCCGTGCTGGGCGAGCTGGCAAGGCCGACGAGCAGCTCCGGCACGAGCGTCATCAGGATCATCTGTGCCGTCGAGCCGCTGGCTGCGATGCGCGTAATGCCGGCCGGGACCGTCACATCGCGCCCGGCATCGTCGGTGAACACCGTCGTCTCCACGCCCGCCAGCGGGTCATACCGCTTCCCGCCGCAGCCGGAGAACAGGCCCAGCAGCAGGGCGAGGCAGAGCGTCAGCGTCAGGATCTTTTTCATTGGGACCTCCCC
>ENA-UESU01002219-UESU01002219.1-human-gut-metagenome-genome-assembly--contig:-NODE-2219-length-12724-cov-5.663003_pt1 | contig 12724 bp, 7 predicted proteins | sample MGYA00243007_ERZ508008 | MGnify/ENA primary metagenome ERZ508008 (study PRJEB26167, sample SAMN06115399) | human gut metagenome | host: Homo sapiens | place: China:Henan | collected 2016-06-23 | study...
ATTCACGTTACAAGACAGCGTCACATGATTGTGAATCGTATAGAATATTCCGGCATCCATCAACCACAAAGAGGGATAATACAAGTTAGACGCCACGTCACGGTACACCTTATCCCGGAAATTACCACTCAAATGGAAAGAAAGGAAGCGGAAAATCCCAGAAGGGATCGTGTAATCAGCCATAAGGTAGTCTGTCGTGCGGGGCACTCCCGCCGTGCGCATCTTCTCTCCTGCAACGCTAACGACGGAATTGGGCGAACTGTCACATCCATATCGATCGTGCTCATGTCGGCACGTCCCACTTGTGCCCTAACCGTCATTTTCGTCGGTTGCATCGAGCCATCCGGTTGTTCCACGTCCACTTCACGCGTTCCCACGTTGGTCACCATATTATTACGGCGGACATACGAGTAATTCACGCTGGCATCAAACCATTCCCACGGCGTATAGCGTGCGCCCCGCTCAAAAGAATAATCGCGTTCGGGATCAAAAATCTTGTCCCCTTCCGTGTCGGGATTAATCTCGTTGCCATTTTTATCCAGGTAAATTTTATTCACCGCGTAAGTCGTGGTATTCGGGGTAAAAGCAGACCCGTGAGCCAAGTGTATGGAAAGTTCCGGTGTCGGGAAATAAACGGCTCCCACGTGCCACGTGAAAGCGGAAGTATGGAAACTCTGCCATTCGCCAATGTCCTCTTTTTTATAGTCGAATGATTTGCCGTCAATCGTGGGGAAATACCGAGAGTCCAAAATTTACGAATATAAATATCGGAAACATTCTGATCCCACCATCCCTGTACGAGCTGGGGGTCTTTGACAGATAACATCACATCAGAGCCGGGACCATACGTGTCGCCCGAATTCCAACCGTTATACTGGAAATGTTCAAAATACGTCCAATTCCAACCGATAGCATAGTGGTGCTGCATGGAAGCGAGCTCTGCGTCACCGGTCAATTCCACCGTATTATTATAGGTATCATGTTTCGGGAAAAAACCGCTTGGTCCGTAACGGCGCAAAGAATCAAGATCCACGTAATTAGCAACTTGTTTGCCGTTCTTCGTGGTATAATACTTGTAATCCGCCCCATCAAAAGGAGATGTAGAGCTCTTGTAAGCTAAACTCCCGGCTCCTGAAGTACGGTGATAACTATGATCAAAGGCAAATACTTCTTTCAACTTCAAACTATTCGAGAAGGAATACACGTAACTAAGTTTGAAATTATAACCCTTACGGCTGTGAGAATCGTTGGCAAAGTCGTTGTACGTTTGTCCCATGTCGGCAGTCGGGTGTTTATCACCTTTCTTGAGTACGACTTTCTCATTTTCCAAATCCAGCATATCCCCCGGCATATAAGGTGCGGCACCCAGCTCAACAGTATAATGGTCGTTCTCAAAACCGAAAGTAAAATCTACCCGGCTTTTGCCTAACGTGGCACCCAACGCCGCCATTCCGGACAAACGCTCTGGTGACATACGCCGCCATCCCCCGTGAGTAGCGTAGTGCAAGTTTGCCAAGTATTCCACGGGACCGATCAACTTACCGCCGAACCCAAGACTAACCTTCTTCACGTCCCAACGCCCATAACTGAACCGGGCGTCCGCAGAAAACTGGGAAGAAACCTTTTTGCGCACGATATTAATCACGCCACCCATCGCTCCATAACCGGCTAATATTGCCGCAGGACCCCGCAAAACCTCAATAGACTCCGCCGAGGCGAGGTCGCCCAAGGGGAAAGTATTGATACTTTGCCGGTCATCCCGGATACCGTCGATCATCAGTACTGCCGGCATATTAGATCCCCCGACATAAAATCGTTTCCACAAACCACCCTGATCAGCCATGCGCACCCCAGGCAAGAAGCGAACAGCATCCACCCACTCGGTAATTCCTTTACGTTCCAGCATTTCGGAAGGCATTTTAACCAAATTGATCGGGATAAATCGAAGGGGAACATTCAACCCCATCACATCCGCATGATTCTTTTTCCCCATCACCTCCACACTCTTGATCTCGAAAATAGAATCCGTGATACTTTTCTTTTTCCGCTTGTCTTTGTCCTCCGCAAAAAGAGAACCAATACACATCATCAGCAATAATGCCAATACAACAACTTTTTTCATACAACTATATATTAATAATGAATAAAGCATTATTAACATAGTCTTCTGGGCAATATGAGTTTCAAGGTAAAATTGTATTTTCCCTCTCGCTTTTTTTCCCGAAAGCTATGGTTTATCTTGTTCGGCAGGTCTTCTGACTTGTTCCGGATTTTGTTGCCTTCCCAGTTTATAACCAGTGACATTTGAAGTACAAAATCCCTTGTAAAGGAACTTACAGCTGCGGGTACAGTCCCGGATTCACACCGGGTTCCCTATTAAGCGTTACCTCCATGACCGAAGGTTCCGCACCAAAACTTGGTGCGAAAGTAATACATTTTTTTCATCCGGCAACAACCTTTTATAAAAAATTATATACATTTGTCTCGTCTTAGGTGATGTGTTGATGCCCAATTAACACACAAGAGGGAAGCCGGTTAGAATCCGGAACAGTGCCCGCTACTGTGATGCCCGTTTCTCCGGATAAGGAGATTCAAAGAAAGATTCTTACACCACTGTCCACACGGATGGGAAGGTATTTTTCTTAGGCGTAGTCAGGAGACCTGCCAAGACAAACATAGGTAATAGCGTATTCTCGGGGTCAGGAATACTATTATAAACATTTAAAACATCATCATCTAATGAAGAGAATTGTAATGCTAGGCATGATATTCATGTTAGCCTTGGTAAGTACCTCGTTTGCAGAGATCACATTAAAAGGAAAAGTCACAGATGCAAAGAGTGGAAAAGCCCTCATCGGTGCAAACGTTCGTCTGGTCGGAACAAGCATAGGGATTGCCACCAACAACAAAGGGGAGTTCATTCTGGAAAATATTCCGGATGGCACGTACACGCTACGGGCAAGCTATTCAGGCTACGAAGTTGCCTCGATAAAAGTCAACAGCAACAAAAACGACATTCTATTCCGGCTCACGGCCACCCCGGTAAACCTGAATCAAGTTGTCGTCACGGGAACGGGAACACACCGCCGTTTGAAAGATTCTCCCGTACCCATCGAGGTCATCAGCGGTACTGACTTGAAAAGTGCGGGCGTGAACTCCTTCGAAGATGCCCTCCTGTTACTGAATCCTTCATTCAACATACGTCCCACCGTCATGGGTTCCTACTTCACGCTGAACGGCATGAGCAACAAATACATCCTCATCCTTGTCGACGGCAAAAAAGTGGCCGGGGACGTGTCCAACAACACCGACCTCTCCCGTATTGACATGAGCCGGGTCAAGCGTATCGAAATACTGAAAGGAGCGGCATCCGCACTCTATGGTTCCGACGCTATTGCCGGGGTAATCAACATCATCACGGAACAACCGAAAGACCCGATCAGCGTGCAATCCAAGACCCGTTTCGGGGGAGAATCCAGCTTCTCGCAAAATGCCAGCGTAGACCTACACTTTGGTAAATTCACCTCTTCCACCTCCTACCAAAGGAGACAGATGGGAGGCTGGCAATTAAGCCCTTACGAGATTGACGGGGACACAGCCATACTCACGAGAAGAGAAGCTTCCAGCAAGTTCCATTCCAACATTGTCAATCAACGCTTCACCTACGCCCCGGTGAAAAGCCTAAGCCTGTACGCCCAAGGGGGGTATTTTGACCGGGAAGTAAACCGTCCCGTGCAGGAGAAAAAAGATGACGGGGGCTACACCTATGACCTAACCTACATGGACTACAACATCGGCGTGGGCGGACGCTACCAGCTAAACTCCACCGATTACATCGCGCTGGACCTCTACATGGACAACTACGAATACAACAAACTGTACACCGTGGCACAGGTCAGTAAAAAAGACACGACCTTCCGCGTGGGGGACGAGGAATTGACGAAACGCCAAAAATACTACAACGGGAACCTGAAAGGCGTGTTTAAACTCGGCTCATACAACAAAATCTCCGCAGGCACCGAGTACACGAACGACTACATGAAAAACCCCGGAAACCTCGAAGAACCAGAAGAGATCTACACGCTGGCCCTGTACGCACAAGACGAGATTCGCCTCTGGAAAAACCTGCAAATTTTGCCGGGATTCCGCTACGTGTACAACGAGATGTTTAAGAACCGCTTTACCCCGAAAATAGCCTTGATGTACACCCTCGGCTCCTTCAATTTCAGAACATCCTACGCCGCCGGTTTTAAAACCCCCAGCATACAAGAACTATATTACGATTACGAAGCCCGCGGGGCTATCACCATCGGGAACCCAGACCTGAAACCGGAAAAAGCAAACTACTACAACATCAACGTGGAATATGCCGGGAAATATCTGAATGTCTCTGTCAACGGGTACATCAACGACGTGAAAGACATCATCGAGAAATACGACGTTGGGGTTACCGACGAGGATAAAGCGAACGGGATAAAAACCCGGAACGTGTACCACAACCTCGACAAAGCCAGTATCAAAGGCTTCGATGTCACGATCAATAGCTACTTGGGTGCCGGGTTTTCTGCCGCCGGATCCTACAACTGCGTGTATGCCGCCGATGATTCCGGACGCCGCCTGAGCGAATCGGTACGCCACGCGGCAACCTTCCGGGCCGGGTGGAGCCATGAATGGAACAAGTACAAACTACGGGCCAACATCAACGGGAGAATGCAAGGTTCAAAATACATCTACAAAAAGACCACGGACAAAACAACCGGGAAAGACATTTACACCGACGTCAGCGCCCCCAAGTACCAGCTCTGGAACTTGGCGACCACCCACACCTTCGCTCCCGTGGGTAACTTCCTGTTCGAAATCAACGCCGGGATTGACAACATCTTTGACTGGACGGACGATCGTCCCAGCGGGGTAAACTATGCCACGCTAAACCCCGGACGCACACTATTTGCCAGTCTCGTTATTCGTTTCACCAAATAAACAAACACCATGAAAAACATATTTACAGCCCTATTCTTATTGACAAGCATCTTTACATTCGCCCACGGTGGCGACGGTTTCAAACATTCCGATATATTCAAGACTCTCGGTCCTAATGACAAAGTAGCCATTCTCATGGTTCACTTCGGTACAACTCACGATGACACCCGAGCCTTGACCATCGAGGCCATTAACAAAAAAGTGTCACAAACATTCCCCGGAGTGGAAGTCCGTGAAGCCTACACTTCCCGCATGATCATGCGCCGCCTGAAAGAAAAAGGAATGACCAAACCCAACCCGACGGAAGCCATGAACAAACTGATTGCCGACGGTTATACCCACTTGATCCTTCAACCCACGAACATCATCGAAGGAATTGAAATGGAAGCCCTGCAAAAAGAAGTTGCATCATACCAAACGAAATTCAAAGACATTCGCTTAGGGACAGCTCTTCTTCATTCTCCCGAGGATTACCAAGCCGTGGTAAAAGCGATTGCCGCATCAATCAAGGACAAGGAAAAAGGGGATTGCGTCTTCGTATGCCACGGGACCTACCACCCGGCAAACTCAACCTACGGGATGCTCGACTACGTGATGAAAGCCCAAGGACACAAGAACTACCACGTGGGAACGATCGAAGGTTACCCCACGATGGATGATGTAATCCGCGAACTCGAAGCGAATAAGGCAAAAGAAGTGACCTTGATACCCTTCATGTTCGTGGCCGGAGATCATGCCAAGAATGACATCGCCGGGGACTGGAAAGACGAACTGGAAAAGAAAGGCTATAAAGTAAACGTCCTGCTCAAAGGACTGGGAGAATATCCCGCCATACAGGAACTTTTCATCCAACACGTGAAATTCGCCACCAAACACCAACGAGAAGACATCACCGTGAAGAAAAAGAAATACGAGAAAACAGACGATATCGACTAACCAACCATGTTAACCAAATTATTTATCCATATCCACCGGATACTGGGGTTAATTCTCTGTATCCTGTGCTTTTCATGGTTCATATCCGGAATCGTGATGATCTACCACTCCTTTCCCCGTGTAAGCCAAGAAGATCGGTTCACTCGTGCGGAAATTCTTGATACGAATGGCTTGCCCGCCATCCAAGACGTGTTACTCCGCCTCCCGGCCAAAACGCCAACCCACGGACTCTCTCTGAACAACCCTTATGGAGATCCCGTATTCAGTATAGGAGGGGGACGCCAAAGCGTTGAGTTATACGCGGACACGAATGTCGTGGCTCCCGTTATTAACTACGCACTCTGTGAAAATCGGGCTGCTCGCTGGTGTGCCGACCGAAAGATTACCCGGATGGATACCTTACGCACCCTCGACCAGTGGATACCCCTCGCCCACTACAAGCGGGAATTTCCCATCTACAAATTCTATTTCGACGGTCCGGAAAAGTACCAGCTTTACGTCTCTTCCCGAACCGCCAATATCCTGCAGTTTACCGATTCCGACAATCGTTTCTGGGCATGGTTCGGGGCCATTCCCCATTGGGTGTATTTCACCGTTATCCGAGGAAACCAGAACTTATGGACACAATTCATGTACTGGGCATGTTATCTCGGAATGTTCATGTGTTTTACCGGATTCGTTCTCGGCATACGTTCCTACTGGCTCGCTCGCCGGAAAGGCTTTCTCCGCTCTCCGTACAAGAAACGGTGGTTCAAATGGCACCACATCACGGGTTTCTTTTTCGGTATATTTGTCTTCACGTGGATTCTGAGCGGCTATATGTCCATGGCCCCGCTTCCCTCGTGGCTCTTCGGCAAACAGGACTCCCGCGGATTCCGCCAAAGCCCGGCTGAAAGACAAGCCCCGTCACCTACCGACTATGCCTTGGACTATCGAAAAGCCATTGCCCTCACCGCTACTCCGGATGATCCTGTCAAAACCATCGAGTGGACCCACTACCAAGGTATTCCCCTCTATCGTCTCCGCACGGTCAGCAAGGAAGTGACCTTGGACGCCTCCACTGACACGATTCGTCCTTTCCGCATCACGGAAGAGATGATCCTCGCTGCCGTCAAACGCCTCGCCGGGGACTCAACCACCTACTCCATCACCAAGATGAACGAGTACGACAACTACTATATATCCCGTCGTCGTCCTCTACCGCTCCCTGTCTACAAGGTCACGTTCGACAACAAGGCGAAGGACTGTTATTACTATAACCTTGAATCTTTCCGTCCCGTTCACTACGACACCAACGGACGCTGGAAACGCTGGCTTTACCGTGGTCTTCACACCCTTGACATCAAATTTCTCGTCGAGCGTCCCGCACTATGGACCGTGGTCATTTGGACCCTTCTTCTTGGCGGAGCAATTGTCTCCTTCACGGGAATCGTACTTTCGGTGAAATACATTATCCGATTGATAAAATGTAGAATTTAGAATGGAAAAACTACCCCCTCTGGCTCCCCCTTGCACAGGGGGAGAAACAAACGCGAGAAAGCATTACAATATAACAATGTAGCACATCCTCCCCCTGTGTAAGGGGGAGTTAGAGGGGGTAGTCAAAGCATTAGCCCTATGCAACTGGAATTTAAAATCTAAAATGAATTGCCGGGAGGGTGTTTGAACATGAATTTTGACACTTTCTCGTGTTTGGAGTCCACACTTTATAAACTTTACAAACTAAATAAGTAACTTTGTCACAAATAAAGTCACACGTTATGAAACACGGAAAAATATATGTTGCCGGCATCGGGCCGGGTAGCGAAGAAGACATTACCCCAGCCGTACGGACAGCCATCATGCAGTCGGACGTTGTGGTGGGTTACAAATATTACTTTAACTTCATCCGGTCCATTGTCCGCCCTGAAACGGTGTGTATCGATACCGGGATGAAAAAAGAAAAAGACCGGGCAGCCCTTGCCTTCGAGTATGCAGAACAAGGACGTACAGTTTGTGTTGTCAGCTCCGGAGACGCCGGAATATACGGTATGGCACCCCTCGTTCTCGAAATGAAACGGGACAAAGCAAGTGATGTTGAGGTAGAAATCCTTCCCGGGATCAGCGCCTTTCAAAAAGGAGCCGCGTTACTGGGAGCCCCTATCGGGCATGACTTTTGCATTATCTCCCTGTCAGACTTGATGACCCCGTGGGAAAAGATCGAACGCCGGATTGAAGCTGCCGCATCCGCCGACTTCGTAACCGCTGTCTACAACCCCAAAAGCGAGGGACGCTACTGGCAACTCTATCGCTTGAAAGAATTATTCCTCAAACACCGCCAACCGGAAACTCCCGTTGGGTACATCCGCCAAGCCGGACGTGAAGAACAAGAAATTAAGATCACGACACTACATGATTTCAACCCGGAAGAAATCGACATGTTCACGATCGTAATCATTGGAAACTCTCAGTCCTACACGTGGAATGACAAGATCATCACTCCCCGCGGTTACTACCGGGAACAATCGACCGAGAACGTCGGTATCGGACAAGAAATCATGATGCGCAGTTTCCGTACCATCGAATCCGAACTAAGGGACAAAAACATCCCCCTCGGCCGTAAATGGGCGCTGTTACACGCTATCCACACCACTGCCGACTTCGACATGGAGAACATTCTCTACACCGACAATGACGCCGTGGAAACTCTCCATACTGCCCTACACGATGGCAAAGTACGCATGATAGTAACCGACGTCACTATGGCGGCCTCCGGAATCCGCAAGGGAGCCCTCGAACGCCTCGGCATTGAAGTCAAATGCTACCTTGACGATCCTCGTGTAGTAGAAATGGCATCCCGTCTCAAAATCACCCGCACACAAGCCGGCATACGCCTTGCTGTGGAAGAACATCCCGAAGCACTCTACGTTTTCGGTAACGCCCCCACGGCCCTCATGGAACTATGCAAACTCATGCGCCAGGATAAGGCCCATCCAGTCGGTGTTATCGGTGCGCCCGTCGGTTTTGTCAACGTTCGGGAATCCAAACATATGCTGAAATCTTTCACCCGTCTGCCTAAGCTCGTTATCGAAGGGCGCAAGGGAGGTAGCAACCTAGCCGCCACCCTCGTCAACGCCATCCTTTGTTTCGATGACGCCGCGCAGCTACGACCGGGAAGAGACCTTTGAGGAATTGAAAATGGAGAATTGAAAATTGAAAATTTCCCGAAGCCAGTGAGTAACCCAGCTCTCCCTCTGTTTATAGAGGGAGTACCCGAAGGGGGAGGGAGTTCAACATAAAAGATAAACCATGACAAACCCAAAAATTACCCACAACACGAAAAAACAACGGGACATTCGTAGGGAACTACGCCAGCACGGAACACCAGCGGAAGCGACTCTTTGGAAATTCTTCAAGGGACGACAAATAAATAATTTAAGATGGCGTAGACAATTTAGTATCGAAACCTATATTCTCGATTTCTATTGCCCGGCGGCCCGACTTTGCATTGAACTAGACGGGGCAAGTCATTTCAGTCCCGATGGCGGATATAGTGATGAACGCCGGACAGAATCTCTTTGGCAAAAACATGGAATCCGTACTCTCCGTTTTGAAAACAAGCTAATTTTTGAACAACCGGAAAATATACTCGAAACGATAAGGATAGCACTGGCTGAAGGAACGCAACAAACTCCTCCGTCAGCTACGCTGCCACCTCCTCTATAAACAGAGGAGGAGCTGGTAACCATTCCCGAAGATGGTGAGTAATCCAACTCTCCCTCTGTTTATAGAGGGAGTACGGCGGAACCGGGAGAGAGTTAAATCTAAAATTATTAAATCTAAAATGAATAACTTCACAATCATCGGTATAGATGACAAGGATCATCCCGAATTACCGGAACAGGCCCGGGCGGCCATCGCCACCCATCACGTTTTTTCCGGGGGGAAAAGGCACCACGAGATCATGCGTGACAACCTGCCGGAGGCCCACCTCTGGATCGACATCACCGTCCCGCTGGACGAGGTGTTCCGCCAATACGAGAACCACCCGGACATCGTTGTTTTCGCCTCCGGGGACCCACTCTTTTTCGGTTTCGCCAACACCGTACTCAAACGTCTCCCCGATGCCAAGATCACCCTGATTCCCACGTTCAACTCCTTGCAGACACTGGCTCACCGCCTCCTGCTCCCCTACCATGATATGCACGTCGTTTCCCTCACCGGGAGACCGTGGCACGAGTTCGACCGGGCACTCATCGAGGGACAGGAGAAAATCGGCGTGCTTACCGACCGGGAACACACGCCGACCACCATCGCCGAACGTATGCTCCGTTACGGGTATGACAACTACATCATGTACGTCGGTGAAGCTCTCGGTAGTGACACCGAAACCGTCCGTGTCCTCATTCCCGATGATGCCACGGCCCTCACCTTCCGCCACCCGAACTGCCTCATTCTCTACCGCACGTACGAGCGTCAGCGGCATTTCGGCATTCCCGAAAGCGACTTCGAACTGCTCGACGGACGTGTCAACATGATCACGAAAGCACCGATCCGCCTGCTCACGCTGGCACAACTGGATCTTCGTCGCCATCAAACCCTGTGGGACATCGGGTTCTGCACGGGTTCCGTCTCCATCGAGGCGAAACTCCAGTTCCCTCACCTGCACGTCGTGGCTTTCGAGCAACGCCCCGAGGGCAAGCGCCTCATGGAACTCAACGCTGCCCGTTTCGGGACGCCCGGCATCATCACCCGCATCGGAGACTTCCTGCAGGCTGAACTAGACGACCTTCCCGCCCCCGACGCCGTATTCATCGGCGGCCACGGCGGCCACATGGATCAAATCGTCCGGAAAGTCAGCGAACACCTGCTCCCGGACGGAATTATCGTCTTCAATTCCGTCTCTAAGCAAAGTCAGGAATTATTCGCCGAAACCGTCAAACAACACGGCTTCACTCTCGTCAGCACCCAACACGTGGCCATCGACGACCACAACCCCATATTAATCATGAAAGCACAAAAAATATAATCCCATGAAAAAAATAGCCATCATCATAGCCTCCCGTCAAGGACTGGCACCAGCCCTTACCATACACCGGGAACTTCCCGGAACAGAACTATTCTACGCAGGCGAAGGAGAGGCAAATCCCTGTACCTCCATCGACTCCATCCCGGCCTTCATCGCCACCAACTTTACCCGCTACGAAGGTCTCGTCTTTATCGGCGCTCTCGGCATCTGTGTCCGGGCCATCGCCCCTTGCACGCAATCCAAGTACACGGACCCCGCCGTCGTCTGCATCGACTCCATGGGTAGGAACGCCATTTCTGTCCTCTCCGGTCACGTCGGTGGGGCCAATGCCCTTACTCGTCGGCTCGCTGCCATACTCGGAGCCGTCCCCGTCATCACCACCCAAAGCGACAACAACGACCTCTGGGCCCTCGACACCATTCACGAAAGGTTCGAGGGATGGATCCCGGAACCCGTCGGGCCGATAAATGAAATCATCTACAAGTTCGTCAACCGCCGTCCCGTGGCCCTACTCCTAGACATCCAAGATAGCGGAACCCGGAACCTCGAACGTACCGCACCGCCTCACGTCGACATTTACAACTCCTTTCAGAAAATAGACCAGAATCGTTACGAGGCCCTGCTCATCGTCAGCCCCTTCATCTACCCCGTCGTTATCCCAACCCTCTACTATCGCCCACACGTGCTTTCCCTCGGTTTTGGGTGTCGGGAAAACTGTGACCCGTCGGGTGTACGGGAATACATCACCGCACGTCTTATCGAGGCGGGAATCTCCCCGACCAGTCTCACGAACCTCGCGACGATTGACATCAAAAAGGATGAACCTGTTGTCGACCTTCTTACTCACAGTTTAATACTTTCAATGGACTCGTACTCGCCCGACGAACTCCGGAACATCTCCGTTCCCAACCCCTCGGAGAAAGTATGTGAAGTAACTTCTTCCCCCAGCGTCGCCGAGGCCGCCGCCCTGAAATCTACCGGGAATACCCGTCTGCTCCTTGAAAAACAGAAAGGTAAACTCAGTGAGGGCAATGACTTTACTTTTGCCGTTGCCATGAATCGTACTGTCGAACGCCGGGGATTCATCGAGATCGTCGGGGCCGGCCCCGGAGATCCGGAACTGATCTCCGTTAAAGGCAAGCACTTCCTTGAACAAGCCGACCTCATCCTCTACGCCGGCAGTCTTGTCCCCGTGGAACTCACGTACTACGCCAAACCCGGTGCCACCGTGCGCAGTTCTGCCGACATGACCCTTGAAGAACAATTCGCTCTCATGAAAGAATTCTATGACCGGGGCCTCTTTATCGTGCGCCTGCACACCGGGGACCCCTGCATCTACGGAGCCATTCAGGAACAGATGGCTTTCTTTGACGAATACGGCATGGATTACCACATCACACCGGGTATATCCTCTTTCCTTGCAGCGGCAGCGGCCTTGCAGTCACAGTTCACCATCCCCGAAAAAGTGCAGACAATCATTCTTACCCGCGGAGAAGGGCGTACCCCGATGCCGGAAAAAGAGAAACTCCACCTGCTGGCCCGTTCGCAAAGCACGATGTGCATCTTTCTCAGTGCCTCTATCGTTGATCAAGTGCAATCCGAACTGATGCAACACTACCCGCCAACCACCCCCGTCGCCGCCTGCTACCATCTCACGTGGAAAGACGAACGGATATACCGGGGAGAATTGCAAGACTTGGCGAAGATCGTGAAAGAGAATAATCTCACCCTCACCACCATGATCGTCGTGGGTGACGCCATCGACAACAGACAAGGCCTGTCGAAACTCTATTCACACCA
>ENA-UESU01002220-UESU01002220.1-human-gut-metagenome-genome-assembly--contig:-NODE-2220-length-12712-cov-7.094499_pt1 | contig 12712 bp, 8 predicted proteins | sample MGYA00243007_ERZ508008 | MGnify/ENA primary metagenome ERZ508008 (study PRJEB26167, sample SAMN06115399) | human gut metagenome | host: Homo sapiens | place: China:Henan | collected 2016-06-23 | study...
GTCAGAAGCCAGTTTTACAATACAGGCATTCAGGTACACTTAAATAAGATGAGCATGGAATGGTTCATCGAGAATAAAAGCATGGATAAGCATTCAGTGGCGGCTACTAAGACCTATGGTACAAGCCGCATGGATGCTTATTCTATTTTTGAGGATACGCTGAATCTAAAGACAGTAACAGTCAGGGACAGGATTGATGACGGTGATGGCAGGTATCATTACGAAGTCAATAAGAATGAGACAATGCTTGCAAGGGAAAAGCAGAACATGATCAAGGAGAAGTTCAAGGAGTGGCTGTTTGCAGAGCCGGAGCGAAGACAGAAATATGTGGAGTATTACAACGAGACATTTAATAACATCCGCCTGCGTGAGTATGACGGAAGTCACTTACAGTTTCCGGGAATGAATCCGGCGATTGAGTTAAAGCCACACCAGAAAAATGCGGTGGCAAGAATTCTTCTTGGGGGAAATACTCTGCTGGCACACTGTGTCGGTGCCGGAAAGTCATTTGAGATGATGGCTGCCTGCATGGAGCAGAAGAGACTTGGACTTGCCAATAAGACAATCATGGTTGTACCAAAGCCGCTTATCGGTCAGACGGCATCAGAGTTTTTAAGGCTTTATCCGTCAGCAAATATCTTAGTTGCCACGGAGCGTGATTTTGAAAAAAGCCGCAGAAAGCAGTTCGTATCAAGGATTGCAACTGGTGACTATGACTGTATCATCATGTCACACTCACAGTTTGAGAAAATCCCAATCTCCGCAGAGAGAAAGGAGCGAATGCTTAACGAGCAGATTGATGAAATCAGCTATGCGATTGATGAGATGAAGGAGCGTAACGGAGAGCGATGGACTGTAAAGCAGATGGAAAGCCAGAAGAAAAAACTGGAGGAACAGCTGAAATCCTTGTCAGATGAGAGCAGGAAGGATGACCTTATTACCTTTGAGGAACTGGGTGTAGATTCTATTATGGTAGACGAAGCACATAATTTTAAGAACCTTGCGATTTTTTCCAAGATGAATAATGTGTCAGGTATCAGCAGTAGCGGAGCTAAGAAGTCAACGGATATGCAGCTTAAATGCCAGTATTTGTCTGAGATAAATGATGGCAGGGGTATTGTGTTTGCAACAGGTACACCAATATCCAATACCATGTGTGAGATGTATGTCATGCAGCTTTACTTACAGAAAGCGGCACTTGAAGAGATGGGGATTTATCACTTTGATTCTTGGGCAGCAAACTTTGGTGAAGTGACAACAGCACTTGAGCTTACTGTAGAGGGAAGCGGATTTCGTTTTAAGAGCAGATTTAATAAGTTTACGAATCTGCCGGAGCTTATGAATATCTTCCGTGAGGTAGCAGATGTGCAGACCGCAGACATGCTTGACCTTGATGTGCCGGCTCTCCGTGGCGGCAAGCCTATCATAGTGGAGTCGGAGCCTGACTGGTATGTAAAGCAGGTCATGGAAGACTTTGTTGTGAGGGCAGAGCGTATCCGAAACGGAGGGGTTGATCCCAGTGAAGATAATTTCTTGAAAATCACACATGAGGCGAGATTATTAGGAACAGATGCAAGACTTCTTTATCCGGATGCACCGGATAATCCCGGTGGCAAGTTGAATAAACTGGTGGAAAATGTCCTGTATGAATACCGGAAAGCAGAGCGGGAAGGCATCATAGGAACACAGCTTATTTTTTCTGATATAGGCACACCCAAAAGTCCGTGGTCAGAGGAAATGCGAAATGTAACATGGTATGAGCATGGCAGTTTTGATGTTTACAATTATATAAAAACAGAGTTAGTAAAGCGGGGTATCCCTGCGGAAGAAATAGCATTTATCCATGATGCCAAATCTGACGCACAGAGGGATGCCCTTTTTCGTGAGATGCGTGCAGGGACAAAAAAGATCCTGATTGGTTCTACCGATAAATGTGGAACTGGTGTTAATGTGCAGAAATATCTTACTGCCATGCACCACGTTGATTGTCCGTGGAAACCCTCTTCTATTGAACAGAGAGAGGGAAGGGGAATCCGGCGGGGAAATGAAAATTCGGAGGTTGCGGTGTACCGGTATGTTACAAAAGGAACCTTTGATGCGTATTCATGGGCGTTGGTGGAAAACAAACAGCGGTTTATCTCACAGATTATGACCAGTAAATCGGTTTCCCGCACCTGTGAGGATATTGATGAGGCTACCCTTTCTTATGCAGAAATCAAGGCAGTTGCGACAGGAAATCCCATGATAAAAGAAAAGATGGAGATTGATAATGATGTACAACGGTTGAAAATGCTGAAAGCCTCCTATGACAGTCAGCATTATGCGTTGCAGAACAGTATTGTAGTGAAATTTCCGAAACTGATTTCTGCGGCAGAGGAAAAACTGGAGTGCGTCAAAGCGGATGTAAAGGCAAGAGATGCAGCCTTGTTGTCGGAGCCGGATTTTTCTGTAAAGGTTGGGGGAATTACCTATACAGAGCGTGTGGATGGTGGAACAGCGTTGCTGTCAGCTATCAGCAAATGTAAGACAGGAACCACAACCGAAATCGGGGAATATAAAGGTTTTTCCCTGCTGGCAGAAAAGAATTTTATGGGTATGGATTATCTGGTTCTCCGGGGGAGGACGGACTATAAGGTGGAGCTGTCTGCTTCCCCGGTGGGAAACATGGTGAAAATGGAAAATTGTTTTAATGGGATTCAGGGAAATATTGAATTTTTGGAAAAGAAACTGGCCGATTATCACAGGGACATGGAGCAGGCAAAAACGGAGTATGAAAAACTGTTTCAGTATGAGGCAGAATTAAAGGAAAAGGTAAAACGCCAATATGAACTAAATGTACAGCTTGATTTGGAGAACAGTGCTGGGAATGAAAAGCAAGGTGTTTTTTCACAGGAGCAGAGGCTGGAATCTCCTGAGTCCTATGTTGCAGAGGAACAAAGCCAGTATCCCTATGGAGAAAGGAATGAGAACAGATGAGAGACAGAAAAAAGAAGGGAATCGGTCTGATACTGATTGGGATTGCTATTTTCGCAGTTCCTTTTTTTCTGCGGATAAGCGAGCAGAACAGGACAGACCAGTATCTTGAAAATTTTAAGGAGGATGAAGATGAGAGTGAAGAAACCGCCGGTGGTAAAAAGAAGGAGACCATTTTATCGGATGAGGGTGTTATCGGTATCATTGAGATACCGGGCATAGATATCCGGTATCCGGTAATGGAAGGAACCACAAGTAAAGTGCTTAATGCCGGGATTGGTCATATAGAAGAGACTGCAGGAATCGGAGAAAGTGGCAACTGTGTATTGTGCGGTCATAATGGCAGCAGATATGGCACATTTTTTACACCACTAAGTCAGATATCCATAGGTGATGAAGTAATGATAACCGACAAAAATGGGCTGAAGCATATCTATGAGGTAATAGAGACAGAGGTAGTAAATCCGTATGATAACAGCATCAAGACACAGGGTACAGAAAAAGAATTAACTCTTTTTACCTGTTCCCAGAAAGGAACCATGCGTTTTGTGGTCAGGTGCATTTATAAGGAGGCGGTGATGGATGAATAAGAGATACCGGTTAGGTGAGATAGAAGAGGCAGTAGCAGAAATGGAAGAGCTAATTGACATCGAGGATGATATTGCTGAGATTGATGATGACTTTCAGATAGTCGTAAGCGGCTGGTCTGTGTATGTCGAAAGCCTGAATCTGACACTCAGACAGGGAATAGCCTGTGTATGGGATGCAGAGGAAGGATTATTTATGCCTGATTTTGATGTGACTATCGTGTATGAGGGGAACATTGAAACACAGGAGTGGCTCTATTACGAGCAGGATGGAATGGTCGTTACACTTGGCAACTGGCTTAATGGCAGATTGTCTTGTGAACAGATAGAACAGCTTTGGTGTGAGCTTATCATACCGGAGCAAAACAAAGAACAAAAAGAAAGCGAGGAATAGCATATGAAGTATTCAATTAAGGTAAACGAAGTAAGGGCAAAAGAGGGCAGCAACATCAAAGGATTTGCAACAGTAGTATTTGGTGATTCATTTAAGATTACCAATATTGCAATCCTTGAGAATAAGGATAAGGGAGAGCTTTTTGTATCAATGCCAAGATACCGCTCCAATGAGCGTGATGAAAGCAACGGTGTGATCTATAAGGATGTGTGCAATCCTATCACAGCAGAGTTTCGAGAGGAACTCTATACCAATATCCTTGATGCCTATGCAAGAATTAAGGAACCGGAGAAAGAGGAGACACAGAAGCAGGAGCGTACACAGGAAATGCCGGAGTTTTCCGTAACTGTAACACCTTATGAGAGGGAAGGTAGTAACATCAAGGGACTTGCACGCATTTATTTTGAAAACAGTTTCATCGTAAATAACATCAATATCGTGCAGGGCAAAGAGAAAATCTTTGTATCAATGCCTTCTTATAAGACAAAGCAGGTGGACGAGCAGGGCAAGCCAATCTACCAGGATGTCTGCTATCCGGTCACAAAGGATTTCAGGGAAAAACTCTATAATGAGATTATCTCTGAATATGAGAAAGCAAAGGATAAGAGCAACGAAAATGCAAGAGAGAGTGCAGAGAAACATCATGGCAATCCCGATAAAGAGAAGGACAAAGAGGCGACGCCCTTTCGATAATCAGTAATCAGAGTACAGGGGCGGCCAAGGCTGCCCCATTTACAGAATGGAGGAAACAGAATGGATATGGAAGCAGGAAAAACACTTACCAATGAGGAGGTCATAAGAGAACTTCTCGACTTATTAAAGAAAAATGCCATGAAAGAGCAGGCAAACGATGTATTTGAGATATGCAGCTATGTGGATGGACTGGAGAAAAAGGTTGATTCCATGACGGAAGAACTCACCATTATGCAGAACCAGATCAAAGAAATGCAGGAAGATACGCTTGTCAATAATGCTAAAAAGGCATTGTCAGAAGCACAGGAGAGGCTAGGTACCAGATGTGAACAGATAAAGTCGCAGGTATTGGAAGTGAAAGCACAGGTCAAATCTACAGCAAAGAGCATAGTTGATGAAGCAAAGGCAAAGGGAAGAACTACATTATACAGGGTGTCGGAGTTCTTAGGAATTAAGAAAAGGATTCTTGATATCCGAGAGAATGTAAGAGGTGCAATAAAGACCACGGATAAAGATATAGCAAAGACAGCACTTCTTGCAAAAGGATTTCGTGAAGCTGGTCAGACAGCAGCTAATGCATTCCGTACTTTTGCTGACAAACCGGAGGTAGATTATTCTCAGAAAGAGCAGAAACATTCAATTACAAAGGCAGTACTTGCTCCGATGAAAGCAGTGAAAAAGATGCTTGTATCAATGGAACTTCATTTGGATGCATCTATTGATAAGCTGGATAATCTGGCTATGAATGTGCAGCTTGATAAGGAAAAGCATATAGAGAATACGAAGAATCTGAAACAGACAGAGCCGGAGAGGGCAGAAGCTGAGCGAGTAGAAGCAGAGATTGTAAATTCACCGATGGTCGCTGAACCACAGGAGTATCAGTATAATGCAGATGCATTTGAGGCTAGAGGTGCGGATGAGGTGAAGCAGGAAGCGGCACATAAGGAAGTATCGCAGGTAAGAGAAGATAAAGCCAGATAGTAGTGAGGACGTGGGAGAAATCCTGCGTCCTTTTTTGTGACCATTTTTTATTCAACTGTCAAACTCCTGAGTTAATGTCGGGGTCAAATGAAAAACTAAATTTTGGTCAGGGTAGGAAAACTGGAATTTAAAAATTCACTTTACGGAGTTAATGTCGGAGATTTACAACACTTTAAAAAGAATAATTCCTTTATTTACGGAGATTTACTTGCTTTTTGGAAGATATAAACGTATACTAGTAAGGTGACGTGGTATATCTGCCTGATTTTATTGTAAATAGACTAAAAGCAGATGTTCTGACCACAACAAGTACTTGTAAATAGTGTAATGAAATTAGGAGTTTTGTAGAGGTAAAATAATGAAAGCAAGCTACAAAAAATTATGGAAGATCTTGATTGACAAGGATATGAAGAAGAAAGATTTGCAGGCACAGGCAGGAATCAGCTGGACATCCGTGACCAAGTTGTCAAAGGGCGAGAATGTTGGAATGGAAGTGCTTATGAAAATATGCATGGCACTTAATTGCAACATAGCTGATGTGGTTGAATTCGTGCCAGACGATGAAGCAGAGGATGATATGAGCGATGTTGAAGATTAATACAAGCAGCCCTTATACAGCAAGTATGACAAGGGAGCAATTTTTATTTTATGAAGTAAGAACGACTGCCAAGCTAATGACAGAAGGCTTGTCTGATGAAGAAGTGGTACAGAGAATTATTGATGATAATCTGTTCCAATATCCTACGGAGAAGTCACTAAAGCGAATAGCGCAAAACTGTATAAGAAGATTGAAGTGCATGGATGATGAGACACTTGTGAAAGCCATTGCTACGCAGCCAACGGATGTTGCAAAGCAGATATGCTTGTATGCTATGATGAAGCAGTATCGTCTTGTATGGGATTTTATGATTACAGTTATTGGGGAGAAGTACCGTTTAAGGGACACCTCTTTTGGTAGGATAGACTTGAACACTTTTTTTCTTCGTTTGCAGGAACAGGATGAAGTGGTGGCAAGTTGGAGCGATACCACAATTACAAAGCTAAAGCAGATACTTGCAAGAGTGCTTGTGGAGAATGAGTATTTGGACAGTACCAAGGCAACAAAGCTGAATCCAGTGTGGTTGAACTCAACACTTGAGAATGCAATCAAGGATAATGGTGATGATTTCTTTGTCAAAGAACAGAGGCATCTCTTCTTTTTCTATTTGAATCTGAAAGTCAATCGCTTTCTTTTGGTTGAGTTCTTTGTATTTGAGTCCGATTTCATGAATCAGGGGCACAATGTTGCCTTTACAAACACATAGCTTTTTGTTCTGCGTTTCCGTTTTCCGGAACTCAAGAATCTGATTGATCAGGTTGAGCAGCCGGAGGGCACTCAGGTGGATGACAGAAAGTTTCTGCGCCTGTCTGGTCGGCAGTGACGTGTCTTTCTGCATATCTTCCAGCGGACCGAGGATCAGGGTCAGTGGTGTGCGCAGCTCATGAGTGATGTTAGTATAGAATCGCAGGCGTTCCTGATTCAATTCTTGTTCTTGTTCGTGGTTTTTCTTTTCCAGGGTATAGAGACTTTCGAGGTCTATTTTCTTCTTATAGGCATGGATAATAGTATAAATAATGCTGATAGTGATCAGAATATAAATAAGTTTTGCCCACCATGTCAGCCAGAGAGGAGGGTTGATATGTATCCTGAGAGAGGTCGTGTCCTCCGACCAGTCCTGATTGTGCAGGCGGGCTTTTACCAGAAACTCATACTTGCCGGGAGGAATATTACGGAAGGTGACGCTGTTTTGCTCGTTGATCGTATACCATGAGTTTTCAAGTCCTTTCAGCATATAGGCATATTCCACTTGGTTGGCCAGTGAATAGTCCTGTACGTTGAAAGTAAGATTAAAACTATTTTGTTCATGAGTCAATTCTATCTCTCCTTCGGAGATGGGAATAGCGGTTTCGTTCTTCTCCCGACTTGTGAGTCGTCCGGGAATTCTCACTTTAGTGATAACCACAGGAGGAATCTGCGGACTGTTTATGGCAATATCGGGGTTGAAGAAACACAATCCGTTGATAGAGCCGAAATAGATGAGCCCGTTATGGTCTTTGGTAACGCATCCGCTGATGAAACTTCCTTGTGGGATGTTGTTGGAGTGATCGTAGGTATAGAAACATTTTTTAGAGGTGATATAGCAACTGATACCGGTATTGGTACTTGCCCAGATGTTGCCGTTCTTATCTTCACTGATAGCTCTTATGTGTGTATTGGGCAGTCCTTCTTTTCTTTGAAAAACCTGATAGTCAAAATTACGGGCTGAAGGAAAACATACCAGTCCCTCACCGGTGGCAAGCCACATCTGGCCTTTGCTGCTTCGGTATATCTGATTAATCGTATTGGAACAAAAACCTTCGTATTGGTTGAACTTCCTGACCAGTTGCATATCCGGCGTATATATCCCGACTCCTCCTCCGAAAGTTCCTATCCAGAAACGTCCTTCACTGTCTTGGGCAATGCTGCGTACAAAGTTTTCCAGCAACTGGCTGTTGGAGGTGTCATAATGATGAATCACCTTCTTGCTGGCAAGGTCTATAACGAACACCCCTGCGTGAGTCCCTATCCATATCTTTTTATTCTTGTCTTCATAGAAGACGCGTACGTCGAGAAGCTCATTCTTTTCCAGTTCGATGATCTGAAACTTCTTCAGTCTTGTATTGTAATAGCTGATGTTGCCCAGATAGGTGCCGAACCATAGGTTGCCTTCCGAGTCTTTCAGCGAACAAAGCACTGAGTTGGACAGGAGTTCTCTGTTTTCTTTATTGTAAATGGCCACCCGTTTTCCGTTTTCGAATACGTTAATACCTCCTCCGTCAGTTCCTATCCACAATTTTCCTTGTCCGTCATCGCAGACGCTGCTAACGACTTTGTTGCTCAGCGAACTTTCATTCATTTGGGTGGGTGAATAGCTCCATGTATGGAATGTGGGAGGAGCATTGCTGATAAAATTGATTCCTCCTCCCCAAGTCCCTATCCAGATATTATTAAAAGAGTCTTGAAAGATATACCGTGCGCTGGCGTTGGACAAACTGTAGTTATTGTCCCCTTCGCGGATAAACTCAAAGCGTATTTGTTCGGGCAGCAGAAACTGATTTTGCTGTAAGTCCAGTATCATGATTCCGTTCAGTTCTGTTGCAATCCAGAGTTTGTTGTCTTTGAGTTGTTTGATGGAGAAGATATAGCTTGACAATGCTCCGTGAATATTCCCCGGGTTGTTATGAAAGTTGGTAAATGTTTCTGTATTGGCATTGAACAGGGCTAGTCCTTTGCTGGTTCCGATCCATATATTTCCGTTGGTATCTTTATAGATACAACGCACATCGTTCCCCGGAAGGCTGTTCGGGTTTTGAGGATCATGGACGAAGTGCTTCACGGATTTGTCATTCAGGGAGAGGATGCTCAACCCGCCTTCTACGTGTCCGATGTATAGTTTGCCATCCTCAGCCTCCGTGGCTGTCCAGGTCTGCTCAGAGGGAAGGGCGGGTACTGTGCTTTTGTTATAATGAGTGAATTTCCCGGTAGCGATGTCCAGATACTCTATACCTCTGTAATAAGTACATACCCATAACCCTTTGCCGGCTTGTACGGATGAGGTAATGTGAGTGACATCGTTCGTTATCAGACTTTGCGGGTCTTCCGGATTATATTGGTAGACGCTGAAACTTTGTGTCTCGTAATTATAAGCGTTGAGTCCTGCCCGCTGGGTGGCTATCCAGATAACAGGCTGCACGGGATCGGTGTACACTTCATTGAGTTCGTTGCCGGTAATGCTTTGAACAGAAGAAGATTGCTCCTCTTTATAGTAGGTGATAAAGCGGGTTCCGTCAAACTTATTCAGCCCTTCTTCGGTGGCGAACCACAGAAATCCCTGCTTGTCCTGCGTGATACTCAATACATAATTGTTGGATAAGCCTTGTTCTATTCCCAATCTTTGGATGAGGTAAGGGTGGGCTGCCACAAATGTGGCGGATAGCAGGAGGAAGAAAGCCGCAATGTATGTTTTCATCGTTTCAGATATTATGTATTCCTTGATATTCACTCTCAAAAGTACAAATAAATCTTGTATTTAGTATAGACAAATGATTCATTGCATGATTTTCTACCCTTTCTGCATGATTTTTACAGCGAATAAAATAAAACAACTGTAATTTTGCAATCAATCAAATAACCGAATCTAATACTTGCAGAAAATGGAATCTGATTCTTTACACGAACATGATAAAAGCTGGAAGGCATTTTTTATTACCACTCTGTTCATCTTGTGTACAGCGAACGTTTATGCGCAGTCATCCGATACAATCTTTTCCCGATATTTCCGTTATGCGCAGAACTTCGCAGATGCGTACCCTCGCGAGAAAGTGAGTCTTCATTTGGATAATGCAAGTTATTACCTTGGTGATACGATTTGGTTCAAAGCGTATGTAGTGACGGCTGAACAAAACTTACCGACGACGATCAGCAAACCTTTGTATGTAGAATTACTGGACCAGTTGGGAAATGTCGTAGAGCGGCAAATTATTCAGCTTACGGATGGGGAGGGAACGGGACAAATCATTTTGAACAATACCTTCTTTACCGGTTATTATGAAATGCGTGCCTATACAAAGTGGATGCTTGCTTTTGATAACCCTTCCTGTTTTTCCCGTGTATTACCCGTCTATCGGAAACGGCTGAGCGATGAAGAGACTCCTCGGAGTATAGCTACCTATCGTATGGACGCTTCGATGAAACAGAGGCCGAAGGATAAAGAGAAGAAGTTTACAGTCCGCTTTTTTCCGGAGGGTGGACAACTGGTTAAAGGCATATCTTCGATTGTAGCTTTTGAAGCCACCAGCCGTGACAAAGGAGCTGCTGATGTAGAGGGAACAGTGGTTTTGCCGAGTGGTGAAGAACTGGCGCATATCCGTTCATTGCATGACGGGATGGGTTACTTTGAGTATAAGCCCGAAGAAAAGGCGGGTGTGGCAAAAATTGATTATGAAGGCTCCACTTATCAGTTTGACCTTCCGGAAGCTCTTCCACAAGGATATGTACTCCGAATCGATAACCGGCGGGAAATGTTGGATATCACTGTAGCCCGCAGTTCACAGGCAATGAAAGACACACTGGCTGTTTTTGTATCTTCTCAGGGGCGACCTTACAAATGTATGACACTGGACTTTGAAGATGAATTGAACTGCCAATTCCGGATTTCGACTAAAGAACTACCGCCCGGAGTGCAACAGATATCTCTGGTCAATCTGAAAGGGGAAACGTTATGCGAGCGTTTTTGTTATGTGATGCCGCGTTCTTCCATGCTCCTTGCCTGTAAAACGGATCACGCCCTGTATCGTCCTTTTGAGCCGGTGACTTGCCGGATTAAAGTGAGAGATCATCTGAATCGTCCGGTACAGGCCAATCTTTCTGTATCTATCCGCAACGGTGTAGAGTCTGATTTTCGGGAATACGATCATTCCATTTATACGGATTTGTTGCTTGTCTCCGATCTGAAAGGCTATATTCATCAACCCGGTTTTTATTTTGAGAACCAGTCTGCCGAACGTTTCAAAATGTTGGATGTCCTTCTGTTGGTACGTGGCTGGCGGAAGTATGACCTTTCCCGACTGATAGGTAAACGTCCTTTCTTGCCTCGGTATCTTCCGGAGACCTCGCTGACCCTGTATGGACAGGTCGAATCTTATTTCGGTAAGGCGTTACGGAATGTCGGGGTGAGTATTCTTGCGCGCAGGGATTCGGTCTCTATTGCAGGTATGACAAAAACGGATTCATTGGGGTATTTTAGTGCGCCGGTAGATGGTTTTAGCGGTTCTATGGATGCTCTCATACAGACACGGAACGAGGGAAAGAAGTGGAACAAGCAGGCAGTCGTGAAGTTGTTCCGTAATTTTGAGCCTTCCTTACGGAAGCTTGATTATTATGAGCTGAATCCGGAATGGAAAGAGACGGGTGATTTGAAACAGTTGTTGGACACCTTGGATATTGCTTATAAAGATTCTGTATTCGGACCGGATCATCATTTGCTGGATGAAGTGGTGGTGAACGCCAAGCGTCTGAACTTGTTATTGAAGCAAACTGAACGCTTTGAAAAAGAGATTCTGGGTTATTATAATATAACGCAGGTGGTAGATAAAATGCGTGATAAAGGAGAAGCGGTGTACAATCTGCCTATGCTGTTGAAGGAATTAAATCCTAATTTCAGATTGAGTGATTCGCTGAGCCTGCACTATAATAACTCAAGAGTTTTATTTATAGTCAACGGCGGGGTTTTATCTTATGGTAAAACGGATTATGTGTTGGACAAAGATGTGGATGCTATTAAATCTATCATGCTTTATTATGATCAGGCAGGGGGGGAATCTGTTTTTGTGATGAACAAGCAGAGTAATAGAGTGACGAAATTTACAGCAAATAATTTTTGGAGTGGTCGCTGGCAGGATGGAGATTTGAGTGATTTGTCTTTGCAGGATGCTATAGGTGCGGATTCCGGACCAGATGCACTTTGGGGTGAGAAAGATAGAAAGACTATGAAGAAAGGTCCGTTGCAGAAATCGTCAGTAGTAGTTTGCTCCATCACTACGATTGATGACTGGGACCCGAACAAAACTTATAAAGCCCGGCGCGGGATTCGTCATACCTATATACAAGGATATAATGAGCCCTTGGAATTTTATTCACCAGCTTATCCTGATGGTGCTCCTCTCTATACGGAAGATTCTCGCCGCACACTATACTGGAATCCGAATGTGAAAACGAATAAAAAGGGTGAAGTAGTCATTCAATGCTATAACTCCGATAATTCGGCACCGTTAATAATAAATGTAGAGACATTGTATAAAGGTAGTCCGTCATCATTGAATATCTACTCTATAGATTATTAAACTCGATCTATATTATTCATATTCATATAAAGTCCTGTTAAAGAGGAAGAAAGGAGTTGTGTTTCTTGCAGCCAACGTGTGTAAATCGTTTATTAATGATTCTCTACGTTTTTTGAATGATTTTTATAATGTAAAATCTACACTCATTCGTATCTTTGCTGTA
>ENA-UESU01002221-UESU01002221.1-human-gut-metagenome-genome-assembly--contig:-NODE-2221-length-12712-cov-4.790661_pt1 | contig 12712 bp, 11 predicted proteins | sample MGYA00243007_ERZ508008 | MGnify/ENA primary metagenome ERZ508008 (study PRJEB26167, sample SAMN06115399) | human gut metagenome | host: Homo sapiens | place: China:Henan | collected 2016-06-23...
AAATAACGTGAAATATTGGGGTTTATTAGATGCGGAACGATGCATTTTGTCCGACCGGAGGCTAACGGCTGATTATGATTTTGTCTGCATCGCCGAAATCGGTGTATTCAGAGATGAGGACACGTTCGCCCGGAGAGAGGCCGCCGGTCACCTCATAGTAGCGCGGGTTCTGCCGCCCTATGGTTATATCCCTGCGTGTGGCCTCGGTGCCGTCGGCATTCAGCACATAGATCCAGCGGCCTCCGGTGTTGCGGAAAAATTGTCCGCGCGGAATCACCACACCCTGTGTGGGTTCGCCAAGGCGGAGGTCCACGTGGCATGTCTGCCCCACACGGATGTTTTCGGGCTGCGTGTCGGAGAGGGCGAGGTCAACCTTGAACTGCCCCTGTGTCACCTCGGGATAGACCTTGGTGACCGTCACATTGAATTTCCGGCCCTGGCGCTCCATCTCACCGGTCAGGCCGGTGTGTACGCGGTCAATGTAATGCTCGTCGATGAGCACAGCGATCTTGAAGTTGTCGAGGATGTTGATCTGTCCCACCTGTTGGCCGGCAGAGATGCTTTGGCCGATTTCGGCGGTGAGATTGCCGAGCTGTCCGCCATGCGTGGCGCGGATGTTGAGGTTATCGGCCCGCTGGCGCACCAGCAGTAGGTTCTGGTGCATGTTTGCCAGACTTTCGCGCATCATTCCCACCTGTACGGAGCGGTATATGGAATCCTGCCGCTGGCGTTCGCGCAGCAGGTTCATGCTCTCCACAGCCAGGTCGTAGTCCTCCTTGGCATGCAGGTAGTCCTCACGCGAAGTGAGGTTCTCGGCCAGCAGCGATTCCTGCTGCTGAAGAAGGCGGTGTTTGCGGTGGAGTTCGGTGCGGGTGGTGAGCAGGTCCTGCTTTATCTGCAGCCGGTCTTTTTCCATCGCTATCTCGGTGTCGCGCAACATGTTCTGCTTCTCGGCGAGCTGCGCTTCGGAATCGAGAATCTGTTGCCGCAGGTTGGGGTTGTGGAGCGTGAGGATTATGTCGCCTGCATTTATCATGGCGCCCTCCTCGACGGTCTTATGCTCCACGATGCCCGTCTCGAGTGCGGACACCTGTACCACCACGCCCGTCTCGACGTGGCCGCTTACGCGTATGTAATCATCGAACGTCCGGCTCGTTACATCGGCGATGATGAGGTCGCGGCTGTCGGCGCGGCAGGTAGAAGTACGGGCTTCGCGCCATGCCAGAACTGCGCCGGTTACGGCAACGGCGGTAATCAGCGTGATTATCGTGATTCTTTTGAGGTGCGGGTACCTGCGGGTTATCTCTCTGTCCATGTGTAAGCTTTTGTGTTTTTGTGCTGAATGTTTTCCTTGATGAGATTTTCGCCGCGGTAGTACCCGAAGGTTATGCGGCTGATGATGCGGCGTATCCGCTTGCCTTCAAGATTGGCGCGGGCGGTGGCCAGGCGCGTTGCGGCGGTGTAGAGGTCGATGGCCGACGAGTTGCCGAGTTCAAATTTGCGTTTCACAGCGTTGTAGGCCAATTGCTCTGCCTCCACGCGGGCATGCGCCGCATCGTATTCGTCGTTGGCTGCCAGCCAGTCGAGGTTGGCTTCGGTGGTGGCTTGCGCTATTTCGTCGCGTTTGAGATCGAGCTGCGCCTGTTGCTGCATCACATCGATGCGTGCACGTTTCACCCGGTTGAGGGTCCCCAGCCCTGAGAACAGGGGAAGGGAGAAGGAGAACCCCACATATTGCCCCATATTGTCGTGCCACTGGCGCGAGAATCGGGGCATTGTGACATCGCTCCCCAGCATCTTGTAGTAGGAAGTGGAGATACCTGCCGAGAACGAAATTTTCGGAGAGAACGCCCCTTTGGCAGCTTTGAGCCGGTAACGGCTTTCATCCACAGCCATACGCGCTTCTGCAATTTCGGGGTGTTCCCAGCCAACGTCGGCCGCAGGCGGCAAGTCGGGTGTATCCTCTGTATCGGCCAGTTCGAGCGGTTCCTCGGAGATGGGCAGCCCCATTGCGGCACGTAGCTGCAGGTAGGCTTTGGCAAGCAGATTGCGCTGGTTGGTCAGTTCATACATATCGGAGGCCACCATCGCCTTCATTTCCGCCACGTCGGCACCGCTTTTGAATCCGGTGGCCTCGTCGCGTTCGGTGGCGGTCAGCGTGCGCGTGTCGCGCTGCAGCTGCTGTTCCATCATCTCCACCATGGCCCGGCAGTAGGACACGTTATAGAATGCGTTGACCACGGCGAGCGATGTGCGGTCGCGCTGTGCGCATGCCGCGTTTCTTTGGCGCAGCGAGGCCATGCGTGCGGCCTTGAGGGTGTTGATGCCGGCAAGCCCGTCGAACAGCGGGAGCGACATCTGAAGCCCGAAGCCGGTGTAGAGAGTCTGTTTGTTGTCGTAAGTGTTTGTCTCGGGGTCGATGTTTCGGCCGAAGCTTATGTTGCCCGACGAGCTGAGTTCAACATAAGGCATAAGCGCCGATGCCGATATGCGCCGGTCGATGGAGGCTTTCTTCTCCTCCAGGTTGCTTATGATGTTGGCATGCGCATGGTCGCGGGCGTAAATGAGGCAGTCGTTGAGCGTGAGCTGTGCCGCGCACGTTCCGCCGGCAATGAGCATGGTGAGTGTGATGATGGCTTTGTGATTCATGAATGATGGGATATCGTTTTCCGTTTACACCGGCAAAGGTAGGGCACGACACTGACGGAACACATGAATTTTGCAGGAATCAGCAATCCGCAGGGGCGGATTGTCTAAAAAACAGACAATGGAGTGGAGGCAGGAGCATTTGTTGCCGGCATCCCGGGCGAATTCGGTTGAATAATGTTATTTTTGCATCATGAAACTATTGATAGTGGATGACAATAAGGCGGTGAGAACCGCCTTGAAACTGGTGCTTGCCGAGGAGTTTGACCAGATTGTGGCTGTGGGCGACCCGCGGCTGCTCCCTGCGCTGCTTCAACAGGACGATGTGGACGCTGTTCTGCTTGACATGAATTTTGACAACAGGCGTCTGGACGGTGCCGACGGTCTGTTCTGGCTTGGCCGTGTCAAGGCTATGGAAAATGCTCCCGCGGTGGTGTTGATCACGGCTTTCGGCGATGTTGAGCTGGCCGTCAAGGCCATGAAGCAGGGTGCTGAGGATTTTGTAACGAAGCCCTGGGACAATGACGACCTTATTGCCAAACTGCATCGGGCCATCAACGTGAACCGGGCCGAACGGACCGACCGGGATGTTGTGGCCAACGCCCGGCAAGTGTGCGAACAGGAGGCAGAGCGCATGGGCATGACTCTCGACCAGGTCAAAATGGAACATGTGAAGAGCGTGGTGGAGCAATGCGGGGGCAATCTGACACAGGCTTCCGAGATGCTCGGCATCAACCGGCAGACACTATATAATTATCTTAAACGGCAATGAAACATTTCAGTCTGTGGTTCGGGGTTTCGGTGGCTGCTGTAATCCTTATGGCGGCTGCCTGTGGTGCGGCATTTGCGTCGGGTCTTGTGGCGCCCGGATGCCTTGCCGCCATCGGTGCCGGGTGTGCCATCCGGGTGCTGTGCAGTTATGTGTGGAAACCTTACCGCCGGATGGAATCGTTCGTCCAGGCCATAGAGATGAACGACCCGACCATGCGGATGCCTGTGCCTGACAATCCTGTGATGAGGCGTACCGCCGAAGCGATGAACCGGGTACTTGTGCGGCACAGGGCCGACGCTCTTGAACTGGAAACCAAAAAACTGTACTACGACCGCATCCTGCGCATCATGAGCCACGAATTGCGCAACTCCATAACTCCCATAGTCTCGCTATCCTCCGATATGCTTGCCCATCCCGACCGATACGAAGGGGAGACCTTTACGGAAGCTGTAGAGCTTATGCACACGCAAAGCGAGGGGATAAAGAATTTTCTTGATTCCTACTACCGGCTCACGCATCTGCCCAGACCGGAGAAAACAGATGTGGACATGGTGCAGTTTCTGAAAGGCGTGAAGCAGGCCACTGAGGTGCAGGCTGCCGAACGCGGACTTGATGCCGGAGTGGTGCGTTTTGTTGTGGCTAACGGGATGCATGTGTCGGCCGATGCCAACCTGCTGCGGCAGGCGCTTGCCAATGTGATTTCAAATGCGCTCGACGCCGTGGCGGAGAAGGCTGATCCCGCGGTACATGTCACTGCCACCAATACATCCGGTCAGGCCGTGATAACTGTAGCCGACAACGGTTGCGGCATCGATGAGACAGCGCTCGACAGCATGTTCCAGCCGTTCTTCACCACTAAGCCTTCGGGCAGCGGCATAGGTCTTTACCTCACCCGTCAGATTCTGCGTATGCATGGCGGCGACGTCCGCCTGGAAAGCTCCCCGCGCCGCGGCACCACCGTCACCCTCCTCCTTCCCTGAAAATCGTTATTTTGTTCTATTACTGTCCGCTAAACCATAAAGCAATGAGTCCAACTTTCTGATAAGTAGAAGTTGGGCTTACTTTTTGTTTCGGCCAAGCCCCCCTTAGTCAAATTCAGGCTATAGAGGAGGTGATTCAGAAGCCTCGGCAAGCATGATATTCAGATCAGCATCGGGTTGATTGAGGAACTTTTCGAGATTGAGGTAATACATCAGTACAATTCGCACGATTGTGGCGAGGCCGGAGAAGCTCCATCGCCTTTTCAGCTTGCTTTGCAAGACGGAAAGCAACAGATTTGCGATGAGTGTAACCCAGATCTGGATTTTGATGGCGTTTGCGCTTTCTCCATAGAAATATCTCAGAGGAAAGTTCTGCTTTATCTGTTTGAAAAGCGACTCAATCTGCCAACGACGGCGGTATATCGCCACTATCGTCCCCAACGGCATGTCAAAATCATTGGTCAGCAACGAGACGTGTTTGGGCTTCTTGCCTTTCTTGATGTCAACATATGTGATTATCCGTGCGATGTGATTGATGTCATCCTTGCGGAATACCACAACCTGCTCACGATATTCCATAAGTCCCTGCGGATTCTGATGCATGCAGTCCACAAGCGCCTCGTAATTGAGGTTTTTCTTCATCTTAGTGACATAGACAACGCCGCGGTCGGTCAGTTCCTCGAACTTGTCATAGTTGATGTAGGCGCGGTCCATTGCCGCTATCTCATCACGCTTGTAATGGCTTGGAGCGAGCATGAACGAATCGTTTGTCGCCGCCGATGTGAACTCTACATCGCATGGCACACCTTCATTGGCGTGTATCACTGCATGGACCTTAATGCCGCCTTTCTTTTTGCCTGTCTTCGGATGGCGACCAACACCCTTGAAAATGGCATTGGAGAACAGGCTTACGGTTGTGGAATCGATGATGCGCAGCCGTTTTATCCATTCTTCCGTGCCGTTACGCCGGCTGTCCGATGAAAGAATGCCCTTGTTGGCTTCGTACAGGTCGCGATAGACCTCCTCAAAGAACTTTTCCGGACGTCTGGCATTTGCATCCGACAAAGTGCTGCGCTTCGGTACGGAGTCGATGCCCACATGATGTAGTTTGCGGACTTCCGCAGTCATAGATGTCTCTATTTCACGCAATGAGTCGAACCGCTGTATCACCGCATACAGCATTGTCAGCAGATGGGTGTAGCCGTCGAAGCTCTTTACATACTTCTCTCCTCCGTGTCTGCGACTCATTTCAACTATTTTTTCGCGGTCAAGTGATTTTATCAGCTGTCCGTATATCGGCTGTCCGAAAAAATTACTACTTTTACTCATGGTTATTGACGGATTGTTTGGCGACACCAAAATAACCATTTAGGGCCGAATCCTGCAAATGGAATCGGCCCTAATTTTAAGTTGTAGAGTCAACAAGCAAGTGCAAAATTAGCCAAAGTATCTGAAGAACTCCACAAAGGGGGATGAAAAGTCAAGTTTTTCACGAGGGCGTCGGTTAATTTTCGACTGAATTCTGTTCAGTTCCGCCTGCTCAACAGCACGGAAGTCCGTACCTTTGGGAAAATACTGTCTGAAAAGCTTGTTTGCGTATTCAACGGCACCCTTTTGACCGGAACAGAACGGATCGGCGAAGTATACAGTGGCTCCGATGTGTTGGGTCAGCCATTCGTGATTCATGAATTCGCTCCCGTTGTCAGTAGTGATTGTCAGGACATTTGACTTGTAGGGCAGTAACAGACGCCATGCTGCTCTGGCCACAACGTCAGGCTTTTTGGAAGGCAGTTTGGTCTGGAGGAACATATTGGTCTTCCGTTCGGTCATTGTCAGTATGGCACTTTTCTGTCCTTTCCCTATGACAAGATCCATTTCCCAGTCTCCGAACCGGCTGCCGTCGGCTTCTGCCGGACGCTGATGTATAGAAATGCGGTTGGGAATAAGAGAACGGCCGGCAGTTTTGCGTTTCCTCCGTCTGTGATGGCGATATTTCAGTTTGTGCCGGCAATGCTTTCTGAGTTCTCCCGACTCATCGGCACGTATGGCCTGATATATGCGTTCGTGACTTATGTTTATGCCATCGCGTCTGAGGTAGCCCGAAATCTGTTTCGGAGACCAGTCCTCTTCGCGTAGCAGGCGCAAAGCCTTGTTCAGGATCCATCCGGGCATCCTGCGGTTGGTACATATGCGTTCGCGCCGGTCCATGGCCTTTTGATGGGCAAGCTGCCAGGTATACTTCCCATGCCTGCCGCTGTTGCGTTTTAGCTCGCGGCAAAGTGTTGACTGTGAGATGCCGATGCGTTCGCAGATGATTTTTCTTGCGATTCCGTCTTGCAGGTACGCAAAAATTTGCGACCTTTGTTCTGAGGTTAGTTGTCTGTACATGAGCAATACAAAGGTAATTAATCTTAGGGAGACTTCGGTCTCCTTTTTTATTTTGTATTGCCTGTATCGTCTACGTCGTCCGCTCTTGGGGGCGGTTTAGGCCGCCCCCGCCGCTCGGGCATCCCCTCACCAGAAGGAGAGAGTAGAATGTGTAATTCTCAATCCAAAGTTTTGCACTTCGTTTTTGAATCTTCATTTTTCAGCAATTTTCAGTTTTTGAAGTTCATTTCGCAGTTCACTTGCAGCGCCGGATGCAGAGTTCAAGGGATATTGAATCCATAAGCTATTCCTGATTTTTACAATTTAATTGCAATCCGAGAAAATGTTGTTAAATTTGCAGTTACAGTCAACGCAGGGCCTTTAGTGACCTTTGGATTCTTCCTTCCTACTGCGTTATTTTAAAAGCAATGAAAGTATGAAAAACGTTACTACATGGATTGTTATGATGGTTGTCGGGCTTGTTTGCCTGACAGCCTGCAACGGTATAAGCTCCGACAGCCCGGACTCCATGCTCAAAAGCGCAGGCCTCAAGCTTGATAAGTTTGAAATTGAGTACAGCGATAACAACTTAGAACGTACCGCAAGCGCTTGGGACTGTTACACATATATCCTGAAACTCCCCACTTCGGCCGACAAGTCGTTGGTAAGTCGCCTGAAGGCACTGGTGAAGACCGAACCAGGCTGGGAATATCTCCAAGAGACCAACGAGTATCATTACGAGAAAGACGTCAGCGAAGACTACAATCTCACGATTTATGTCGACCTAAACAATTCAACAGTTCGCATAGACTACTACGTCTATGACTGGCTCGCGTGAACATTTTCACTATTATCGAACTCATACTGGCATTCACCGAAGCCTATTGAAATGAGGCGCAGAACTGGAGTGAAAGAAGGTTCAGAGAGGGCCCGGAGGTGGGCGTGGAGAGGCCGCGGAATCAGTATTCTGAGAAGAGGGTGGGCTTGATGACGATACCGATGCGGAGCTGCTGGTGGTATTCCTTGTAGGCCAGCAGCCCTTCGCCGTAGCCGCTGTAGAACTGTGCGAACAGATACTGGTTGCTTTTTGTGGAGAAGCGGTAGGCGGCCTCAAGAATCACATTGTAGTTGAGATTCCAGCCCTGCCGTTTCACCAGTGTGATGGATGTAGCGAATTTGCGGTTGACTGAATGCACCTGCCAGCCGAACTGATAGATGCCGCAATATTTGAGGATATCCTTGTTGTTCACACCGTCGATGATGGGAATCCAGTATTTGCCGAACACCACAAACTGCGGGTCGACCATGATGCTGCCTCCGAAACTGATTTTGTTCCACGAGCGCGATTCGTCGCCGTCACGGCCGTTGCTTTCATGCTCAATCTGCAGCGACAGACTACCCACGAAACGGTTCTTGACAAACAGGGGTTTGTTAAGACCGATACCCGGATTGAAATTGAGGTCGGTCATAGGCATGGAGTTCTGCAGCACGTTCCAGAACACTTTCTGTGTGTAATACAGATAGAGATAAGTGCCCCACGGGAGGGTGCTTTTCGTGAGTTTCTGGGCTATGGAAATCTGGAACTTGATGTTGGTGTTGTCTTTGGTAGGTTTCTTGCCAATAGGGGGGCCGAATATGAAATAGTTATCCTTATAAAGGCCGAAATAATAGTGCGTGTCGGCAAATGCCCGGCGCAGCGAGTCGACGTTTATCTTGTCGTCGGGCATCGTGACAATCTGGGCACTCGCAGGGATGGCACACCACAATGTTGCCAGCACCAGCAGTATGGCTATCAGTCTTCCTCTCATAAACAGCTGCAAAGTTATGCATAAAGCGGTTGAAACGCAAAATGGAACGGAGTTCAAAACTTTTACCTATGTTCGGCAAAATTGGCAAAAATAGCCTATAGCCCCGTGACAACAGCTCTATTAGCCTAACCACTGGCAAATACACATTGTTCACTGCAGGCCGGAACCGAAAAACTGAGGCGTACACACCGTTTTGTCTGCTGATTTTCGGCGAAATTTGCGGGAAACCACTATCTTTGTCCTTACAGTGCGCTTCCGCTGTAAAAGTCTTACTTCACCTTACCGCAATGACCAAGATTATCAAGCATATTTTCCATGCTGTATTTGCTATTCTTCTCGCCCTGGCGGGCGTATTCCTCACTTCGTGCGGCAGCGACGGTTCATTCCGCATAAACGGAGAAATCGAGGGATACGGCACAGGCAACCTGCGCGTGGTCTACATGTACAAAGGCACGTTGCAGAACGTGACCGCCACAGCCATCGACGGCAAATTCTCGATGTCCGGCCGCGCCACCGAACCGGTGCTGGCACGTCTGTACACCGGCAACGGGCGATTCGTGGGGGCGCTCATCGCCGACGACGGCGAGACGATCGACGCCCGGTTCAACCTGGCGCAACCTTCGGCCGTGAGCTACGACGGCAACAAGGATTCCGAACGTCTGGCCACGTTCCTCCATGACAATGCCGAAGCTTTGGACAACGGCAACCACACAGCCCTCAATCAGGCCATCGCCGAATATGTGCGCGCCAACGGCGGCCAGTACACGTCGGGTGCACTGATGGCGACCTATTTCCACACCCCGGGCCACGAAGCCGAGGCGATGGAACTCATCTCCCTGCTGTCCGACGATGTCAACGCCGCCACCTCCCTGCGCGGCCTGGCCGACATGCTGCTGCCGCTCACCCATCCAGTAGATTCCACAACAATGTCGCGTTTTCAGGTGTTCATCACAGCCGATTCCGCACTGACAGTCGACCCTGCCAAAACCCCGCTGAGTCTGGTAATGATTACCAAAGCCGATACACGCCGCTCCGACTCAGTCACCGCCACTCTCGGGCGCCTCTCCTCCATAGCAAAAAATGGCAAACTTCAGGTTATCGACATCTCGGCCGACGCCGACACAGCGGCATGGCGCACATCATTGCGCGACATGGAAAAAGCCGACTCGGCCGGATACAGGAAACAGCGGTTCGTGAAACGCGGATGGGCGCCGGCTCCTTACTCCATCTACGGCCTTGAGGAAGTGCCTGTAGCAGCTACCCCTTGGTTTGTGGTGGCCGATTCGGCCGGCCACGTGCTCTATCGGGGCGCCGCCCTCTCGAAGGCTGCCGACGCCGCAACACTCAAATAAGCCATCATTTTACTACCATTTAAGACTCCCACCGCCATGCTCGTAAAAGCCATCGGCGCCGCCCTGCAGGGTATCGACGCCATCCCCGTAACCATCGAAGTGCTCACCGAGCCCGGCATCCAGTTCGTAATGGTAGGGCTCCCCGACACGGCCGTCAAGGAAAGTGCCGAACGCGTGGCATCCGCCATCCAGCAGGCCGGCTTCGAGTTTCCCAGACGGAAAGTAGTGGTGAACATGGCTCCCGGCGATGTGCGCAAGGAGGGTGCGGCCTACGACCTCCCCATCGCCCTGGGCATTCTGGCCGCCTCCGAGCAGATAAACGCCACGCTACTGTCGGATTTCCTCATAATGGGAGAACTGAGCCTCGACGGCACCCTGCTCCCCGTCAAAGGCGTTCTCCCGATGGCCATAATGGCCCGGGGGAGGAAGTTGCGCGGCATGATTGTGCCGCGCGCAAACGCCACTGAGGCCGCCGTGGTCAACAACCTCGAGGTCTACGGAATGAACAATCTGGCCGAAGTGATTGACTTTCTGCAAGGCAACCCCACCTTCAGCCCTACCGAGGTGAACACCCGCGAGGAATTCAGCCGCGCATACCAGACGTTCGATTGCGATTTTTCCGATGTCAAGGGACAGGAGACCGTAAAACGCGCCTTCGAAGTGGCCTGCGCCGGAGGGCACAACATCCTGCTCGTAGGCCCTCCCGGATCAGGCAAATCCATGATGGCCAAACGCCTCCCCTCCATCCTGCCGCCACTTACACTGGCCGAAGCCCTTGAAACCACCAAAATCCATTCGGTGGCCGGACGCCTCAAAGGCGGCTCCATGCTCATGACCACACGCCCGTTCCGCTCACCGCATCACACCATCTCACCCGTGGCGCTCGTGGGCGGAGGCACCAATCCAGTGCCGGGCGAAATATCCCTCGCCCACAACGGAGTGCTGTTCCTTGACGAGTTTCCGGAATTTTCCCGCTCCGTGCTCGAGGTGCTTCGGCAACCGCTGGAGGACCGCCACATAAACATCTCGCGTGCCAAATATGCCATCGACTATCCCGCCGGATTCATGCTTGTGGCCTCGATGAATCCCTGCCCGTGCGGCTTCTATAACCACCCGACAAAGGAATGCACCTGCACACAGACCCAAGTGCAACGCTATGCCGGACGCATCTCCGGACCCCTGCTCGACCGCATTGACCTACAGGTTGAAATCCTGCCCGTGCCGTTTGCCGAACTACAGGCCATGCAACCGGGCGAGACCTCGGCCGACATACGCCGGCGCGTGGTCCGTGCACGGAAAATACAGGCCGAACGCTTTGCCTCCGAGCCCGACACCCATTGCAACGCACAGATGAACACCCGTCAGCTCAACCGTTGGGCCACCCCCACCCCCGAAGCGATGAAAATCCTGGAACAAGCCATGCTCCGGTTCGACATGAGCGCACGCGCCTACAGCCGCATCCTCAAGGTGGCACGCACCATAGCCGACCTTGACGAGACCGCCAATCCCCAGGCCGATCCCGCCTTTCCCATCTCACCCCTCCACATGCACGAAGCCGTCAGCTACCGCAACCTCGACCGCGCCACCTGGGGCCTCAAAGGCTGATGGCCGGAGGAGCCTCATGCTCCGATGGCGGCCTTTGATGACACGCCTTTAGCCGACGGCAAGCCGCCTGCACCATGCACAAAAGCTTTGCACCCTCAACACTCCTTCATCCCTGCCTCCCTCTCAGCCCCCAGCAGCCGCCAATTCCCCTGCCCCCTCTCAGCTCCCCCTCTCGTGTTTTAATTTGTTTTCGTGCCAACGGCTTGCCGTTGTAAAGTCATAATTTCACGCACAATGCCACGCTCCTATACCCACGATTACCATTCACGGTGCATTTATCACATCACCTTGAAGAAAGTACCGGGCGCCCTCCGTTTCGGCGAGCTATGCGGCGAGCTTCCAAATGCCGGCATCGCACGTAGCCAATTAGGCTCGATAATTGAGAAACATCTCAGACGGCTTTCTCTTATTGATCCGGCCATCCGCCTCCTCCAGTATTGCATAATGCCCGACCATGTGCATCTTCTCGTATTCATTACCACACCCACCTCCCTGCATCTGGGCAATTACATCGGAAAACTGAAGGTCCTGATTTATCAGGATTACCGCTCATTAACCGGAACAGGCCAGACAATCTTTGACAACGATTTCTATGACTGCATTCTCCACCCCGGACGCTCCCTCGACACAATCTACAGATATATCCGCGACAACCCGCGGCGACTGGCCATAAGGAGAGCGCACCCCGATTATTTCAGGAGAATGAATGCACTAAGTATTGGCGGCAACACTTACCGTGCCTACGGGAATGTCCAGTTGCTTGAACATCCCTTTAAGGAGCAAGTTATCGTGCACCGCGCAGACTCGCCGGTTGTGCGGAAACAGAATCGGGATTTATGGCTGTACACGGCCGCTAATGGCGGCATACTGGTGTCTCCGTTCATATCACCGGCCGAAAAGAAGATCAGAGCGACTGCCGAAGCGGCAGGAGGGCGCATTATTCTTATCACCAGAGAGCCTATGGGCGAACGTTATAAACCCTCAGGACACGATTTTGATATGTGCGAGGCAGGCCGGATGCTGATAATCTCTGCCGGCATCAGCGGCGAACTATCACGCCAAAGCTGCATGGCCATGAACGTCATGGCCAGAACGCTTGCCGATAACCCACACACCACTCTCACCGATAAATTACACTAAAACCAATTCAATAAAACTCATATGGAAATATCAATAAACGAT
>ENA-UESU01002227-UESU01002227.1-human-gut-metagenome-genome-assembly--contig:-NODE-2227-length-12685-cov-19.629680_pt1 | contig 12685 bp, 9 predicted proteins | sample MGYA00243007_ERZ508008 | MGnify/ENA primary metagenome ERZ508008 (study PRJEB26167, sample SAMN06115399) | human gut metagenome | host: Homo sapiens | place: China:Henan | collected 2016-06-23...
TTCCCATTCCGAACACAGCAGTTAAGCTCACTCGTGCCCAAGATAGTTAGCTGGAAACGGCTTGTGAAAATAGGTAGCCGCCGACTTGAATATGCCGCTCTGAGAGTTCTCAGGGCGGTTTTCTTTTTTGCTTGGTAAAGGGCTCAATGACAGAATTTTTTACAAAATGAGTGGAAACTGGCTGAAAGAAAATCTGTAAAAGCATCCCACACGTTTTAGCGAAAGCGTGTGGGACTTTTTTCGTCCAAAGCTCTTGCATCTGGTCGGCGGGTGCGGTATGCTTAACCAATAGGACGCTTGGGAGAGGGAGGGCAGAGACATGGACAGAGAAGAGATCCGCTATCTTCTGGGCAGCACGATCTATGCACGGGCCAAGGCATACGAGAACCGGGTGCAGGATCTGGAATGTGAGACGGCGGAGAACGGCGTGCGCCATCTGAGCGCCGACGTGCGGGGCAGCGGCCGGAATCTCTACCGGACCCAGGCATGGCTGCGTCAGAACGGCAGTTTCGTCAGCGCCAGCTGTACCTGCCCTTTCAATGAAAACGGCGAAGGTCCCTGCTGCAAGCACATCGGTGCGCTGCTGCTGCATGAGGTGGATGAGTCGGAAGAAAAGACGGAGTCAAAGCCGGAAAAGAAGGCACTGATGGACATCCCGGGTGTGCAGCGCGGGACAGAATTTGCTAAAGAAGCCGCAGCTCGGAAGGATAGCTATGTCTCCGGTCTCGAGATGCTGTTTGGCAGGAAATGGCGAGGCGATGAACCTGTCTCGGATGTGCAGGCGCAGGAACTTCTTCGAGCTTATCAGGAGGACGCGCTGGCCGAGGTGGAGAGTCTGACGGCCTCGGACGGCCAGCAGCGAGGCTTCGCGGAACTGGAACCGGAGCTCATCCTGGACTACTCCGGACAGCCGCCGCTGCTGCGCCTCCGCATTTCGGACGGCGGGCGGCAGTATGTCGTAAAAAGCATCCCGGAACTGCTGACGGCCATCGAGAAAGAGCGGAGCGTCAGCTACGGCAAAACGCTGGCTTTTGTCCACCGGTGGGACGCCTTTACCCCCGAGGCACAGAAAATTCTGACGCTGCTCCGCCGCCAGCAGGACACGGTGAAGAGCGTGGAAGCCGCCACGGGCCGCCCGACCCGCAGCATCGCAAATGGCCCCGCTGGAAGTGTGCCGCTGTCGGGTGAGCTGCTGGATGAACTGGTGGTATTATATGAGCCGAGGGGCGAGGTGGGCGGTTACGCCTTGCGAAAGGGTCTGCCCGCGCTGACGCTGCGGGTCGAGAAGAAGAGGGGCGGCGTACACATCGTGGTGGAGCCCAGTCTGTACACATTGCAGGGCCTCGACTACAGCTACCTTTATAATGAAGACACCATCTGGAAACTGGAACGAGCCGAAGCGGCCCGTCTGCTGCCCGCGTTGAACGCCCTCTGTGGCAGCGGACTCTTTTTCACCAGCAAGGATGCCGTGTCGTTTTGCAGCTTTGTGCTGCCGGAGCTGGGCCGGAAAATCACCATCGACGACCCTGACCGGCTGCTTTTGAATCAGATCCCGCTGGAGCCGGTGGTGCAGTTTTATCTGGATGCGCCCCACATGGGGGCCGTCCGCGTCCACCCGGAATTTTTGTATGGGGAAGACAGGGTGACGCCTTTTGCGGCCCCGGTCGATTTATTGAGGGACGCCCGCGCAGAGCGTCGGGCCGGGCGGCTGCTCCAAACTTATCTGACCCAGCAGACCGACACCAGCCCCGCCGAATATGGCACAGACGACGAGGATACCCTTGTTACTTTCCTTGAAGAGGGTGTGCCTGCCCTGCTGGCGGAGGGCGAAGTCTACCTCAGCGATGCATTCCGCGACTTGCAGGCTGCGCCGCCGAAGATCTCGGTGGGTGTGTCGGTACAGGGCAGTGTGCTTGATCTGGAGGTGGACACTGGCGAATTCCCGGTGAGCGAGCTGAAAGCTCTGCTCAAGTCGCTCCACCAGAAAAAGCGCTACCACCGCCTGCGGGATGGCCGATTGCTGCGGCTGGATGACTCGCTGGAAGTGCTGGACGAACTGAACGAAACGCTGGAACTCTCCGGCGCAAAGCTGGGCCAGAATCATGCGCAGCTTCCGCTTTACCGTGCGCCCAGCCTCGACTGGGCGCTGTCGGGCCAGACCGGTGTGCGCTTCAACCGGGATGACGCCTTCCGGCGCATCAGCCGGAGCTTCCACGCCGTCAAGGACAGCGAGTATGCCCCGCCTGTCTCCCTGCAAAAGACCCTGCGCAAATATCAGCGGGACGGCTACCGCTGGCTGCGGACGCTGGACGGTTACGGCATGGGCGGCATCCTCGCCGACGATATGGGCCTGGGCAAGACGGTGCAGATGCTGAGCTACCTGCTGGCCATGAATCAGAACGGCCAGACTCTGCCCAGCCTGATCGTCTGCCCGGCCTCGCTGGTGCTGAACTGGGCCGAGGAGTGTCAGAAATTCACGCCCGAACTCTCCTGCGTGGTGGTGGATGGCGACGCCGCCCACCGCGCCGAGCTGGCTGAGAGCTGGCCCGCCGCCGACCTCGTGGTGACCAGCTACGATCTACTGCGGCGTGACGAGGCGCTTTACGAGAGACAGGAGTTTTACGCCTGCATCCTCGACGAGGCGCAGGCCATCAAGAACCACACCACCCAGAAATACAAGGCCGTCTGCAAAGTGCGCAGCCGGGTGCGGTTCGCCCTCACCGGTACGCCGGTGGAGAACCGGCTGGGCGAGCTGTGGAGCATCTTCTCCTTCCTGATGCCGGGCTATCTGCCGCCCTACAAGAGCTTTTGCAGCCGGTTCGAGAAGCCCATCGTGCAGGAGGAAGACCAGACCGCCGTGCGGCGTCTCAATCAGCTGACCGGCCCCTTCATCCTCCGCCGCATGAAGGCCGATGTGCTCAAGGAGCTGCCGCCCAAGACCGAGAATATCTACCGCATCGAGCTGGAAGAGGAGCAGCGCAAGCTCTATCTGGCCGCTGTGGTGGACGCCCGGGAGAAGCTGCAGGCCGCAAAGCCCGAGGACAAGATGGCGGTGTTCGCCGTCCTCATGCGGCTGCGGGAGATCTGCTGCGACCCGCGCCTTATCGCAGACAACTGGGAGGGCGGCAGTGCCAAGCTGGACGCCTGCGCGGAGCTTGTCTCCAGCGCCGTGGAGGGCGGCCACCGCATCCTGCTGTTCAGCCAGTTCACCTCGATGCTCGAGCTGCTGGCAAAGCGTCTGGATGCCGAGGGCATCAGCCACTTTACGCTGCAGGGCTCGACGCCGAAGCCCGTCCGGGCGGAGCTGGTCCGGCGGTTCAACGGGGGAGAGGTGAGCGTTTTCCTCATCTCGCTGCGGGCCGGCGGCACCGGCCTTAACCTGACGGCGGCGGACATCGTCATCCACTACGACCCGTGGTGGAACGTCGCCGCCCAGAATCAGGCCACCGACCGCGCCTACCGCATCGGCCAGCAGAACCCGGTGCAGGTGTATAAGCTCATTGCACAGGATACCATTGAAGAAAAAATCGTGGAATTGCAGCAGGCCAAGCAGTCGCTGGCCGACACCGTGACCGGCACCGCCGATGGTGCCATCCTCTCGATGCGGCCGGATGAGCTGCTGCAGCTGCTGGAAGGGAGCGAACCATGAAATACGCATTATTTTCGGTGCCGGTAGGCACCATTTACGACCTGCCCCAGACCATCAAAGAGGGCGAGGCGGGTCTTGTCTCCACCATTGGAGATGAGGGCCTGTATGGGCAGGCCTGTCAGGTGCGAACTGCGCCCGGCGGCGTGACCGCTGCGGGCGTCCAGCTTCCGCCCGATGTGGCCGAAGTGGTCAGCTTTTACGGTTACCATGGCTATGTGAATCAGCGGGAATTGCAGTTTGTCCGCGAGGAGGAGCTGTGGGAGTATCTGGGGGCAGACCTCGTTCTCGTGGGCCGCGCTACGGATGTCCTCAGCCTGCCCAAGGTGCAGGGCGTCCGGATGATGGAATTGGAGCGGGGAAGCGTTCTCCGCCGCCAGCCTGAGACCGCCGAAGAGGTTGAGGCCCACAAGGGCTGGGCGAAAGTTCTGCTGACGGATGGCCGGACGGGCTATGTCCGGAATGTGGCGCTGGAGCCGGTGAAATATGAGATGACGGCGGTCTTCTCCCAGAGAGAGGGCCTTGCTTTCAATGACGCGCTGGCCGAGACGCTGGACACGACGGCAGACAAGCTCGTGCCGGAAGCTGTAGCACGCTGGTACGGCGGCAGCGAAGATGCCTTCCGCGCCGCTGTCTGTGAGCAGGCGAAGAAGTATATGGGTACCGAGTACCGCTGGGGCGGCAAGTCGGGCCGGGGCATCGACTGCTCGGGCCTTGTCAGCAGCGCCTATATGCAGTGTGGTGTGCTCATCTACCGCGACGCAAAGATCATCGAGGGCTGGCCGATGCATGAGGTGGCCTTCGAGAACAAAAAGCCCGGCGATGCTCTCTTCTTCCCCGGCCATGTGGCGCTTTATCTGGGCGAAGGGCGGTATATCCACTCCACCGGTGCCGCCGTCAGCGGCGGTGTGGTCATCAACAGCCTTGAGTCGAGCGACCCGCTGTATCGGGAGGATCTGGTGAAGTGTTTGTATGCGGTGGGGAGTATTTTCTAAAAGGAGATAACCATGAAAGTCTTTGATCTACATTGTGACACCCTGAGTGAGCTGCGCTACGCCGAAAAGGCGGGTACGCCCAAGAGCTTTGCGCAGAATGATCTGCATATCGACTTGCAGAAACTGAAAAAGGGCGACTATATGCTGCAGTGCTTCGCCGCCTTTGTCAATCTGGGCGACAAGACCCCCGGTGCCGACCCGCTGGTGACGGCGCTGGAAGAGATCGACGTCTTCAAACGCATCATGGAAAAATACCCGGAGGATATTGCTCCGGTATATCGACCCTCTGACATCCGAAAAAACGCCGCTGAGGGCAAGATCAGCGGAATGCTCACCATCGAAGAGGGCGGCTGCTGCAAGGGCAGCATCGGCGTGCTGCGCCGGATGTACGAGCTGGGCGTCCGCATGATGACCCTGACCTGGAACCACGAGAACGAGCTTGCCAGCCCCAACGTCGTCCCCGGCGGGGGCCACAACATCTGGCCCTGCACCCCCAACACCGAGACGGGCTTGAAAGAAAAGGGCTTCGAGTTCCTGGCTGAGATGGAGCGTCTGCACATCATCGCAGATGTGAGCCACCTGTCCGACAAGGGCTTCTGGGACATTGTGGAGCACTCCACCCGCCCCTTTGCGGCCAGCCACTCCAACTGCCGCGCCCTCGCACCCCACTGCCGCAACCTCACCGACGAGATGATCCGTGCTCTCGCCAACAAGGGCGGCCTCGTGGGTCTGAACTACTGCAGCGGCTTCCTCGACAACCAGCCCGAAGAAAAGCTCTGCCGCAGCACCACGGCCCTGATGGCAAAGCACGCGGCCCACTTCAAGCAGGTGGGCGGCATTGAGATCATCGGTCTGGGCAGTGACTTCGACGGCATCGGCGGCAAGCTGGAAATGGACGACTGCTCCAAGCTCCCGCTGCTGGCCGACGCACTCCGCCGCGAGGGCTTCACCGAGGACGAGGTAGAGGCCATTTTCTATCGCAACGCCCGGCGGTTCTTCGAAGAAAACCTCTAAATAATGTATAAAACGACAGGGAGATTCCAAAATGGATAAAAACATGACGCTGGAAAAGCGTATTGCCGCCGAGCTGTATTCCTATCAGGGCAAGATGAGCGTCTTTGTGGACGACCTGCACGGCCACACGGTCGAAATCGGCGCTGACGAGGAATTTGAGACGGCTTCCACCATCAAGGCATATATCCTCGCAGCCCTGTATCTGCAGGCCAGCCGGGGCAAAGCCAACCTCGAGGAAAAAATCACCTACAAGCCCGAGCACTTTGTGGACGGTTCCGGTATGCTCCGTGCGCTGGGCGTGGGCGCAAGTCTGAAAGTTAAAGACGCCGCCACCATGATGATCATCTGCTCCGACAACATCGCTACCAACATGGTCATCGACTATCTGGGGCTGGACACCATCAACGCCTGCATCCGGGAGATGGGCTTTGCCCACACCGTCCTGCACAACCCGCTCCACTTTGATATTTACAACGACCTCGGCACCACGACGCCCCGGGACTACGCCTCGCTGTTTGCGCAGGTGGCAAAGGGAACGCTCGTCAGCGCTGAGGCCAGCGCTGAGATGCTGGCCATCTTCCGTCAGCAGCACTACAATACCATGCTGACCCACGATTTCCCTCAGTTCTATCTCGACTGCGAGGAGACCGGCGAGCCGGAGCTCATCTGGGTGGCCAGCAAGAGCGGCAGCATGAACGCCTGCCGCAACGACGGCGGCATCGTCCACACCCCCTACGGCGAGTATGTCATCGTCCTGATGAACAAGGACTTCCACGACATCATAGAGTACAATGACCATCCCTCCATGGTCTACGGCGCCCGGGTGTCCCGGATGATACTCGACCAGATTTTGGCCTGCGAGGGTGAGCTGTACAAGTAAAATCGTGGAAGAAATAGGAATATTAAGGGGAATCATAACAATGGGTATTCAAATCAGCCTGCCGATGATGGCATTTCTGGTGTTCATGACCGGCTTTGCGGGCTTTGTGGATTCGGCAGCGGGCGGCGGCGGACTCATCAGCCTGCCGGCCTATCTCTTCGCGGGCCTGCCGCCTCACTATACTTACGCCACCAACAAATTCAGCGCCGCCTGCGGCACGACGTTCGCCACGGCCAGTTTCTTCAAGAACGGCGCGATGAACCTCAAGGTCGGCATCCTCGCCGCCATCGGCAGCTTTGCAGGCAGTGCCTTGGGCGCACACATCGTCCTGATGCTCAGCGATGAGGTGCTGCAGATGATGATGTTCATCATCCTGCCCATCGCGGCGGTCATCATCCTGTGGCGTCGCAATCTCCCGGACGAGAACCGGGACGACGGCTCCCTGAATTTGAAAAAGGCCCTGCTGGCCCTGGGCATCGGCTTTGGCATCGGTCTGTACGACGGCATGGTGGGGCCTGGCACCGGGACCTTTGCCATCATCGCTTTCACCAGCCTGATGGGCTTCGACCTGCGCACCGCCAACGGCAACGCCAAGGTGCTCAACCTCGCCAGCAACTACGCAAGCCTCTTCACCTATCTAAGCAGCGGGCTGGTGGTCTTTCCGGTGGGCATCCCCTGCGCCATCAGCAACATCGTCGGCAACATCATCGGCTCTCACTTCGCCCTGAAAAAGGGCGCAAAGTTCATCCGCCCCATGATGCTCGTGGTGCTGGTGCTCCTGCTGGGCAAGCTCATCACGGATATGCTGTAAGTAAAAACGAAAAAAGGCTGCTGTGCGTCTGCACAGCAGCCTTTTTTCATATCCTATCAGTCGATGACCAGCCCGTTATCGAAGAAGGCCAGACCAAACGCACCGGGACCGGCGTGGGTGCCGATGACGCAGCCGATCTGGCGCACCAGCGGCTCGGGAAGGCCGAGATTGTCCACCAGATAGGTCTGGATGGGGTTCACCTCGCGGGTGCTGATGGTGTAACCGGCCAGAGAGGGGAAACGGGGGTTGACGCCGCCCAGCTCCTCTATCTTCTTGAAGAGGGCGACGTATGCGCCGGGCAGACCCCGGGCCTTGCCGGCCATGGCGACTTTGCCCTCCTTGATGGTGATGAGGGGCTTGATGCCCAGCATCCCGCCGGCCACGGCGACGGCGGCGGGCAGACGGCCGCCCTTGCGCAGATACTTCAGGTCGTCGATGGCGGCGACGAGGTGCAGGTGCTCCTTGGCGTGCTCGAGGGTGGCGGCGATCTGGACGGCAGATTTGCCTTCATCCCGCAGGTGTGCGGCCAGACGCACCAGCAGACCCTCGCCGAGGCAGACATTGGTGCTGTCCACGAAGAGGACGTTGTCCACGTTGGCCAGGTCTGCGGCCAGCTTCGCACACTGATAGGTGCCGGACAGCTCATGGGACAGGAAGATGCCCACGACCTCGTCTCCGGCGGCAGCAGCCTCGGCGTAGAACTTTTCGAACAGCTCAGGGCTGGGCTGGCTGGTGGTGGGCAGCTTTTTGCAGCCGGCCATGTGCTCGTAGTACTCGCTGGGAGTCAGGTCCACGCCGTCCCGGATGACGGTGCCGTCCTCGAGGGTGACGTTGAGGGGGATGACGTCCACACCCAGCTGCGCGGCCTCGGCGGGCAGGATGTCGGATGCGGAATCGGTAAGAATGCGTATCATATAGTTCGTACCTCCATGGGTGCGTTCATCGTGTGTCTTTGGTAAAACGACAAATCCATAAAAAAGTCGTACAAAGTATACCAGAACGCTGGGCGGAATGTCAATCTTTTGAGTGAAATTTCTTCGAATGAACGAAAAACTGCTTGCAAAACGGGGCGGCAGTATGGTACAATGTCCGCCGATAGGAGGGGGCGCCGTGAAAAGACTGATAAGGGAAACGGAAAAACCGTCTTTTCCGGCTCAGTGCCGGGTCCTGGCCGAGGCGGCCGTGCTCTGGGCGCTGCTGGCGGCGGGAGCACAGCTGCTGCTCCCGGCGGAAAAGACGGCTCTGCCCGAGGGCGCGGCCCTTGCGTGGGCTGCGCTGCGCATCTGCCTTGTGACCCCTCTGGCAGAAGAGCTTGCCTTCCGGGGCGGGGCGCTCTATCTTTTGCAGCCGCTGGGCGGCGCGGGGGCTGTGGTGGTGCAGGCGGTGATTTTTGCGGCTCTGCACGGCAGCTGGACGGCCCGGGCCTATGCGCTGGGGATGGGACTCATCTTCGGCTGGGCGGCCCAGAAAGCGAAGAGCGTATGGCCCGGCAGCGCGTTACATATTATAAATAACTGCCTCGTGTTTGCCGCACGGCTGGCAGAAAGGGGAATGGGATGACCGATTTTGAGCTGATGGGTGCGGCGCTGGAAGAGGCCCGGAAGGCCGCTGCGCTGGGCGAAGTGCCGGTGGGCGCGGTAGTGGCGAAGGACGGAGAGATCATCTCTGCCGCCCACAACACCCGCGAGACGGAGAAAAACGCCCTCCACCACGCTGAGCTGCTGGCCATCGACGCGGCCTGCAAAAAGCTGGGCGGCTGGCGGCTGTGGCAGTGTGAGCTGTTCGTGACGCTGGAGCCCTGCCCCATGTGCAGCGGCGCCATCATCAACAGCCGCATCAAGCGGGTGGTGTACGGTGCCGCCGACGTCAAGGCGGGCTGCTGCGGCTCGGTGACAGACCTCTTCGCCCAGCCCTTCAACCATCACCCCGTCATCGAGAAGGGACTGCGGGCCGATGAGGCACAGCAGCTTTTGCAGGAATTTTTCGTTTCACTGCGGGCCAGGCGGGCCGCAAAGCCCCGCTGGAAGCCGCCCGTGAACCCCTGAATCTGTGAAAAAAGTGGGAACTGCGTGAAAAAATCACCGGTGACCACTTTATTTTTTCGCCCGATTGTGCTATATTATTCAATGGAAACTTGTCGAAACCACACAAATGCCGCCGGGCGCGCCGCAGAGCCGGCCTAGACCGGAAAAAGTGAGCAGAGCGCAGCTCCGGCGGGGTGGGGGAAGCTGTTTCCTTTCCCGCCGCAGAGGCTTTGACACGAAGAGACGCTGCGGCCGAAAATAGTGGACAGGAGGGTTTGACTCTTGTACAACGACGAATTTGAGCTGACATTTGACCTTGCAGACGCCGGGCCGAAGAAAGAACAGCGCAGGCCGACCCTGCCCGAGCCGGAAGAAGCGGCTGTGGCCGTACCGCCGGTGCAGGAAACGAGGGAAACGCCGGTCAGCGCTGCGCCGGAGAACACGCCGGCATCGGAGCCGGAACCTGTGGCAGAGCCCCAGAGCACTGCCCCGGCGGCGAAGGACCGTACCGTCCTCATCTCGGGCGGCGACCGGGGCATCGGCGCAGCAGCAGCCCGCGCATTCTATGCGGCGGGCTACCGGGTGGCAGTGTTCTACCACACCAACGCCGAGGCCGCCGCAGCCCTGCAAAAAGAGCTGCCGGGCGTACTGGCCGTCCAGTGTGACGTGGCCAGCCGGGCCAGCTGTGAGCTGGCCTTCCGCGCCGCCGAGCAGGCGCTGGGCCGGGTGGATGTGCTGGTGAGCAACGCGGGTATCGCCCAGCAGAAGCTGTTCACCGACATCACGCCGGAAGAGTGGCAGCGGATGCTGGACGTCAACCTGACCGGTGCGTTCAATCTCTGCCAGCTGGCCCTGCCCGGGATGATACGCCGCAAAGCGGGCCGTATCCTCACCGTGAGCAGCATGTGGGGCCAGACCGGCGGCAGCTGCGAGGTACACTATTCCGCCGCCAAAGCGGGCCTCATCGGCCTGACCAAGGCACTGGCAAAAGAAGAAGGTCCCAGCGGCATTACCGTGAACTGCGTGGCCCCCGGCGTCATCGACACCGATATGATGGCTTCGTTCACTGCTGAGGACAAAGCGGCATTGGCCGAAGAGACCCCTGTGGGCCGTCTCGGCACCGCCGAAGAGGTGGCAAAGCTTCTGCTGTACCTCGCCGGAGAAGACGCCGGCTACATCACCGGCCAGGTGTTCGGCGTCAACGGAGGTCTTGTGATCTAAGAAGCTGTTTTCACAGCCATTGCACACCGTCTGGCCGGCATTTTTGTCTGCATACTGCGTTGCTTTCCCTTGCAATCCGTCAGGATTGCTGCGGAAAATCGCCTTGTCTGCGGGCAAAAATCTACGGTCATCCGGCACACTCTGGCCATGAAAACAACTTCTATGCAGCAAGGCCGAAACTATGAGACAAGTTCACTTGCGGGGCGCTTCCCCCGCGGTGAGAAGGAGAGAGCGAAATGGGCATGACTTTGAAGGAACTGTTGACGAAAGGCGAAGGCACCCTGTCGGCACAGGAGGCCAAAACTTTGGCCGCACAGTGCAGGATGGATGTGGAAACGCTCTATACGCTCCTTGAAGAGCGCGGCATCAAGATCATCGAGGATGAGGCCGACGCCGATGTGAATCTGGACGTGGACAGCATCATCGCCGAGGTGGAGAACGCCGAGAACAACAGCGACGAGCTGGGTCTGGGCGGCGACGACGAGGAAGAGGCCGCCGAGGAGAACCCTGCCGACCTGAAGGCTGCGATGGATGAGCTGCTGGACGACCCCGTCAAGAACTACCTCAAGCAGATCGGCCAGATCCCTCTGCTGAGCGCGGAGCAGGAAGTTGACCTGAGCAAGCGCATCCACGCCGGTGCCGAGGCTGCCCACATCCTGCAGGCCGACCGCCAGAAGTACGGTGCGACCGAGTACATCAAGAAGAACAGCGCCCGCTTCTCGTTCGAGGAGGATGAGAACAGCCGCAGCTACACCGAGGACATCGACGAAGAGGGCAATGAGAAGTCCAGCGAGGACGCCGAGGAAAAGGCCGCTGAGGAAGAGGCTATGGAGGCTGTGGAGAACGGCCCCCTGACCGAGGAGCGCCGTCAGGAGCTGCTGAAGATCCGCCGCGACGGCCTGAACGCCCGCCGCAGCCTGAGCGAAGCGAACCTCCGTCTGGTGGTCTCCATCGCCAAGAAGCATGTGGGCCACAATCTGGCCTTCCTCGACCTCATCCAGGAGGGCAACATCGGCCTCATCAAGGCGGCTGAGAAGTTCGACTGCGACCGCGGCTTCCGCTTCTCCACCTATGCGACCTGGTGGATCCGTCAGGCCATCACCCGCGCCATCGCCGATCAGGCCCGTACCATCCGTATCCCGGTGCATATGGTCGAGACCATCAACCGGATGCGTCAGGCCACCAACCAGCTGGTCTACCAGAACGGCCACGAGCCCACCCCGGAAGAGCTGGCAAAGGCCATGGACATGAGCGTCGAGCGTGTGCGTGAGATCCAGCGCATGGCACAGGAGCCCGCCAGCCTTGAGAGCCCCGTGGGCGAGGAAGAGGATTCCTCTCTGGGCGATTTCGTTGCCGACGAGAATGCCGAGGCTCCCGGCAAGGCTGCTGACCGCGCTATGGTGGCCCAGCAGATCAATCAGGCTCTCAAGAGCCTGACTCCCCGTGAAGAGAAGGTCATCCGTCTCCGCTTTGGTCTGGACGATGGCCGTCCCCGCACGCTGGAAGAGGTGGGCCGCGACTTCGGCGTCACCCGTGAGCGCGTCCGCCAGATCGAGGCAAAGGCCATCCGCAAGCTGCACAGCCGCAAGTGCCTGGCCCTGCTGAACGGCCTTATCGAGTGATATTTTCAACAATGCAGACGGCTGCCGTGGAAAACGGCAGCCGCTTTTCTGTATCTGGGCAGAAAAAACGCAAAATGCCAGATTTTTTTGCAAAAAACGCTTGCAATGCGGCAGAGTTTATGGTATTATAATTGAGCTGTGATTGTGCTGCTATAGCTCAGTTGGTAGAGCGCATCCTTGGTAAGGATGAGGTCTCCAGTTCGAATCTGGATAGCAGCTCCATTGAGAGAAAACCACTTGGATCCTTGAGATTCAGGTGGTTTTTTGTTTGCATCGACAGTTGTAACTGTCGAGCACCGGCCCATGATAGAACCTCTCCGTCACGCCTGCGGCGTGCCACTGCCCGGGTTGCGGCTCCCAGCGTCTGCTTCGCTGTCGCTCGCATCCTGCTGGCTGCGGCCCCAACAGCTCCTCCCTGTTTCCGCCGCTGGCGGCGGTCGTCGCCGTTGCTCCTAACGAGGGGAGGCTTTGG
>ENA-UESU01002229-UESU01002229.1-human-gut-metagenome-genome-assembly--contig:-NODE-2229-length-12680-cov-4.382845_pt1 | contig 12680 bp, 10 predicted proteins | sample MGYA00243007_ERZ508008 | MGnify/ENA primary metagenome ERZ508008 (study PRJEB26167, sample SAMN06115399) | human gut metagenome | host: Homo sapiens | place: China:Henan | collected 2016-06-23...
TGAGAGACCAGAAGGAAGCCCAAGACCGGGCGAATTAGAGGTGAGAGCATGGCCGCAATTCGAGAAACCCTGATTCTGGAGGATAAATTCACGTCCACCATGACCCAGTGCTTACAGGTAGCGCAGAGGATGGCAAATATGCTGGACGATGTGCGGGCTTCCACGATGAATGTGGAAACCGCCGCTGCGGCCACAGCCGTACAGATGCAAGAACTTGCGGGGAAGATGACGCAGACCAACAGCCGGGGGACATCCCTGCTTGGTACGATCCGCAACCTCGCAGGCACCTTCTTGGGTATGCAGTCCGTCCGCTGGCTGGTAAACACCTCCGACCAGCTCACCAGCATCAACGCCCGGTTGCGGCTCATGACCGGCAGCGCCGAGGCGGCGGCCGCAGCCCAGGAGGAGATTTATCAGGCGGCCATGCGCAGCCGTGGAGCCTACGCCGATATGGCGGACTTTGTTTCCCAGCTCGGCACGGTAGCCGGGAACGCATTTACAGGAACGGACGAGCTGGTGGCTTTCGCCGAGCAGATTCAAAAGCAGATGGCGATCTCCGGGGCCTCCGGTGCGTCTGCCCAGGCCGCGCTGGTGCAGCTTACCCAGGGCCTGGCCTCCGGCACCCTGCGGGGCGAGGAGCTCAATTCGGTGCTGGAGCAGACCCCCATGATTGCCCAGACCATCGCGGAGTATATGGGCGTCACCACCGGGGAGATGCGGGAGCTGGCCTCCCAGGGGAAGGTCACCTCCGGCGTGGTGGTCAACGCCCCCATCTCCAACGAGACCATTGCCAAAATGAAGGCGGTGGTGGACATCCCGGTGGTCACTACCATCGTCTCCGGCGATATGGACATCGCCGGACGGCTGGCCGCCGGGGCGGACATTCTCAATGTCTCCGGCGCGTCCAGGACCCCGGAGATCGTGACCAAGATCCGGGCCGAGTTCCCTACCGTCCCCATCATCGCCACCGGCGGTCCCAGGGAGGAGGACATCCTCCGCACCATTGAGGCCGGAGCCAACGCCATTACCTACACCCCCCCCACCACCGGACAGCTCTTCGCCGACATCATGATCAGCCACCGGAAAAACTTCAGCCACCAGGACTGATGCCCCCCGGTCTCCGGCCCGTTCCGGAGGCCGGGAAAATTTTTTGATTTTTTTCAGAAAAAGTGTTGACATTTTCCTTGTCATCCTGTATACTCATCCTTGCCCTGTTCGAGAGGACAGGCCAACAAGGCGGCATAGCTCAGGTGGCTAGAGCATGCGGTTCATACCCGCAGTGTCCCCGGTTCGAATCCAGGTGCCGCTACCATTTTACTAAAGTTCGGACTACGCGTCCGTTCCCATATAGAACGGCCCGGTGGTCAAGCGGTTAAGACTCCGCCCTTTCACGGCGGCAACACGGGTTCGAGTCCCGTCCGGGTCACCACCTTATTTATTGCCGTTTCCATATGGAGGCATAGCTCAGCCGGTAGAGCGTCCGCCTCACACGCGGAAGGTCACAGATTCGAGTTCTGTTGTCTCCACCAGAAAGAAAACCACGACGAATGTCGTGGTTTTCTTCATTTTGCCTTCAAAGCGAACAGCCCGACCACGCGCCGAAGGCGCGTGGTCGGGGCTTTGCTCTCCGTCGGGATCACTTGTCCGCCGCTTCAAAATCCATTTTATTCCCGGTGGTCCTCCAGCACCGCGCCGGCCCGGTAGGCCTCCAGCAGGTCCCGCAGGGCGTCGGCCTGGGCCTGGAGCTTCTTGCCCACGTCCGTCTGGGCAATCTTGATCCGGGCCTCCATGCGCTCAAATACCTCGGAGCTGCTGGCAATGTCGATATTCTCCTCGATGGCGGTCTTTTGGCCGCAGAAGGGCTGGTGAGAGACCAGCCGCAGCACCCAGGAGTTGTAGATCAGGGTGTAGCCCGCAATGCCGGTGGTGGGCTGATAGGCCTTGCAGAAGCCGCCGTCGATGACCAGCAGCTTGCCGCCCCCCTTGATGGGGCTCTCCCCCTTCTTGGACTTCACCGGGATGTGCCCGTTGATGATATGGCAGTGTGGACCCTCCAGACCGAACTCCTTCAGCAGGTCGTCGCACACCGCGGGGTCCTGATAGTAGGTGTAATAGGCGTTTTTCGGCTCCGTCCAGGCGGACTCGTCCTTGATGAGCCGACGCTCAAAGGTAGTCATGCGGTTTCGGCCAAAGATGGGACTGTTCCGTCCGGCCCACAGGAACCAGAGGAAGTCCATCCCCTGCTGCCGCTCCGGCGAGCCGGGCTTGTGGTAATAGGCCTGCCGCGCGGCGGTGTCTGCAAAGTCAAAAAACTCCTTTCCGCTGCGCGCCTTGCCGCCCAGGGTGAAGGTGAGCAGCTGCCCATCCTCCGTCATGGGAACGCAGCCGTGGAACAGCAGATTGCCGTTGAAAACCTTATAGAGGCTGCCCTTGGAGTACAGGAAGCGGACGTGCTTTTGCAACTTCTCACTGCGCTGGAAGGAGGCGGTGAGCTGGTCGATCACGCTCTCCTCCTCCAGCGTGAGGGTATAGGGGTCCTTGGGATCCACGGTGGGGAAGTCGGTGTCCTCCAGGGGATAGGTGACGTCCCCGATGGTGATGCAGCGGTTCTCATAGTCGATCTTGTCCAGCAGCAGCCGGTCGGCCATGTCGTACTCCGGGTGGCGGAGCAGCTTCTGTCCCTCCAGCTTGAACAGGATGATGGTGATGGCCTTGTGCATCCGGGCGGAGAGCAGCTTATCCTTCTCGCTGTACTGGTCGGCGTCCGGCCCGGTGAGCTTGACCGCAAAGCGGTGGACATCGCAGTCCCGGTATTCCTCGTTGGCAAACACAGACAGGGGGCGCAGGGAGATGCCGTATCCCGTCTCGATGACCTCCAGGTTGTTGTAATGGATGGAATTGGCCAGCACCGTGGCCACCAGGGTGCGGGAGCCGCAGGCCGCCCCCATCCACAGGATGTCGTGGTTGCCCCACTGGATGTCCACACTGTGGTACTCCAACAGGGAGTCCATGATGATGTCCGCCCGGGGCCCGCGGTCAAAGATGTCTCCCACGATGTGCATATGGTCCACCGCCATGCGCTTGATCACCAGGGAGACCGCCTCAATGAACCGGTCCGCCTGTCCCAGGTCGATGATGGTGTTGATGATATTCTCATAGTAGTCCCGCTTGTCCGCCTCATCATAGTGGGTGTGGAGCAGTTCATCGATGATATAGGCGTAGTCCTTGGGCAGGGCCTTGCGCACCTTGGAGCGGGTATATTTGGAGGAGACCCAGCGGCAGATCTCGATGAGCCGGTGCAGGGTGATCCGGTACCACTCATCCATGTCCGGCAGCAGCTGGTGGAGCTGTTCCAGCTTCTCCTCCGGGTAGTAGATCAGGGTACACAGCTCATCCCGGTCCGACCGGGAGATGGTGGCGGCAAACAGGTCGTCCACCTTTTCCTTGATGACGCCGGAGCAGGAGTTCAAAATGTGGAGAAATGCCTCATACTCCCCGTGTACGTCAGAGATGAAGTGCTCTGTGCCCTTGGGCAGGTTCAGAATGGCCTGAAGATTGATGATCTCACTGCTGGCGGCCTGTACCGTGGGATACTGCTGGGCCAGAAGCTTTAAGTAACGCAGTTCTTCCTGGGAAAATGACTTTTTCCGTTTCATTCGATTGCCTCCTTCGATACGCTTCAGGTTCGGATGGCTTTATTATTTCATATTTAGGAGGCGCTTGCAAGGGATTTCAGATCCTTTAACAAAAAATTAAACAGTATCGTGCCTGGATACGGCGTCTTTTTTGTCATTTTCCCCGTTCCGGCTTTTCCCCTTCCTATTTCAAAAAAATCGTGCTATACTGAACTATATTTCAGGCAAGGAGTGAGTTTTTTGGCGCAGACCCATAAAAATGAAGAGCAGCTTGCCACCGCGCCCATCGGACGGCTCATGCTGAAGCTGGCCGTACCCACGGTGGCGGCCCAACTCATCAATATGCTGTATAACATCGTGGACCGCATCTACATTGGACACATCCCGGAGGTGGGCAGCACCGCCCTCACCGGCGTGGGCGTTACATTTCCTATCATCACTCTGGTGTCCGCCTTCGCCGCCTTTGCCGGACAGGGCGGCGCGCCCCTGGCCTCCATCCAGCTGGGTGCCGGGCGAAGGGACGAGGCCGAGCGGATCCTGGGCAATTCCCTGGTCCTCCTGCTGGCGGCCTCCCTGCTGATGACAGTGGGCTTCAGCATGTACAAAGAACCTATTTTGTACGCCTTCGGCGCCTCGGATGCCACCATTGGCTACGCGGTGGACTATATCCGCATCTATCTGTTGGGGACGATATTCGTCCAGCTGGCCCTGGGGCTGAACAGCTTCATCAGCGCCCAAGGAAAAGCGCTGGTGGCTATGCTCAGCGTGCTGATCGGCGCGATACTGAACATCGTGCTGGATCCCATCTTTATTTTCCTTCTGGATTGGGGCGTACAGGGCGCGGCCCTGGCTACCATCCTGTCTCAGGCGGTGAGCGCCTGTTGGGTCTTTGGATTCCTGTGCAGCCGTCACAGCGGCCTGCGCATCCGCCGGAGCAACCTCCGTCCCAGCGCCCGGGTCATTGGCCGCATCGCCTCCCTGGGCGTGGCCCCCTTCATCATGCAGTCCACTGAGAGCCTGGTCACCGTGGTGCTCAACACCGGCCTTCAGACCTACGGGGGCGACCTGTATGTGGGCGCTCTCACCATCATGCAGTCGGTCATGCAGATGATCGTCATGCCTGTCCAGGGCATCACCCAGGGGACCCAGCCCATTATGAGCTATAACTACGGCGCGGGCAACTACGCCCGAGTCCGCCGCACCTTCCAGCGCCTGCTCACCGTCACCCTCACCGCCACCTGCTCCGCCTTTCTCGCCGTGATCCTGTTTCCCGGCCTTCTGGCCCGTATCTTCACGCCTCAGGAGGAGACGATCCAGCTGGTCTCCCAGGTCATGCCCTTATTCTTCGGCGGGATCTGGGCCTTTGGGGCACAGATGGCCTGTCAGATCACCTTTATGTCGCTGGGGCAGGCCCGTACCAGCCTCTTTCTGGCCCTCCTGCGCAAGGTGATCCTGCTGGTCCCCCTGGCGCTGCTCCTGCCCCGGATCACCGGCAGCGTGTTCGGCATTTTCGCCGCCGAGCCCATCGCCGACACCCTGGCCAGTGCCACGACCCTCACCCTGTTCCTGCGCAAGCGCAAATCGCTTCTTCCCGTATCCAGCGGCGAAACTTCTGTATAACGAACAGCCGCCCGCCGGAGATGCAGAAAACACATCTCCGGCGGGCGCTCATCTTTTCTCGGTTCGGACGCCTATGCGGTGCGGCTCACACCGCCGGTCCCCCCTTCAGGTGGGTCCCGTTGAGCACCGCCTCCGCCAAAGTCTCCCCCTCATACCGCAGCTTGAGGGAGAAAAACGGCTCTTCCTCCCGGTCCAGCAGGGCCAGGAAGATGGCGTCCCCCTCCCAGTGGGGCAGCTCCAGCAGGCGGCTCTTGGGGATCCACTCCAGATCTCCCTCGTCGCACTCCTTCAGGGTTCCGGTAAAGCCGTCGGCGGTGAACAGGTGCATATACTCCGTGGGCCACCGGTCGGAGACAAAGGTGACGATCCCCCGGTATCGGTAGTCGGTGAGGGTAAGCCCGGTCTCCTCCCGGGCCTCCCGGAGCAAACAGTCCTCCGGGCTCTCCCCGTCCTCGAACTTGCCCCCGATCCCGATCCACTTGTCCTGGTTCAGATCGTGCTTCTTCTTGATCCGGTGGAGCATCAGGTACTCCTCTCCCCGGCGGATATAGCACAGCGTGGTATTGATCATGTCAGGCCTCCTTTAGGCAGAAGCCCAGCTTGGCCGCTACCCGGCTGTACATGGGGGTAGGCACCCCGTACTTTTGGCCCAGGCGCACCACCTCAAAGATCAGGCCGTCCACCTCAGAGGGCTTGCCCGCATCCAGATCCCGTTTCAGCGAGGTAGAGGCGTCCGGATCCAGGGCGTCCTGGATGGCCAGGCTCCGGGCCACCGGGTCCTCGGGGAAGGGATGGCCCATGGCCTCGGCCAGGGCCCCGATCTCCCCCACCAGAGCCTTGAAGTCCTCCCGAATCTGCCCGGGGACCTGCATCCCAGCCACCTTCACATTGTGATAGATGCCGCAGGCCGCCATGGGAGAGACCACAGAGAACTTCATCAGGGCGTCCCGCTGGATGTCCCGGGACAGGATGGCCTCCACACCGCACTCATTCAGGTCCCGGGCCACCTGCTCCAGCTCTGGGCGGTACTCCTCCGGCGTCCGGGGTCCAAACACCACCCGGAAAATATCCCCACTCATGTGGATGGTCCCTGGAGCCTTGATCTCCGCGGCGATATAGATGCACCCATCGGTCACCAGGGCGGGGGCCAGCTCCGGCTGGAGCCGTCCCCCCGTCCCATAGAGATTCAGGATGGGGATGACGATGGTGTGGGCGTCGCACAGCCGCTTCAGAGCAGGGACCGTCTCCGCCAGAGAGTATCCCTTGACACACAGCAGAATCACGTCAGGACGGCAGGAGCAGTGCTCCGCATCTTCCGCCTCCACCGGAATGGCAAAGGTCCCATGCCGGCTCTCCAGCACCAGGCCGTTTCTCCGGATGGCCTCCAAATGGGCGCCCCGGGCGATCAGTGAGACGTCCTTCCCGCCCTGGGCCAGAAAGGCCGCCAGACTGCCGCCGGTCCCTCCGGCGCCAAACACCAAATACTTCATCTCCGCATCCCTCCTGGAGCATTTTCCCGTCCAGTATAGCATGGAGCCCCCTCCCGCGCAAGTGCTTCCCCGGTGCGCCGGACAGGACGGTCTATTTCGTCTCCCCCCTGGAGACAGCTGAAAAAAAGAATTGACAAACAAAAATTTTTAAGGTAAGATGTGAGAAATTCCAAATTGCGCAGGCGTTTGGAAGCGTGACCATGGCAATGACCGGGCAGTAGGCGGGTCTGGACGTGCAGAGAGGGAGCGGTCGGTGCAAGCTCTCCGAAAGGACCCAGAGGCTGAAGCTCTCCCGCGAGCCGCTTCTCTGAACGGGGCCTTCCCTGAGTAGGAGAGGACGGATCCCCGCCGTTATCGGGGCATGAGCGCACAGGCAGACCGCCTGTGAAGTTAGGTGGTACCACGGAGCAATGCGGCTTCGTCCTATCGGGAACGATGGGACGGGGCCGCTTTTTCTATCTCAAGCGGAGGTGACAGAAGCATGACTGGAGCGGAAGCCCTGATCGAGAGCTTGCTGCAAGAGCAGGTGGAGCATATTTTTGGATACGCCGGTGCGACGATCTGCCCGGCCGTGGACGCCTTGAAGGCCCACCCGGAGATCGGCTATACCCTGGTTCGGACGGAACAGAACGCGGGACACGCGGCATCCGGCTATGCCCGCATCAGCGGCAAGCCTGGGGTGTGCATGGTGACCTCCGGCCCGGGGGCCACCAACCTGATCACCGGCATCGCCACCGCCTATCTGGATTCCATCCCCATGGTGGCCATCACCGGCCAGGTCCCCAGCTACCTGCTGGGCCGGGACATCTTTCAGGAGGTGGACATCACCGGCGCGGTGGCCCCCTTCTCCAAGCACAGCTACCTGGTGAAGGACGCCAACGACATCCCCCGGGTGGTCAAGGAGGCCTTCCACATCGCCTCCACCGGCCGCCCCGGTCCGGTGCTCATCGACATCCCCATCGATGTGCAGGAGCAGAGCCTCAAGCGCTTCGCCTATCCCGCCGAGGTGAATATCCGGGGCTATAAGCCCAGCGTCCGGGGCAACGACCTTCAAATCAAGCGGGTGGTGGACGCCATCGCCCAGTCCAAGCAGCCCCTGATCTGTGCCGGCGGCGGCGTGTGGCTGGCCGACGCCCGTGAGGAGCTGCTGGAGCTGGCCGAGGGTTCTGAGATCCCGGTGGTCAAGACCATGATGGGCCTCTCCCTCCTGCCCACCGACCACCCCCTGAACATGGGCATGATCGGCGCCCACGGCAACCACTGCGCCAACCAGGCCCTGGCTAAGGCGGACCTGCTCATCATGGTGGGTACTCGGGCGGCAGACCGGGCGGTGGTGGACCCCCGGGAGATCCAGCGCCGCATGGCTACCATCCACATCGACGTAGATCCGGCGGAGATCGGCAAGAATATGCAGGCCGCCATCCCCCTGGTGGGCAATGTAAAGGTCATCCTGCGGCAGATCCTGGACCGGGGCGCACCGGTGACCAACTCCGCTGCATGGCTGGAGCAGCTCACCGACTTCCGCCGCGCGGAGCTGAACCGCCGCTTCCCCCATCGGGAGGGCTATGTGTTCCCCGGGACCGTCCTGCGGAAGCTGGGCGCCCGGCTGGACGACGACGCGGTGGTGTGTGTGGATGTGGGGCAGAACCAGATCTTCACCTGCAAGTACCTGCCCCAGAAGAACGGACGCCTGCTCACCAGCGGCGGTCTGGGCACCATGGGCTATGCCCTCCCCGCCGCCGTGGGGGCCAAGGTGGCCCGTCCCGACCGCCAGACCATTGTGGTGTGCGGCGACGGCTCCTTCCAGATGGCCATGAATGAGCTGGCCGCCGTCCGGGCCGGTGGTCTGAATCTGAAGATCGTCCTGTTCCGCAACCATACCCTGGGTCTGGTCCACCAGATCCAGTGCTCCGCCCCCTATCACGGCCCCTTCGGCGTGGCCCTGGACGGCTCCCCGGATTTTGAGACCATCGCCCAGGCCTATGGCATCCCCAGCCTCACCGTCCGGGACGAGGACCGGCTGGACGGCGTCCTGGACCAGTTCCTGGCCGCCCCGGGCTGCGGCCTGCTGATCTGCGAGGTCCACCCCGATGTGGGCACCAACGACTGAGAGAGGGAGGAGACGCCATGAAACAGACCATTTCCGTCCTGGTGGAAAACCAGGCCGGCGCGCTGAACCGGATCACCGGCCTGTTCTCCCGCCGGGCCTTCAACATTGAGTCCCTGGCCGTGGGCGTGACCGACGACCCCACCATTTCCCGCATCACCATCATTGTGGACAGTGGCAACAGCGTGGTGGAGCAGGTGGAAAAGCAGCTCAACAAGCTTATGGAGGTCATCAAGGTCCGCACCCTGGAGGAAAACGCTCTCATCGGCCGGGAGCTGATGCTCCTGAAGGTCAACGCCAACAACAAGACCCGCCAGGATATTATGACCATCTGCGAGATCATGGGGGCCAAGGTGACGGACATCTCTCCCACCTCCCTCACCCTGGAGCTGTCCGACACTCCCGACCGGCTGGACACCTTCCAGTCCATGATGCGCCCCTTCTCCATTCTGGAGGTGGCACGCACCGGCATGGTCGCCGTGCAGAAGGGCGCGGGGAAAATCTAATTAGGAATTAGGAGTTAGAAATTAAGAAAGCGATGCGGCTGATACCACAATTCCTCATTCCTAATTCTACATAAGGAGGCAGCAGATTTGAAAGTAAGAGCCACCCAGGCCATCATGGAGTGTCTGCTGGAGCAGGAGGTGGACACCGTCTTTGGCTATCCCGGCGGGACCATCCTGAATCTCTATGACGAGCTGTATCATTATCAAGATAAAATACATCATGTATTGACTGCCCATGAGCAGGGCGCCGCCCACGCCGCGGACGGCTATGCCCGCTCCACCGGCAAGGTGGGGGTGTGCTTCGCCACCTCCGGCCCGGGGGCCACCAATCTGACCACCGGCATCGCCACCGCCTACATGGACTCCTCCCCCGTGGTATTCATCACCTGCAACGTCAGCGAGGGGCTGCTGGGCAAGGACTCCTTCCAGGAGGTGGACATCACCGGCATCGCCATGCCCATCACCAAGGCCACCTATCTGGTCCGGGATCCTCAGACCATCCCCGATGTGATGCGCCAGGCCTTTGCCGTGGCGGCCACTGGCCGGCCCGGCCCGGTGCTCATCGACTTTTTGAAAAATGTCACCTTCCTCAACACCATGATCGACTATGAGTTCATCCCCTGGGACCAGAACCGGGGGACGGACAGCATCCGCCAGCTGGCGGTGAGCCACGGCCTGAAGGCCCCCGAGCCCGACCTGGGGGACATCGACACGCTGGTGGAGATGATCGCCCAATCGGAGCGCCCCCTGCTGATCTGCGGCGGCGGCGTGGTCCGGGGGCGGGCGGACCGGCAGTTCCGCACCTTTGCCGAGAATCTGGACGCCCCGGTGGCCATCACCGTCATGGGCGGCGGCGGCTTCCCCGGCGCCCACCCTCTGACCACAGGGATGATCGGGATGCACGGCTCCCAGGCCAGCAATGTGGCCTGCAACGAGTGCGACCTGCTCATCGCGGTGGGCTGCCGCTTCTCCGACCGGGTGGCCCTCCAGCCGGACACCTTCGCCAGCCAGGCCAAGATCGTACACATCGACATCGACCGCTCTGAGATCGATAAGAACGTGCTTACCGACCACCACATCGTGGGCTCCGCCAAGCGGGTGCTGGAGCTGCTCAACCAGCGCCTCCCCCAGTATCAGCACACCGAGTGGAAGGAGCACATCCTCCCCCTGCGGGAAAAACAGCCGGTGGAGCACGGCACAGACCGGCTGACCCCGGGACAGATCCTGGACGCCATCCAGCAGGCTGTCCCCAAGGGCTCCATCGTGGCCACCGACGTGGGGCAACATCAGATGTGGTCTATCCAGCACTTCCACTTCGACTACCCCGGCCAGCTGCTCACCTCCGGCGGCTTCGGCACCATGGGCTTCGGCCTGGGAGCGGCCATCGGGGCCAAGGTGGGCAGCCCGGACAAGGTGGTCATCCATACCACCGGAGACGGCTGCTTCCGAATGAACTGCCATGAGCTGGCTACCGTGGAGCACTACCACCTGCCCATCATCACCGTGGTGTTCAACAACGGCACCCTGGGCATGGTCCGCCAGTGGCAGCACCTGATCTATCAGGAGCACTACTCTGAGACCACCCTGGACCGCGGTCCCGACTTCGTGAAGCTGGCAGAGGCCTACGGTCTGAAGGGCCGGCGGGTCACCAACCGCGCGGAGATGGAGCAGGCCCTTCAGGAGGCCCTGTCCTGCGGCTGCGGCTACGTCATCGACTGCCAGGTGGATATGGACGAGATGGTCCGGCCCATGGTGGCCGGCGGCGCCCATATCACTGATTTTCTGCTGAAGTAAGGGGGCGGCACGGATGAACAAGACCTTTGATCCAGAAAAGAAGCTCTACACCCTCTCCCTGCTGGTCCAGGACATCCCCGGCGTCCTCAGCCAGGTCGCCCGGCTGTTCTCCCGCAAGGGATATAACATCGAGTCCATCGTCTCCGGCGAGACCAGCCAGCCCGGCCTGACCCGCATCACCATCGTGATCCTGGGGGACGAGCTGATGGTCAATCAGATCGCCGCCCAGTGCCGGAAGCTGATCCCGGTGCAGGTGGTGAAGATCCTGGACGAGGAGACCTCCATCCAGCGCGAGTTCGCCATGATCAAGGTGCGGGCAGAGGACCGGGCCGCCCGGGACGAGGTGATCCAGATGGCTAATATCTTCCGGGCCAACATCATCGACGTGAGCCGGGAGACCCTCACCGTGGCTATCTTCGGGGACAAGAGCAAAACCTCCGCCCTGATCCGCCTGCTGTCCGACTTCGGCATCCTGGAGATGGCCAAGACGGGTACCCTGGCCATCGAGCGGGGCCTCAGCTCCATCTACGACGACAGCAAGCTCCGCACCGAATACAACTACGGCAAAAACGTGCTGTGATCCCAGTGTCAATCCATCGGCCGGCCGAATCCTCGGCCCACGCTGTTTTGAATTGTAGTTTAACAACGTCATACCAAAAGGAGTGCATTACAATGGCAAAGATGTATTACGCAAAAGACTGTGACATCAACTATCTCAATGGAAAGAAGATCGCCATCATCGGCTACGGCTCCCAGGGCCATGCCCATGCCCTGAACCTGAAGGATTCCGGCTGTGACGTGTGCGTCGGCCTGCGCGCCGGCTCCAAGAACTGGTCCGTGGCGGAGAAGGACGGCCTGAAAGTCATGACCGTGCCTGAGGCTGCCAAGTGGGGCGACATCGTGATGATGCTCATCAACGACGAGGTCCAGGCCGATGTGTATAAGAGAGACATCGCCCCCAATCTGGAGGACGGCAACGCCCTGGCCTTTGCCCACGGCTTCAACATCCGCTATCAGCAGATCGTCCCCCCCAAGGGCGTAGATGTGTTCATGGCCGCTCCTAAGGGCCCCGGCCACACCGTCCGCTCCACCTATGTGGCCGGGAAAGGCGTGCCCTGCCTGGTGGCTGTGGAGCAGAACGCCACCGGCGACGCCATGAAAATCGCCCTGGCCTACATCGCCGGCATCGGCGGCGCCCGCGCCGGCATCATGGAGACCACCTTCCACGACGAGACCGAAACCGACCTGTTCGGCGAGCAGGCTGTCCTGTGCGGCGGCGTGGTGGATCTGATGAAGTGCGGCTTCGAGACTCTGGTGGAGGCCGGCTATGCCCCCGAAAATGCCTACTTCGAGTGCATCCACGAGATGAAGCTCATCATCGACCTGATCAACAAGGGCGGCGTGGCTGCCATGAACTACTCCATCTCCGACACCGCGGAGTTCGGCGAGTATAAAACCATCCACAAATACAGGGCTGGAAATCGTCACCCCCTTTACGTTGCTGAATGATACGTAGTAATGGTTCACC
>ENA-UESU01002240-UESU01002240.1-human-gut-metagenome-genome-assembly--contig:-NODE-2240-length-12609-cov-4.664858_pt1 | contig 12609 bp, 12 predicted proteins | sample MGYA00243007_ERZ508008 | MGnify/ENA primary metagenome ERZ508008 (study PRJEB26167, sample SAMN06115399) | human gut metagenome | host: Homo sapiens | place: China:Henan | collected 2016-06-23...
CTCCGGTTAGAAAAACTTCACGCCTTGTTGAATCAAATTGTGTGGGGAAAGAAAGTTCTGAATCAGAATTTATCCAAACATGCGTTCCATCCGGCAAAATAAGTTCATATTCTCCCCCCTTGGGAATTTGGATAACATGCTTTTGTGTTCCCTGAAAAGATAAAGAATCTGAATTACCTGTATATTCAACGATATTTCCCTTATTTATAGCCGTAAAACCATTTCCAAGTTGTAATGTTTTTGAAGAATCTTGTCCGGATAGATTGAATTGCTTGCCTTCAGGGGTAATTAATATTGCCTTGGGACTACCGGCTTGAACCTCTGCCATGGGTAAACTCTCGTCCACGACAAGGATCGGCTCCTGCAGAATAAGGGTAGTGAACACGATAATAATTACGGCTGCCGCAGCACTTCCCCACCATACAAGATTTCTCGGAGGCTGCTTCTTCGGGTGAATACGTTTTACAACCTTTTGCAAGGAAGAGTTCGTGTCGAATTGGCTTATAAGTTCATCCCGTTCACGTTTGTTTGCGGGATTCAATATTTGCTCGTCAACGATGGCAGAACCGGATTCTTTTTTTAATTTGACCAGTTCTTGTTCCTCTTCAGGAGAGAGTTCCCCTGTCATTTTTTTTGCAAGAAATTGAGCGATCTTATATTCTTTTGCAAGTTCTGACATACATTATATGATTAGATGATGCTATTCTATTTGTAGAACACACGTCCATGTCAAAAGGATGAATGGAAAATTAATTATTTTTTACGACGTTTCCACCAGAGAGCAAGACTAAGTATCGTCAAAATGCCCGGTAGACCGCCCATGAAGAGAATTTTGATCCATACCCCGGCTTTTTCACCTAGATAAACTTTATCGTCAGATGTCCGTTTCCTGCTTGTGTCAACAGGGAATTCATCGTAAGAAAGTAAACGGAAAGATTCGGTGATAACACTGAAATTGGAAGCGTTAATACCATCTCGTTGACGACTCAACTCTCCATTTCCGATACAATCGGCATCTCCCAGAACAATAATTCGTTGTTCCTTGCCATTTACCTGTCTCGTCAGGTAGGCCATGGTTATGTTGGCTTTTTCAATCTCCCCGATAGCCGGATTGATCCGGGCAGTATCTTCAATGAAATTCGTCGTCTCCAATTCATTCCATGAATCGGTTGAGTCGCTCGTCAATAGCGGGGTTAGATTGAAACCCTTGTCTGCAACCTGTTCAATACCAACGGCAGAAGGCATGGTAATACAATAATTGTAATATGCCATGCGGTAAAAACTTCTGGTCAATCCGGCTGCTGCATGTGTCGCTTTGGAAAGAATAAGGTCTGCGGGATAATCTTTACTTTCTTGCACGAGTAATCCGGGCAGGAATGCTAAACCGAGCGGGGCTATGATTGCGTTCATTTGTTCTTGTCTACGCGGTTCGCCTGCGATCAAAAGATTTCTTCCCTGAGCGATATAATTTTCGATGATTACCTGCTCTTTCTCGGAAAGAGGGGTACGGACATCCGAGATAACGAGAATGTCTACATTTTCAGGTATTCTATCCAAGCTGTCAAGACAGAGCGTCATATTGTCGAATCCTTGATTAACAAGAGAATTACGGAATGCCTTATATCGAGAGAATGCGTAATAATCCCGGTCACCGGCACCATTGATACTTCGTTCCCCGTGTCCCTCCAGGAATGCTACCATGGGCGATTTTATAACCATACGTTTAAAAGCAGCCGTGATTTCCGTTTCTGAAGGATGACGCATATTGTCATCGTAAATGCGGAGAATAGATTTCTGCCCGTTTCCCCTTTCAATTACACGTGCAAACTTGTTGTATTCCCCGGAAAGGTCTTCTATTTTATGAATCTCTTCCGGAGTGAGAATATCTTTGACATCCCATTCCTCCACTTCGCATATTTTGGCTAAACGTTCTTCATCACTAAGCCCTGGGTAACGTCGGTCAAGACTGGAATTTTGCACTTTGTCATAATAGTAAACGTATTTGAGTTTCATTTCCGGTTTAAAACGAACAAACTTTTCGAAGCGTTCAAAGTCTTCATTATAATAACGAGGCATCCCACGGAAATAATCTTCGTCCAACATGTTAATGTAAGTCGTGATGGTTAACGGACCATCCAGTTTTTTCATTACGTCGATACTCTTCTGGGTTAAAGTGTTGTCTTTCATTTCTGTAGCATCATAGTACCAGCGAAGGACAGGGCGGGCGCTTAGATAACCGATAACAAGTGTCATGAGAATAACACCACCATAACGGAGTGAATTCTGGGGTACCGAGCGTTTTGTCCGTTCCGATTGTAGTCGAATGATCGAGAGCGTGATAAAAAGTGCGATGACCAGTAAGAAATAGAGCAAATCTTCACTACCAATCAGACCGTTGAAAAACGTGTCGGCCCGACCTGAAATAGAGAGCCAGTACGTAATGTCTCGAACAAATGAAATATCTTGTCCGACATTACCAATGTAATTCAAGGATGCCAGAATCGCCAGCGTGCCAACGGCAGCGACAACTTGATAGGATGTCAACGAAGACATGAATAACCCAATGGCCGCGTAAGCGCAAATCATGAGAAATATTCCCAGTAACGCAGTCATGACAAAGGGAGTGTCTATCGCCTTGATAGTAAAAGCCGTGAAAGCGTAATAAATAAACAAGATGGCAACCAGAATCAAGGCATAGATAATCATGGACAGGTACTTCCCGAAAATGATTTGCTTGTTGGTCACGGGAGAGGAATAAAGTAATTTTATGGATCCCCGGTTGTACTCTTGACTCATAAGTCCCATGGTTAGCAGGGGAATATACAAGTAAAGATGTTCTTGCATACTTGAAATAGCTCCGGACCACCCTAGAAGCAGGCGTTCCGTGGCCCCGTAAACGGTGTATCCCAGGGCTTGAGAGCGCAGGGCATCTGCCCAGGCTTCGGCATAAGCCATTCCTGATTGAAACGTGAAAATAATAAGAATAAGCCAGGCTATGGGCGAGTAGAATAGCGTGCTTAGTTCATTTTTTGTTATCTTTAATATCGTTTTCATAGATTGAATATACATTTACAGTTGTACTTTTTTCCCTGATAATTGGGCGAAAATGGAATCAAGCGATAGTCGTTCGAGTTGAATCTCGGTCAGTTGCCAATCGTTGGTCACGCTAAGTTGAACGATTTGCTCGCAAATGTCTTTTGACGCGTCAAACTTGATCCGGTAACAATGGCGATCAAGATGTTCCACTTCTTTGACTCCTTCTGTTGCTTGGAGTGTCAGCACGGAAGGAGTCGAGTCAAACCTGACCAATAGAGTCGAGGGAGCCACGTAATTGTTGAACTCGTCCATGCTCCCGGAGAATACGAGCTTGCCTTGTTCAATCATCTTGATATGATTGCAGGTTGCTTGAACTTCGGATAAAATGTGAGTGGAAAGCAACACTGCGTGATCGGTGGCAATTTCCTTGATCAAATGGCGTATTTCCACGATTTGATTCGGGTCGAGGCCATTCGTCGGTTCGTCGAGAATCACGAAACGAGGATTATGCACTATTGCCTGTGCGATACCTACCCGTTGCTGATAACCTCCTGAAAGATTATTGATAGTGCGTTCGCGGAAATGAGTAATATCGCAACGTTTCATCGTTCGTTCGACTGCGGCGGGAATATCCCGGGTACACATAAGACGTAGATGGGCACAGTACGTGAGGTATTCCTCTACCGTGATATCTGGGTAGAGTGGCGGCTTTTGGGGGAGGAAGCCGATGTGTCGTTTTGCTTCTACCGGGTTGGTGTGAAGGTTATAACCGTTAAGATAAACCTCCCCCTCGGTCTGATTAAGCACGCCGCAAATGATATTCATTGTCGTGGATTTCCCGGCTCCATTGGAACCGAGCAATCCTAACACTCCTTTTTCTTTGATTTCGAAATTGATGTCTTGAATGGCCCATTGTATATGGTATCGGTGAGATAAATGCTCGACCTTTACAATTGAATCTTCCATATATTAATTCATTTAATGTTAACACTGTTGACTTCTTTAAAGCCTATGCGAGCTAGTATGTCAACGTCATAAATCGTATATCATAAATCTTATCTTCCTTTACGCCTGTACCATACCATGAATCCGGCAAAAGCCAAAATGAACGGTATCACCCCCATGGCAAAGAATTTAATCCACGGCGAGGCTTTTCGGGATAGGAAAATAGTATTGTCAACCGTGTCAGGGCGGGAGGTTTCGATCGGGAATTCTCCATAGGACAACCATTTAAATGTTTCCGTGATAAAGTTGAAATTGATGGCGAAAATCCCGTTTCGGCTGTTTGCCAGTTCTCCGTTACTAATGCAATCGGCATCTCCGGTGATCACGATACGTTGTTCCTTATCACCTCTTTGGCGGGTTAACGAAAGGACAACCGGGTAAGACTGTTCGAGTTCTCCGATAGATGCGTTAATTGATAATTCCCCGTCTAGGAAATCAGTGGTCTCCAATTCATTCCAGCTTCCTTTTTCCAAGGTCATGGCGAGCGGTTTCACCTCGTACCCGCTATTCGTCGAATACCGGAGGGGAGAAGCATCCGGCATCACGAGCGAGCCGCCCCAACCTTTAAGTTGTTTATAGCGGAAACACTGGGCAGCGGCGTGATCTGTGAGTTTGGCCGTTATGATAGAAGGAAGATGATCTTCATGGAGTTGCACTAGTGTTCCCGGCATCAATTCCACCCCGAATTTTGAAAGTAACGGGTTCATGGCTTCCTGGCGATTAGGTTCTCCCAAGATGAACAAATTGCCACCCCGTTCTATATAGCGCTCCAATTTTGCCATTTCTTCCGGTGAAAGAGAACTACGCATGTCGGCGATGACAAGAATATTAATGTCCTCCGGTATATCTTGATCCTTCACGTTTAACTCCGTGGCATCAAAACCTTGATTAATCAAAGATTGACGGAAATATATACTACGAGCGAAAGTATAGTAATAACGCTCTCCTGCGCTATTCACGTTGCGTTCCCCATGTCCCGTGAGAAAGGCAACTTTCGGTGCGGGTACAAGGAACCGTTTCAAGGCACTTGTGATCTCTGTTTCCGAGGGATGTTTCATCATATCATTGTAAAGGCGAAGAGTCGTTTTTTGACCATTTTCTCTTTCCAGGATACTTACGAAACGTTAACCTTCTGATTTTAAATCTATGATTTGATCAATTTCTTCGGTTGATAAGAACATGTCAAAATCCAATTCCATGATTTTGCATATATGTTCAGCGCGTTCTTTCCCTTGCAATTCAAGGAAACGATCGCTGAATGACGGCTCAACCGAAGGTGCGTAATAATAAACGTATTTCATCTTGATCTCCGGTTTGAACCGTACATATTGCTCGAAAAGTTCGAAATCACTTTTCAGTTGGCTGGGGAGAGCACTACCGTAATTCTCGTCGAGAATATTCATATAGGTCGTGATCGTTAAACCTCCATCTAGTTTTTTAACTACTTGCTGGCTGCCTGGAGTCAACGTGTTTGTTTTGAGTGCCGTTGCGTCATAATATACTTTACTGACAGGCAGGGAGGAAAGATACCCGATAAATAAAGCACCCCCGATGACTGCGAAGTAACGGGTGAAAGTGACCATCATGTTGTGTTTCTTGCGGGCAGCTTGTAAACGCATGATGGATAATAGGATAAATAGTAAGATGACGATGACGAAATACAACACGTCCTCGCTGCAAATCATCCCGGCAAGAAATTTGTAGGCTCGTCCTGAAATGGATAGCCAGTACGTGATGTCCCGTACGAACGAAATATCTTGTCCCACTTCGCCGATAAAATTGAGAACAGTTAGAATGGCGAGAGTGCCCATGGCGGCGACCACCTGATAAGAAGTAATGCTTGACATGAAAAGACCGATTGCAGCATAAGCACAGGTCAGTAAATAAAGTCCGAGTACCCCGGTAAGCACGAAAAACAAGTCCATGTTTTCAATGGTAAAAGTTCCGAAAACGACATAGACGAGAAGAATTGCCATCAATATCGCCCCGTAAATCAGCATGGAGAGATATTTTCCTAGAATGATTTGTGTCGTGGTAATGGGGGATGAATACAAAAATTTAATAGATCCGCTGCTTAATTCCCGACTCATAAGTCCCATGGTGATCAGCGGAATATAAAGATATAAACTTTTGAGCATGGAAATTAACAGTCCGGTATACCCGGCGAATGTCTCCTCCGTGATGCCTCCCAAGCCGTATCCCATGGCCTGACGTTTTAACAGGCCTCCGAAAGTGTCACTAAAATTCAATCCTGCTTGGAATGCGAAAATAACAAGGATCAACCAGGATACAGGCGAACAGAATAGAATGCGAAGTTCTGTCTTCGCTAATCTGAATATAGTTTTCATGTTAAATGATTGTCTTTTTTATTTGTAAATATTTTTCCCGGACAGTTGAGCGAATGCGGCATCGAGAGAATCTCTTTCTAGAATAATCTCGTGAAGATGCCATTCGTTAGCCACGCTAAGTTCAACTATCTTTTTCGTGATGTCTTGATTGGTCGAGAATTGTAACCGGAAACGTGTATCCGTGATATGTTCCACGTGAGTAATTCCTGGTATGTTGACTAGCGTTTCAAGAGAAGGGGGAGCTGTCATGGAAACGATAAACGTGTTTGGCTCCATGTAATTGTTGAAATCCTCTATGGTCCCCGAAAAAACAATATTACCTTGTTCTATCATTATAATGTTACCACAAGTAGCTTGAACTTCCGGCAAGATATGCGTGGAGAGCATCACGGCGTGGTCTTCTGCAATTTCTTTGATCAGGTGGCGTACTTCCACGATCTGGTTCGGGTCCAAACCGTTTGTAGGCTCGTCAAGTACCACGAATTTCGGGTTATGTACGATAGCTTGGGCGATCCCAACGCGTTGTTGATATCCCCCTGACAGGTTGCGAATCAGGCGTTTGCTGAAATGAGCGATCCCGCAGCGGGATTTCGCTCTCTTCACGGCAGCTTTTACTTGCGATTTATCAACCAAACGCATCAAGGCGCAGTGTGTGAGGTATTCGTCCACCGTGAGGTCCGGGTATAGAGGAGGTTTTTGTGGGAGAAAACCGATGTGCTTTTTGGCTTCTACCGGATGTTCCCTGAGGCTGATACCATTTATATATACCTCCCCTTCGGTTTGATTGAGAACACCGCACATGATATTCATCGTGGTGGATTTGCCGGCACCGTTTGATCCCAGCAAACCGAGAGTTCCTTTGTTTTTAATCTCGAAATTAATGTCTTTTATCGCCCATTGCACGCTGTAGCGGTGAGAGAGATGTTTGACTTTTACGATTGATTCTTCCATAAATTTTTATCGTGTTATTGAATTTTCTTTTAATAGCAGAACACGACAAAATTTGAAAAGGATGAACAGGGATAATAATTTTCACATTATTTTGACATTTCTTTTAGGATTATTTTTCCAATAAGAATAGCATCAAGAGGTAGAAATAGTCTTTTAATGAATTTCGTAGTACGTTTAGTGCGTTGTATTTTAGTGTTTTGACCGAATTAACAGAAATATCAAGTATTTCTGCAATTTCTTTGTTTTGTTTTCCCTCTAAACACATTTTCACGATTCTTGCACTTTGGGGTGGGAGGGCATTCACGGCATTATCAATGATGCGGTAAGCTTCTTCTTCAATGAGGTAATCTTTGAATATGACTTCCTGGTTTTGGGCCTCGGGAGATGTGTAATCTATGGTAACTTTTTTGTCTCGTATATAATTGAAACATAGATTTTTCACGGACACGTAGAGAAATGTTTTCAAACACGGGATTTCTTTATAAGCCGTACGTTTTTCCCAGAGCTTTATAAATGCTTCTTGTGCAATATCTTCCGCTGCATCACGATCGGTAATGAATCGCGTGGCAACAGCGCACATCGAGGGATAAAGCTCTTGAAAGAGAGCTTCAAAAGCTTTGATGTTTCCATTTTTAATCGATTCATATATAATTGGATCACCCATAGTTGCATTAAACCTTCGTTTTATGAGTTCAAAAATAGTAAAAAAAATCCCGACAGCAACAAGTACCCTTTATTTTTATTAATTGAATATGAGGAAGTTCTATTTCGTCGAAAAAAGAACAAAAAAACATTTTACACCTATCATAAAACGAACGTTTAATGATAGTATTTTTAATGCCCAGTAGTTAATATATTGTTCCTGTGTGAGTTAAATATTGTTTAGGGGATTTATATTGTACAAAAGAAAGTGACTAAAAACGGTACGCTTAAATCTACCAGAATCCCGTGAACGATTGATATAATTACAAACTCTTTCCCGCAAAACTTCGTGATGATAGGAAGTGTGGTATCGGCAGTAGTTGCTCCACCCACGGAAATGGGAGCAAGTTTCCCAAAATAGCGTACAAGTAAGGGGGCCGCTAACAGAGCAATCAATTCTCGGAGAATGTTGGAAACGAGAGCGATTGTACCGAGTTCCGCTCCTTTGTACTGGGTGATAAAAATAGTTGAGAGAGAATAATATCCGAATCCAGAACCTACGGCTAGGCAGTCAGTTAGGCTTTTACCGTTTAAGATGACACTGATTAAAGCGGAGCCGGCTAAAGTTCCAATGATTGTTGCCAATGGAACCAAAATAATTTTGAAATTCTGATGCTTTAAGGCTTCCAATGCTTTTTTATCGCTTCCAATGCTGATGCCGACAAGAAACATGAGAGCATACAAGGCATAAAGAGTGGGTTCTTCAGCGGTTAACAGAGAGGGAACATTTACGAATTTGCCTATCAAGACTCCTGCAATAAAGAAAGAAACAATGATGATACTACCTTTCATGGATGGAATTATTTCGTGGACATGAAGAAAAAACGATAGACACCCCAAGCGCATAATACGCTTCCTGCGATTGCTGCTAATGTAATAAGTAAAGCTTCTAAGCCGATAGAGTCGAGATTATTCATTACATCCTCGTTAGCTCCCACCGTGATGCCTAGAAGAAATAGGAGGAGAAATATGGCATAATTAATGAGTTTTTGCACGAATTTCAAATTTCTCTCTTTAAAAGCATACCCTAAAATGATGCCACAAACCATCAAGCTAATAACTATAATCATGATTTTAGATTTCTTTCCGCAAAACTACGATTTATTTTGTAAAACTGCTATATTTATAAATTCGTACTTAAAAGTGTAACATTAATTGAATGTGTCTCGTTTATCTATTCTATTTAAATCTTTAAAATGTTGTTATGAAAAAAGTGATTTCGTCTATAATTGCCCCCAACCAAAAATTTTTAAGTTTGGGCTTGTTGATTTTGCGTGTATTGGTTGGGATAACTATGTTGACTCATGGTTTAGCCAAGTTGACATCGTTCTCCGAATTGTCTGCTACTTTCCCGGATCCTATAGGTTTAGGAAGTACGTTGTCATTGATTTTGATTATTGGAGCCGAAGTTGGATGCTCCTTATTCGTTATTGTGGGAGCTTTTACACGATTAGCAACAATCCCGTTGGTATTTTCTATGTTGGTGGTTATATTTGTAGTGCATGCCAATGATCCATTTCAGATGAGGGAATTACCTTTCCTATATTTAAGTATTTATATCTTGCTGTTTTTTACGGGCGCGGGGAAAATATCTCTTGACTCTATAATTTCTAAGAAAATAGATGTAAGTATTCAAAAATAAAGAGATAAAGCAGGAATCCTAAGGGATTACCTGCTCTGTTCCATCTAGAATGGGAATTACGTTTTCGTCTTCTTCTAGTATCGTTGCTGCTAAGAGCCAATATATTAATAGAATAATGGCGATAGTAATTCCGACAATCGTCCAAGGGTTAGTTTTTTTCTTTTTCATGCTTGCTAATATTATAAATGTTTTGTTAAGCATGAACGTAAATCAATGTATTTTGTTTGTTTATTTGAGAATATTCTTAAATATGTAGACTAGGGAGGAGCGGTATGGGTAATGGCTTGTGGCCTAAAAGAACATTATAAACAAAAATCAGCCACCTTGTAAGTGACTGATTTTCTGAGGTCGGTAGCAGATTTGAACTGCTGTACACGGTTTTGCAGACCGCTGCCTAACCGCTCGGCCAACCGACCCTTTTGCGATTTTGCGTGGCAAAGATAAGGCGATATTTTGGATTTTGCAATACCTTACTGCAATTTATTTGGATAAAGTGACACTCGTGGCTGCGATTTTTCCTCCTAGTGGCGGGTTTAGTTTTGAAACCTTGATAGTTACATGAGAAATTTGCGGGAAAGCGTTATAGAGTGCATCAATCATTCTTTGGGCCACGTGTTCCAACAAATGTGAGGTAATCATCATTTCTTTGGCGATAATCTCGTAGGCGGTGAGATAACTTAATGCGTCTTCGATGTTATCTGTTTGGGCAGCTTTGCTGCAATCTGTTTCGATACGGGCGTAAACCATGAATTTGTTTCCCACGACACGTTCTGTTTCATAACATCCGTGGAAAGCGAAAAATTCCATTCCTTCAATTTCGATGATTCCATCCATAATTGTTAATTTTTGTTTCTAAAAAATATTAGTACCTTTCGTTTTTAAATACAAAAGAGCCGACGGGGAATGTCGACTCTTAAGATTACATTACTAACTACTAACCTAAACCATACAAACTTATGAAAAATCTTCAATCTCTTAAAGACGGTGCAAAGATAAAGCGTCTGTTGTATCTAGACCAATTTTTATTGTTAATAAAAGCTATTGATTGGGTTAATGTTAGTTAATCTTCTTGTGCCTTTAAAGCTATATTTTGAATGATTATAGCAGTATTTCATTGTAACTAATTAATTCATAGTGATGATGGTATTTTTGTCGTGTGAATGCAGATGTATTTTTGTTAATTTCTTGTTAGTGCATGGCCTATAAAATGAATTTTATTTGTAAGTTTAACAAATCGTTTTAGATGAATTAATTAATATGGTAAATTGGATAAAAGTAACAGATATTCAGTGTATTATTGAGCGAGCGGGGGAGTTGATAAAAGAGGTGTATGATAAGAGAAATTTTAATGTAGAGTTAAAGGGAGATAATACCCCCGTGACAGAAGCGGATAAAATTTCGAGTGAGTATATTACAAGTGCTTTGAAAAAGTTATATCCGGGGATTCCGGTGATTAGCGAAGAGGCGTCATTACCGGTTTATGAAGAACGAGAGAAATGGACATACGCTTGGATTATTGATCCGCTGGATGGCACGAAGGAATTTATATATCGGAATGGGCGTTTTTGTATCAATATGGCTCTTGTGGAAAAGGGAAAACCTGTATTTGGGATGATTCATAACGTGTGTGATGGTGAAATATTATGGGCTTTTGCTAGTGGGGAGAAGGGGATGATAAAAAACGGGAGGGAAGAAATCTTCCCGAATGCCGGGGAAAAAAGTTCAAAGTTGAGGGTGGCTGTCAGTCGCTTTCATATAACGGAATGGGAGTTACGATATGTCGATTATTTAAAATCTTTGGGGCATGAGGTCGAACTCGTCCCGTTAGGAGCGTCATCAAAACATTGTATGCTTGCTAAAGGAGAGGTGGATATATGTCCAAAATTCGGGAAATGTTCGGAATGGGATGTTGCGGCAGGGCAAGTGCTAGTGGAAGCCGCGGGTGGTCATGTGGTAAATGCGGAGACGGGAGGTGAGATTCGTTATAATAAAGAGAATATGATAAGTCCTCCTTTTGTCATGTTTGGTAAACGTGTTTACGACGAAATTAAAGAAGGAAACAAGACTTTTTTAGATTTCAAAGCAAAAAGTGTAGTAAAAAATGATTATCTTGGGGCTCGAAGAAATGAAATAAAAAAACAAGATATAATGGAAAAACAATACGCTAAAGAATTAGTAGAGTTTATACATGAGAGTCCGACAAACTTTCATGCCGTGGCAAATGCCAAAAAAGAATTGCTAGGTAATGGTTATAAACAACTTTTCTCGGGAGAGGCATGGCAAATAGAAAGAGGGGGTAAGTATTTCGTGACGAAAAATCATTCTTCGCTTTTTGCTTTCGAGATTGGTAGCGGGGAGATCGCTGAAGAAGGGTTCAAGATCGTTTGTGCCCATAGCGATTCTCCGACGTTTAAAATTAAACCGAATGCCGCGATGCCTGTTGCCGGGAAGTATTTGAAATTGAACACGGAAGTGTATGGGGGGCCGATTATGTACACGTGGTTCGACAGACCATTGTCCATGGCCGGACGGGTTATGTTGCGTAGCTTGAACCCGTTGAAACCTGCGACTCAGTTCGTGAATTTCAAGCGTCCGTTGATGGTTATTCCTCATATTGCCATCCATTTCAACCGTGCCGTGAACGATCAAGGTAACCCGTTGAGCAAACAGAAAGATATGCTTCCCGTGATCGCCATGATAAATGAAACTTTCGAAAAAGATAATTACCTGATAAAACTTATTGCTGAAGAGATGGGTGTGGGGCAAGAAGATATACTTGATTTTGACTTGACTCTATATGAATACGAGAAAGGCTGTTTGTTCGGGGTGAACGAGGAGTTTATTTCAAGTGGTAAGCTGGATGATTTAGCCATGGCTCATGCCGGGTTAAAAGCCTTCGTGGCTTCCGAGAAATGTCGTAAGACA